>OGYK01000569.1_pt1 | contig 30645 bp, 23 predicted proteins | sample 1576501 | NCBI WGS metagenome assembly OGYK01 (sample SAMEA3541530, study PRJEB24748) | human gut metagenome | biome: human gut; feature: human-associated habitat; material: faeces | place: China | collected 2012
TGCCGGTGGTCTCGATCTTATTTTAGACCAAGACCCCAACACTTATTATAGAACCTAATATTTGCAACGGAACCGGGAGGAGAGTAGAGGATGAAAGTTAATTATCAGGGCAATCGCGATGCAAAAGTAGTCTTGCTTCAAATAATAGGAGAACACGAGTTACCATTGCTCGAAGAGGAGCTTTCTCATATAAAAGCTATAACGCAGAGTACAGATTTTTTGTTTATTACAGTGCAGGTTGATAGCTGGAACGACGACCTTTCACCATGGGTGGCAGAGCCGATTTTTGGAGATGCTGCATTTGCCGGCAATGCGGAAAAACTTCTAACACGTATAAAAAATGAAGTAGTTGTTCCGTTATTAAGTGAGCATCAAGATATAAAGATTTTTGCGGGCGGCTATTCCTTAGCCGGATTATTTGTATTGTGGGCGGCTTATCAAACAAATTTATTCAAAGGTATAGCAGCAGTATCTCCGTCTGTGTGGTTTCCTAAATTTGTTGATTTTGTACATAACAACGAAATATTAACCAATAGAGTCTATTTAAGTCTTGGCGATAAGGAAGCAAAGACACGCAACCAAATTCTGGCACAGGTGGCAAATGATATTTATGATGTGTATCGCTCATTAAGAGATCATGGGCTGAGTTGTATTTTTGCTTGGAACCAGGGAAATCATTTTAAGGAACCTGCTTTACGCATGGCAAAAGGATTTGCATGGTTGATGAGCTATGAAAAGATTCACTCATATGAATTTTTTCTTAAAATATTTGAGCATGATGAAGTTTTTCTTGTTGATGAAACCTTATTTTATTTTGATGATGAGCCTAAAAATCAACAGGAACATTACCTTGGCTGTTTACGTGAATATGATAAACCATATTGGGTGGGGTATTGTGACATACCTGATGGTGAGGAATTCTTGACTGCCAAAGAAATGTTAGAAGCTAAAATCTTTGAAGGCAAGTCAATTAAGGATAGATGGGAACATGTTGTGATTGTAAATATAGGTGGATTCTGTTGGGAGGATTGGCTAGATATGTATATGAATAAGCTAGGTGGAATAAGTGATTTAAAGTAGTATTTATTTGCAAGATAATACATTAATAATTGACTTGGATTTCGGCTGTAAAGTAATTAGCGATATCACTTGTAATATATACTTTCACCTTAGCTCAGCTTTCTAATAAAAAAATTACATTCTAACATTCTTATGCTATAATATAAAAAATGACCTACTATATTGCTGTGTAAAAATGATAGAGATTTTTTATAAAGGAGTTTTATATGCTTACAGACGAAAAACGTAAAAAGCTTTTGGCCGGTGCACTGGCGGTAGTTATGCTGACAGGTGTTGCAGGCTGTGGCAACGATAAAGACAGTGAGTGGAAAAATGATAACTCTGCTCAGAATAATCAAGATGAAAAGAAGGATGAAGATAACGGCGGAGGCTTTTTTCATGGCTTCTTTCCCTGGTACTTCATCGGCCGTACCTTTGGTGTAGGCCCGATGGCAGGTGTGCGAACTGCGCCTGCAGCTAACCAGAAGCAGAATGCTGCACCCGCAGGCTCGTCTACTAATCATAATCCAAACGCTAACACCGCCAATGGCTCTACTGTGCAACAGGGAACTGCAGGAAGCACGCAAAGTTCCAAGCTCGGCAGTACGGGCACTACAGGTAAAAGCGGTATCGGCAGTGGCATGAGCCGCTCCAGCGGCAGCGCAATTTCCTGAGGTGATGAAGATGTATAAATATCGTAAGCCTGATACCTGGCTTGATAAAATTGATTTGAATATTATGCCATATGTGGATGCGCCGGAGTGGGAAAACCGTTATCCTACTATCAGCGCGCTGCTTATGAGCAATGCCAATAAGCGTGAGCTGCAGCGCATCAGTGCCGGCCTTACAGCAGCACTGTCACGCCTGGCAGAGGCTTTGCGTACCAATAATAATGGCGCAATGCCCTTTAATCTGTTTAATATGACGGATAAGCTCACACCGTATATCCTTGCGGATAACTCGGATCATGTGAGCTATATCAGCCGTCTTGACTTTGTAAAGAATACTGACGGCTGCTATAAGCTGGTAGAGATCAATTCTGATACTCCTTGCGCCTTGCCGGAAACATTTTATGCCAACAAGGTAGCGGAAGCATATTTTGCTAAGGAGTACGGCCTGCATTTGCAGCCGCGTTCGGATGGTGAGGAGCTGGCAGAGCCATTTTTAAAGCTGTTGGAACAGCCTAAATATGCAGATAAGGATGTAGTACGCATTGCTTTTGCTGCTGATAAAAGCTACAGCGAGGACTGGGCTAATGCCAAATTTTTATTTGAGCGCGTGCAAAAGGTGCTGTGTGAGCGCATTTTGAGCAAGCAGCCATTCGTTTGTCGTCTTGTCGGCCTGGATGAGCTGATTGTACATGATGACGGAGTTTACATTCCCAATGAAATCTTCAAAAGTAAGGAAGATAAGCTTGATATACTGTATCGTCTGCATCCGCTGGAGCTTTTGATGGATGATGAAAGCGAGGATGGCTATCCTGTTGGCTTAAAGCTTATGGAGTTAGCTAATTTCGGTGCTGTTGATCTGGTTAATTCGGTAAAATCCATTGTACTGCAGAATAAAGCACTGCTGGCACTGGCATGGTATTTATATCAGCATCGTCTTTTTTGGACACCGCAGGAGGAAGAACTGTTGGCTGCGCATTTAACGCCGACCTATTTGGACAGCAAGCCGTTGGCAGGACAGCGTTATATCAAAAAGCCTATCTTTGGCCGTGAGGGTGCGGGTATTGCTATTGTAGAGCCTGATGGTGCAACGAGCTACGAGGCAGAGGAATGCGATGACTGCGATTTGATTTACCAGCAGTTTGTTCCTTCGGCTGATGTACAGCAGGAAACAGATAACGGTGAGGCAACCGGCAAGTATACTTATTCCTGCTTTGTCATTAACGGTAAAGCGTCGGAGACCTTTGTGCGTTTGCAGCCGGGAGAAATTACCGGTGTGGAAGCATATTTTGTACCTGTTCTCGATGAAATATAAGAATTTGAGGAATATGCGAAATGAATATCCAAGTATATCAATCTTTTTTGACTGTTGTACAGTGCCGCAGTTTTACGCAGGCTGCGAAATATCTTAATTTTACCCAGCCTACAATCAGCAATCACATCAATGCTTTGGAAGAAGAATACGGCGTTATTCTTTTTACCCGAGATGGCAAGAATGTTTATCTGACGCAGGCCGGAAAAAACTTTGTGCCGATAGCACAGCAGCTGATGGCTGATTATCAGAAAAGCCAGGAGGTAATGCGACAGTTTCAAAAGAAGAATTACAGTCTGAAAATCGGCGTTTCTACTCAGGGCATAAACTTTTATCTTTTGCCTGTGCTGCTGAAGCTCAAAAATGAATTTCCCGAGCTTGATATAGAGGTTAACCGCTGTATGACGGTCGAATCGACAATAAATGATGCTTTTGTACAAAAGCTGTATGATTTTGCCTTTGTGCATATTGATGTGCAGCCGCTTTATACCAAGCGTGTACAGCTTTGGAATCAGCCGATGGTTTTTGTAGCCTCCAAAGAACTGTATGAACAGATGGGAGAAAACAATAATATTTATGATTATCCCTTTATTGCTTATCCTGCAAGCGAGGTATACTATAAGCATCTGAAATCTAAGGTTGATTTCACGCGTCTGCAAAGTATATTGACTTTCAGCGATTCGGAATCCGTACTGATGGCAGTTGAGCAGAATCTCGGTATAGCCTTGACGCCGCGGGTAAAGGTAAGGAAGGAACTGGAGCAGGGGACATTAGTCGAATTCCCGGTCAAGTATTCGGGAAATATGCCTATTTCGGTTCTTTATGATTATGAATTTAACTTTACCTTGCCTACGAAACGCTTTTTGGAGCTTTTAAAAGAATCGCAGGAAAAGATAAAGGGTTAATTTACTTTCTCTTCTTTATATAAGAATAATTTATCAAAATACTATAACAGGAAAAGTAATCTTATTGACTTTTTAATTTAGGACTTCTTCAACGCGTTTGAAGAAGTCCTAAATTTTTAGTATAAAAAAGCGCATAAGTAAGCAAATGTCCACAAATTATAGTACAAATTTTGTATACAAAATACAGAACGGTGAATAAATTGCTTATGTATACAAGAAAAATTCCAATAAGTATAGATAAAGAAAACTGTTGAGATAATTAAGCTATAATGATAAAATTTTTATAGATAGCGTTGCTTGCGCAAAATTAAGCCGGCTATATGACCGGCAGAAACGAGGGTATTATGTCAAAGGATATGCAAAAAACTGAAGAAAAAACAAATAGGCGTATGCCAACCTTTACGGAATCCGTTATTCCTATTATTGCCATGATGGTTATTCTGACTGTCGGCAAAGGTTATCTGGGTTACGCAACCGAGCCGCTGCTGCTGTTGGTAGCTGCTATTGCCGGCCTGATTGCTTACCGCGTTGGTGTTACCTGGGATGAAATGATGGACGAAATCTGCCAGAAGATTGCCAAGGGCATGCCGGCAATCTTGATTCTGACCTGCGTTGGTGCGCTGGTTGGTACTTGGATGGCTTCCGGTACTATCCCGATGATGATTTATTATGGCGTACAGATTGTAAACCCGACCTTTATGCTGGTAACAGCTTTCCTGATTACCGCAGTAGTATCTATCGTAACCGGTACCTCCTGGGGCTCCGTTGCTACCATGGGTGTTGCACTGATGGGTATTGCGAGCACTTTGGGTGTAAACCTGGCAGCTACTGCCGGTGCTGTAATCGCCGGTTCTTATTTCGGTGATAAGATCTCCCCGTTGTCCGATACCACTAACCTGGCACCGGTTGCAGCAGGCTCTACTCTTTATGAGCACATTGCGCACATGTTCTGGACTACCGTTCCGGCAACTATTATTTCTCTGGTTGTTTACGCTTTTGTAGGCTTAAAGGGCAATATCGGCGGCGATGTTTCTTCCGAAGCAGTAAGCACTATGCTGACTCAGCTGGATGGCATGTACAACTTTAACATTCTGCTGATTCTGCCTGTACTGCTGATTCTGGCAGGCTCTATCTTTAAGAAACCGACTCTGCCGGTTATGATGGCTTCTACTGTTTTGGCAGGCGCTGAAGCATTGATTTTCCAAAACATTAACCTGAAAAACCTTCTTTTGGCTACTGTAAAAGGCTTTAAAATTTCCATGCTGACCACTCCCGGTTTTGACCCCGCTACTGCTGCGCCGCAGATTATCAAGCTGCTGAACCGCGGCGGTATGGCTGAAATCATGGGCACCACTCTGCTGGTATTCTGCGCATTCTGCTTTGCCGGTATTATGAGCAAGGCCGGTTGCCTGGAAGTAGTTCTGCAAAAAATCCTGACCTTTGCTAAGAGCACCGGTGATCTGATTGCTTCCACCGTTGCTTCCTGCATTACCATGGGCCTGTGCACCGGTAACTCCTACCTGTCCATTCTGATTCCCGGTGAAATGTTCCGTGATGCTTATAAAGCAAGAGGTCTTGCTGCGAAGAACTTGTCCCGTACACTGGAAGATGCAGGTACCGTATTTGTACCGTTGGTTCCCTGGTCTGCAGCAGGTGCTTATATGACCGCCTGCACCGGCATTGAAACTCTGGATTATGCACCGTGGGCAATTCTCTGCTATACCGGTTTCATTATCGCTCTGTTCTACGGCTACACCGGTATCGGTATTGCTAAGCTGGAAGACGAAAAGAAATAAGCCGGCTGCGCAAGCATGCCGGCAGTACTGAGCAGCTGCTCAGTAAGCAATGAAAGGAAAAGTGACAATTTTGATTAAGCTTATTAGAAACGCTGATGTTTACGCACCTGCTCATCTCGGTAAAAAGGATGTGCTGGTTATTGCAGATAAGGTAGTGCGTATTGCTGATAAAATTGAAGGCTACGAAGGTATGCCTGAAGTAGAGGTATTTGATTTTAGCGGCAAAAAGCTGCTGCCCGGTTACATTGATATGCATATGCATATCACCGGCGGCGGCGGTGAGCAGGGTCCTGCTTCCCGCGTACCTGAAGCAATGCTGAGCCAGATTACGAGCTGCGGTATTACAACCGTTCTGGGCCTGCTGGGTACAGACGGTGTAACAAGAAGCGTAGAAAACCTTGTGGCTAAGGCACGCGCACTGACGGAAGAAGGCATTACTGCCTACTGCCTGACCGGTGCTTACGGAATTCCTTCGCCAACCATTACCGGTTCTATCGAAAAAGATATTATGATGGTTCCGCCTATTATCGGTACCAAGATTGCTGTCAGCGATCATCGCAGCTCTAATCCTCAGGGACCTGAGCTGATTGAGGTTGCTACCGCAACCCGTCGCGGTGGCCTGCTGGCTAACGTTGCCGGCCTGGTAACCATGCACATGGGCTCCGGTATCGGCAAGCTTGATCCGCTGTTCTACGCATTGGACCATTCCGATGTTCCTGCAAAGAACTTCCTGCCGACTCATATGCTGCGTACTCGCGAGCTGATGGAAGAAGGCGCTAAACTCGTTCGTCGCGGCGGCTATTTCGATATGACTGCCGGCAGCACTGATGAAGATATGGAAATCGGCGCTGAGCAGATTATGGAAATCCTGAGCTGGGAGGGCATGAGCACCGATCATCTGACGATGAGCAGTGATGCTTTCGGCTCTCAACCTAAGTTCAATGAAAACGGTGACTGCATCGGTCTGACCTACTGCTCTCCTAAATATCTGCATCTGACTATCAAGAGTCTGGTGCGTCGCGGTCTGCCGTTGGAAGAGGCTATCAAGCTGCTGACCTCTACACCTGCCGAGCTGCTCGGCAAAACCGGCGTTAAAGGTTGCGTTGCAGTCGGCGCGGATGCTGACCTGCTGGTTCTGGACGAAAACCTGGATATCGACGCATTGTTTGCTAAAGGGCAGGTTGCACTTCTGGATAAAGAGATTGTACTTAAAGGCCGCTTTGAATAAGCTGCGGCTATGCGAATACAGACACATCGAAGATGGTGTGTCTGTATTTTTTTGACAAAAATCTTGACAACTTGCGTAATTTATGATAACATATCATACTACATCATTATTATTTTTGCAGGTGTAAATTTTGACAACAAATACTGCCGGGTCAGTGGTTGAACGGCGTATCTTGCTTATAATGAAAGATGAGGCAGATCATCGAAGACAACTGACAAGGTCCTTGTGGTAAGAACCTTGTTGTTTTTTTTGTCACGCATGATTCGCCGAGTTTAGTGTGCTGATAATACAAGAAGGGGTGAGGAATTACATGTTTAAACCGGTTCCAGTAGGTGATAGGACTCGGTATAGTTATGCAAGAATCAATGAAATTTTGGCAATGCCTCATTTGATTGATATCCAGAGAAAATCCTACGAATGGTTCGTTCAAAAGGGCCTCATGGAGATTCTGCATGACATTTCTCCTATTAAAGACTTTGCAGGTAATCTGGAGCTTTCCTTTGAAAGCTTTGAATTAGGAACTCCTAAATACAGCGTTGAAGAGTGCAAGGAGAGAGATGAATCCTATTCTGCACCGATGAACGTTAAAGCACGCCTGATTTTCAAAGACAAGGAAAAAGGCGAAATTAAGGAATCCTCTGTATTTATGGGCGACTTCCCGCTGATGACCGATACCGGTACCTTTGTTATCAACGGTGCTGAACGTGTTATTGTCAGCCAGCTGGTGCGTTCTCCCGGCGTTTACTATAGTGTAACTATGGATCCCAGCGGTAAGAAGATTTACGGTACTACTGTAATTCCTAACCGTGGCGCTTGGATTGAATATGAAACTGACATTAATGATATTATTTCTGCTCGTGTAGACCGTACCCGTAAGGTTCCGGCAACCGTGCTGCTGCGTGCTCTGGGCTTATCCTCCAATGATGAGATCCTGGCTTGCTTCGGCAATCATCCTGCGCTGCTGGCAACTCTGGAAAAGGATACTACCACTAACAGAGATGAAGCTATGCTGGAGCTTTACAAGAAGCTGCGTCCGGGCGAGCCTGTTATTCTGGAAAACGCCGTACAGCTGATTGAAAACACCTTCTTCGACAGCAAGCGTTATGATCTGGCTAATGTTGGCCGTTATAAGCTCAATAAAAAGCTTGGTTGGCGCAACCGCCTGAGCGGTACCGTACTGGCTGAGGCTATTGCTGATGAAGAAACCGGCGAAATTATCCTGCCGGCAGGCACTAAGATGACCGATGAAAATCTTGATAAGATTGCAGAGAGCGGCATTTATAACGAACGCGGTCTGCGTGCTGTCAAGATTCAGAACCATGAAGAAGAAATGCTTCTGATGTTCACCACCGGTATCGATGAAAAAATGCATACCGTTACCAATGAGGATGTATTTGCTTCCTTTAACTATTTGCTGAACCTGATGGATGGCCATGGCACTGGCGATGATATTGACCATTTGGGAAACCGTCGTGTACGCTGTGTTGGCGAATTGCTGCAAAACCAGTTCCGTATCGGTCTTTCCCGTATGGAGCGTGTGGTAAAAGAGCGTATGACCATTCAGGACAATGAGGTTATTACCCCGCAGGCTCTGATTAACATCCGTCCTGTTGTTGCCGCTATTAAGGAATTCTTCGGCAGCAGCCAGTTGTCCCAGTTCATGGATCAGAACAACCCTCTGGGAGAGCTGACTCATAAACGTCGTCTGTCTGCCCTCGGCCCCGGCGGTCTGTCCCGTGAGCGTGCAGGCTATGAAGTCCGCGACGTACACAACTCCCACTATGGCCGTATGTGTCCTATCGAGACGCCTGAAGGTCCTAACATCGGTTTGATCGGTTCTTTGTCCACCTATGCTGTTATCAATGAATACGGCTTTATGGAAACTCCGTACCGTGTTGTTGATAAAGAAAATAAACGTGTAACTGAAGAAATCAGATACATGACTGCGGACGAAGAAGATAAATATATCGTAGCACAGGCCAACGAACCGTTGGACGATGATGGCTACTTCCTGGGCGAGCGTGTTACCGCCCGTGCTAAGGATGATGTCCTCTCCATTACTCCGGATAAGGTTGACCTGATGGACGTTTCTCCTAAACAGGTAGTATCTATCGCAACCGCGCTGATTCCGTTCTTGGAGAACGATGACGCTAACCGTGCTCTGATGGGTGCGAACATGCAGCGTCAGGCTGTACCTCTGCTCTGCACTCAGGCTCCGATTATCGGTACCGGTATGGAATACAAGGTTGCTGCCGACTCCGGTGTCTGCGTTCTGGCTAAACGTGCCGGCGAAGTTATCCGCGTAGTAGGCAACGAAATCCGTGTACGTGCAGAAAACGGTGAAGTGGATGTATATCCGCTGCTGAAATTCAAACGTTCCAACCAAGGTACCTGCGTTAACCAACGTCCTATCGTCTTCAAAGGCGATAAGGTTACCGAAAAGCAGATTCTGGCTGACGGCCCTGCTACCAATCACGGCGAGCTGGCTTTAGGTCACAACGTAATCGTTGCTTATATGCCTTGGGAAGGCTATAACTACGAGGATGCTGTTCTGCTGAACGAGGATCTGGTAAAGGCTGATATCTTTACATCTATTCATATTGAAGAATATGATTGTGATGCCCGCGATACCAAGCTTGGTAAAGAAGAAATTACCCGTGAAATTCCTAACGTATCCGACGAAGCTCTGAAGGATCTGGATGAGCGTGGTATTATCCGTATCGGTGCCGAAGTACGCCCCGGCGATATTTTGGTAGGTAAGGTTACTCCGAAAGGCGAAACCGAGCTGACTGCAGAAGAACGTCTGCTGCGTGCTATCTTCGGTGAAAAAGCACGTGAAGTACGTGACAGCTCCCTGCGTGTACCGCACGGCGAAGCAGGTAAGATTGTCAGCGTTAAGGTATTCAGCCGTGAAAACGGCGATGATCTGCCGCCGGGAGTAAACGAACAGGTTCGTGTACATATTGCCCAGAAACGTAAGATTTCCGAAGGCGATAAGATGGCAGGCCGTCACGGTAACAAGGGTGTCGTTTCCCGTATTATGGCACGTGAGGACATGCCTTTCCTGCCGACCGGTGAACCGGTACATATCGTACTGAACCCCCTGGGCGTACCTTCCCGTATGAATATCGGACAGGTACTGGAGAACCATTTGGGCTGGGCAGCACGTGCGCTGGGTATGGAAATTGATACTACCAACCTGGCAGCTAAGCTGAATGCCGTTGAAAAAACCGGCGCAGCAGAAGGTACTCCGGAATTTGAAGCAGCCTTCAAGGAAGAGCTGGCTAATTCCGAAACCGCTAAGAAATTAGAGCATTACGGCTACGATTATGAAAAATATGGTATGCCGGAAACTGTTGAAATTGATAAATTCGGTGGCAAGAGCGTAAAAGCAGTACAGATTTCCGTACCTGTATTCGACGGCGCGCATGAGCAGGATATTGCTGATGCACTGGAGCTTGCAGGCATTGATAAAACTGCTAAGACTACTCTGTATGACGGTCGTACCGGTGAACCCTTCGATAACCCTGTTACCGTTGGTCTGACCTATTACCTCAAGCTTCACCATTTGGTTGATGATAAGATCCATGCCCGCAGCACCGGCCCGTACTCCTTAGTTACCCAGCAGCCGTTGGGTGGTAAAGCACAGTTCGGCGGCCAGAGATTTGGTGAGATGGAAGTTTGGGCGCTGGAAGCATACGGCGCTGCTTACACCCTGCAGGAAATCCTGACTGTTAAGTCCGATGACGTTGTTGGCCGTGTTAAGACCTACGAAGCAATCGTTAAGGGCGAAAATGTACCTGATCCTGGTATTCCTGAATCCTTCAAGGTACTGGTTAAGGAATTACAGTCCATCGGTCTGGATATCAAGGTTCTCAACGAGGACGAGGAAGAGGTTTCCTTGCGCGACGATGAGGATGACGATATTGCAACCACTGCTCGCGAGGTTGATTTAGACATCAACGGCCAGGTTGTTGAAAACGCACCTGAAAAGCCTGTTGATGATTATGCTGATAATGACGCTACCGAGGATGATAGTGATTCTGGGGACATCATTGCCGATATGGGTAATTTCACTATTACCGATAATCCCGATGGTGACTTAGATGATCCGACTAATATGTAAGAGAAGGGAGCGAATGATTCTTGATCGACGTAAATAATTTTGTGTCTATGCGTATCGGTTTGGCTTCTCCGGACCAGATTAGAGCCTGGTCCTACGGCGAGGTAAAAAAACCCGAAACCATCAATTACAGAACCCTGAAGCCGGAACGGGATGGCCTGTTCTGCGAAAGAATCTTTGGCCCTACTAAGGATTGGGAATGTCATTGCGGCAAATATAAACGCATCCGTTATAAGGGTATTATCTGCGACAAGTGCGGCGTTGAAGTTACCCGCAGCAAGGTTCGTCGTGACCGTATGGGTCACATCGAACTGGCTGCGCCGGTTTCCCATATCTGGTACTTCAAGGGTATCCCCAGCCGTATGGGCTTGATTCTGGATATTTCTCCGCGTAGCCTGGAAAAGGTTTTGTATTTTGCCAGCTTCATCGTACTTGATCCGGGTGAAGGCACTGACCTGGTTAAAGGCCAACTGCTGACCGAGCCCGAGTACATGGAAAAACGTGATAAATATCCTGAAGCAGGTATCCGTGTAGGTATGGGTGCACAGGCTATTAAAGAGCTGCTGGAAGCTATTGATCTGGAAGCTTTGACCGAGCAGCTGCGCCATGAAATGAAGGAGCTGAGCGGTCAGCGCCGTGTACGTGCCATCCGCCGTCTGGAAGTAGCTGAAGCGTTCCTGAAATCCGGCAATCGTCCTGAATGGATGATTATGGATGTAGTTCCGGTTATTCCGCCTGAACTGCGTCCTATGGTACAGCTGGATGGCGGTCGTTTCGCAACCTCCGACCTGAATGATCTGTATCGCCGTGTTATTAACCGTAACAACCGTCTGAAACGTCTGCTGGAGCTGCATGCGCCCGATATCATTGTCCGCAATGAAAAACGTATGCTGCAGGAAGCAGTAGACGCTTTGATTGATAACGGCCGTCGTGGCCGTCCGGTTACCGGCCCCGGCAACCGTCCTCTGAAATCCTTGTCCGACATGCTCAAGGGTAAACAAGGCCGTTTCCGTCAGAACCTGTTAGGTAAACGTGTTGACTATTCCGGCCGTTCCGTAATCGTTGTAGGTCCTGAGCTGAAAATGCATCAGTGCGGCCTGCCGAAGGAAATGGCTCTGGAGCTGTTCAAACCTTTCGTTATGAAGCGTTTGGTAAACAGCGGTGAAGCAACTAATATTAAGAGTGCTAAGCGCATGGTAGAGCGTGCTACCAACGCTGTATGGGACGTTCTGGAAGAGGTAATAAAAGAACATCCTGTACTGCTGAACCGTGCACCGACTCTGCACAGACTGGGCATTCAGGCTTTCGAGCCTATCCTGTCCGAAGGCCGTGCTATTAAGCTGCATCCTCTGGTATGTACCGCTTATAATGCCGACTTTGACGGTGACCAGATGGCTGTCCATCTGCCGCTTTCCGTTGAGGCTCAGGCTGAAGCACGTATGCTGATGATGTCCGTAAACAACATCCTGGCACCGAAAGACGGCAAGCCTGTTGCTGTTCCTACCCAGGATATGGTTTTGGGCTCCTACTATCTGACTATTGAAAAGACCAGCAAGGATGACCCGAACGTTAAGGGTGAAGGAACCCGCTACAGCAGCGTGGATGAAGCTCAGCTGGCTTACTTCCACCATGCGGTAGATCTGCAGGTACCTATCGAGGTTTATATTCCCAACAGCGAAATCTATGATGAGGAAAAGGGTGCAGCTGTCGGCGAAACCGGTATGTCCCTGGTAGTTACAACTGTAGGTAACACTATTTTCAATGGCGAGCTGCCTCTGGAAATGCGTTACTATCATAAAGAAAAAGATCAGGTTGTTGAAAAGCGCCTGGATGCTTCCGGTAATGTTGTGGAAACAACCGTTGAAGTTGAACGTTGGCATCTCGGCAAGCTGATTGACAAGAAAGAATTGGGCAAACTTGTTGCTAAAGCTCATAAGCTGTACGGCAACCTGCGTACTGCCGAGATTCTGGATATTGTTAAGAAAATGGGTTACGATAATGCTTGTAAATCCGGTATTTCTATCGCAACCTCCGATATTCAGATTCCTGCTGAAAAAGAAGTTATTCTGGAAGCAACAGAGCATGAGGTTGATAAGGTTGAGCGCCTCTTCCGCCGTGGTTTGATGAGCGATGACGAACGTTATCGTAAGGTAATTGACCTGTGGAACGAAGCAACCGATAAGGTTACCGATAAGCTGATGAAATCCACCATGAACAAGTTCAATCCTGTTTCCATGATGGCTGACTCCGGTGCCCGCGGTAACAAACAGCAGATTCGTCAGCTGGCCGGTATGCGTGGTTTGATGGCCGATCCTTCCGGTCGTATCATTGACCGTCCTATCAAATCTAACTTCCGTGAAGGCCTGACCATTTTGGAATACTTCATTTCTTCTCATGGTGCTCGTAAAGGCTTGGCCGATACCGCACTGCGTACCGCTGACTCCGGTTACCTGACTCGTCGTCTGGTTGACGTTGCACAGGACGTAATTGTCCGTGAGGATGATTGCGATATCGTTGGTATGAACCTGGTTAAGGAACGCAGCCGTCTGAGCAAGGCTGTTCTTGGTGCAAGCCAGAACAAAATCCGCGGAAAGGTTATGGGCCGTACCCTGGCTTCCGGCGTACTTGATGAAGAAGGCAACCTGATTGCTGAAGCAGATACCAACATCACTGAAGAGCTTTTTGCTAAGCTCAATGATGCCGGTGTTGAAGAAATCAATCTCTATTCCGACGAAGATATGAACGGTGAGGATATCGAAAATGTCCGCATCAACATCAGCGATACCTTTGCTCATAATGTGCTGAAGGAAGCAATGATGCATAACTTCAACGGCAAAGAGGTGGCAGCAGATATTGTTAACGGTGCAGGCGAGGTGCTGGCACATACCGGCGAAACTATGACCGAAGACATTATCAACGCTGTTCTGGCTGACGGTACCGTTAAGGAGCTGCGTATCCGCAATAACGAAATTGCCGGCATTGAGGTTGAGGCAATTACCGAAGGCAAAAAAGAGAAAACCATCATTGAAACCCTGCATGACCGTATCATTGGCCGTAACCTGGCTGAGGATATTCTGGATGAAAACGGTGAAATTCTCTATCATATCAATGAATATGTTACCGAGCCTATGGCAGAACGTATCTGCCAGCTGCGTGAAAAGGTTAAAATCCGCAGCGTACTTACCTGTAAGGCTAAGTTCGGCGTTTGCCGCAAATGCTATGGCCGCAACCTGGCAACCGGCAAGAACGTTGATGTTGGTGAGGCAGTCGGCACTATCGCCGCACAGTCCATCGGCGAACCTGGTACTCAGCTGACCATGCGTACGTTCCATACCGGCGGCGTTGCAGGTGCAGACGATATTACCCAAGGTCTGCCTCGTGTCGAGGAGCTGTTCGAAGCACGTAAACCGAAACATCCCGGCATTCTGTCCGAGGTTGCAGGTCACGTACATATTACCCAGGAGGGCAACAGCCGCAAGGTAACCGTAATGGCACTGGATGGCGAAAACCAGGAATACCAGATTCCTTATGGCGCTAAGCTGTCTGTTGTTGAGGGTGAGGAAATCGCTAAGGGCGACCGTCTGACCGAAGGTTCTCTTAACCCGCATGACGTACTGCGTATCAGCGGCGTGAAGGCTACTCAGAACTATCTGGTATCTCAGGTAGTAGGCGTTTATAAGTCTCAGGGCGTAGATATCAACAGTAAGCATATCGAGGTTATGGTTCGTCAGATGATGCGCAAAATCCGCATCGAGGAATCCGGTGACACCACAATGCTGCCGGGTGAAGACGTTGATGTGGCAGAATTTGAAGAGCAGAATACCGAGATGCTGGAAGCAGGCAAGACTCCTGCAGAAGGCCGTGCTATCCTGCTGGGTATCTCCAAAGCTTCTTTGGCTACCGACTCCTTCCTGTCTGCTGCTTCCTTCCAGGAAACCACCCGCGTACTCACCGATGCCGCTATCAAGGGTAAGGTTGACCCGCTGCTGGGCCTGAAAGAAAACGTTATCATCGGTAAGCTGATTCCGGCAGGTACCGGTATGAGCCGTTATCGTGATATCAAAGTTAAATATAATGTTCCGATGCCCGAAGTTGCAACTGCTGAAACCGCAGCAGAGGAACCTCCCGATAAGGAATAACGTATAAGCAAGCGCGCCTCAAAGCCTCAAGCTCTGAGGCGCTTTGCTCTCTAAGGAGAACGAATTTATGCTGATAAAAAAATTCCCTGTTCCCTGCCGCGTGGATTATGTTCCTTCTCCCTATGAGCCGGATGAGGACGGCGTGCAGGATGTCGGCTATTATAACGGCAAGCTGAGTGACGGCCGTGCCTATCGCTTGGAATGCTGGCGTATGGACGATATGCTGATGCTGACAGTGATGTTTTCCGACCGCTGCCTTGAAGGCTACAGACGTGAGGATATGGCGCTTTTGCTGGAGCTGGAAGATATCGTATGCTTTACCGGTACCAGCCGTAAGCTGCAGGCTACACGTACGGAGGATGACCGCGGCCAGACTGTATGGGCCATTAATATTATGCTGGATAATAAAAAAGGCACCTATGCGGAAATTGTGCCGTCATTGAACAGATATATCATGTAAGACAATCGCTGCTGAAGGCAAAGCCTTGGCAGCGATTTTTCAGTTAAAATTAATTTTACATGCCTATACTGTATTATGGTACAATAGCTGTAATGGAGGCGAAAACAATGAAGATTCTTTTAGCTGAGGATGATATAAATTTAGGCAAGCTTTTGAGTATGCTGCTGAAAAAACAAAATATAACTGTGAACTGGGTACAGGATGGCGAGGCTGCCTATGGTGCTGTGTATGCCGACGGTTATGATGTACTGGTGCTGGACTGGATGATGCCGCTTTTAAGCGGCCTTGATCTGTGCAAGCGACTGCGTGAGGAGGACTATCAGGGCAAAATATTGCTGCTGACGGCAAAGGATACGCTGGCGGATAAGGTGCAGGGTTTGAACAGCGGTGCGGACGACTATCTGGTAAAGCCTTTTGAGCTGGAGGAGCTGGTGGCACGTCTGAACGCTCTGTGCCGCCGCCAGGGACAGTACAGTGCGGAAAAGCTGTGTTACGGTGCTTATACGCTGGAAAGTTCTACCTATTGCCTGGCATACGGTGAACGCCGTGTGGAGCTGCGCCCGCGTGAATTCAAGCTGCTGGAGCTGCTTTTGCGTAACCGTGGGCAGGTTATGCCGCGTGCGGTGCTGCAGGACCGTATCTGGGGCATTGACAGCGATGTGACTGACAACAATCTTGACGTGCATATCCGTCTGCTGCGTAAAAAGATTATGGAGCTGAATGGGGAAGAGCTGATTAAGACAATGCGGGGCGTGGGCTATTATGTGGAATAAGCCTTTTGAAAAGCTGTGCAGGCGCATGACCTGTTTGTATGCAGCTATCTTCGGTGTGTTGATTTTGGTAATTGTGGCTGCTGCCTATACCTTTATCTGGTGGGAAATACTGGCGCATGAAAAGGAAAACCTTGTAGCGCAGATTTACCATGAGGGTGAGGAATAGGTAGAGTCCGAAGAGGCTCCCTGCTCCGAAGCAGCTATCCGCAGCGGGAAAATGCTTGCATACTTTGTTGATGCGGACGGCACAAAGGTTATTTTAAATCAGCTGGGCCAGGGCGAGGCGGGACAGGAAATCATGCAGCATAAAGCTGACTGGCCGAAAGAGCTGAATACATCACGTCTTTTGCGGATGCATGGAGAAAATGGCGAGCGTTATCGTTATTTGGCTGCGGTTGCTCCTGTTATTGACGGTGATAAGCAACTTGGCAGGCTTTATATGTTTAAAAATATGGAGTTTTATTACCATGCTGCCTATAAAACATTGTTTTTGCTTTTGTGTATGGCGTTGGTGCTGTATTTTGCCGCCTGCTATTTCGGCTATTGGCTGGCAGAACGCAATATCCGTCCGCTAAGCAATATGTATGCCAAGCAGCAGCAGTTCACGGCAGACGCTTCGCATGAGATGCGCACGCCGCTGGCCGTTATGAAGCTAGCTGTGCAGGGACTGCAGGAGGATGAGGACAGCAGGCTGAGCGATTTTGCCAAAGAGTCGGTAGATATGTTGAAAAGCGAGTCGGAAAGACTTAGCCGTCTTACGGAAAATCTTATGACACTGGCACGCAGTGACGAGGATTTTCTGCCGGTGTATACTGCGCAGGTGGATATGACGGCAATGTGTAAAAAGGTTGCATCGCAGATGGCGCTTTTGGCAGCAGAAAAAAAGTTACAGCTCAAGCAGGAAATCCAGGATAATCTGATAATGCAGGGTGATGAAATGGCTTTATCGCGCTTGCTGATTATTTTGCTGGATAATGCTATGAAGTATTCACCGGAGCAGACGCAAATTACTCTGCGTGCAGCCAAGGTGAAAATGCATCTGGTACTGGAGGTACGTGATGAGGGCTGTGGCATCGGTGACGAGGACAAGCAGAAAATTTTTGACCGTTTCTTCCGCGTGGACAAGGCGCGCAGCCGCAGTCAGGGCGGCCTGGGCTTAGGACTGTCGCTGGCTTTGGCCATTGTACGTCAGCATGGCGGCAGTATCAAGGTCCTCGACAACAAGCCGCGGGGAACTATCATATATGTGAAGCTACCGATGGCTGCAAAGTAATCCTTAAGCTTTCTTACAAGCTGAAATTAAGATGAATACCCCTTTCAGTAATCATTAAGTAAAGGTATTTATACTGTGCTTAATGAAAGGCGGAGTGTAAAAGCTCTGCTGCTGAAGGGGGATTTTCTTATGCCACGAAAATATTGGCTGCTGCTTTTTGCAGCTGCCACAGCATTGCTTTTGGCCGGCAATGGCAGTCTGCTGGTTACAGACAGCGTAGAATCTAATTACGCTTTGACGGCGAAGGAGATGGTACTGAGCGGTGATTGGCTTTCACCGCAGATTTATGGTCATTATTGGTATGATAAGCCGATTTTATTTTATTGGCTGACGGCCTTGGCTTATAAAATGTTTGGCTTTACGGAATTTGCTTCACGCTTCTTCCCGGCGTTGTTCGGTTTAGGCAGCGTGGCATTATTGGCGTGGGGCGGCAGCAAGCTGGAAAATGTGCGCAGCGGTTTCATCAGTGCATTGGTACTGCTGAGCAGTGTAGAATTTTTTCTGATCAGCAAGTCGGTGATTACAGATGCTGTATTGTTCTTTTTCTTCAGTGCGACATTGCTGTTTTTCTATCTTGGCTATCGTGACGGCAGGGCGCGCTATTGGTACATTATGTATGCTGCAGCAGGCTTTGCGGTTTTGACTAAGGGTCCGATTGGCGTGCTGCTGCCGGGATTGATTATTACGTTATTCCTGTTGTGGCAGCGTGATTGGCACGTACTGAAGCGCATGCATCTTGTAAGCGGCACATTGCTTTGTGCGGCGGTTGCTGTGCCTTGGTATGCTGTAATGTACAGTCTGCACGGCAGTGATTTCCTCAATACCTTCTTCGGCACACACAACTTCCTGCGCGCAACGGTATCGGAACATCCGCGTGACGATGTATTTTATTATTATACGCTGGTAAATCTGCTGGCGCTGTTTCCGTGGAGCGGACTTGTTCCATGGGCTGCTTATAAATGGTGGCGGCAGGGACAGCGCAGCCTGGAAGAACAGCAAAAATTTTTGCTGCTGTGGGCACTTGTTGTTTTCGTTTTCTTTCAATGTATGGCAACGAAATACATCACATATACCTATCCGCTGCTTTTTCCGGTCAGCCTTTTGCTGGGAAGCATGCTGGCAAAATATACGGACTGTGTGGATGGCGGTTATATGATATTTGTCGGCGGAGGCTTTGGTTTGCTGCTTGTGGGAGCATGGTTTGCGGTAAGTCATCAGCTTATAGCATCTGAGCTGCTGTTCTTGCTGCCGCTGGCGCTGATTATCGGCGTGATGCTGGATTATATATTGCGCTTAATGACAGAAGAGCGTGCTTATGGTATTGCGGTGCTGTCGGTAGTTTTTTATATCGCATTGATTTTCGGCATTGCTGTGCCGTTTAGCGAACAACGCAGTGCTAAGGATTTGGGACAGATGCTGACAGCGGAAAATGTGCAGGAGGTTGGTCTGTATGGAACATATCCCACTTCCGCTGTTTTTTACAGCAACAGTAAAATTGTCAAGCTGATGCACGAGCGTGAGGTTGCGGGCTATGTGCCCAAGGATTTTTCCTGGACAAGCAAGAATGTTATGCCTTACGCAACACTGGAGCAGAATCCGTATCGTTTTGTTGTTGTTACGCCCAAAAGCTATGATAGATTTATTGCTCAACAGAATAAAAAATGGCAGGTTATTGATGCCGATAAAAGTTGGATTGTGCTGAGAATGAAAAAGGGGTGAGCTGAGCTATTATTGTCTATATAACAGATAAGTGCCTGTGACGTGATATTGCAGGCGCTTTTAATAATTTTTTGATAAATTAAAGTGTATTTAAGCTTAAAATATTATGCTATAATAAGAAAATGATAACTGAATTGGAGGGGGAAGCATGCACAATAAAAATTCCGCAATGGCGTTTATCGTTCTGCTTGGTATCGTCAGCTTGTTCAGCGATATGACGCATGAAGCGGCGACAAGTATTAAGGGAGCGTATTTATTAATTTTAGGAGCAAGTGCTTCTACCATCGGTTTTATCTCCGGCATAGGCGAGCTTTTAGGCTATGGCCTGCGTTATCTTTTTGGCCGATTAGTTGATAAAACGCACAACTATTGGGGCTTTATGATTTTAGGCTATGCTGTAGACGTTTTTGCCGTGCCGGCGTTGGCACTTGTACATAGGGACGGTTGGATTGCCGCCTGCATATTGCTTGTTATTGAACGTATTGGCAAGGCCATAAAAAAGCCTGCCAAGAACACTATTCTGTCTTTTGCGGCATCGCAGGAGGGCGTCGGTAAAAGCTTTGCTATTCAGGAAGCCTTGGATCAGCTTGGTGCTTTTATCGGTCCCCTGCTGCTTTATGTAATAATGCTCTATAAAAATGGTGATGAATACGAGGTATATAATGCAGCCTTTGCTTTTCTTACGTTGCCGGCAGTCTGTACAATTGCTTTTTTACTGTTTGCTAAAAGCCGTTTTCCGAATCCGGAAGCCTTTGAGCCGGAAGCTAAGGAGAACAAAAAGAATAGCTTTGTAGGCAAGAAAAGCTTTTATTTGTATCTTGCAGGTATCAGCTGTTTTGCTTTTGGCTTTGTAGATTTTCCGCTGGTGACTATGCATTTGGCAAAAAATAAGCTTTTTGATGACAGTATTTTGCCGTTGCTTTATTCCGGTGCGATGCTTGTGGATGCGGTGGCAGCGCTTTTCTTTGGCTGGCTGTTTGACAAAATGCGCACGAAGGCATTGGTTATTTCTACTGCGATTTCCGCATTCTTTGCTGTGTTTGCGTTTGGCGCGACTTCGCCTGCTGTGATTATGCTGGGTATTGCTTTGTGGGGTGTAGGCATGGGCGCTCAGGAATCCATTATGAAGGCAGCGGTTGCCACGATGACGAGCAAGGAGCATCGTGCCGGCAGCTATGGTGCATTTGAATTTTTCTTTGGCTTGGCGTGGTTTTTAGGCAGCTGGGTATTGGGAGCAGTTTATGATTACTCTTTGAATACCTTCATAATTGTTTCTGTAGCTGCACAGCTTATTGCTTTACCCTGTTATCTTTTAAGTGAGCGCAGCTTTGCAAGTGAAAATTGCCAATAATTTGCTTCAAACGTTACAGTAGCTTATGTATTCGTGTATACATAAAAAATTATTGAAAAAAGACTTGCGTTCTTTAAAAAGTGTGTTATAATAGCGTACATAAGTAAATAACGAGTGGATGATGTATATGGGAGAAGGCACTGCCTACCGAAGGAGCAAAACTCTCAGGTGCTTAATTTTAAGCAGGAACCGTATGCTGACACAACTCTGGAGAGTCCCTTAAATGGGCGCCGAAGGTGCAAAGATGTCTTCTGAAATTCAGAAACGTCCTTATCTCTCAGGCCAGTGGACAGAGCAAAGCTTATGTGATGGCGCTATTGCCTATCATATGTCATTGACTTTTACCGGAGTATTTTTTGTATACTTCGGTTTTTTTATTTGCTTATAAATAATTAATGGGAATTTAAAGGGAGATGTTTGAATCATGTTGGAAATTTTGAATGAAATTGATGCGTTTGTCTGGGGACCGCCGCTTCTGGTACTTTTGGTTGGTACCGGTATTCTGCTGACCTTCCGTCTGAAGCTGCTGCAGGTTTTCAAGCTGCCGCAGGCTTTGGGCCTGATCTTCAGTGCTAAGAACGATGGTAGCGGTGACGTAAACAGCTTTAAAGCACTTTGCACCGCGCTTGCTGCAACCGTTGGTACCGGTAACATCGTTGGTGTTGCAACTGCAATTAAAGCAGGTGGCCCGGGCGCATTGTTCTGGATGTGGATGGCAGCCTTCTTCGGTATGGCAACCAAATATTCCGAATGTCTGCTGGCTGTAAAATATCGTACCGTAGATGCCAACGGCAATATTTCCGGTGGCCCGATGTACTACATTGAAAATGGTTTGGGCAAAAAATACAAACCGCTGGCTGTTATGTTTGCCGTGTTCGGTGTTCTGTGCGCATACTTTGGTATCGGTACCTTTGCTCAGGTAAACTCCATTGTTGAAATTACTCAGATTTCTGCGGGTATTCCTGTTGTTTACACCGGTATTGCTCTGACTGTAGTTGTTGCTGCCGTAACCATCGGCGGTCTGAAATCTATTGCAACCGTTGCTGCGAAGGTAGTTCCTGCTATGGCTCTGCTGTACTTCCTGACTACTGTTGGTATCATGATTGTGTTTGCAGATCAGGTTCCCGCTGCAATTGCAACTGTATTGAATTCTGCTTTCACTCCGACTGCCGCTCAAGGCGGTTTCCTCGGTGCTACAGTTATGCTGGCAATGCGCAGCGGTGTTGCCCGCGGCGTATTCTCTAATGAATCCGGTTTAGGTTCTGCTCCTATTGTAGCAGCTGCCGCTAAAACCAAATGGGCTGCAGAGCAAGGCTTGATTTCTATGACCGGTACTTTTATTGATACTATCATCATTTGTACTCTGACCGGCTTGTCCCTGGTTGTCAGTGGTGTATGGTGCGGACCTTTAAACGGTGCCGCAATGACTGAATCTGCCTTCACTATGGCCTTCCCGGCATTTGGCAGCATGCTGCTGCTGGTTGGTCTGGTACTCTTCGCTTTCACCACTATCCTTGGCTGGAACTACTACGGTGAACGTTGTGTAGAATATCTGATGGGCGTAAAGGCAATTCTGCCGTACCGCATTATTTTCATCTGCCTGATTGCCTGCGGTCCTTTCCTGAAGCTGGAAGAGATTTGGGTTTTGGCGGATATTGTTAATGGCCTGATGGCTATTCCTAACTTAATTGCGCTGATTGCTTTGTCCGGCGTAGTTGTTGCCGAAACCAAGGCTTATCAGAAGCATCTGGATGAAGAAAAGAATAAATAAGTAAGCCTAGTATTTCATCTTTATATAGCAAAGCGGCGTTGTGCGACTCTCCCCAGAGTTCCCACAGCGCCGTTTTGTTATTAAAAAATCAATAAACATACGTCGATTTACAGTTTTATATGTATGCGTGTATACATTGACGTAAACTCTTGATTTTAAGTTCAAATGTGTTATAATCAGATACATAAGTAAATAGTGAGTGGATGAAGTACACAGGAGAAGGCAATGCCTACCGAAGGAGCAAAAACTCTCAGGTGCTTATCAAAAGCAAGAACCGTGTACAGACACAACTCTGGAGAGTCCCTTAAATGGGCGCCGAAGGTGCAAAGATGTGCGTATACACATCCTTATCTCTCAGGCCAGTGGACGGAGCAAAACAACAATGATAGCACAGCTATCAGGGCCGCTGACAAACCGGAGTATCAGATAATCATACTCCGGCTTTTTATTTACTTAGGGAACTTTGAAAATGAGAGGGGAAATCATCATGTTGGAAACATTGAATGCAATTGATTCGTTTGTCTGGGGTCCGCCGCTACTGGTGCTGCTTGTAGGTACCGGCATTATGCTGACTATTCGTTTAGGCTTGCTGCAGGTATTGAAGCTGCCGCAGGCATTGAAGCTTATCTTCTGTGCTAAGAATGAAGGTCATGGTGACGTAAACAGCTTTAAAGCATTGTGTACCGCTCTTGCTGCAACTGTTGGTACTGGTAATATTGTTGGTGTTGCTACCGCAATTAAGGCCGGTGGCCCCGGTGCATTGTTCTGGATGTGGCTGGCTGCCTTCTTCGGTATGGCAACCAAATATGCGGAATGCCTGCTGGCTGTAAAATATCGTACTGTCGACGCTAACGGCAATATCTCCGGCGGTCCGATGTATTACATTCAAAACGGTCTTGGCAAGCAATATAAACCATTGGCAATTATGTTCTGTGTCTTCGGTATCATGTGCGCATACTTCGGCGTAGGTACCTTTGCTCAGGTAAACTCCATTGTTGAGATTACCAAAATCTCCGTTGGCATCCCGGTTATCTACACCGGTATTGCTCTTACCGTATTGGTTGCTGCTGTAACCATCGGCGGTCTGAAATCTATCTCTAATGTTTCTTCTAAGGTTGTTCCCGGCATGGCAGTAATTTACTTCTTTACTACCTTGGGCATTTTGGTTAGCTTCGCCGACCAGGTACCGGGCGCTATTGCACTGGTTATTGAAAGCGCTTTCACTACTACTGCTGCACAGGGCGGTTTCCTTGGAGCAACTGTTATGCTGGCGATGCGTAATGGCGTTGCCCGCGGCGTATTCTCCAACGAATCCGGCTTAGGCTCTGCTCCTATCGTAGCAGCTGCTGCCAAAACTCATTGGCCTGCTGAACAAGGTCTGGTTTCCATGACCGGTACTTTCATTGATACTATCATCATCTGCACCATGACCGGTTTGTCCTTGATTGTTACCGGCGTTTGGAACGGCGATCTCAACGGTGCTGCAATGACTAATGCAGCCTTCAGCTCTGCATTCCCTGCCTTTGGTACTTGGTTACTGTTGGTTGGCCTGGTGCTCTTCGCCTTCACTACTATCCTTGGCTGGAACTACTACGGCGAACGTTGCGTAGAATATCTGATGGGTGTTAAAGCAATTCTTCCGTATCGCATCGGTTTCATTATTCTTGTAGCTGTTGGCCCGTTCCTGAAACTGGAAGAAATCTGGGTTATGTCCGATATTGTTAACGGTCTGATGGCTCTGCCTAACCTGATTGCTCTGGTTGCTCTTTCCGGCGTAGTTGTTGCTGAAACTAAAGCATATCAACAACATCTCAAGGAAGAATCTGAGCTGGTTCCGGCAAAATTAGCCGAAGAAACCAATCATTAAGTTTTCCCAATTAATTTTATATAGGCAGCGGCACTGTGAGACTCTCCCCAGAGTTCCCACAGTGCCGCTTGCCTTTGCGCTTGCACAAAAGTTAGCGGTATGCTAAACTAGCCTTAGAGAGATTACTTACAGTCTTTTAAATCAAATGTATCAGTAACCAACTACGTGTATATTTTTCGGTGTGCCGGTTGGTTTGTCAGTATCAGTAGATGAAAGGAAGTGTGCAATGAGCATTATCGGTAATATTATCTGGTTTTTATTTGGCGGTATTTTAGCAGGCATTATCTGGTATCTGGTAGGTCTTGTGTGGTGTTTGACAATTATCGGTATTCCTGTCGGGCTGCAGTGCTTTAAGCTGGGACGCTTGAGCTTCTTCCCCTTTGGTAAGGACGTAGTTTTGAGCGGCGAAACAACCTCATTGCTGTTAAATATTTTTTGGCTAATTTTCGGTGGTATCGAGCTGGCAATTACGCATGCTGTTTTTGCTGTGATTTTGTGCTGCACGATTATCGGCATTCCCTTCGGTATGCAGCATTTTAAGCTGGCTAAGCTGGCACTGCTGCCGTTTGGAGCACAGATTACGGATAAATAAGCGTTAATTTTTAATGCAAGAGCAGTTCATGCAGGAATTTTATTCACGATTTCTTCAAAACTTTGCCCTTGCTATGTCACAGCAATATAGTATACTATGAGTGTAGCAAGAAGTTGCTACACCCTTCCCATCAAATTCATCATAAACAGCTTTCCTAAGAGAAACAGCCTGCAATATCCCCTGCAGGCTGTTTTCTCGTTTACTGGCAAGACTGCTGCTTTTTTATCATAAATTTGCAGTAGTCTTTCTTTTTGCTGGAAAATACTTTCTGATATTGGTAAAATAAAGGTTATAGTATTGTTAGTTATAATGGGGGGACTGAAAATGATCTTTTTGGCAATGATTCTGTTAGGCTGTCTGCTTGGCTTTGCCGGTGCAGGTGGTGCAGGCTTAACGATTACACTGCTTTCTGTAGGCTTTGGTGTGCCGATTCATACTGCGCTTGGTGTTGCGCTGGCTGCCATGTCATTTACGATGCTTTCCGGTGCCGTAAGCCATTTTCGTGAAGGTGATGTACTGTTGCGCCTTGGGCTGACAACCGGCGGTGCCGGTATGCTGGGAGCGTTTGCCGGCGCACGTATTTCTGATGCCTTGCCGGGAGATATTTTATCAAAAATGACAGCAGCCTTGATGCTTGCATCATCGGTATTGCTTTACTTTATTCTTTTCCGTAAGGATATGCTGGACAGCTTTGTGGCAAAGCATGCATCGAAAGCAGAGGGCGCAAGCTTTTATGCACATGCGCTGACAATCGGTGTAGTTACAGGCTTTTTGAGCGGAGCCTTCGGTATCGGTGCGACAGCTTTTATCCAGATAAGCCTGATGCTGTTTTTTGGTGTATCGCTTTATCATGCCATCGGTACAACGATGCTGGTTATTTTGCCTATTTCTGTTTCCGGCGGTTTAGGATATTTAGTCAATGGTCACCTTGATTTTTATATTTTTCTTCAGACCTTGGGTGGACTGACTATTGGCGCATATTTGGGTGCCAAGCTTACGCGTTTGGCGTCGCGCAATGCTTTGCGCTATATTATTCTCAGTATGCCGACCATAGGTGGATTGATGCTTTTATTTAAGTAAAGAATAAGCCGTAAACGTGCTCCTGCGTTTATGGTTTACTTTTTTAACATTATGGTTAACCTTAAAAGAAAAGAAGGTTGACTAATCCTTTTGCCGCGTATATAATTAGTAAGTACACGAATTTATGATGGAGGCACTGTTGTGATTAGTATAAAGAATTTGAAGCATTACTATACAGATGCTGATGGCAATGAGGTAAGGGCACTGGACGGCGTAAGCCTGGAGATTAAGCAGGGCGAATTTGTTGCTGTTATCGGCGCTAACGGCAGCGGCAAATCTACGCTGGCACGTCATTTGAACGCTTTGCTGCTGCCGACTGACGGCACTGTGCTGGTAGACGGCATGGACACTGAAGATGAGAGCAAAATGTGGGATATCCGCCAAAAGGTGGGCATGGTGTTCCAAAATCCCGACAACCAGATAGTTGCTGCGATTGTCGAAGAGGACGTGGCCTTTGGTCCGGAAAATATCGGTGTACCGGGACCGGAAATACCGCAGCGTGTAGCAGATTCATTAGCTGCTGTAGGCATGACGGAATATGCCAAACATGCACCGCATCTTTTGAGCGGCGGCCAAAAGCAGCGTGTGGCTATAGCAGGTATTCTGGCGCTGCAGCCGGAATGCATTGTGCTGGACGAGCCTACAGCGATGCTCGATCCGCAGGGACGTAAGGAAATTGTGGGCACTGTACGCAAGCTTAATGAAGAAAAAAAGATGACCATAGTTTATATTACGCATTACATGGTTGAGGCTCTGGCTGCCGACCGCGTAGTTGTTATGGAAAAAGGTCATATCAGATTTATGGGCACTCCGCGTGAGGTTTTCAGCAGAGTTGATGAGCTGGAGGCCTTGGGATTGGAGGCTCCGCTGGCAGCGAAGGTAGCCAGCGAGCTGCGCAAAAGCGGTGTAAAGCTGCCGCAGGATATTATTACAGATGAGGAGCTGGCGCAGGCATTATGTCAATAAAACTTTCTAATATATATCATACATATTCCAAGGGTACGCCGTTTGAACGCCTGGCACTCAATGATGTGTCGCTGGAGATTTCCAAGGGCGAAATAGTTGCCATTATAGGACACACAGGCAGCGGCAAATCTACCTTAGTACAGCATTTAAACGGCTTGCTGAAGCCGGATAAGGGAAGCGCAAGCATTGATGACATTGATATTACTGCCAAGGGTGCAGAGGCCAAGACTGCACGCCAACAGGTAGGCATGGTATTCCAGTATCCCGAGCATCAGCTGTTTGCGGAAACTGTTTTTGAGGATATCGCTTTCGGCCCGCGTAATAAAGGCTTTGCCGAGGATGAGGTAGAAAAGCAGGTGCGTGAGGCTATGGCCTTCGTCGGCCTGGATTATGATACCTATGCGCAGCGCTCTCCCTTTCAGCTGAGCGGTGGCCAGATGCGCCGTGTAGCTATTGCCGGCGTAGTTGCGATGAACCCTGATTATCTGGTTTTGGACGAGCCTTCCGCAGGCTTGGACCCACGCAGCCGCAATGCAGTATTCAAGGAAATCATGTCGCTGCACAAGAGCCGCGGCATTGCAATTGTTTTGGTAACGCATAGCATGGAGGAGGCAGTAAAATATGCTGACCGTCTGCTGGTTATCAACACCGGCAAGGTGTTGTTCGACGGTACTCCCGCAGATATTTTCAAGCAGCATGCAGACGAGCTTGTCAAGGTTGGCGTAGATGTGCCGCAGGTGTATAAGCTGGCTGATTTGTTGCGCAAAAACGGCTTGGCAGTGAAAGAGAATATTAAGGATGATATGAGCCTGGTTAAGGCGATTAAGCAAGCAAAGGGGTGGAAATAATGCTGACAGATATAACCTTAGGACAATATTTTCCCGGTAACTCCTTTATCCATAAGCTGGATCCGCGTACTAAGCTGTTGGCTACCTTGATTTATATCATTGCTATTTTCTTTGCGGTAACGCCGTTGGCTTATGGCATTTTGACCGCCTTTGCCGCTGTGGTAATTCTTATTTCGAGAGTACCGTGGATGCTGGTCTTCAAATCACTGAAGCCTATCTGGATTATTGTTATTCTGACGATGCTGATTCATATGTTTACTGCTCCCGGCGAGCATATTGTCTTTACCTGGAAGTTTTTGAGCGTAACTGCCGAAGGTATCGACATGGGCGTAAAGATGTCTGTACGCCTGATTCTGCTGCTGCTGTTTTCTTCGGTGCTGACCTTTACGACATCGCCGATTGTACTGACAGACGGTATTGAAAATCTGCTGCGTCCGTTCAAAAAGCTGGGCGTTCCGGCGCATGAGCTGGCTATGATGATGACCATTGCTTTGCGCTTTATTCCTACATTATTAGATGAAACGGACCGTATTATGAAGGCACAGACCTCTCGCGGAGCTGATTTTGCCAGCGGCAATATCTTCCAGAGAATGAAAAATATGCTGCCTTTGCTGGTGCCGCTGTTTATCAGTGCCTTCCGCCGTGCCGACGAACTGGCTGTGGCTATGGAAGCACGCTGCTATCGCGGCGGCGAAGGACGTACGCGCATGCATGAGCTGGCATATGCCGGCCGCGATTACCTGGCCTTTGCTTTGATTATTATACTGGCGGTTGGCCTCGCAGTACTGCGCTGGGGGAACGTATGCGTACAATAAAGCTTGTTGTAGCCTATGACGGCAGTGCCTATCATGGCTTTCAGAAGCAGAAAAACGTGCAGACTGTGCAAAATGTTTTGGAAGAAGTGTTGACTATGCTGTGCGGCGAAAAAGTAGTAACCGCAGGCAGCGGGCGCACGGATGCAGGCGTGCATGCTTTGGCACAGACGGTGACCTTTACTACGAACGGACGCATTCCCTGTGCTAATCTGGTGCGTGCGGCGGCAAGCCTGCTGCCGGAGGATATCGTAGTTGTGAGCGCCGAGGAGATGCCGGAAGGCTTTCACGCGCGCTTCAGCGCACAGTGGAAGACGTATCATTACAAGCTGCTTGTCAATGAGCACGTCAATCCCTTTATGGTGCGTTATGCCTGGCAGCTGCGTCAGCAGCTTGATGTGAAGGCCATGAACGAAGCGGCGGAGCTGCTGCTGGGAACGCATGATTTCAGTGCCTTCCGCAGCAGCGGCAGTGTTGATACTTCGCCGATAAAAACAATTTATGCTGCCAAGTGGCAGCAGCAGGGAGAAGAGATTCTTTTCCGCATCAGCGGTGACGGCTTTTTGTACCACATGGTACGCAACATAGTCTGGTCCCTGGTACAGGTGGGAATGGGCAAGCGCACGGTGCAGGATTTTGCCGCCGAGCTGACGGCACAGCGCTGTGAATTTCTGAACGAGCCTGCTCCGGCACAGGGTTTATACCTGGCGGAGGTCGGTTATCGGGAGTATCCGCAGCTTTAAGGGAAAAACTCTTGGAAAATGCTAAAATTTTAACAAAAATACTTGACTTAAACTCTTAAGTTGCGTATAATATATCTACGTGATTTTCCGCTTGATTTCACTAGCCCCGAAATACGGTGAGAAGATCGCAACGAACTGTATATTTGGAAAATATCTAGGAGGGACACAAGCGATGAAATCTTTTATGGCTAATCCGTCTAACATCGAACACAAATGGTACGTTGTTGACGCAGCTGATAAAACTCTGGGCCGCCTGGCTGCAGAGGTTGCAAAAGTCCTGCGCGGTAAACACAAACCGACCTTTACCCCGCACATGGACACCGGTGATCACGTAATCATTATCAATGCAGATAAGGTTGTTCTGACCGGCAAAAAACTGACTCACAAAATCTATTTCCGTCATTCCGGTTATCTCGGCGGCGACAGCTATGTAAAAGCTGGCGACATGCTGAAGAAAAACCCTGTAAGAATGGTAGAGCTCGCTGTTAAAGGCATGATTCCGCACAACAGCCTCGGCGCTCAAATTTTCTCCAAACTTCATGTATATGCTGGCAGCGAACATCCGCATGCAGCTCAAAAACCTGAAGTAATGGAAATCAACGTTAGATAATATCCGGGAGGGAACAAATAAATGGCAGTAGTTACTTATAACGCAACTGGTCGTCGTAAATCTTCTGTTGCTCGCGTTCGCCTGGTTCCGGGTGAAGGCAACATCGTTATCAACGACCGTGAATTGAACAAATACTTTGGTCTGAAGACCTTAGAGCTGATTGTTAACCAACCGCTCGAAGTTACTGAAACCAAAGGCAAATATGACGTACTCGTTAACGTAAACGGCGGCGGCATTTCCGGCCAAGCTGGTGCTATCCGTCACGGCATTGCTCGCGCTCTGCTGAAAGTTGACGCTGAATTCCGTCCTGCACTGAAAAAAGCAGGCTTCCTGACTCGCGACCCGCGCGAAAAAGAACGTCGTAAATACGGCTTGAAGAAAGCTCGTAAAGCTAGCCAGTTCTCCAAACGTTAATTTTTGGTTTACTGTCAAGCACCAATCACAAACACAAATCGCACAAATTACTCCGCAACTGTTTCGGTTGCGGAGTTTTTGTGGTTCTTTGTCAAGTTTTGGGGTCTTTAATAATTTAATATCCTAAAACATGCTA
>OGYK01000577.1_pt1 | contig 30226 bp, 28 predicted proteins | sample 1576501 | NCBI WGS metagenome assembly OGYK01 (sample SAMEA3541530, study PRJEB24748) | human gut metagenome | biome: human gut; feature: human-associated habitat; material: faeces | place: China | collected 2012
TGACGAAAAAAGGATTGCCAACGGCCGCTAAAAATTCAAGATTAGGATAGACGAAAGAAGATGTTTTACCGCCACCCGGAGCAGATACGGAGAGAGTATGATTATCAGATGTATCAATGTATGCAAATACTTTTTTACCGCTTTTTACTGCACCGAGTATAATGCCCTCAAGCTGTGGCCTGTTTTCGCCATTTCTCCACTTTTCGGGTTCATATGGTATAATAACAAGATTATTATTTAATTCTTGTTTGGTGGCCCATTTTTGATCACCGAATTGGCCGTCACCGACAGGCTTGCTTTTAATAGAGTTTAAATTTTTGCCGCTTGATGATATAAAGTACGCAGCTATAAGTACAACTAATACGATTATTGAAAATATAATAATTCCGCTTGTTGAGCTACTTTCCATAACTTTGACTCCTTTGTTTTAAAATTTCATTCCAATCTTTTAGATTAGGGGTTATTATTTCAGTTTTATATTTGTCCTGAAATACTTTTTGTGCTTTTTTTGCAAAGTCCTGTCCGTGATTTTTGCCGTCAGAACTGTTAATATCATTATCTGTACATATATAGATTTTCTTTATATGCGGGTAATCTTCAACACATTTTTTCAAAGCTCCTAAATTCAGTCCTCCTAAAGCTATGTAGTTGTATGTGTGCCAGTTTTCGTCAAGCTGATACAAAGTAATAAAACTGAATAAGTCAATAAAAGCTTCAAAAACAAAAAGCACATCAGATAAACCAATGTGCTTAAAGCAGTATATTTTGTTACTTCCGGTAATCTCACCTTTAAAAGATTTAACAGTAAGCGTACCTTTTAATCCGGCATACCTGACTATTCCTTTTTTATCTTTGCCGAGAAATACAATGTTGTGGTTGCTTTTATCTTCATATATAAAACCTTTTTTTACAAAGTATCTGACAACACTGTAATCAATACAGCGTGAATTGCACAGATAAGCATACAAGCGTTTGTTGTTTGTGTTTTTTTGAGGTAAAACCACTCTGTCTTTTTTATGGTAAATATCAGGTTCGTTTATAAAATCAACAGGCTTTGAATTGCTTGTAGCTTTGTAATTTCCGTCAAGCAAAGTTATTACTGCTTCTTGAAAACTAAAATCAAAAAATGTCATCAGAAAATTTACTGCCGTACCCGATTCACCTGTAGAATGTCTGTACCAAATATGACCTCGTATTTTTACGCTGTCATGTGCTTCCCACATATATTCTGTACCGCTATGTAAAACTTTTTCTCCTATACTTTCAAGATATTCTTTAATATCTTTATGATGAGCCTGATACAACTCTTCATCTGTAAACGGAATAAATTTTGACATTCTTTAACCTCCCTAATAGTCATAGCTGATTGAATTGTCGGATACAGCGTGACCTAATTGTATTTTTTGTATTTTTTCATCTCTTAGCTGTTTTGAATCAGATGTGTATTTTTGCTTTGCGGCAGCAATTGTTTCTGTGTTTATAATTTTGCCCATATGAGCAGCTATAGAGGCAAGATTAAGCACTGTTATTTGCTGTTGAGTGTTAGTTTCTTCAATTTTTCGCTGTGCTTTTATATTTCCAAGTTCAACAGCCTTTTTATACCACAAAAGAGCCTTTTCAATATCTCGTTCGATTCCCAATCCGTATTGATAAAAAGTACCTATTCGCAAAGCTAATTCTGAATCTGTTTGATTGTTATTAAACCGGATAAGATAAGCCGATAATGCTTTTCTAAAATAATTACTTGCAAGCTCATTGTTTTGTAATCCGTATTTTTCGGAGTGATAGATATAACCGAGCTGATAAGCTGCATTTGCATTTTCAAATTTTTCAGCTTCGGAAAACCAATATATAGCATGATTAATGTTCATATCGGTTCCTAACCCTTTTAAATACATATCACCAAGATGATAAGCAATATAATCATTAGGATTTTGCTTGTAATCTGTTATATAAAGATTTAGAGCATTACTGTAGCATAGCTGAGCTTTTGCAATATCATAATGGCCATAACTTCCGTTTGAATGAATTTTAGCAAGATTGAACCAAGCGTTAGATATATTTCCTTGTGCTGCATATTGAAAATGTTTTATTGCATTTTCAATATCATTGTTTTCAAATGCTATTTTACCTAACTGATAGGCAGCATTTGTATTGCCGAGTTTTTCAGCTTGTGAAAACCAATGTATAGCTTTATTTATGTCAATATCAGTACCTAAACCGTTAAAATACATTTTGCCGAGTCTATAGGCTGTAAAGTCATCAGGATTTTGGGTGTAATCTGTTATGTAAATATTTAAAGCATTACTGTAGCATATCTGAGCTTTTGAAATATCGTATAGTCCGTAACTTTCGTCTGAATATATTTTACCGAGTTTAAACCAAGCGTGAGATATATTTCCTTTTGCTGCTTCTTGAAAATTCTCAACAGCTTTTTCAATTTCTCCCTTTTGAAGAGAAATTTTACCGACTTGATAGTTTGCATAGGAGTTACCGAGTACAGCAGATATTTGATAATAACTGTATGCCTCTTCAATATTCTTTTCGACGCCTTCACCGTTTTCGTATAGCTTTGCAAGCGTGTATGCAGATGAAGCACTACCGTTTAATGTAGCCTTTTTTAGCCAAATTACAGCTTTTTGAATATCTTTCTCAACACCGTAGCCGTTTAGATACATCTTACCAAGTCTGCTTTCAGCTGTAACATTACTGTTTTCTTCTTCTGCTTTCTCATATTCCAAGCAGGCTCTTTTATAATTTTCGTTAGCCTTTTGTTCATCAATGATATTGTATTTTTCGGAAGAGTATATGTAACCAAGCTGATATGCTGCATTTGGATTATCTTGTTTAGCTGCTTTATTGAGCCACTCAATTGCAGAATTAATGTTAATATCTGTGCCTTTTCCTGCAAGATACATATTTGCTATACGCATTTCTGTAAAAGCATTTTGTATATCGTTTTCTTCTTGTTCTATCATACTCTCCAATGCTTTTTTATATAAGCCGTTAATATAGTCTTTTGAAACATTATTAAAATCATCGGCATAATCCTCATACAGCTTTGCAAGGTCATAATTTGCAAGCACAACTGTTTTAGTTGCTTTTGAAAAATAATGCTCTGCCTGCTGTATATCAATATTTACCCCCTCACCGGACAAACACATTTTACCAAGTCTGTACGCTGCATATTTATCACCTTTTCTATCTGCTTTTAAGTAATAGTCAAATGCTTTTTCATAATCTTGAGTAAAACCAAGGCCATAATAAAATTGATTGCCAAGGTAGTAGTAAGCATGCGAATAACCGTTTTTTGCAGCAAGACTAAAAACATTACTTGAGCAGCGATAATCTTGTTCAACACCTTCGCCTTTAAGGTACATTCGGCCTAACAGATATTCAATATATGCTTCATAAGAATCAACTTCACTGTAATAATGCAAATTGTCAGAATCGTTTTCGAGTTCATAAAAGTAATTTCTGTTTTTTAACCCATCTCTGAATTGAATAAAAGCTGTTTTGCAATAGTAGTTGCCAAGTTCTTTATTGATTTCTGTATCTTTAGTACCGTATAAATACATTTGTCCGAGTTTATATGCAGACATACTGTCACCATAACTGTCGGCAGCAATGCCGTACCACATTTGAGCTGCATTATAATCTTTTTCAGTACCTTTTCCGTAGTAATAACAATCCGCAAGTTTTCTGCAAGATTGTGCAGTTCTGGTTTGCAAATCACTTGAATTTTGATACGCTTTTTTAAAATCTATAACTTCCTTTCCTTCATTTCCAAGTATAAATGAGGGAATTTTTTGTAACTCTGTATATTCGTATTCTTCCGGCTTTGTATCATCAATAAAACCGTTATCATCATCGGCTGATTGCGGTTCTGTTTCTGCAGGAGCTGTAATATTCGGTGGGGGAGAAATCGTAATATCATCAGTTGCAGTTATAAATGTTCCGCTTTGATTCATAGATTTTGCACATTCTAAGATATAATTCTTGATAGATGTAAATTTATCAATTTTGGAAATGTCAGGCTTTACAAATTCTTTTTTTGAATAGTATTTACTCAAACTGTAGCTTTCATCACACCACTTATCATAAAGATTTGACAGTTGGTTGTTATTGCTTACAAGTGTGGTTAGAATATCATCTACAAGTTTTTTCTTGTCAGGTGAAGAAAAGCCGTAAGTATTTCTTCCTTTGCTGAAATCTTTGCTTGAAAGGGTCAACATTTGATTAACTAAGTATTTTAAAGTTTCATCGGAAATATATTTATTAGGTTCGGAAAGTAGATTATTTAGTAAAGCTTTACTCTGACTGATTAGCTCGTTTAGGTATTTATCTTTATTAATATAAATCTCATGTCGCTCATCTTTAAATATTTCATTAACAAACTCAGATTTTAAACTTTTGATATTATTCTTTGATAAAAATCCTTCTTTGGGTTCTGTTGAGTAAACAAATAAATGCACATGAGGGTGATGTCCTGTGTCGTGCATAGCAGCATACCATTGCAGATTATTAATATTGATACCGTGAGCTTCTGCTATAAGGTCAACTTTGGACATAATTAAATCTTTCCAAGGCTTTTGACAGTCATAGCCGAGCCTGTCTGCGTCCTCTCTTCTGAGCGATAGAATGTCAGTCCAAATGTTGCCATTGTGCGTTGCTACTTCTTCGGCAACTCTGTCAAGATCTACATCAGGGTATGATGAAAATAAACCGTGCTCACCGACTTTATAAGCACCCGGTCTTTTGGCTGCATATTCTATCAAATTCCCTGCTTCGTTAAAAAGTAACTCTTCTGCAAGCATGGAAATAAGAGCGGAGGCATTTGACATAGTTGGATTATTGATATAATCAGTGTACTCCAACGGCTTATCCTCATCATCTTTATAATTTAATTGTTCAAGAAATTCTTTAATAGTTTCTTCTTGTTTCTTTGTCGCAGGTCGATTTTTAACATCATAAAACTGTGCCAATCTGATAGCTTCATTTACTGTGTTTTGTTCCGATAGATTTAATGAAGTATTTTCAGAAAGCTTATTTGCCAAATGCAGCATTAAACTTGAAGCATTCGCTCTTGTAGGATTGGCTTCATAAGCTTTGTATTCTTCACACTCTGCACTAAGACCTTTTTCTGTACAGAGATTAAGTAAATCTTTAACAGATACTTTTTGCTTAAAAGTAATCGGTAAATCATCTGCCATATCAATGTTTTTGTCAACGGTTTCCCTTGTACCGCAATACCGTACAAGATTTGCTGCATGCTCACCGCTTAAGGCGTGATCGCTTAGCTTTTCTCCGGGTTTGGCTATATGAAAGTAACGGGAGTTTAAAATAAACCTTGTGCCAACCATAGCAGCCTCCGTTATGTTTGAGCTTCATATGCTGATATAATACCTTTGCTTGCCTTAACATCTTCTACAGCTTTTCTACGCATTTTATCATATGAGTCTTTGTCAAGTTCCATCATACTTGCAACAATACGGGTAAGTACATTGATTTCAACAGCTTCTTTGAATTGCAATTTTGAGGTTCTGTTTGAAGCATTGTTTATCATACCTTCAATTTTTTGTCCTACGATAGAGCATAAATAATCCTGCGTAATTTCTGATGTTTTATAGCCAAAGTAAAAATCAACAGCTGATTCAATTATCTTGTTCCTGCTTGTTTTGCTGTCATCAAGTTTTTTTAAGCTCTCAATTTTATTTATCGTTGATAAAGGCAATTGAACACTTATCTGCTGTTTGTTTACTGATTGCATACGCTATTCTCCTTTAAAACTTCATTACGCTTATTAATTAAAAGTGTAAGGTATTCATCTGAACAAAGATAGTTATAATACTGCTCAATTGCTATTTGCATTACAAATCCTCTTGAAATATAAAACTCTCTTTTAAGAAACATCAGCATTCTATAACTCTTTTTGGTAATATAAAGACTTTTTTGTTTTTTAGGAATTATATCAAATTTTTCTCTTTCTTCTCGAAAAATACTTTTTATTTTTTCGGGATCTTCAAGATATTTTTGGTATAAATATTCGACAGAAGCGTTATAAACGAAAGAAAGAGTGTTTGAATTAAGAATATTTTTGGCTTTAACAGCAGTTTCGTCTATTACTTTTGATGTAAGATAAAAGCAAGAACCTAATAATTTATCATCAGGTATATTATCATTGGTTAAAGTTAATTTGTTAAAAAATCTATCTGACTGTATCATAAAATCACCTCTTAAAAGATTTTCTCGACTGAACGAATTTTACATATATTATCGTAATATCCCATATTGAAATTGTATGTTACATTTGAGTTTGACACTTCATCGTTGTATATGATTGTCTGACTGCAAATAGCCATAACATTAAACGAACCGTTATCCTCATAGTCAGAAACATACAATTGTACCAAGCCTGTAGCTTGCTCATAATTATCATCGTATGTGCTGTGACCTATTGTTGTTTGTAATTGATTATAATAATCATCTGATAAGTAATCTTTGAGCTTAGAAATATTATTGCTTTGTGAACCGGAGTAGGAGAGGTAAAGCTGACAATATTTATCAATGACATTTTTGACTTCAATATTAAACAGTCTGTCATATTTGAGCTTTTCACTTTCCAATTCTTCAATCCTTTGCTGCAAATTTTCTGTATTCATAGTTGTGGTTTCAACTGTAACAGGAGCAGTAGTCGATTCTGTTTTATTAGTATCATCTTTCAAACCACACCCTGTTACAATAACTGTTATTGCAGAAATAACGACCGTTGCTATAATAAATTTCTTTTTCATTTTTCTTCCTTTCATATACCAAAGCAGCAACAAGTGTCCCACCGTGGGACACTTGTTAGCTGAAATCCGTGTCAGATAAGCCTTTTAGGTAGTCATATGTCCATTTTCGTCTTGTTTCATAGCTGTAGTTGCTGTCACTCCAAGCCCTTTTAGAAGAATAAACAGAATCAAGAGTTGCGTTAGATACACCGTATAAAACACCATTATGACCGTTGCCGTAAACATTTTTATCAAATGAACCTGTGCCAAATTGATTTAATATATCTGCACAGTAAACGATAGCTTGCTTGTCATTAATATTATGTTCAAGACAAATGTTAATGTAATCTTCCGCATTTTCAGCTGATATTTGATTTTGTGCTTCAATTCCAGCACTTGTAAGTAGCATTGATTTTATACAAGAACAAGTGTAACTGTCAGGTATGTAGCTTGACCAATCTCTGTTGTTAGTTATTGCAGTAATAACCTTATTGCCCGTATTTGAATATGACATAGCTACTCTGCTGATTTCAGCATTGCTTATGCTGTAAGCTTTTTTCAAAACCGATAATGCGTTGTTACCATGCCAACCATACGCACCTATTGACAAAGCACCGTTATCATTAGCTATAACAGAACTGAAATCATTGTTGTCAAGTTCGCTGTAAAATACACCGACTTCATTGTGAGTAATAACATTTCTTGTTATATTAGCAAGACCTTTTTCAACTGATGTTCCAACCGCTCCATAGCAAGCAATGCTGTCATCGTTTAGTTGTAATGTGTATTTATTTACATAACTTACTGTTGCCCAGTTGGAGGTTTGGCCATTGTACTCATTGCCGGCAATTACTGTAACAGAATTATCTTTTACTTCAATAACTATGCCTATATGATCTACATTACCGGTTGCTGTATAATGACTTCTGCCTCCGTAATCAAAGAAAATCAAGTTACCGACTTGTGGTGTATAGTCATCGGCACTTTTTAATTTTCCAAGCTCTTTAAGGTTGTTTGTCCACATAATAGTTCCCGGAGCAAAGCCGAAGTCTTTAGTTTCATAGCCGGATTCCTGAATACAGTAACCGACAAAATAACAGCACCAATCTGTCACAGAAGATTTAAAATATGAGCAATAGCGTTCACCTTGACAGGATAAATTTTGACTGCCTGGAGTGTGAGTTTGCCAAAAGCTGTACTCTTCTTTTGCTTTTTCTGCAATTGGTGCTGCATTTTGTTGTGTAGATTCATATGTAAACATCAACAGAAATAAAACGGCGGCTATAACACCTATGACTATTCCTATAATTGTATTTCTTGCTTTCTTGTTATTAATGATAAGCAAAAAATACTTAACTGCTGTAGTCATTTATTTACCACCTGCTGTGCCGAATAACTCTTTTTTGTATTCCGGTGCAATAATTTGTAAGTAGTAGCGTTCATTACCGCAGCAGTACAAGCAATGACCTCTTTTACTTATCTGTATAAGTTCCCATTCTTCATCAAGCATATTAGTTATAGCTTTGTACTCCTTAATATTGACAGTGCCGGGATAGAAGAGAAAACGGTGAGTAGGTATAGAGAAGAACGGCTTTGTATATTCAACAACCCCCGGAATCATCAAATCCTCAATATTTTGTGAAGCGATAACAAGGTTACTGTTTTTCTTTCTGCCACGCTTGACAAATGATCGCAGATACATAATTACAATTAAACTTTTAATTACCTCGTGCAGCTCGTCAACGATTACAACCGTATTGCCTTCTGTCAAAAATTTATTATTCATAAACGAAAGAATATTGAAATACATTGCATTTTTTAAGTTTTCGTTTGTGTTTAATAAATTCTTTACATCAAAATTTATGTGGTCTGCATTCGGAATGTTTGTATAACCGTTAAAGAATGTAGAGTCCGTACCGATACATATTGAACGAATACAAAGTGCAAGATTACGGAGAGTATCTTTCGTAAAAAGCATTTCTTTTCCGTTGATTTTTGAAACTTCATCATAAATATTAAGCTGCCTTTCAACTTCCTTGAACAAATCTGAAAGTATAGGATAATCAACATTTGTAAGCTTGTTCAAATCGGTACGGTCTGTAATATGAAATTTTTTGTACAGTTCTTCAAGCATTATTTCAAGAGTATCAAGTTCAGCTGTTGTAATAGCAGGATTATATGTTTTAAAGAAATCTTTGAGAAATGCTATATGTTGAGAAATAATTGTTTTATGTTTAAACGCAACAGGTTCATCATCAGTATAGCTGTCATCAAGAGGATCATTCAAAAGGCGAGGCTGCATTACATTTATAAAATACTTGCCTGACAGCATATCAATGTTTGTGCCGCCGAGTCCGTTAGTTACATCTATACATTCTTTGTCAGAATCCATACTGTAAACTTTTTTCTGCTGTTGTCGGAAAAGACATATAAGCAATTTTATAAGGAATGACTTACCTTCACCAGAGTTACCGAAAATTGCTATATGACCGTTGGTTTTGTCAATATCTCTATGGTCAATATCGGCAAGAATATTTCCACCGTGTACGGCTCGACCAAAGAACAATCCTTTAGGGTCTGTTTTGCCGGAGTAGCTGAAGGGGAAGAGGTTAGCCACTGAACTTGCAGGTAATACTCTTGCAAATTCTTTATCAAACATATCAAGTCCAAAAGGAGCTACCGAAGCAAAACCGTCACGCTGCTGCATATACAATTCATCGTATTTTACATGATTTTTATTGAGCGTTGAACATACTTTTATTTGCATATCTCTTAGTTCATTAAGAGAATTAGCTATTACTTCTACATAAACAGAGCAATGTATAAACTCTTCTTTTGTTCGGTGCGATTCTTTGAGTATTTTTTCTATGTCTAAAATATTTTCCTTGCTGTCTATTGACTTAGACATAGTTTTTGCCTCTGCGATATCGCCCATATTTTTTCGTTCTGCTTTTTCAAAGATTTTTTCTTGCTCTGACGGTGTAACTCTTTCATTATATATATGTAATGTTACACCGCCCATTTCACCGATTTCAGACAGTATTGCAGTTTGTTCTGTTTCGGTTTTATATCTTCTGATAGCAAAAACTTTTCTGTATGTATTACCTACTATGTAATATCGCCTGTGCTTAAAGTCCATAATTGACGGTGCAATTATATCCACAAAATTTTTAAGGCTTTCATTTTTAGATAATCCGTATTGTTCGCCGTCATAATCAGGCAACTCTTCATCGTATGATGTATGCTCAAGATAAATTGACAACATCTTTTTAATATCTTTTTTCTCTGCAAGCTGTACATTGAAATTTTGCTCGGCACATAGCTGCAATGCGTGATTTACAAGCTGTCTGCTGTCCTGCTGAGAAGCTCTTAAAATAATAAAAAATGATCTGCTTGTTGACATAGCAGATTTTATATTATTCATATATTCAATGTCTTTGATGTCAAGAGCTGCAATGGCTGCGTTATTTTCTTTGCTTTTCAGATTTTCGAGATGTCTTATGTTATTTTCATAGTTTTGTGAATTATTAAGACACAAAATTTCAGATTTAGGCAGTTCAGAAATGATATTTGTAAGTGAGTCAATAATACCAAGTCTTATGGGCTTTGAGAGAACAGTAATGTTTTTTGGCTTAACTTCAAGAAAATATTTTTCCTCATTGCGTGTAGTAAGAATATGATCTTCTTTAATCTCAGCTATTTCAAAGAAATTCTGCACTCTTGTATTATTGTTCTTAATTGCTTTGTTAAGTTTGCGATCTTTTTTTGACAAGTTTATCGCCTCCATTTCAAAATAAGTACATCAGTAAACAAGAACCTTATGAACAGCACAAATAATCTGATTACTGAATAATCCACAAAGCGGGCAGACAAAAATGCGTATGCAGGCAGAAAAGCTATAAAAAACCAAATATGCAATGACAAAAACATTATTATTGAAAAAGCAAATATACTTACCATTACAAATAAATCTGTTATAGTCCAGTATTTATATAGCTTTACTGCCGTAAGATTATCGGGATAGTAAAAGTTTCTCATTTTTAGCCTCCTTTTAGTGAGCAAAAGAGCGGATTATTGATGTAATACCGCTTGTAGCAAAAATAGCTTGAGATACATTAGCTTTTACGCTTGTATCAAGTCCGAATTGCTGTAAAATTCTCGGAGCTTCTGCCGCAGCAAGCATAACACCTGTGGCTAAAATCAAATCCCATACATCTGCGCCGTCTTGAGTACAATATACAACCGCACCTAAAACGATTAGTATATTTGATATAAAAGATGTTGCACAAATGCCGATTACTTGTTTGCACCACCCTGAAAACGAATCTAAATATCCTCGTGGTACATTGAATAAGTGCAAAGAACCGACAAACATTTGAATTATTAAAATTCCGCCTCGTTTTATATTTGCAAGGAATACTTTAATTACACAAACAAATGTAATCAGCATAAATATAGCGAATCCCCACCCGGAAAAGAAATTTGCTGAACTTGTACTGTTATCTGAATTTATTTGGACGATAAAATTTATAGTAATATCATCTGTAAATGCCTGACAAATAATGTTACAAATATGATTTGTAAAAATCAGCAAGGATACAGGCAGGGTAGTTATTAGTAATGAAGCTAACAGACCTTTGAAAATATTAAGCAGGAGATTAATAGGAGAAACTCGTTCTCCCTCACCGACTGAAACAGCAAAGTCAAATACTGCAAAAGCTATACCGGACACTAAAAGCAATCCGGCAAAGCTTTCTATAAAAAACAAAAAATTTGTAACCATACTATTATCAAAAAGGCTTGTTGTATAATTATTATTTTGATTGATTATGTCGGTTGACCAACTTGCAAGACCAATAGACATAAACTGAGCAATTGTATAGTGTAAGTCTTTTGTTAAATCCATACAAAATATATCAGCAAGGATTAAAAGTAAAGAATCTATCATATGCTGCTCCTTTTAGCTTAAACCAAACCAACCAAAGAAGCCTGCTCCGGCAACCACGCCACAAACAATAGTAGCACCAAATGCCATTCCGATTCCTGCCCATGGAATTTCAGTTCCCTGATTACGATGGCTGAGCAATCCTTTAACAAGCTTTGCAACTGCGACTGTTAATGCTACAAGTGTCAAAAATCCAAAAATGACTGCGACTACATCTTTAAATTGTACTTTTACTTCATTAATTGCTTTATTAATGCCGCCCGAAATATCAACACCGGCGTTGTTATCGGCAGCATAAGCATTAATTGCTGTTATAGATGAAATCAGTGCTGATGTGATTGAAAATGATAACACTTTGTTTTTGATTTTTTTAAGATTCATAAAAATTACCTCCGTTAATTAACTGTTACATAGCAGGTATATGACCTACCGTTATATGTTGCTGTTACTGTTGTTGACCCTTTTTTCAATGCTTTAAAGCTGCATTGATTTCCACCTCCTCCATAATTTTGAAGAATATACGAGTTACCGACTGACCATGAAACTCCGTTATCTGCTCCGATTAAGTTAAGAAACAAAACATCATCTGTATGTATAGAAACTGACGAATAAGACAAATATATATTATCTTTAGTTGTTTCTTGCGGTTTTACAGTAGGTTTTGAAGTTGACTTCTCAACTTTTTTAGTCGTTTGAGGCTCTTGAACCTTTGTCGGTTCAGGTTTTGGTGTTTCAGATTGCTGTGGTCGGTAATAGTTGTTATTGCTTTGTGATGAATTATGAGAACTGTTGTTTATGCTGTTTTCGTTAGGTTCTTGTGATTGCTCGTGCTCTGAATCTTCAGATTTACTTTCACTTTTTGATTGTGATTCTGAACTTTCGGAGCGTTCACTATTAACGCTTTGAGAAGATTGTTGTGTTGCTAATTCACTGCTGTTTTGCCACTTAGAAATACTTTGTGTTGTTTCTGCGGCATTAGTGAATTTTATAACTGAACTTGAATAAGAAGCTGTAGTATTTACTTCTTCTTTCTCTGTTTTGCCATTAACCGCAAGACTTACGATTATAACAACTGCAATCATTACTACAATAATTCCTGCACATACAATAACGAATACAGGGTTGATTTTTCGCTTGATGATCTATACCTCCTTTTTTATTTGTTATATATTAAAAGCAGTGCATATTTAAATACACTGCTCCTAAATATCGAAATCAATTTAAGTTATATATGTAGTTTAAATCAACATCACCTCTTATACCGTCAACTGGGCCTGTCCAACTGTATTGCCATAAATCAACATATGACGGCAAATCAGAGTAGGAAGTATTCGGAGCTGCTATCCAAATCAGATATTTACTTGCAAGCTCATCAGGATAAGCACTGTCAACAAGCATTGATTTTGCCGAATACAAACCCGACTCGAAGCCGTTGCTTTTTATGCCGTCACAAAATGTTGAAATTATATCAGTTAGTGTTCTGCGTGGCAAAACAGCTTGTCTGTATTCTTCTACATCAAGAAAAACTGGCAAGTCAAACTCTTTACCTTGAATGGTTTTCATACAATTTCTTACTTCTGCTTTTGCCGCATCGACAGATGTAGCGTAACTGTACCAATACGCACCTACATTTAAGCCTGCGGCTTTTGCTTGCTTATAATATTTCTGAAATTCATTATCCTCTTGATTCGGGTCTTTTCCGTAGCCTGCACGAATAATAACGCAAGTGACACCTGCTTTTCTTACTTTGTTGAAATTTATATCACCGTTCCATTCTGAAATATCAATACATTTTGCTTTATCAACATTGAACTTAACTGATACGGACTTAGAACATTGTTGGGCGGTAATGGTAGCGGTGCCGACCTTATTAACTTTCACTTTTACCATATTTTTATCAGACGAAACAATCTTTGCAACTGTACTGTCTGATGATGAGTATGTAATGTCGCTTATAGCGTTATTGGTTATTATTGAAAATGTAACTGTATCACCAACATTTTTCTTATACTCATTTGTCACTACAGATAGTTTTGTGTTAGCCTCAATGTTTTTAATATTGTTGTTTGAAATTTCTATTTGTAATGTTGAAATATCGTTTACATCAACTCTGCCGTCATTGTTCAAGTCATAGTCCATATTGTCGGTAAATCCTGATAGTTCGTTCTGTAAATAAGTAACATCATTCACATCAACTTTATTATCCGCATTAATATCTAAACCTTTTGCAAATACAGACATTCCACAATTGATAAGTACAATACTTGTAATTACACCAATTATTATATTTTTTATTTTCATTTACTCATTAATCCTTTATTTAATAAATCATCACATTCGCCGGAAGCAATAAACAGTGTGTACACTATAAATGTATCTGCTATTGCTAAAACATTACATCGAAAAATAAAGCCATTATGCACACCTCACTTTAAATGCTTGTTTAGCTTCACTTTCGCTGAAAAAAGCATTTTTACCAACAGTCCAAAATTCATCGCCTGATGTTTTGCACCTTACGCTCATACTGTTTTCTTCTATAAGAATTGCGGTAACGGTATCACTGCACATTAGCATTTCTCCGTCACCACAATCATCAGTCAAGAAAACTTTTTTACCTATCATATTTTCAATCACATTCTTACCTCCTTTTACAAACTGTTCTCTTAATACAAATAATTAAAACAACTAACAAGCTAATACCTAAAATGATAAACACAAGCGTTAAATCATTATGATTATCATTGCTAATCACCTCATCAGCTGTTGCAGTATCAGTAATCGTATCTTCAACCCTTTCGCCACGCACACACAATCTGTGCGTATTAATTGAGTACGGATAGCAAGTGACTAATGTCACATAGTCTTTGCCGTTCTCAATTTCAAGTTTACTTGAATCGTCAGGGTCAACTATATTAATCTCACACACCTTGTATGTGAGTGTTTTATTCAGTACATTTATTTTAAAGGTATCTCCGATTTCTAACTTGTCCAGCTCATCAAAGAACACCTGTTCAGGATAACCGGAGTGAGCGGATATAACAGCGTGCGTGCTTGCACCGCCAATGGGCAAGGAAGTGTTTGACAAATGTACGCAGCCTTTTTTGAGTTTTTCTTCTCTGTTGGTGCTGTCGTGATACACCGGTAAGTCAACATTTATCTTCGGAATTTCGATAGTACACATTATATCGTCATAGTTGAGAATGTTCTCATACTCTGACATTGCTGCATTGTATTCGTTTTTTTCTTCATCGTTTAACGCACTCTTTGCGAGCAATTCGTTAAAATTTTGAGCCTTAGCAAGCTCATTGTCGATTTCATAATCAGACATTGTTTGAGTGCTTTCACTGTAGTTTTTTATAACTGTTTCATTGCTTTTACTGTTGATGTAATCGGCAATGTTGGGATATACTATAAAGCCTATTCCGACCGCAGCAAGAACGCAGAGGGATATAAAAAATATTTTAGTTTTCATAATTTTTTGTGAGCAAGGGCCACCGATAAATCGGCAGCCCTTTTGTTATAGTTTAATTATTTAGCTGTCTTAGCTGATTTCTTCTTGATGAGGTATGCAAGTACCAATGCAAGAGAAATGCCTACACAAGCAAATCCTGCTACACGAATGAAGCCTACATATCCGCCTGTCTTAGGGAAGAATACGATTGTATCAGTTACGGTAATTTCAACTGCGCCGTTTGTCGGAGCATTCTGTACCCAAGTATTTTTGGTAAACACTGAATTGTACTGAACAGGGATTTCAACTTCAATTACCTTGCCGTAAACATTGTAACCGGCAGGAGCAACAGTTTCTACAATGTAATATGTTCCGCTCTGTACTTTCATTTCTTCGTTAGCGGAGTTCATAAACTTAACTGTGCCGTTGCTGTCTGATGTACCTGTTGCAATAGCGTTTTTCTGTGATTCAGCGTCAGCCTTTGTCTTGTAAAGTTCAAAGGTTGCACCTGCAAGCGGATTGCCTGCTTCGTTAAGTTTGAGTACCTTAAGTCCATATGTGTAAACATATACCTTATTGCCCGGAACGCTGTCAACACCTGAATCATTACCGTATTCAAGTTTTACATCTTCATTCGGGTTGCCTGCTGTACCGACTACAGCGTATTTGTTGACTGTTGTAGAATATGTTACAATAACAAATTTTGCGTTGCTTGTATAAAAATCTGACTTTGCAAGATACTCGGAAGTAAGAGCGACATTAAACTTTGTGTTTTTGCCCTCACCCTCGCTTGTTACATTCACCTTGTAATCTGTGCCTTTCGTAAGGTCAGCTACTTTAGCACCTTTAGCGTCAACAAGTGTAACCTTGAATGAATTTTTGTTAAGTGTAAGACCTGCACTCATATCATCATATACAGCATATGTTGTGAGCTTAATGTCATTTGAGCCTGCTACTGTATTCTTGAGCTTAAAGTTTACAGTGTCGCCAAGGCTTACATCTGTATAGTTAGTATTGTTCTTTGTGCTGTTGGTAATTGACTTTTCTGTTGACGGTGTGCTGTCAGCTACCTTGCTTGCAAGATTGATTTCAGCGTAGCTATATACCCAACCGTTATTGTAATATGGGAGAGCAAGAACAGAGTTTGTGATACTTGTAACACCAGCAGGGTACTTAACACACTTGATGTAATAAATACCCTGTACAAGATTTGAAAAGCTCTGTGTTGTGTTTGTTGCCGATGAAGTAAATGTACCCTGTGATACTGCTGTACTTAAATCAGCGTTATCGAGTGCGTCAAGAGCAGCCTTTGAATCGCCTGCAAGAATTTCTGCGCTGATTGAATTTACAAGAGATGTGTACTCTGTTTTGAACGGAGTAGCTGTTGTGCTCTTGAGGTCAGCAACTCTGAACAGTTCAAAAGTATAGCCCGGTTTAGTGCATTTCACACTGATATTGACCTTTTGGTCTGTCTTAAGTGCAGTAGCCGCACTTGCTGTCGGTATTGCCGCAAAGAGTAATGTCAACATCATTACTACTGCGAGCAGTTTGCCTGTGAATGATTTTCTAATTGATTTTCTCATAAGAAAACCCCTCCTTAAAAATTTTTTGCGGACAATTTGTCCGATTGTATTGTAAAAGGCCCAACAGATTTACTGTTGAGCCTTTTTGCCAATGTGTTTTTTCTTTTTTCTTATACCTAAACCAATAGCACCTACAAGAACAGTAAATGCTAATACAGCGGCGCCGATTTCAATGTAAATCGGTCTGTTGTTGCCTGTTCCGCCTGTTTCAGGAATAAAGACACTGTTATTCTTAACCGTAAGCTGTATATCAAGTGTATCTAAGCTGTCGGGCGAAATCGTAAAGTTAATCTTGCCTGCATACGGCATATTACCCTTTGAATTTGTTTCAAGAAAGTAATAATCGCCCGGCAAGAGGTTATTTACAATAATTCTGCCATCGCTGTCGGTAACGAGCTTTGTTACCGTATCAGCTGTCTTGCTGTCGGCAGCTTCGTACATAATACTGCTGCTTTTATTTATAACATTAACAATGCCTGTTTTTGTGTTATAGAGTTCAAACTCAATGCCCTCAAGCGGATTGTCTGCGCCGTCGGTTTTTGTAAGCCGAACACTGCCACGCTTGAGCAGGTTTTTCATCGTAACTACAAAGCTTTTGCCGTCCTCAAGTGTAACTGTCTGAGCCGCAGGCTTTACATACTTAGCAGGGAAGTAATATGTACCGTCTGCATTTTTAAAGCCTAATTCGTCAACGATGTATTTAACCTTTTTATTGCTTGTATTATATACAGCAAGGTTAGTAAGCTCTGCAGAGCCGTCAGCACCGGTTACAAGCACCTTATTTGTTTTGCCGTCATCAGACTTTACCGAGAAGTAAAAACCGCTTATAATGCCGTCCTCAGACTCTTTTTGAACGATTAAGCCTGTCTTTTGCAGTCTGTTTGCAAAATAAAATGAAAGAGTAACATTTTCCTTTAGCGTAACGGTTTTTTTAGCAGGAGGAATATATCTGTCAGGTATCGAGTATGTACCGTCTGCATTTTTGTAGCCAAGCTCTTTGATTGTGTAGTTTACATATTCTCCGCTTGCTTTGTAAACAGGCAAGTCGCTGAGCGTTGCTGCACCGTCTACGCCATGGCTTTTTGTTACTATGTTTTCGTCTGTCACTCCGTCATCAGACTTGACATTAAACCATACATTCTTAGCAGTATTAGCTCCTCGCTTACTGTCATCAGCGGTTTTGTAGATTGTAAGATTGCCGTAAACAGTATCTCTGGGTTCAGGCACTTCAATCTCGTTAAATGTTGTGATTGAGCCTGTGGCTTCATCAACCTTAATTTGTCGGATAAACAATTCAGGATTGATTTTGTAGCCTGTCGGGGCTTTGGTTTCCTGTATTGTTATAGTGCCGAGTGGTAATGTTGGAGTGCTTGAATTAGGAACATAATAAAATGCTTCTCCAAAATCACTTTCGGCACGATAATCTTCATCTAAATAGGTGTGACCTCTGCCATCTGTTTTGAGTACCCATTTTCTTTCAGGCTCTATTCCCGAAAGTTCACCTTCGGTATAATAATAGCCTTTGTAATAGGAAACAGTAAATTCAGCATTAGCCATATTTGTTGTCTGACCTGTTACTGCATCCTTTTTTTGCAGTAAAATATATATCGGGTCATTCAACGGTTCATCAGTAATAGTTGCTGATAACACAGCAAAGCCGCCGTCTGTTCCGATTAATTCAAAATTCACTGCTTCATCATACAGTTTGAAACCTTTCGGTGCTGCCATTTCGACAGCATAGTAACTGTCACTGTATGCAATTTTATACAGGTCTGAATTTGCGTTATAGTCCCAAGAGTTGCCGTCTTTAGATATAGCTTTGCAATCACCGTTGCTGTCGGTAATGAAGTACCTAACAATGTTATTCTTTACACTGTTATCAGATATATAATCGTATGCACTCTTTTCGTCAGAAAAGACAGCAAACATACCGCCGTCTAATGAATAGCAGTCATTGCCTGTTGTCAAATCGGGATTACTGCTTTCTTTTTTGAACTTTAGCTTAACGATTTCGGTATCAGATAGTTGAAGAATATCAAGTATTCTTTCGTTATTGCAATCGTCTGTTGTGACTGTAACATTGTATTTCTTGTCGCTAAGAGCGAAGTAACCGTTTGACGGTGCTTTTGTTTCCTTGAGGTAATATTCTCCTGCGTCAAGCTCGAAGTAGCTTTTACCTATCCAATCCTGATTGGAGTAGGAATATTTGATTTTTGAAATATTACCGTTTCTGTTAAGCTGTGCAACTGCAACAACAGAATTATCAGCTTTTTTATACAGAGTATATTCTGCACCGCTGAAATTAAGATAATCCTTATCCTGAGTGATTTCTGTCAGGTCTTTAATACTATCGTTAGTGCCTGACTTTTGCAACGACAATTTAGCCTTTTTCGGAATTTCAACTATGAGGTGCTGATATGTTCCGTCTTTTGGATTTTTTGGCTTTGGGTGTGCAATATAAATGTTGGTTGTACTTGCGTAACTTGCAATCTTGCTGTAATTACCGCTGTGCTTTGAAACACGCTGACACACATCAACAATCATATTTACCATTTCAGAAATGTCACTATATCCGCTCCAAGTTTTCCAAGCTGTACTTTTATCATTAAGCATTGTGTGATAAAGCTGAGATAGTGCGAAATGACTTAGGATATAGTATGCGTCATCATTACTTATTTTAGCAGCAGAAAAGAAAGAACTGTATTTATACGCTGCTTTCGGACCTATGAACTTATCATACATATATTGCTTCATAGTCTTGTTTTCAACTACAATTTCTTTACTGTCAAAGAAATGTTTTGCATACAGCAACTCTTCACCAACAATGAGTGCTTTTTCGGAAGCGTTGCTCGAATTTGGATCGAGCTTAATAACTTCCTTACCTGTATCACCGTAAAAATCTGTAAATTCAACAGTTTGTCCGTCGGTAGTCTGAGCAAATGATTGTGGGTCAATGCAATAGCCTATTTCACCGTTGAATTTAAACTTGTATGCGTCCAAACGACCGTCACTGCCATTGTTGACAAGAACGATAGGCTTCTCTGATGATTCAATTAGCACCTTGCCTCCGATTTCATCAAGTCCCGTATATGAATATGCTCCTGCAGAAACGCTTGCAATAGGCAGCATAGCAAAGATTGTTGTTAATGCAACTGCCAATGATGTCAGCTTTTTAGGCTTGCAAAAGGAAATAATTGCTGACTTTAGCTTTTTAAATTTGTTCATAAAACTCTCCTTTCAATGAGATAGTATGTATTGTGAGGGGCGGTGGACTTCTGCTCATATTGGTGCTCCTTTCAGATTTTTTGGTATAAAAAAGCAGTCAAGTTTTTATACTTAACTGCTTAATTTTGATTATTTAATTGTCAGTGAATTAGTACCAACCTGCTGCTCTTACGAGAGTTGTTTTTGTTTCATAATGACCTTTTTCGGGAACTTCTACGGTTTCATAACCTATTAATTCTTTTACTGTTTCAACACGATAACTTGCATTTTCACCATTAATCATATGATTATATCCGTGTTCGCCAACGCAATCAGTAATATCCGCACCACAAGTGTTGCAAATAGTAGCTGTATGCTTTTCATAAATTGGTTTTTCCCAAGTGTAGCCTTCCTCATCAACTACCCACACTTTTTCGGTTTTGTACTCTGCATCGTACCAAGTTTTACCCTCGTGTGGGTCTTTTGTTGCAGGCTGTGTAACCGGTGCCGGTTCAGGCTTACTTGAAGATGATGAGCCGGAGCCGCTTGACGGCTTGCTCTGACTTGAACTGCTTGATGAACCGCCTGACGGTTTACTCTGACTTGATGAGCCGCTTGAGCCTGAATTGCTTGCAGGCTTGTTTGTGCTGCCTAATGAGCCGTTGCTCTTGCTTGTCTGACCGTTGCCGGCATTGTTGTTATTGTTAGTCTGATTGCTGTTGCCGTTGCTGTTATTGTTGCTCTGACCGCCGTTGTCCTGCTTGTTGTCGGTCTTTGCTGCATTCTGTGCATTAACTTCCGTAGCTTTTTCCGACTTCTCCGCAGGCTGTGTCTGCTTAACCTCAACAACCTTTGTTTCTTCCTCTATATGAGTGTTACCTTGAGCGTCTGTTACAACCTGTGTAACAGTCTGAACAGATGTGCCGATAACTTCGTCTGCTGTTGCAGTAGGCTTTTTATTTCCGCAAGCGGTCAGCATAGCAATAATGACCGCCGCCACAGTTACTGCCGCAACCGCAACAATACCAATAGCCTTTTTCTTATTCGTTTTCTTCTCTGTCGGTTCATTCGTGTTTGTAATGTTTGTGTTCATTTCCTGTGTAGTCATACTTCTGACCCCTTTCGTATATGTCTTTATATCTTAATTTTACAATTCACATTTTTGTTTGTCAAATATTAATTATTAAATTCAAAAAATCTCAGCAAAGAATTTTCTAAGCTGAGATTTTGCAATACTTATTTTTTTATGTATTCTTTTAATTTCTTAATATCGTGTGTAATTTCTTTGCCTCCGTTGTACTTATCAATCCAATAAGAGTGAATTTCGCATATTAATAAAGCAATACCGTTAATAACCAATAATGGGAATAATATAATATCCATATTTATAACTATAACATTTTCAACATATGAGAACAGATCATAATTGTTTATATGATAATCTAATATAGAAGGAAACTGTTTGTTGCAAATAAAATAGGCAAGAGGTGTTTTTATTAAAGAAATTACACCTAATGAAATTTCAATTATAGCATTGCAAGTTTTTGCTACCTTTGTATTAGCAATAAGGTTAATTATTATGAAGAGTATCGGAAAAACATATAAAGATTTAGTGTAGTTCATAACTATTATTGAGATAAAAAAATTAATAAGTATAGAAGCAATTATGAACATTCTTAGTGATGTAAACGGCGTAATAATATACTTTGATAGATTTTCAAAAATATCTAATAGGTAAATATAGCAGAAAAAAATAATACCACTTATTAAGAATCCTTTATAGCTTTTGAAACAGCCCAATATTGCTACTGTTAAACCTAAAAGGACAAGCAATATTTTTTTAACTGATCTAACTTTATTATTTGATATAATCTTTTCTATTTTAGGTTTTAAGTGATAACTTAACTGCATTATTTTAATTTGAAATTTCCATATAAATGTAAAAGGAATATCAAAACACCTAAAAATAAAATTCATCATATAATTCATCACCTTTGGACAAATTATATCATTTTTTATCTTTGTTTTCAATCCATAGCGTTCTTATTTGAATGGGGAGAGATACAAGTATTGCAACAAAAAATATTGGAATTGATTCACTTATAGATAAATACATAGCAAATGTCATCAATAACAGTGTTGGAAAAGTGTATGTTCCATCTTGTAATCTTTTAACACTATTATAAACTATTAAATACGCTGATAAAAATAAAATAGATAACCATAAATATAAGTCTAAGTCAATCATTATGTAATAAAAAAACTGACATAAGCAGGAGAAAGCAATGGTTTCAGAACTAACTGTTCTACTTTTGTTTTTAATTATAATCCATAATGTTCTTAAGATACAAGCAAATACAATGAAATTTGCTATAATCAAAAGATAAGGTGCTATTGCATTAAAAAGTGCTTTGAAAATCGTTTCTTCTTGCATATAAAACTAATCTCCTTAAAGTATAAAAAGCAGCTAAGTTTTTTAACAATAAAATACTTATCCGCTTTCCCTTTAACTATTAAATCTTTTTAAGGAACATAATTTTTTCCTTATATTCATACACTGTGAATTTTAGGTATTTTGTATCACTTTTGTTAAGTGAATAGGTTATTACGCCATTCATCATATTAACAGGGATATTCATATTACTATTAGCAGAAATTATATTTCCCATACTAATATTATCATATGGTACAAAATATCCTTTTCTACATTCAGTGATCCTATAAGATGAATTATTTATTACGCCGTTACAATATGATTTCGAATAGTGTTTTAGTAAGTATTCTTTTAATATTTTTTGTGATATTGTCTTTATTTTATTTTTCATCTTAAAACCTCGCTTAGAATAACTATTATTAAATATTGTTTGACTGAATGAAATGTTTTTGTTATGATAAACTATATATATAATAAAGGAGTTTAATAATGAAGCTTTTTGCCAATTATAGTGAAGATTGTAAAAAATATAAGCTAATAAGTGTATTTGATATTATAGATAACTATAAACAATTTTGTCAAAGAAATCCTAATACCAAACTTGAAATAGAGGATTATTACAAAAACAATTATAAAGATAAATTATATAGTACACACAAACATGACAAATTAAAAATGTCATTTGTACATAAAAGAACTCCTACGGAAAGTTGCTTTTTTAAATATGATAAAACAAATGTTAATCAATATGTATCAAGAGAAGAAACTATATCTCACAGTATATACAAAGACATCATAAGTGAGTTAGAAGTGCTAAACTTGTTTATTGATGGACAAATTGTTAAAATATATCCGGCTTTCTCAGAAATAGAATATAGATTTAAAGCTAATGGTGAAGTTTACATTGCAGATGTTTATATAATGTTTAATAAATCAGAACCTGCTGAATACTTATATAAATGGAAAGGCAGACTATGCTTTGAAATTAACCACACACACGCTGTTGATACAATAAAGAAAGAAAATTGTTATTATGAAGGTATCCCAATTTTTGAACATACCATAAGTAAAAAATTATCATTTGAAAATGTTACATCAAGTAAAGAATTAATAGATAGGAAAAACTTTGTAACAAATATGTTGTCTGAAAAAATATATGGAAAAATTCTGTCAAATCCATCGTCGAATGAATACATTAATTATATCAAGTGTATAAATGAAAATTACACACTTAAATCAGAATTAAATAATTTGATAAATAAAAACAACGAATTATTATCAATCCAAAGTGAAAACAAAAAGGAGAAACAAAAATTAGAAGAAATTATTAAAATGATAAAATCAGAAAATAATATTTTGTTAAGTTTCAAAAAAACGGTATTATCAAATAAAGTTATTAAAATGCTTTTAAAAATGAAAAATATTAGTTATTAATTTAATAGTAATCATCATACATATACATAATTTCATTACCACAAATAAAAAGTATAAAATCCAAGTTAAGTAACTCATCATAACTTGGAGAAAACTCAATCGAACCATTTATCATAGTCATAGGAACTTTGGAACAGTCAGACGAGAAATAAGCTCCTTCGGTATAATCATAAATTTTATAGGTAGCTTTTTCTATTGTTCCTTTACGACAACCATTTGGATAATTTTCTTGCAAATAATCATTTAATATTTCACAAATTGTCTTATGGTATTCGTACTTCATATGAGATAACTCCTTTTCAGATGTGTAAAAAAGCAGCTAAGTTTTCACTTAACTGCTCCGATTGGTATATTGACTTTTATTTTTTAATAATATATAATAGTTACAGAGGAAACCGTTTAAAGCGGTTAGCCTAAATCGTTAATTATTTAAAGAATAATCGTCCGAGTTTTAGAAGGCTGTTGGGCGATTATTTTTTTATGTATTTAATGATCTCAAGAAGTTCTACTAACAAAATAATCAGTAATACTAACTCGGTCATACATATCACCCCTTATTCGGGAGTGCTAACCGCCTTATATCCTCTGCAACTACTCCATAAAGCCTTTAGGCTGAATGGCAGGTATTACATATGTTGTGTAAATTTGTTTGTTGGCTTTTGCTTCATACTTAATGTATTATTAAGCTGTTCATTTTCTAATTTTAGCTTTTCGTTTTCTGCTTTAAGAAGTTGATTTTCATAATTTACTTTTTGCAAACTATCTCCGAGAACTTTGATTTTATTTATGCTTTCAATGACTGTTTTGTCATTCTCATTTAAATAGTTATACTGTAAATTTTTTAATTTCCTGTCAGTTCTAATTTCATCTTTTATGCGGATAACATCTTTACTGACTGTAAATATGTTATTATTTACAGTAGAAATATTTTGCTTGATTTCGCTGTGTTCTCGTGACAACGATTCTTTTGCAATATTAGTGTTTTCAAGATTTGCATTATGATTTGTAGTTTCGTATCCTAATCTTGAGTTTAGTAAATCATCAATACTCTTTTTTGTTTCTTCCGGAATATGCTTTAAAAATTTAAAATATACAATAACAGTCAATATAGCCGATGTAGCAATACTACAACCGATATTTATAAGTATTTCGGTCATTAACCCCATATCATAATTTCCTCCCACTATACTATTATACATTTGTATAATACATACTGCTTGAAAACATAACAGCGATAGATGTATTTGTATTTCAATAATATGTGCGAACAGTGTTATCTGATAAAAAGCTTTATTTTTCTGCCTTTTTACTGTTATTACAGTGTTGAACACTTCTATTGATAATGAAGCTATCGTACCTGCTGCAAATATTACAAAAGCAGCGAATATAATTACTGAAATATAATAATAGTTCATATCGTTACACCTCTATTCTACAATTCACATTTTTGTTTGTCAATAATTTGTTTGTTAATTGTTTTTATACAATCCGCAGTAATAGTATGTGTATTGGAAGAAATACAAGAATTGTAATAAAAAAGCAGTCAAGTTTTAATACTTAACTGCTTAAATGTGATATAAAATTATTTTGTTAAACGCAATCCTGAAATTTTAATATATCCAATTTCATCTGTTATATATCTGTCATCGGCAAATACGGTAAAACAAATTTCTTTTATTTCTTTCCATGAATCCCGGGAAGACATTTTTGCTAATGGTATAATGTGATGCTTGTTTTCAAGCGGAAAGTCGATAAATTGACTTTGCTGTACATTCTTTATTTGAAATTGCACTAATTTAATACTTTGAGAAGTATCAAGTGAAAATTCTAAATTATAATTTTCATCGTAGTAATTTTCTAAATTTATAAAAGGGGTAAAAGAAAGTAAAATCATTGCAAATTGGCATCCGGGCAATTGCTTTACTTTTTCGGGCATTGTAATCTTTGCTTTAATAACAGGGCCGTTACTTTCGTTTTCTATATTACAAATATCTCTTGTTACATCATACGATTTTACAATTTGTATTGGACAATATTCATTAAATCTATCGGTAAGATAAAATGTACTGTTATTTGTTTCTTTGGGCTTTTGTGAGTTATTATAATTATTAATAACATCACCTTCAATATTACCGAATACATTACCGTTTACAACACCTATATTTTGAGAAACAGTTGGCTTTATGTATTTAGCAAATTCTAATGTTTTTTGGATTTCTTCGTCAATATTAATATATTCTTTAAGTAATCCTTCGGATTTCAAATATACATCAGGTGTATTATTTATATATTTACATATTTTATCAAGTGATTTATCGTCCAGTATCCAATTTGATAATTTGTTTTTGAGAAAGTCTTTTGTAACAGAAGTTCCCTTCTTTATTAAATCCCAAACTGCACTGCTTACAATTCCGGAAGTTAGTTCATTCATAGTATCCCTCTTTTTATTAATGTGTTGTCATATTGACTTTTAAATTTTTATAATATATAATGTAGTTACAGAGGAAACCGTAAAAAGCGGTTAGCCTAAATCGTTAATTATTTAAAGAATAATCGTCCGAGTTTTAGAAGGCTGTTGGGCGATTATTTTTTTATGTATTTAATGATCTCAAGAAGTTCTACTAACAAAATAATCAGTAATACTAACTCGGTCATACATATCACCCCTTATTCGGGAGTGCTAACCGCCTTATATCCTCTGCAACTACTCCATAAAGCCTTTAGGCTGAATGGCAGGTATTACATATGTTGTGTAAAATTATTGTTAAAATGTTGTGCTTGATTTAATTCTGACTGCAATTCAAGTATTTGTTTCTGTTGCTCAACAGAGAGTGTTTGCAATCGTTCAACTTCTTTCATTAAGTTGTTGATAGATTCCACATAATTTTTTATGCTGCGTTGCTTATCAGTTAGATTTTCATATTTATATTTACTCCTTTCAATTTCTTTAATAAGCGTTTTATCGACATTATTTAATAAACTGTAAATTTGGGTATCATTATTTTCTAATGATTTTTGTGCCTTTTCTATGTTTTGTTGTGTATCTTTATTTTCGCTACGAATTAAGTCCTTAACTTTTTCGTTGTCAGTACTTAAATCTTTTTGGCCTTCTTTTATTGATTTATGTTCATTAGATAACTCCTTGTTGCTTTTTACTGATTTAACTATATCAATGATAACTCCGGTTAAAAGTACAAGGCAACTGCAAAAAACAACCCAATCTATCATATTGCTCCAATTTATCAATTTATTTATATCAAAGTGCATATACTTCACCTCTATTCTACAATTAACATTTTTGTTTGTCAATCACATTATTTCTATTAAACAATGTGATTGACAAAGTTTTCTGACTTTTTTACATTAATAATTTGCATGTGATATAATATGTATATCAAAAAATTAAGGAGATGTTATTTTTGAAAATTAATGAATTAAACGAGTATGCTTATGAACATTTTTTCGAAATTGATGATTTAAAGAAATCTTATTATAAGTACACTCAGTTACACCAAGTAGTCGAAAGGTGCCAACATATTGAAAAAATCGACAAAAGGAAAATCAACAGATTAATTAAGGAGTTTAAATGTATATGCAAAAAATTAATTAAGCGTGATGAAAATTTTGATATTGAAGAGTACACATTATATATGCAGGCATTAGTTACCATTAATGTGAAAATTCAGAAAATATTATCCGATTGGAGATACCGAAAAAATAAAGAAATATCTGATATTGAAAAAGAATACAAAAAGGTTAATAATTACTTATCTTATGCTAATTCGTCTTTTGATGTTATTTTGAATAATCATACGACACTTTTTATTTTGCTTTCATTTGCTGCGTTTGTGTTTGGTGGATTAATTTTCTGTATTGCAATTCGAAGAATTTTAGGAACACTATTAAATTTGTTGCTTTTAGTTATAGCGTTTCTGATATACTTTTTTTATAACAAAAGTATAATGCGTAGCTTTAATATCGACTATATAAATAGAACAATAAGTAAAAATACATATATAAAATCATCCAAAATAAAGAAAGCTAATAGAAACTTAAAATACATTTTAAATTTCAAGAAATAAAAATATCATACCTGTGATTTCAACTGCAAACCAGGTAACCGACATTAATATTCCGTATTTGTCTATATATTTTATTTTCCTGTAAATTTTAACAGTGTTGTAAAGTGAAATAGCAATAAAAATCGGTGAAATAATTATCATAATAAGAAATAGTATAATCATAAATTTCCTTCCATTTATATAGTAATAAGTTATGTTTAGTACAAACACTGCAGTTCCGCACTAACTGCAGTGTTTCTTCATTTTAATAAAAGGAGAAGGGGTATGTAAGGTGCGGTTTATTCTTTAATTTCACTTAAACTGAATTGACTTGAATTTTGGACAATTATAAAACGAATTGCTCCACTTGAGGTTTTTATTATAAGCATAAACAGTTGTAAGTTTGCTGCAATTATTGAAAGCCTTATCGTTAAGCTTTCCGATATTTTGAGGCAAAGTTACTGTTGTAATTTTTGAATTGTTTGAAAATGTATTAGAACCGATTTCGGTAACTACATAGTTGTAGCCGGGGAGAAATCCCGGTACTGTTACATTTGTATCATTGCCAAAATATGATTGAGAAATCAACTTTGAATTACTGCTCATTTGAAATATAAAATCACCATATACAATGATTGATTTTGATAGATATTGTTGTAGCAAAGATATGTCGTTAATGTCTAATTTTCCGTTGCGGTCAAAATCAGCATATGCCGAGTAAAATTTCATATCTTTATATCCTGCGAGATATTGCTGAATTAATGATACATCTACAATATTAATTATGCCGTCAAGGTTTACATCACCAATTTTCGGTGCTGCGTTTACCGGTGATGATAATAATGCTGTTGATAAGCTAAGTACTGCTAATGAAGCACAAATTATTCTTTTGATTTTCATATTTACCTCCTTGTGGGGTGTTGGGCTGTTCCAAATGCTTTGAAACAGCCCTGTATTTCTATCATCGGGGAACGATGAGAAGAAAACTATGTATTTGATATAAGTTCAACGAGTTTTTCTTTTGGAAAGAATTTTCTTAAATATCTGCGTATAAACTCATCAAGTTCATTGTAAGCAACTGTATATTTATTATTGTTAAGATAAAATTCAAGCTGCTTTTTAAGAAACTTTAATTTGTATTCGCAATTTTGATATTCCTGATATGGAACACAATTTTGTGTATTACCGTTTGCAGAAAAATTCTTAAATCGTTGACTAAACATATTAACTGATTCGGCAGTGGTAGGAAATGCAGTTGCATAATATTTTAATACCGAGCTTGTACAGTTTAAAACTGTAGCCGATAAGGTCATAATCAGTTCGTTCGGTAACTGCTCTTTTTCCTTTAAGTGTCCCACCGTGGGACACTTGCGGTTGCTTGTTTCAGGATTAATTACCTTTTCAGATGAATTATTAACTTTTTCTTTCTCTGCTTCAAGAGGTTCAATTCCAATATTTTCTTCTTCAATATCAGCTTCTTCAAATAATACCGGCACATCAACTTTTTGATAAAAGATTTCTTGCAGATTGTCAGGTTCAAGTCTTATTCTTCTTGCAATGTCTTTATCAATCTTTTGGCAAACCGAGGCATTATTAAGAATAAAATTAAGCAATGAGATCTGTTGTTCCTCTGAAAGGAATGAAAGTTCATATCCTGCGCCTACTGTAATTGCTCCGCTGTCAACTTTGTTAAGTAAAGGTTTAATGAGATATGTAAGCCTGATGTGTCTATGAACAGCTTTTCTGTTTGTGTTGTTTTGCTCTGCTATAGCTGATACGGTAGATTTACTGCCAAGTTTTTTTAATAGTTCGGATTGTTCCGCATAACTGAAAGCAAGTTCGGAGGGAAGGTAGTCAGTGTTACGGTCATTATTAGTGGCCAATAAGATTAGTCTTTGCTTGTCCGGGTCGGTTTCGTTTTTTATTATTGCTTTAACAGATTTTTGCCCATTCAGTATGCATGCTCTTTTTCTGTGCCTGCCTGCAAGTAAAACATATCTGCCTTCTTTTTTTGACTTCACAACAGTAACAGGGTCAATTTGCCCAATGTGTTTCATACTTTCAGCTATGTTTTCAATTTTGTCTTGATGTATGCTTTGTGGCTGATCGTCTATTTCATCAATCAGAGATATGTCAATTTCTACAACTTGATTTTCGGTACTGCCGCCGAGCAATTCAGAGTATGCCTGCTCCGGGGTTTTTAATATTTGCTTTTTGGGTTTAAAAAAATCAGGCATTTTCACATTCCTCCATAATTCTATGTGCAGCCTCTATGTATTGAGCACCTACAACTGACTTACAATCCGAAACGCTGCTGCGGTGAAAACCGACTGAGTTTTTT
>OGYK01000601.1_pt1 | contig 29671 bp, 25 predicted proteins | sample 1576501 | NCBI WGS metagenome assembly OGYK01 (sample SAMEA3541530, study PRJEB24748) | human gut metagenome | biome: human gut; feature: human-associated habitat; material: faeces | place: China | collected 2012
GGGAGTGACCCGGGATTGCACGAGCCTTGCCGTCCTTGGTGTACTTACCGATACGGGGACCGAGGATGGCTGCACCGATCAGAGCGGCAACGCCGCCGACCATATGTACCGCCGTGGAACCTGCGAAATCATGGAAGCCAAGCTCTGCGAGCCAGCCGCCGCCCCAGATCCAGTGACCGGAAACCGGGTAAATGACCGCAGAAATAATCATCGAGTAAATGCAGTATGCAGAGAACTTGGTGCGCTCTGCCATCGAACCGGAAACGATGGTCGCAGCAGTTGCACAGAATACGGTCTGGAAGATCAGGGTCGTCCAGTCGTAGCCCTCACCGACAACGCCGTCAGCGAAGAAATCAAAGCCGCCGAAGAACGGGCTTGCCGCACCGAACATGATGCCGAAGCCAAGGATCCAGAAGATCGGCGTGCCGAGCGAGAAGTCCATCAGGTTCTTCATAATGATGTTGCCGGCATTCTTTGCTCTGGTGAAGCCGGTCTCAACCATTGCGAAGCCGGCCTGCATGAAGAATACCAGCGCCGCCGCAACAAGCGTCCAGCCTACGTCCATCGACGTAGCAAGTTCCATGATATCCATTTTTAATAACCCCCTTGGAAATAGAAATGGCGTGTACCTCCCCTTTCTTCTAAAAGAAAGGGAAAATACACGCCATTGTGTAAATATTAACGAATGTAAGTTTCGTTCTGTTCCTTAAACGTAGAACAGAATGTCGGAGTAGGTCGGGAACGGCCAGAACTTCTTGCCTACCAGACCCTCCAGCTTATCAGCCGGTACGCGAACCGCATCCATTGCGGAGATGACAATATCGTGGTAGTAATGCGCTGCCTTCTGGCTATCATCGGTCGGAACGGCTGCAACAGCCTCGTCGAGCGCTGCGCTCTTGGTGTACAGCTCCTCGGTCAGCTCGGAAACCTTGCCCAGCAGACCTGCCTCCATGCCGCCGGTAACGCCTGCTGCCTTCTTGGCATTGACGGTGCCTGCCAGCTCGTTTTCAAATGCGATGCACGCCGGAGTGATCTCCTCGCGTACCATGTCGCTCATGGTCATAGCCTCGATGTGCAGGATCTTGTTGTACTCCTCAAGCTGGGTCTCCATACGGGAATGGATCTCCGCAGGGGTGTAAACATTGTGCTTTGCGAACAGGTCGAGGTTCTTCTGGTCAACGTAGTGCGGGAATGCATCTGCCGCGCTCTTGAAGTTGAGCAGGCCGCGCTTCTCCGCCTCGGCAACCCAGGACTCGTCGTAGCCGTTGCCGTTGAAGATGATGCGCTTGTGCGCCTTGATCTCGCGCTTAATGAGTGCGTATACAGCAGCCTCGAAGTCCTCAGCGCCCTCCAGCTCGTCAGCGAACTGGCGGAGCTCCTCGGCAACTGCAGTATTCAGCATAACGTTTGCACACGCGATGTTGACGGCCGAACCCAGCGAACGGAACTCGAACTTGTTGCCGGTGAAAGCAAACGGAGAAGTACGGTTGCGGTCGGTGGTGTCTTTCGGGATCGGCGGAAGAACAGCAGCGCCCAGATCCATCTTGGTCTTGTAAACGTCGGTGTACTCCGCACCGGACTCGATGGAATCAAGGATCGACTGCAGCTCATCGCCGATGAACATGGAGATGATAGCCGGAGGCGCCTCGTTCGCGCCCAGACGGTGATCGTTGCCTGCGGATGCAACAGAGATGCGGAGCAGATCCTGATACTCGTCAACAGCCTTGATAACAGCGGTCAGGAACAGGATGAACTGGGTATTCTCGCTCGGGTTCTTGCCCGGCTCGAGCAGGTTCTCGCCTGCATCGGTGGAAATCGACCAGTTGTTGTGCTTGCCGGAGCCGTTTACGCCCTCGAACGGCTTCTCATGCAGCAGGCAGGTGAAGCCATGCTTCTGCGCGACCGTACGCATGACCTCCATGGTCAGCTGGTTGTGGTCGGTCGCGATGTTGGTGGTGGTGAACACCGGCGCCATCTCGTGCTGGCACGGTGCAACCTCGTTGTGCTTGGTCTTGGAGAGGATGCCCAGCTTCCACAGCTCCTCGTCGAGCTCCTGCATGAAAGCAGCTACACGCGGACGGAGTGCGCCGAAGTAGTGATCATCCATTTCCTGACCCTTCGGCGGCATTGCACCGAACAGGGTGCGGCCGGTAAAGATCAGGTCCTTGCGCTTTGCGTAGTCCTCGCGGTCGATCAGGAAATATTCCTGCTCCGGGCCTACGGTGGTGGTTACACGCTTAACATCCTTGCCGAACAGCTTGAGGATGCGGCACGCCTGTGTGCTGATGGCGTCCATCGAGCGCAGCAGCGGCGTTTTCTTATCGAGCGCCTCGCCGCCGTAGGAGCAGAACGCCGTCGGGATGCACAGGACGTTATCCTTGATAAAGGCATAGGACGTCGGATCCCACGCGGTATAGCCGCGCGCTTCAAACGTCGCGCGCAGGCCGCCGGACGGGAAGCTGGAAGCATCCGGCTCGCCGCGGACAAGCTCCTTGCCGGAAAACTCCATGATCACCTGACCGCCGCCGCAGGGAGAGATGAAGCTGTCATGCTTCTCGGCGGTGATGCCGGTCATCGGCTGGAACCAGTGCGTGAAGTGCGTTGCGCCCTTCTCGATCGCCCAGTCCTTCATGGCATTGGCCACGATGCGCGCGGCGTCGTCATCGAGACGCTTGCCCTTTTCCATCGTCGCCTGCACCTGCCGGTAGGTCTCCTTCGGCAGCCGCTCACGCATGACTGCGTCGTTAAATACCATAGAGCCAAAAATGTCAGAGATCTTATCCATTTTCCAGGTCCCCTTTCTATGTTTCGAAATCTGTGTCAACAACGAAAAAACGGCACTGGTGCCCGGAGATCATTCGCTCTCCACGACGCCATTGCCGTTTCAATGTGGAAAATATACGCCTGTTGCAGAAAAATGTCAAGCGGGTCTGGCGCAATTTCTTTCGGCGGATTTCACAGAATTTTCGGCAGATCCGGGCAAGATTTTATTCTTGACATGTGCAAAACCCGTGGTGTATTATATACATGGATTTTTGATTGGAAAAATTCTGTGTGCCGCTGATACGGTCATGAAAGTACATATGGTATCTTTTCGAGAACGCTGACGTTTCACGATGACCCGGGGGAAAGTGCCCCTTATCGGCATCGGAAGCGTCTTTTTGTTTTTCCGTCCCGACTTCAACTGCGAGGTGAGAAGTATGAATTCGCCGCTGCACACCGTGAGCGCCCTGCTCGTCTCCGCCTCTGAGGCGCAGACCAAGCGCATCGGCGCCCTGCTCACACGCGCACGCATCGTCCCGTTTGAACACGCAGACAGCGCCCGGCAGGCACTCGACCTGCTCGACGCCGGCGGCATCGACGGCGTGCTCATCGCAGAGCCGGTCACCGGCAGCTCCGGACAGGAGCTGGCACTGCAGCTCAAAAAGCGGCGCTGCATGGCGGTGCTGCTGCTGGCTGAGCCCACGCACGCAGACGCGGCCGCCGCCCTGCTGGAGCAGACCGGCGTGCTGGTGCTGCCGAATGACGCGCCGGAGGCGCTCATCGTGCAGACCATCCGCCTGCTGGCAGCCGTGCGCAACCAGCTCGAGCAGATGCAGCACAAGACGGAAAAGCTGGAGGCAAAGGTTGCCGACATCCGCATCATCAACCGCGCAAAGCTCCTGCTTGTGCAGCACCTGCAGATGACGGAGACGGAAGCGCACAAATACATCGAAAAGCAGGCGATGAACACCAGCAAGCCGCGGCGCACCATCGCAGAAAATATCATCCGCACCTATGAAGATTGAGGGGGCTTATTCATGACCAAGTACATTTTTGTTACAGGCGGCGTTGTTTCCGGACTCGGCAAAGGCATTACGGCGGCCTCGCTCGGCCGTCTGCTCAAGGCGCGCGGCCTGAAGGTTGCGGCGCAGAAGCTCGATCCCTATATTAATGTAGACCCCGGCACGATGAGTCCCTACCAGCACGGCGAGGTGTACGTCACCGAGGACGGCGCCGAGACCGATCTCGATCTCGGCCACTATGAGCGCTTCATCGACGAGGATCTGAACAAATACTCCAACCTCACGACCGGCAAGGTCTACTGGAACGTTCTCAACAAGGAGCGGCGCGGCGAATATCTCGGCGAGACGGTGCAGGTCATCCCGCACATCACAAACGAGATCAAAGACTTCATTTACAGCGTCGGCAGCAAGACGAACGCCGACGTCGTCATCACCGAGGTCGGCGGCACGACCGGCGACATCGAGAGCCAGCCGTTTCTCGAAGCCATCCGGCAGGTCGGGCTCGAGGTCGGGCGCGAGAATGCACTCTACATCCATGTGACGCTCGTGCCGTATCTGCACGGCAGCGAGGAGCACAAGACAAAGCCCACGCAGCACTCGGTCAAGGAACTGCAGGGCATGGGCATTTCCCCGGACATTATCGTGCTGCGCTGCGACGAGCCGCTCGAGGAGTCCATCTTCCGCAAGATCTCCCTGTTCTGCAACGTCAAACCCGACTGCGTGATCGAGAACATGACGCTGCCCGTACTGTACGAGGCGCCGATCATGCTCGAGCGCAACCGCTTTTCCGAGATCGTCTGCCGTGAGCTGCATATCGACGCGCCCGCGCCGGACATGACCGAGTGGGACGCCATGCTCGAGAGCATCCGTAGCCGCTCGCGCCGCGTGACGATCGGGCTCGTGGGAAAATACGTCCAGCTGCACGACGCATATCTGTCCGTGGCCGAGGCACTGCGCCACGCCGGATACGTCTATGGCGCGCGTGTCGACATTCAATGGATTGACAGCGAGACGATCACGCGCGATAATGTAGAGGAGGTGCTCGGCGGATGCGACGGCATCCTCGTGCCCGGCGGCTTCGGCAACCGCGGCATTGAGGGCAAGATCGCGGCCGCGCACTATGCCCGCACACACAATGTTCCCTACCTCGGCATCTGTCTGGGCATGCAGATCGCGGTCATCGAGTTTGCGCGCTCCGTCTGCGGGCTGGCAGACGCCAATTCCGGCGAGTTCGACGAGAGCAGCACAAACAAGGTCATCGACTTCATGCCTGATCAGAGCGATGAGATCGACAAGGGCGGCACGCTGCGCCTCGGCGCGTATCCGTGCTGCATCGTGCCCGGCACAAAGATGGCGGCGTGCTACGGCACGGCGGAGATCTCCGAGCGCCACCGCCACCGGTACGAGTTCAACAACAACTACCGCACACTCATGCAGGAAAAGGGTCTCGTGCTCTCCGGTCTGTCGCCGGACGGACACATTGTGGAGACCGTTGAGATCCCCGAAAACGATTTTTATATCGGCGTACAGTACCATCCCGAGTTTAAGAGCCGCCCGAACAAGGCGCACCCCCTGTTCAAGGGCTTGATCTCGGCGGCACTGCGCCACACAGAAAGAGGATAACGTATGCACGATCGCTACACCAATCCCCTGTGCACCCGCTATGCCGGGCGCACAATGCAGCACATTTATTCCGACGACAACAAATTCTCCACCTGGCGCAGGCTCTGGGTCGCGCTGGCGGAGAGCGAGCAGGAGCTCGGTCTGCCGATCACGGACGCACAGCTCGAGCAGCTGCGCGCGCACATCACGGACATCGACTATGCCTATGCCGCCGAGCGCGAGCATGAGGTACGGCATGACGTGATGGCGCACGTGCTGACCTACGGCGCGTGCTGCCCGGACGCAAAACCCATTTTGCACCTCGGCGCAACGTCCTGCTACGTTGGCGACAACACGGACATCATCCTCATGCGTGAGGCGCTCGAGCAGATCCGCAGCCTGCTGGTCAACGTCATTCAGGCGCTGGCGGACTTTGCCGAGACGCACAAGGCGCAGCCGACGCTCGCCTACACGCATTTTCAGGCCGCACAGCCGACAACCGTCGGCAAGCGCGCCACGCTCTGGGCACAGGATCTGCTGATGGATCTTGAGCAGCTCGAGTTCCAGCTGGAGCATCTCAAGCTTCTCGGCTGCAAGGGTACGACCGGCACGGGGGCAAGCTTCCTCGCCCTGTTTGACGGCGACGAGCAAAAGGTCGTCGCGCTCGAGCGGAAGATCTGCGAAAAGATGGGCTTTTCCGGCGCATATCCCGTCAGCGGCCAGACCTATTCGCGCAAGGTGGACTTTCAGGTGCTGCAGGTGCTGTCCGGCATCGCGCAGAGCGCGTCGAAGTTCTCGAGCGACATCCGGCTGCTGTCCCACCTCAAGGAGGTGGATGAGCCGTTCGAGAGCGGCCAGATCGGCTCGTCGGCCATGGCCTACAAGCGCAATCCCATGCGCAGCGAGCGCATTGCCTCCCTGTCGCGCTATGTCATCTGCGATCTGCAGAATGCCGCCGTCACGGCCAGCGCCCAGTGGTTCGAGCGCACGCTCGACGACTCGGCCAACCGCCGCATCTCGCTGCCGGAGGGCTTCCTCTGCGCCGACGCGGTGCTGCGCCTGTGCCAGAGCGTGACGAACGGCCTGCATGTGAACGAAAAGATCGTCGAGCGCACGCTGCGCGAGTATCTGCCGTTCCTTGCGACCGAGAACATCATGATGGAGGCCGTCAAGCGCGGCGGCGACCGTCAGGAACTGCACGAGAAGATCCGCCAGCACTCCATGGCCGCGACCGCCCGCATGAAAGAGGGCGAGCCGTGCGACCTCTTAGACCGCCTCGCGGGCGACCCCGCGTTCGGCATGACGCGCGAGGAGCTCGATCAGGTCATGGAGCCCAAGCTCTACATCGGCCGCTGCGAGCAGCAAGTGCTGCGCTTCCTCGACGAGTGCGCGCCGCTTTTGCGCGACGCCGCCGCGGAGGACGGCGCGATCGACCTGTAAGCGGGCAGAAATTGAGAATGATCCCTGAGCGGGAGAGATGAACGAGCCCTCTCTCTCGCTTCTTTTTTTCACCTGAAAAAATGTGCGGCGGCGCGCGTTGCCTTGGCAAAAGCGGGCAGAATACCAGTAAGTGAACAAATTGTAAAGGGTGTACGTTCCTATACAAAAGGTAGCGAGTGTCCATGGATTCTGGTATCGAAGTGTGCTATAAAGAAGCTGTAAAGAAAAATGCACAAAACGATCACTAAATTGCATAGCATATTTGAAGAATAAATATTGATTTATTTATTGAAACAATCTATAATATGGAAAAGCTGAGCGGGAAACATTTTCCCGCCGCAGTGCTAAAAGAGGTGAACGACAACATGGCAATGGAAGAATTACAGCAGGTGCAGGAGCTCGAAAAAGAGCTTGCAGCGCAGTATGCCGCCGCGCAGGCGGACGCCAAGCGCCGCATCGCCGTTGAGCAGCGCGCCGCTGCCCGAGAGATCGAGGACAGCCGCCGCAACGCCGACGTGGAGGCGCGGCAGCTGATGGCGGAGGCCGAGCAGCGCGCCGGTGAGGAGACGGAAAAGATCCTCGCCAAGGCGCGCACGGAATGCGAAAAGATGCAGAGTGCGGCGCGCGCAAACCTTGAGCGTGCGGCGCAGTGGATCGCGGAAGAGGTTGTGAACGACAAATGGCAATCGTAGCAATGAAGCATCTCCGCCTCCTCGGCATGGAGAGCGAGCGCGAGGCGCTGCTCAAGGCCATGCAGGACATGGAGTGCGTGGAGATCTCAAGTATCGACGGAAGCGAAGAGGCACTGAAATCAGGCTTTGCCAAGCCCGACGACAAGGCGCTGATGAGCGCGCAGGAAGCGTCGCGTGCGTACCGCACGGCGCTTGCCTCGCTCGACCGCTTTGCGCCGGAGAAAAAAGGCATGTTCCGCAAGCGGCAGGGCGTTTCCCGCGCGGCGTTTTTCAGCGCCGAGAGCGAGGAAAATGCCCGCACCGCGGCGGAGACGATCAACAAGGACACACGCCGCCTCGGCGAAATCGAGAGCGAGCGCACGAAAAATGAGGCGCTGCGAGCGACTCTTGCCCCGTGGCTGACGGTCGATGCGCCGCTCGGCGGCGCGGACGGCGCGCTTGCGGTGTTCTTTGGCGCGGCGGGCCTGAATGTGACGGACGATGCGCTCAAAGCGCTGGCCGATTCGCTGGACGGGCTTCTCACCTGGCAGCAGGCCTCGAGCGACAGGTCACTGCGATATCTTCTCGTGATGTGTCACGGGAGCGTGAAGGAGCGGGCGCTGAGCGCACTGCGCGACCTCGGCTTTTCGACCGTGAGCTTTCGCGGCATGACCGGCACGGCGAAGGAAAACGACAAGGCGCTTGCGGAAAATCTCGCTGCGCTCGAAAAAGAGCGGCAGGAGATCGAACAGCGCATCGCGGGCCTTGGCGGCAAGCGGGAGACGCTCTTGGAAGCGAGCGACCGCGCGGCCATCGCGCTGCGGCGCGAGGAGGCGAGGAGCCGACTTGTCGGCACTGACAAGGTCTTTTTATTGGAGGGCTGGCTGCCCGCCGACCGCTGCGCCGCGCTTGAAAAAGCGCTCGAGCCGTTTACCTGCGCGATCGAAACGCGCGAGCCGACAGAGGACGAGTACCCGCAGGTGCCGGTGCAGCTCAAAAACAACAAGCTGACGCGGCCGCTCAATATGGTCACGGAGATGTATTCGCTCCCGGCCTACGGCACGCTTGACCCGAACCCGCTGATGGCGCCGTTTTTCATTTTGTTCTACGGCATTATGATGGCGGATATGGGCTACGGCTTACTCATGATGATCGCCTCGGTCATCATCAGCAAAAAATACCGGCCCAAGGGCACGAGCGGCGAGCTGTTCAGCCTGCTCGGCCTCTGCGGCATCAGCACGTTCATCATGGGCGCGCTGACAGGCGGATTTTTCGGCGATTTCCTCACACAGCTCGTCGCCATCGTCAGCCCCGGCACGGTCTTCGCGCTGCCGAAGCTCTTCGACCCGCTCGACGATCTGACGATGATCCTGATCGGCTCGATGGCGCTCGGCCTGGTGCAGATCGTCACCGGCATGGCCATCAGTTTGATCGAAAAGTGCAAGCGGAAAAAGTTCCTCGACGCCTTTTTCGAGGAGATCACGTGGTGGATCGTGTTTATCGGCATCGCGCTTCTGGCACTTGGCAAGGGCGCGGCGGTGCTGTATGTCGGATGCGCGCTGGTGCTGCTCGGCCCCATCGTGCAGGGCAAAGGCTGGGGCAAGCTTACGGGCGTGTTCGGCTCACTCTATAACCACGTGACGGGCTACTTCGGCGACATTTTGTCCTACACGCGACTGATGGCCCTGATGCTCGCGGGCAGCGTGATCGCGCAGGTGTTCAACATGCTCGCGGCGATGCCGGGGAACGTGATCGCGTTCATCATCATCTCGATGCTCGGCAACGCGATGAACTTCGGGCTCAATCTCCTCGGCTGCTACGTGCACGATCTGAGATTGCAGTGCTTGGAATTTTTCAACAAGTTCTACGTCGACGGCGGAAAGCCCTTCCGCCCCATGACGCTGGACACGGAATATGTCGATTTACAGTAAATTGCAGAAAAAACGGAAAAACCGTAAGGAGGATAAAAAATGGGTATCTTTGAACTGACGACGGGCGGCGCCATCGGTATGCTGGGCGCGGGTCTTGCTGTTTGCCTCGCGGGCGCGGGCAGCGCGCGCGGCACGGGTCTTGCCGGCGAGGCCGGCACGGGTCTTCTGTGCGAGGACCCGAGCAAATTCGGTAAAGTGATGATCCTGCAGGTCATCCCCGGCACGCAGGGACTGTACGGCCTCGTCATCGGCTTTCTGTGCCTGATGCGCATGGGCGTGTTCAACGGGACGTATGTGGATATGTCCCTTCAGGAGGGCCTTCGTTACTTTGCCGCCTGTATGCCCATCGCCATCGGCGGCGGCATTTCGGCGGTCGCACAGGGCCGCGTGGCGGCAGGCTCGATCAACATTCTTGCCCGCCAGCCCGAGCACTGGACGAAGGGCATGGTGCTGTGCATCGTGGTCGAGTTCTACGCCATCCTTTCTATGCTGGCGTCGATCATGATGCTGCTCAACATCGGCTGACGCGCCCACGGAAAGGCGGAAACGCAATGAACGGAATGGAAAAGATCACCGCGCGCATGAAAGAGGATGCGGCGCGCTCGCTCAGCGAGCTGAATGCGCAGACCGAGCAGGAGCTCCGGCGCATCCGCGAGGAGAGTGCCGCACGCGCGGAAAAAGAGCGCGAGACGGCGGGCGCGCGCGCGCATCTCGCCGCGCAGGAGCGCTATGAGCGCCTCTGCTCCGCGGCGGAGATGGAGACACGCAAGCTGACGCTCAGCGCCAAGCAGAAAGTGCTCGCCGAGACCTGCGACCGCGCGCTGGAGATTCTCTGCTCCATGCCGCGCGAGGAGTACCTTTCGCTGTTGGTTCGCCTGCTGAAAGCGGCGGGCGGCAAGGGCGACGAGAAAATCGCCCTGAGCGCAAAGGACTGCGATGAGATGGGCGAAACGCTCGTCGAGCGAGCGAACAAGGAGCTGAACGCGCACTATACGCTTGCGGGCGAAGCGGCAGATATCCGCGCGGGCCTCGTGCTTATAAGTAAAGAATGCGACGTGAATTGCTCGTTTGAAACGCTTCTCGCCCTTTCGCGCGAGAAGACCGAGCGCGGCGCGGCAAAGCTCCTCTTCGCGGAATAAGGAGGGGATCGGATGCAGCAGTATCGGGATACGGACTACGCAGCGGTCTCCGCGGCGCTGCATGCGCGCGAGGCGAAGCTCCTGACGCAGGCGATGGCCGAGCGGATGATCGACGCCGCCACGCCGGAAGAGAGCTACAAGACGCTTTTGGAATGCGGCTACGCGCCGCTTGAGCGATGCACGCTCGAAAATGTGGAACACGCGCTCTCGCAGGCGCGCAGAGAGCTCTACCGCGAGGTGAGCGTGCTGGCACCGGACAAGCGCATCATCGAGCTCTTTCAGATCAAGTACGACTATCACAACGCAAAGCTCGCACTCAAGAGCAAGCGCACCGGCGAGGACATCTCCCGCCTTGCGATGGACTGCGGCCGCTTCGACGCGCAGAAGGTGCTTCGCGGCGAGACGAGCGCGGTTTCCGCGGCGATGAGCCGCGCGATGGCGCAGGCGGAGAGCGAAGCGGGCCACAGCGGCGATGTCCGCATGGCGGAGCTGCTGCTCGATCGCGCCTGCTACGAGGAGATGAGCGCGCTCGCAAGCGAGACGGGCAGCACGTTTTTGAAGGACTATGTCGCCTTGCAGATCGACGCGGTCAACCTGCGTACGCTCGTGCGCGCACGGCGCATGGGCTGCGAGGACGATGTGCTTGCTGCGGCGATGCTGCCGGGCGGACACATTCCGGCGGGTCAGCTCAAAGGCGCGCGCGGCGATCATTTATCGTCGCTCACACACGGCACGCCGCTTGACAGCGCGGGCGAGCTCGCGGCCAAACTGCTGGACAGCGGCGGGGGCCTGACGGAATTTGAGCGCGCGTGCGACGATGCGCTCATGTCCTATTTGCAGCGGGCGCGGCGCACGCCGTTCGGCCCAGAGGTCGTGGCGGGCTATCTTGGCGCGAAAGAGGCGGAGTTCACCGCCGTGCGCACCATTTTATCCGGCAAGATCGCGGGCATCGCGGCGGAGGACATCCGCGCGCGGCTGCGCATGAGTTATCTCTAAGGGAGGCGGCAGCATGAATAAGATCGGAGTTATCGGCGGGCGCGACAGCGTTTTGGGCTTCCGCGCCCTCGGGCTCGACACCTGCATCGCGGAAAACGGCGAGCAGGCGAAAGCCGCCCTCCACCGCATGGCGAAGGAGAACTACGCCATCATCTATATCACCGAACACCTCGCCGCGCAGATCCCCGCGGAGATCGAGCGTCGGCGCGAGGATGTTTCGCCCGCCGTCATCCTCATCCCGGGCAGGGAGGGGAGCCTCGGCATCGGCACAGCGGGCGTGCACGCGGCTGCGGAAAAGGCCGTCGGCGCGGACATTTTGTAAAGAAGGAGCAAAAGCCTTATGGGAAAGATCGTTAAGGTCTCCGGCCCGCTGGTCGTGGCGTCGGGACTTTCGGAAGCGAATATGGCGGATGTCGTCCGCGTGGGCGAGCAGCACCTCATCGGCGAAATTCTGACGATGAGCGGCGATTCCGCCGCCATTCAGGTGTATGAAGAGACCTCGGGCCTCGGCCCGGGGGCAGAGGTCGTGACGACCGGCGCGCCGCTGTCTGTTGAGCTCGGCCCCGGTTTGATCGAGAATATTTACGACGGCATCCAGCGCCCGCTGGAGGTCATCCGCCAGAAGACGGGCGGCAACTTCCTGCCGCGCGGCGAGGAGGTCCCCGCGCTCGACCGCGAGAAGAAGTGGGACTTCACCGCTGTCGCCAAGGTGGGAGACCACCTGATCGGCGGCGACGTGCTCGGCACGGTGCAGGAGACGCCGTCGATCCTGCACAAGATCATGATGCCGCCCAAGATGAGCGGCACTGTGAAGGAGATCAAGTCCGGCAGCTTCACTGTGGAGGACGTCGTCGCTGTTATTGAGACCGACAAGGGCGAGACGAAGGAGCTCACGATGATCCAGAAATGGCCTGTTCGTGTGGGCCGTCCCTACACGAAGAAGTACCCGCCCGTCACGCCGCTCCAGTCCGGCCAGCGCATTGTGGATACGTTCTTTCCCGTAGCCAAGGGCGGCACGGCGGCGATCCCGGGGCCGTTCGGCAGCGGCAAGACCGTCATGCAGCATGCGCTTGCCAAGTGGGCGGACGTGGATCTCGTCGTTTACATCGGCTGCGGCGAGCGCGGCAACGAGATGACCGACGTTCTGCGCGAATTCCCCGAGCTCATCGACCCGCGCACGGGCGAGAGTCTGATGAAGCGCACGGTGCTGATCGCCAACACCTCGGATATGCCGGTCGCGGCGCGCGAAGCGAGCATCTACACCGGTATCACCATCGCCGAATACTTCCGCGACATGGGCTATGCCGTCGCGGTCATCGCGGATTCGACCTCCCGCTGGGCGGAGGCCCTGCGCGAAATGTCGGGCCGTCTCGAGGAGATGCCCGGTGAAGAGGGCTATCCTGCGTACCTGTCCTCGCGCCTCGCGCAGTTCTATGAGCGCGCGGGCGTGGTCGAATGCCTCGGCAGCGACGAGCGGCAGGGCAGCCTGACCGCCGTCGGCGCGGTCTCGCCTCCGGGCGGCGACCTCTCCGAGCCTGTCTCGCAGGCGACGATGCGCATCGTCAAGGTCTTCTGGGCACTGGATTCGTCACTTGCCTACCGACGCCACTTCCCGGCCATCAACTGGCTGAATTCCTATTCGCTCTATCTCGATTCCCTGCGCCCGTGGTACAGCGAGCACCTGGGACACGAATTCCTCGAAAACCGCGAGTGGGCCATGGCGATGCTGCAGGAGGAATCGAACCTCAACGAGATCGTGCAGCTCGTCGGCAAGGATTCGCTCAGCGCGAAGGACCAGATCACGCTTGAGGTCGCGCGTATGATCCGCGAGGACTTTTTGCAGCAGAACTCGTTTGCCGACAACGACGCCTATTCCGAGTACGACCGACAGGCGCGCATGCTGGCGATGATCCGCCAGTACGACACGCAATGCCTGAGCGCCGCCGAGCGCGGCGGGAATTTAAGCGAGCTCTTCGCCATCCCCGCGCGCGAGAAGATCGGACGCGCCAAGGGCGTGCCTGCCGACCAGTATAAGGACGCCTACGCGAATCTGCTCGTCGAGATGGAAGAGCAGATCGCCGCGATCGCTGAGAAGGGAGAGAAAGAAGAATGATCCGTGAATATAAGACGATCCGCGAAATTTCCGGCCCTCTGATGGTCGTGGACCATGTGCAGGGCGTCACGTATGACGAGCTGGCAGAGATCGTCCTCTCCGACGGCAGCACGCGCCGCTGCAAGGTGCTCGAGGTCAACGGCGACCGCGCGGTCGTGCAGCTGTTTGAAGCGTCGGCGGGCATCAACCTCGCCGATTCGCGCATCCGCTTTTTGGGCCATCCGCTCCAGCTCGCCGTGTCGCGCGACATGCTGGGCCGCGTCTTCAACGGCATGGGTCAGCCCATCGACGGCGGCCCCGAGATCATCGCCGACGAGCACCGCGACATCAACGGCCTTGCGATGAACCCCGCGGCGCGCAACTACCCCAACGAGTTCATCCAGACCGGCATTTCAAGCATCGACGGCCTCAATACCCTTGTCCGCGGACAAAAGCTGCCGATCTTCTCCGGCTCGGGCCTGCCGCACGCGCAGCTGGCCGCGCAGATCGCGCGACAGGCGAAGGTGCTGGACGGCGAGAGCAACTTTGCTGTTGTCTTTGCCGCCATCGGTATCACATTTGAAGAATCTGAGTTCTTCGTCAACGAATTCAAGCGCACCGGCGCCATCGACCGCACGGTGCTGTTCACAAACCTTGCCAACGACCCCGCGGTCGAGCGTATCGCGACGCCGCGCATGGCGCTGACCGCCGCGGAATATCTCGCCTTCGACTGCGGTATGCACGTGCTCGTCATTCTGACGGATATCACGAACTACGCAGAAGCCCTGCGCGAGATCAGCGCGGCGAAAAAGGAGGTCCCCGGCCGCCGCGGCTATCCCGGCTACCTCTACACCGACCTTGCGACGATGTACGAGCGCGCGGGCCGTCAGGTGGGCAAGGACGGATCGATCACGATGATCCCCATCCTGACGATGCCTGAAGACGACAAGACCCACCCCATCCCCGACCTGACGGGCTATATCACCGAGGGGCAGATCATCCTTTCGCGCGAGCTGTACCGCCGCGGTATCAATCCGCCGGTCGACGTGCTGCCGAGCCTTTCCCGACTCAAGGACAAGGGCATCGGCGCGGGCAAGACGCGCGAGGACCACTCCGGCACGATGAACCAGCTCTTCGCGGCCTATGCCACCGGTAAAGAGAACAAGGAGCTCATGTCGATCCTCGGCGAGGCGGCGCTGAGCCCGACTGATTTACTCTACGCCAAGTTTGCCGACGAGTTTGAAAAGCGCTATGTCGCGCAGGGCACGGACGAGAACCGCTCCATTGAGCAGACGCTCGACCTCGGCTGGGAGCTTTTATCCCTTCTGCCGCGCAGCGAGCTCAAGCGCATCAAACCGGAGTATATCGACAAGTATCTCAAAAAGGAAGAGTAAGGGGGGAGAAAAGTGCCTACGACCACTGTTAATCCCACCCGCATGGAGCTCACGCGCCTCAAGGGGCGGCTGCGCACCGCCCAGCGTGGGCACAAACTTCTCAAGGACAAGCGCGACGAGTTGATGAAGCAGTTCATGGAGGTCGTGCGCGAGGACTTAGCGCTGCGGCAGAAGGTGGAGCAGTCGCTTGCGCGCGCCTACGGCTCGTTCACCGTGGCGAGCGCGCTGATGTCGCCGGAAATGCTTGAGCAGGCGCTATTGTGCCCCAAGCAGAGCGTTTCGCTCGAAACGGGCACGGAGAACGTGATGAGCGTCGAGGTGCCGCGCTATGAGTTCAAGCTCGCGAGCGAGGACGGCGGGAATATTTATCCGTACGGCTTCGCCCAGACGAGCGGCGAGCTCGACGACGCGGTGCGCGAGCTCGGCGACATTCTGCCCGACCTGCTCCGCCTTGCCGAGGTCGAGAAGGCCACGCAGCTGCTCGCCGCCGAGATCGAGCGCACGAGACGGCGCGTCAACGCGCTCGAATACGTCAAAATTCCGCAGATGCAGCAAAACATCAAGTATATCACGATGAAGCTCGATGAAAACGAGCGTGCCAACACGATCCGACTGATGAAGGTCAAGGACATCATCCTGAAAGAGGCCATCGAAGAGCGCCGCGAGACCGACAAGGCCGAGGGCGCGGACGTGTGAATGGCGAAAGTTGTCAAAACACTTGAGCGGAGTAAAGCGAAACCCATCCGTTTTGTATAATTTGTCGGTTGACATTTTCGGTTAAGGCTCCTATACTGAGACCAACAAAGTTCCACGAACGGAGAAACAACACAAGATGAAGAGCATTTTCGTTTTTGCATACTATGATTACTTTACTATGGATTCGTAGTAAGGCTAATTTGTGATGCAAAGATGCAAAAAGGCTCTGAAAAGAGATTGCTTGATGCGGCACAGGTTAGACCTGTGCCGCATTTTTTCGTTGTGGCGATATTTCACGGTCAATAAGGAGGAAATTATTATGATCGTCGTACTCAAACGTGGCGCAGAACAGGACAAGCGCGAGCAGCTTATCAACTGGCTCAAAAATCAGGGCCTTGGCGTGCACATCTCTGAGGGCGAGTACCAGACCGTGCTGGGCCTGATCGGCGACACGGCGCGCGTCGACATGGACCTGATCGAGAGTTTGAGCATCGTCGACTCCGTCAAGCGCGTGACAGAGCCCTTCAAGTGCTGCAACCGCAAGTTCCATCCCGACGACATGATCGTGCAGGTGGGCGACGTCAAGGTCGGCGGCGGAAACTTCTGCATGATCGCGGGCCCGTGCTCGGTCGAATCCGAAGAGCAGATCGTCGCGGTCGCCAAGGCTGTGAAGGCCTCGGGCGCGAACATGCTGCGCGGCGGCGCATTCAAGCCCCGCACTTCTCCTTATGATTTCCAGGGCCTCAAGGCCGAGGGCATCGAGCTGCTGAAGATCGCCCGTCAGGAGACCGGCCTTCCCATCGTCACCGAGATCATGGGCACGAATTACCTGCCGCTCTTTGAGGATGTGGACGTTATTCAGGTCGGCGCGCGCAATATGCAGAACTTCGACCTGCTGCGCGAGCTCGGCAAGCTGAGAAAGCCCATCCTCTTAAAGCGCGGCCTCGCCAGCACGCTCAAGGAGCTTTTAATGAGCGCGGAGTACATCATGGCCGGCGGCAACGAGCAGGTCATCCTCTGCGAGCGCGGCATTCGCACCTACGACGACTACACGAGAAACACACTCGACCTTGCGGCTGTGCCGATGCTCAAAGAGCTCACGCACCTGCCGGTCATCGTCGACCCCAGCCACGCGACCGGCATTGCGCGCCTCGTGCGCCCGATGGCACTGGCTGCTGCCGCCTGCGGCTCTGACGGCCTCATCATCGAGGTGCACAACGACCCCATCCATGCGCTGTGCGACGGCGCGCAATCCCTGCGCCCCGAGCAGTACGATGACCTCGCCAAGGCTGTGCGCCGCGTGAGAGAGGCGGTGGCAGAATGACTGCCGGCATCGTCGGCCTCGGCCTGATCGGCGGCTCGCTCGCCAAGGCATACCACGAGGCGGGCGAGCGTGTGCTCGCCCACGACATCGACCGCGATGTCTTGTCGTTCGCCGTCATCAGCGGCGCGGTGGACGAGGCGCTGACGGACGAGACGATGGCAGAGTGCGATGTCATCCTGCTGGCCGTCCGACCCGCGGCGGCGGTCGAATGGCTCAAAAATCACGCGGCAAAGATCGACAAGCACACGGTCGTCATCGACTGCTGCGGCACCAAGCGCAAGGTATGCGCGGCGTGCTTCCCAATCGCCGAGCAGTACGGCATTACGTACCTTGGCGGTCACCCAATGGCTGGCACGCAGTTCTCGGGCTTCAAGTACGCCAAGGCGAACCTCTTCGTGGGCGCGCCGATGGTGCTCGTGCCGCCGCGCTTTGACGACATTGAATTACTCAGCCATGTGAAAGACCTGCTCTCGCCCGCGGGCTTTGGGAGCTACTCCGTCACAACCGCCGAGCAGCACGACGAGATGATCGCCTTCACCTCGCAGCTGGCGCATGTGGCGTCCAACGCCTACATCAAGAGCCCCACGGCGAAAAAGCACAAGGGCTTTTCCGCCGGCAGCTACAAGGATATGACGCGCGTTGCCTGGCTCGCGCCGCACATGTGGGCGGAGCTCTTCATGGAAAACAAGGAATTCCTGCTCAAGGAGATCGACTGCTACATCGAGCACCTGAGCGAATACAAGACCGCCATGGAAAATGACGACGAAGAGACCCTTATCCGACTTCTGGACGAGGGCAAGAAGAGAAAGGAAGAGGTGGACGGCTGATGCGAAGCATCCATATCAAGGCCTCGCGCGAATACGACGTGCTGGTCGAGCGCGGCTTACTCGACCGCGCGGGCGAGCTTCTCCGGGAGGTCAGCGCCCCCGGCATGGCCGCCATCGTGTCGGACGACACGGTCTACGCGCTCTACGGCGAGCGCACGGTCAAGGCCCTTGAAAAGGCGGGCTACCGTGTGCACTCTTTCACATTCCCCGCGGGCGAGGGGAGCAAGAACCTCTCGACCTACGCCGATGTGCTGCACTTCCTCGGTGAGCACCGCTTCAGCCGCAGCGACGTGGTCGTTGCGCTCGGCGGCGGCGTGGTGGGCGACCTCGCGGGCTTTGCCGCGGCGACGTATCAGCGCGGCATGGGCTTTGCCCAGATCCCGACGACGCTGCTGGCCGCGGTCGATTCGTCCGTCGGCGGCAAGACCGCCGTCGACCTGCCCACGGGCAAGAATCAGGCGGGCAGCTTCTATCAGCCCTGCATCGTGATCTGTGATCCCAACACGCTCGAAACGCTGCCCGAGGAGCAGTACCGCTGCGGCTGCGCCGAGATCATCAAGTATTCGATGCTCGGCAATGCAGCGTTCTTTGAAGAACTCTACAAAACGCCCGTGCGTGAGCAGTACGAGCACGTCATCGAGGTCTGCGTGCAGATGAAGCGCGACATCGTCGGCGCGGACGAGTACGACCTCGGCCGCCGCCGCACGCTGAACTTGGGCCACACGTTTGGTCACGCGGTGGAGCAGTGCAGCGATTTTTCTCTTCTGCACGGCGAGGCGGTCGCCATCGGCATGGCGACGGTCACGCGCGCGGCAGTCAAGCGCGGCATTTGCGGCGAAGAGACGCTGGCGCGCCTGCTCGACATTCTGCACCGCTATGGTCTGCCGACCGAGACGGGCTACGAACTCGACAAGCTCTATGAGGCCGAGCTCGTCGACAAGAAGATTTCCGGCGGCAAGATGCACCTCATCGTGCCGGAAAAGATCGGTCAGGTGCGCATGGAGACGATCCCCGTCGAAGCCCTGCGCGACTGGATGCAGGACGGTGGCATCCGATGAAAAGAACCATCATACCCGGCGCGCGCACGGGACGTGTGCGCATCCCGGCATCCAAATCGCAGGCGCACCGGCTGCTGATCTGCGCGGCGCTCGGCGAGGAGAAGACCGAGGTCGTCTGCGACGGCATTTCCGCCGATATCGCGGCCACGGCGAAGTGCCTGAGCGCGCTCGGCGCGAAAATTGAAGAAATGGAGACGGGCTTTCTCGTCTCTCCAATCAAAAAAGTGCCCGAGGGGCGCTGCGACCTCTACTGCGGCGAGAGCGGGTCGACGCTGCGCTTCCTGCTGCCCATCGTCGGCGCGCTCGGCGCACAGGCGGTATTCCACCGCGAGGGGCGGCTGCCCCAGCGCCCGCTCGCCCCGCTGGATAGCGTTTTAAAAGAGCATGGCATGACGCTCCGCGAGGACGGCGACCTGCTGCATTGCAGTGGACAGCTGATCGGGGGAAACTATACGATCGCAGGCAATGTGTCCTCTCAATATATTTCGGGCCTTCTCATGGCGCTGCCGCTGCTGATCAGAGACAGTCTTCTTATGGTGTCCGGCCCGCTGGAATCCGCGGCTTACGTCGCCATGACGGAGGATGCACTTCAGCTTTCCAAGCTGACCATCCCCAAAATGGGGGCGATGTGGGCGATTCCCGGTCAGCAGAGATGTCATCTGCCGAAGCGCACGGTCGTCGAGGGCGACTGGTCGAACACGGCGTTCTTCCTCTGCATGGGTGCGCTGTCGAAAGAGGGCGTGACCGTCGAGGGGCTGAATTTGCAGTCCTCGCAGGGCGACCGCGGCGTGCTGGACGTTTTGCGCCGGTTCGGCGCGGAAGTCACGGAGCACGGCGACGCCGTGACGGTCAAGCGCGGTGCGCTGCATGGCGTGATGATCGATGCCGCGCCCATCCCCGACCTCATCCCCGTGCTGAGTGTCGTTGCGTCGGTCGCAGAGGGGGAGACGCGAGTCGAAAACGCCTACCGGCTGCGGCTCAAGGAGTCTGACCGCCTCAAGAGCACGGCGAATCTCCTGCGCGCGCTCGGCGGACAAGTCGAAGAGAAAGAAGACGGCCTTGTCATCACGGGCGTTCCCGCGCTGCACGGCGGCGCGGTCGAAACGCAGAACGACCATCGCCTCGCGATGTCTGCCGCCACGGCGGCCTGCGCCGCGACGGGCGAGATCACAGTCGACAACGACGGCTGCGTGGCAAAGTCCTATCCCCGCTTTTGGGAGGATTTTAGCAGCTTGAAAGGAGAAGGCTTATGAGCAGCACCTACGGCGAAAATCTGCATTTGACCATCTTCGGCCAGTCGCATTCCCCTGCCATCGGCGTGACGGTCGAGGGCATCCCCGCGGGCGAGAAAGTTGATCTGGACGAGCTCCAGCGCTTTCTGAATCGCCGCGCGCCGGGCAAAAACGTCTGGTCGACGCCGCGCAAGGAGGCCGACGCGCCGGAGATCCTCTCCGGCCTTGTGAACGGCTATACCTGCGGCGCGCCGCTCACGGCCATCATCCGCAATACGAACACCCGCTCGCAGGATTACGCGAATCTTGCTGTCACGCCGCGCCCCGGTCACGCGGACTACACCGCCGAGGTCAAATACGGCGGCTATCAGGACCGCGCGGGCGGCGGACACTTTTCGGGCCGCTTGACCGCACCGTTGTGCATCGCGGGCGGCATCTGCCTGCAAATTCTCGCGCGCGAAGGAATTACGGTCGTGAGCCGCATCGCCTCCATTGCGGGCATTACTGACGAAGGTGAGCTGACAGACTCGCTTGCTGGCAAGGAGTTCCCCGTCGTCAGCGATGCGCGCGGCGAGGAGATGCGCGAAGCCATCGCACAGGCGCGCGAGGCTGGTGACAGCGTCGGCGGCGTCATCGAATGCGCAATTTTCGGTGCGCCCGCGGGCCTTGGCGATCCGATGTTCGGCGGCATGGAAAATCGCATCGCCTCGGCGGTTTTCGGCATTCCGGCGGTCAAGGGCGTTGAGTTCGGCGCGGGCTTTGGCGTGGCGAGCCTTCGCGGCAGCGAGGATAACGACGCCTTTACGGTCGAAAACGGCAAGATCATCACTGAGACGAACCATTGCGGCGGCATTCTTGGCGGTATCTCGAACGGCATGCCCATCGTGTTCCGCGCGGCGTTCAAGCCGACGCCATCCATTGCGCGCGAGCAGCAGAGCGTCAATTTGCAGACGATGGTGCCGGAGAAGATGGCCGTCACGGGCCGCCACGACCCGTGCATCGTGCCGCGCGCCGTGCCCTGTGTGGAGGCGGCAGCCGCCATCGCGGTCTATGATGCGTATCTATCGCGCAAAAGGGAAATGAGGTAAGGGAACATGGACTTAAACGACTATCGAAAAGAGATCGACAGCATCGACGATCAGCTCATCGCGCTCTTTGCCCAGCGCATGGAGACCGCCGAAAAGATCGCGGAATATAAAAAGGCCAACGGCCTGCGCGTGCTCGATGCGCGCCGCGAGAAGGAGAAAATGCGCGAGATTCTGGACAAAACGCCGGACGACCTGCGCGAATACGTCTCCTCGCTCTACTCCCTCATTTTCGAGCTGAGCCGCAGCCGCCAGAGCTGTCTGCTCGGCACGAAGGGTGATCTGCCCGCGAAAATTGCCGAGGCCATCGAAAAGACGCCGCAGCTCTTTTCCGAGGACGCCGCCGTCGCCTGTCAGGGCGTGGAGGGCGCGTATTCCGAGCAGGCGTGCGAGCGGCTGTTCAAGCGCCCGAGCACGTTCTTTTTCAGTTCCTTCGAGGCGGTGTTCTCCGCCATTGAAAAGGGCCTCTGCCGCTACGGCGTGCTGCCGCTGGAAAACAGCACGGCGGGCAGCGTGAACGCGGTCTACGACTTGATGACGCAGCACAACTTCCGCATCGTGCGCTCGGTGCGCATCAAGGTTGACCATAATCTTCTCGCCAATCCCGGTGCGAAGCTCGAAAACATCCGTGAGATCTACTCACATGAACAGGCCATCAGCCAGTGCGCACACTTTTTACAGGGGCTTCCCAATGTGAAGGTCATCCGCTGCGAAAATACCGCGGTGGCGGCGCGCATGGTGGCCGAGTCCGGCCGCGACGATGTGGCGGCGCTGTCGTCCCGCGCATGCAGAGAGCTCTACGGCCTTGACTGCCTCGCCGCCTCTGTGCAGGATCAGGGCAATAACTTCACGCGCTTCATCTGCATTGCGAAAAACCTCGAAATTTACCCCGGTGCAGACCGCACGAGCCTGATGATGGTGCTGCCGCACCACCCCGGTTCGCTCTACAAGGTGCTCTCGCGTTTCAACGCGCTCGGCGTCAACATGAACAAGCTCGAGAGCCGCCCGATGCCGGACCGCAACTTCGAGTTCATGTTTTACTTCGACCTTGAAACCTCGGTCTATGCCCCGCAGTTCACCCAGCTCATGGGCGAGCTGCCCGAGCTGTGCGAGGAGTTCACATATCTTGGCTCTTACAGTGAGGTGGTTTGAATGAAGCGCTGCGGATTACTCGGTGAAAAGCTCGGCCACAGCTATTCGCCCGCTATCCACGCGGAGCTGGCGGACTATGAATACCGGCTCTATGAGGTCGCGCCCGAAAAGCTCAGCGAATTTCTGACGGGCGGCGGCTTTGACGGCATGAACGTCACCATTCCCTATAAAAAGGCCGTCATCCCGTACTGCGCAGAGCTTTCACCCATTGCGCAAAAACTCCAGAGTGTGAACGTGCTGGTCAGGCGCGAGGACGGCACGCTGTACGGCGACAACGCCGATGCCTACGGCTTTGCCGGTATGGTCAGGGCGAGCGGCATTCAGATCGATGGCAAAAAGACGCTCGTGCTCGGCTCCGGCGGCGCCTCCTCGACGGTCTGTGCCGTGCTCGAGGAGATGGGCGCGCGCAGCGTGACCATTATCTCCCGCAAGGGGGAGGACAACTACAACAATCTGGATCGTCACGCGGACGCGGAGGTCATCGTGAACACCACGCCCGTCGGCATGTACCCGAACTGCGGCGTGTCGCCCGTCGACCTGTCGCTCTTCCCGAAGCTCGAGGGTGTGCTCGATATCGTCTACAACCCCGCGCGTACAGCGTTTGTCTTGCAGGCGGAAAAGCTCGGCATTCCTTATATGAGCGGGCTCTACATGCTCGTCGCGCAGGCTAAGCGCACGGCGGAGGTCTTTGAAAACCGCGACATCCCAGACAGCGAGACCGAGCGCATCTGGAAAAAGCTGAGCCTTGAGATGCAGAACATCGTGCTCGTCGGCATGCCCGGCAGCGGCAAGAGCACCGTTGCCGCGCGCCTTGCTGAGAAGCTTGACCGCATCGCGCTTGACAGCGACGCCGAGATCGAAGAGAAAAACGGTATGAGCTGTGCCCAGCTCATCGAAAAGCACGGCGAGGCGGAATTCCGAGAGCTCGAGAGCGAGGCCATTGCCGCGCTCGGCAAGCGCTCGGGAGCGGTCATCGCTACGGGCGGCGGCTGCGTGACGAGAGAGGAAAACTACGACCTTCTGCACCAGAACGGCATCATTTTCTGGTTGAAGCGTGATATCGACCAGCTGCCGCGCGAAGGGAGGCCTCTTTCGGCGGGCGACCTTGCGGCGATGTACGACAGGCGCAAGGCCTGCTATGAAAGATTTGCCGACCACATCGTCGACAACAACGGCACAGTCGATGAGACTGTGCAGGCAATTTTGGATTGTCTGAAATAAAGGACAAAAACATCCCGCCGCAATTTGCGGCGGGATGTTTTTGCGCGATGGCGGCAGCTACGGCAGGGGATGGCGGGTGCGCTGCGCGAGCGCCTCGTCATAGCATCTCGCGCAGCGCCGCCAGTCGATCACCTGCACACGCAGGGCGAGGGACTCCTCGCTGCACGGCACCACCGGCGCGGTCAGGTCGAGTAGCACCGCGCCGAACGAGATGTCGGGGTCCTTCGTGCCGGTGAGCCGGAGTGAGCCGTCCGCCATCAGCGAGAGCAGGACGCGACCGCCGCAGCCGCGGCGCAGCGCATGTGTGAGCACGCGCTCAAAGTCCTCCCGCTCGCCGAAATCGCGCAAAATCGCGGCCTCAAATGTATTCAAAACAGACCACCTCGCCATATGGTATGCAGAAAGTCCATCAGACAGCACAAAAAAGCGGAAAGCCCTGCGACTTTCCGCTTTTCATTTCAATTTGGACTAACTTAGATGTGGACGACCTTCAGATCACTCGCCTCGAAGAGACCGAGGCGCTTGCCGACGTTGACATATACCTGCGGGTCGCCGCTCGTGCAGATGACGAATTTACCCTTTTTCTGCGGGTTGAGCGCGTTCTGCTCGGTGAGGTATGCCTTGACGGCGTTTGCCTGCTCGAGCGCGGGGTTGATGAGGTGCATTTCGGGATAGCACTCGTGGAAGTTCTCTTCCACGATGGGATAGTGCGTGCAGCCGAGGATCAGGTTTTCGACCTTTTCGCGCGCGAGAATGTTGTCGACCTGCGTACGGATTTCGGTGTTAATGTCGTGCTGGTTGAAGTCGCCGCGGTCAACGAGTGCCGCGAGCAGGGGAGAGCCCTTGCCGACGACCTTGCACTCGGGATCACCCTCATGGATGAGCTCGGCGTACTTGCCGGAGGCAACAGTGAACTCCGTCGCGATGAGGCCGACGCTCTTGAGATGCTCGCGCAGGACGTATTTGGCAGCTTCTTCCACGATGCTGACGATCTTGTAGTCGAAGCAGGGGCGCAGGCGGTCGGCCATGGTGGAGATGGTGTTGCAGGCGATGGCAGTGCACTTGACACCGTTGTCGCCGAGGAACTGGAGCATGTGGCTGCTCAACTCGAAGATCTGGTCAGAGGTCTTGTTGCCGTAGGGGCAGTTGGCACTGTCGCCAAAATAGATGATATCTTCGCCGGGGAGAATGCGCTGTAATTCGCGCACGACGGTGAGACCGCCGATGCCGCTGTCCATCACGCCGATGGGGTTGCCTGCGTTCAACATGGTTGAAAGCCTCCTTTTTTTGTCTATAAATATTGTACCACGCGCACACAAAAATGCAAGGGATAAATCATTTTTGCTGTTTGTAACAAATCTTGGGAAAAGGATTGCAATTTTGCCCTCACCTGATAAAATAGTATTTGGTGTGAGTTGGGTATTTTACAGCCCGAAACCTGCGCCGCGCGGCGGCATAATACAGAAGAAGAGGTTTGAAACGCTTATGACGATTTTCAACTTGATCACCCTCTTTGGCGGTCTGGCGCTGTTCCTGTACGGCATGCGCCTGATGGGCGACGGACTGAAAAAAGGTTCGTCCGATGCCTTCAAGCGCGCGATGGAAAAGGTGACGAACAATCCGCTCGTCGGCTTTCTGCTGGGCCTTGTGGTCACGGCGGTCATCCAGAGCTCTACGGCGACGATCGTGCTGACGTCGGGCCTTGTCGGCGCAGGCGTGATGTCGCTGCACCAGTCGATCGGCGTCATTCTGGGCGCGAATGTCGGTACGACGATCACGGGCCAGATCATTCGCCTTCTCGACGTGAACGCATCGGAGACATCGCTGCTCAATTTCTTCAAGCCCTCGACGCTCGCGCCCCTTGCGGCGATTATCGGCATCCTTTTTCTAATGGCGGTCAAGACCCGCCAGTCCGATACCATCGGCTCGATCGCGATGGGCTTCGGCATCCTCTTCACCGGCCTTCTCAGCATGACCGCGGCGGTGAGCCCGCTGTCGGAATCTGAGACGTTTGCCAACATGTTCTACCAGCTCTCCGGTAAGCCGGTGCTCGGATTCCTGCTCGGCGCGGGCGTTGCGTTCCTGCTGCAGAGTTCGTCGGCGACCATCGGTATTTTGCAGGCCATTGCCACGACCGGCGCGCTGACGTTCTCGTCCGTTTACGCCATCATCATCGGCGTCAACATCGGCGACTGTGTGACGACGGCCATCGTCTGCTCCATCGGCTCGAAGGCCGATGCCAAGCGCACGGGCGTGATCCATATCCTCTTCAACATCGCCGGTTCGATCCTCGTGATCGTGGGGCTGATGCTGCTGCACTCGTTCGGTGTGCTCGATGCCCTGTGGGACGAAGCGCTTTCCTCCGGCGGCATCGCGAATGTGCACACGGTGTTCCGTCTTGCTTCGGCCATCGTGCTGCTGCCGGTGTGCTGCCAGTTTGAAAAGCTCTCGCGCAAGCTCGTCAAGGACGATGTGCGCCTTGGCGAAAATGTCGACCACGAGCTTTCGCTGCTCGATGAAAAGTTCTTCACCTCTCCCGCCATCGCGCTCTCGGGCGCGGGTGAGGCCATCACCACCATGGCGCGCCTTGCGCGCACGGGCGTGATGAGCGCGATGGGCGTGCTCGAGCAGTACGACGCCCACACGATCGAGGTCATCAACGAGAACGAGGAGCACATCGACAAGCTCGCCGACCATGTGGACAACTACCTCATCCGCCTGTCGCCGCACATGCCGAGCGGACACGGAAGCGACATGCTCAACTACTATATCCAGTGCTTCGGCGAGTTTGAGCGTATCGGCGACCACGCCGTGAACCTGACGGAAAATGCGCAGGAGTTCCTTGACCGCAGCGCGAGCCTGTCGCCTACGGCACATCAGGAGCTCATGGTGCTGCGCGAGGTGCTCGGCGAGATTTTAGATTACACCTACAAGGCCTTTGCCGCCACGGACTACGAGGCCGCGCGCCACATCGAGCCGGTCGAGGAGGTCGTGGACGACCTTGTCGCCACGCTGCGCGCCAATCACATCCGCCGCGTGCGCGACGGGCAGTGCACAGTGTACGCGGGCCTCACGTTTCTCGATATCCTCGTCAATGTGGAGCGCATCGCCGACCAGTGCTCGAATGTCGGCGTTTTCACGCTCTCGATGTTCGACGAGCACATCATGAACAACCACCACGACTATATTCAGGCGCTGCACCAGGGCAAAGACCCGGTCTTCAACCGCGCCTATCAGGAGACGCACGACAAGTATTTCGGTGAGCTCAAGCGCATCGAGCGCAGCAAGTGAGCCGCGCCGGATATGCGCGCCCCTGATTTAATGGAAAATAACGATCAATGCGACTTTTGTGCGCCGCGGCTTGCGTTTGCCGCGGCGCTTTGCTATAATGCAGTGCATAATAGCAGCGTGATTCTCTGCAAAGGAGCATGAAACTATGAAAGCGATTCTTGATGAAATGCTCGCGGCCCTTTCGCGCGGCGAGCGTGTGGTGCTGAGCAGCATTCTGGCGTCTTCGGGCTCTGTGCCGCGCGGCGCGGGCGCAAAGATGGCTGTCTTTGAAGATGACCGCGTGCTCGGCACGATTGGCGGCGGCGCAGTGGAGCGGCTGAGCATCCAGCGCGCGCAGGACGCGCTCAAAAACGGTGGCAGCAACGAGCTCAAGTCCTACAACCTGCACCCGAGTGAAGTGGCCAGCACGGGCATGATCTGCGGCGGCGCGGTGACGGTCTACTTCCAGTTTTTCGCGCCCGAGCAGGCGGCGGATATCGCGGTGCTCAAGCGCTGGCGCGAAATGCTCGATAAAGACGTCGACCTCTGGCTGCTGCTGTCTCTTGACGGCGACGGCGTGAACGAGTTCCACGTCGTCAGGCGCGAGGAGATCCCGCAGGACAAGGCGGACTATTTTTCTGCCAAGGCCGTGTGGAAGAACGGCATTTATGTCGAGCCGCTGTGCCACGCGGGCAGCGTGTATATCTTCGGCGGCGGCCATGTGGGCCGCGCGCTCGTGCCGGTGCTGGCGACGGTGGGCTTCCGCGTGGTGATGTACGACAACCGCGAGGAGCTTGCGAAGAAAGAAAACTATCCCATGGCGAGCGAGGTCATCTTCGGCAGCTTTTCCGATATTTTCGGCAAGGTGGCGCTCACGGCGAACGACTATGCCGTCGTGATGACGCCGGGCCATCAGGCGGACTATGAAATCCTCTCCCAGGTGCTGGGGAGCGATGCGACCTATATCGGCTGCATCGGCAGCCGCACAAAGGTCGCCAAGACGCGTGAGCGCCTCAAGTGTGACGGCTATACCGAAGAGGACATCGCGCGCGTCCACGCGCCCATCGGCCTTCCGATTCTGGCTGAGACGCCGGAAGAGATCGCCATCAGCATCGCAGCGGAGATGATCGAGCACCGCGCGCGCCTCGCCGGACAGCGGCACTGAGGGTGCGTATATGCAGATCGCACCGCTTTTGCACGTCGGCCGCGGCGTGACGGCCATCATCGGCGGCGGCGGAAAGACGACGCTGATGGAAACGCTCGCCGGGGAGCTTTCGAAAAAGGGTAAGGTCATTATCACGACCACAACGCACATCTGCCGTCCGAAGCAGTATGAAACGCTGCTGGATGCGGACGAGGCCGCCGTTTCGGCGGCATTGGAGCGGTCGGGCATCGTCTGTGTTGCCTCGCAGGCGGAGAGCGGCAAGCTCTGCGCGCCGTGGCTCTCAATGGGCACGCTGGCGCAGCTTGCGGATTTTGTGCTTGTCGAGGCGGACGGTGCCAAGCGCCTGCCGCTCAAGGCGCACGCTTCCCATGAGCCGGTGATCCCAGAGGAGGCGCAGCGTGTCATCATGGTCATCGGCATCGACGGCGTCGGCAAAACCATCCGCGAGACCTGCCACCGCAGCGCGCTCTACGCGCAGCTCGCGGGCGTGGATGAGGAGACGGTCGTCACGCCGCAGCTTGCCGCGCGCGTCGTCAACGCCGAGGGTTACGGCGACCGCGTTTATATCAATAAGGTCGAGTCCGCCGCGGATTATGAGGCGGCGCAGGCCATGGCAAATGAATTTTCCTGCCCGGTCATCGCGGGCAGTCTGCATCAGGGGGTATATGTATGCTTGCATTGATTCGCGGCGCAGGAGACATCGCGAGCGGCGCGGCCATGAGATTGTGGCGCTGCGGGATCGACGTGGTGATGACCGACCTCGCTCGCCCGACGGCCATCCGCCGCACGGTGGCGTTTTCCAATGCCATCGTCCACGGGGAAACGACGGTCGAGGGCCTGCGCGCCGTGCGCGCGGAGAATGCCGCGGAGGCGAAGAAGCTGCTGCGCGAGGGCTCGCTGCCTGTTTTGGCCGCCCCTGAGTGCGCCTGCCGCGAGGAGCTCGCGCCGGACGCGCTCGTGGACGCGATTCTTGCCAAGCGCAATCTCGGCACGAAGATCGACGACGCGCCGATCGTCGTGGGCGTCGGCCCCGGCTTCACGGCGGGGGAGGACTGCCACGCGGTCGTCGAGACGATGCGCGGCCACACGCTCGGGCGCGTCATCTACTCCGGCAGCGCGCTGCCGAACACGAACATTCCCGGCCTCATCGGCGGCTTTGCGGGCGAGCGCGTGCTGCGCGCGCCGTGCGACGGCATTTTTACTGCCGTCCACCGCATCGGCGACACGGTCGAGGAGGGCGAGACCATCGGCTTTGTCGAGGGTCAGCCGATGAAGTGCACCATCAGCGGTGTGCTGCGCGGCGTGCTGGACGATGGCGTGCCCGTTAAGAAGGGGATGAAGTCCGGCGATGTCGACCCGCGCTGCAAGCCGGAATACTGCACGACGATCTCGGACAAGGCCCTCGCCGTCGGCGGGGGAGTGGTCGAAGCGGTGCTGTATTTGAACGCGAAACAACAGGGCAGACGTTGATATGCCCTGCACTGCGCGGGAGATGTCCCATTGGCATGGGACTGCGCGGGGCAAAGGGGGCCTTCTCTCACGTGAGAGAAGGCCCCCTTTGAATCCCCCAAGAGAACGGCAGGGGCGTTTC
>OGYK01000603.1_pt1 | contig 29624 bp, 23 predicted proteins | sample 1576501 | NCBI WGS metagenome assembly OGYK01 (sample SAMEA3541530, study PRJEB24748) | human gut metagenome | biome: human gut; feature: human-associated habitat; material: faeces | place: China | collected 2012
CTTCAAAAGCATTTTTCATAATACTCTGAAACCATTTCTCAGCTTCCTGCAAATTCTTAAAGCTCCGAAAAATCTGTTGTGGATTCACAGGATCAAAAAATCTGTTCAGATCAATATCTCTCTCAATCCATGCACGTTTCAATGTACTCAATAAATCCAAAAAGAAATTCTGTAAAGAATCTACGGTCGGCTGCATTGTTCCCAACTGTTTGAATATATCATTCAACAGCACTTCCGCCCCTTCCCGGTTATTCTGGCGGATTGCAGATACCATCCGTCCTTCCCGTGCTGCATCAAATACAGATAATATATCTAACGGGACTGCGTTTTTCTGCGGTCCGACAGCCTCAGGAAAAAAGCGATTTTCGTACACTTTTTCCGCTCCAAGATAAGATTGCGGAATGTTCAGTATTGATCCTGCAACTTCTCCCTCATATAAACTAACTTCCAAATTCAGATAGGTTTTCAGACAACTGCTGATTCTTGTCTGTACTTCCCGAAAAAGTTCACTCCTTGCCAGATAACTATAAATATTTTCATAATCCATCATAAAAACATATTTCTCGTCCGAAACATGACAGCAGATTCCCATCCGATAATCCTGCAAAATCTCATCAATAATATTTAAAATTGCATACTCCCGCAGATAGGAAGAAATTACATTTTCTTTCCTTGGCTGAACCATTATAATGACCGCAGATACATTTTTCATAGCGATTTTTCGTCCCAGCACACCGGAGCGAAACCTGATCTCCTCTTCGCTGTGATAACACCCGGAGAAAAGATTCATCATAAAATTCCTCCGAAGTGCCACCTGATTGTCCGCGGTAATGGAATCCTCACCTTTCCCAGAATTCTTCCCCGTTTCTTCTGCTCTGGACAATACCTGCACTAATATCTTTTCATCCAGTTCATGTTTTAAGATATAATCAATTGCTCCGTTTTTTAATGCCTGTCGCACATAATCCAGGTCATCGTAGCCGCTCAGCATGATCATTGAGATCTCAGGATGTTCCCTTTTAACTTCTTTCTGCAATTCAAGACCATCCATCTGTGGCATTTTAATATCTGATATGATAACATCCGGCTCTGTCATCTCTATCTGATGTAACGCCTGATCCCCATCTGCTGCCTCTGCTATTATCATATATCCTGCATTTCTGCACTTTTCTGATGTCTCAAGCAATCTTTTCAGATTTGTCCTTACAAGAAAATCATCATCTACAATCATTATTCTCATCGTATTTTTCCTCCTCATCCTGACTGCTCCTGGGAAGAATGATTTCCACGGACGTCAGCAGATTCTCTCCAGATACAATCCGCATTTCCGCTTTTTCTCCATATAACAGATTCAATCGTCTCGATATATTCTGCAAGCCGATATGTTTCGATGCGCCTCCGCAATAATGCTGCTGGCACAATAATTCCGGTGGAAATTCCGGTCCGCTGTTCCGTACCAGTATATGAAGTTCCTCCTCTTCTCCATATACCCTGATCTGTACCATACCTACCGACTGTTCCTTCGAGATTCCATGCTGCAATGCATTTTCCACGATTGGCTGTATCAGCAGTTTTGGCAATACACATCCTTTTACCGAATCTTCAATGGAAATACTATAGGTCAGTTTCCCGACATATCTATACTGCTGGATATCCAGATAATCCTGTAAATATTTTTCCTCCTCGGCAATACTGATAAATTTCCGAGCATCCAAATTCAAATGAAGCATTCTCGATAACGCATCTGAAACTGTCTGGATATTCTCTACCCCCTGCATAATAGATAACACCTTTATAGTATGCAATGTATTATACAAAAAATGGGGATTGATCTGTATGGACAACATTTCAATCTCAGAAATTCTCTTTTCTTCCTCCACCTTGCGAATATTTGTAATCAGATCCCTGATTCTCTCCAACATAGTCCGAATCTGTTGATATAAAATTCCTACCTCATCCCTACGTTTAATAGATATCGGCAATTCCAAGCAGTCATCACCAATCTTTTCCACTGCTCCCGTCAGTTTGCGAAGATCTTTTGTCAGATAATAAGAGACTACAAAAGCAATTAAAGCAAACACAATGACAAATAAGATCACCATAACCGTCATCTGATTCCTAACCTGCAAAAAACCGGCGAGAACTGTACTCTGCTGTACCACACCTACGATTTGCCACGGTGCAACTTCCGAAGTAGTATAAACAACCAGCCAGGTCACCCCGCCCTGTCTTTTTGTGAAAGTTCCATCTCCTTCCGGTATGGAATCACAGAAATCCGATACATTTAAGAAATTCGTTTCTTCCGGACTGTACACAGTCTCTTTGGTATCTCTGTCAAATACATAAAGTGAATATCCTTTCATTTCCCGGATATCAAATATCGTCTCCAACAAGCTGCTCTTGATGTCAGCTTTGATAACTCCCACGATCCGGCTCCCATAAAATACAGGACGAACAATTGAAAATACATAGCTGTTTTTGGGAGACGGCTGTTTTTCTGTATACGCCCGTGGTGTCAGATACACTACGTCTTTCTCCCCGTTTTTTATGCTCTCGAACCATTCCGTATCCGCCACTTCATCATAGGGTGTCGTAATTCCATAGGTACAGGTTCTTCCATCCAGTCCATAGATTGCCATTCCGTTCAAATACGCCTTAAAATTGCACCGGTTAAATAAATAATTCTGTGCCGACTGTCTGGACGAAACCTGCATATTCGGTTCCGAAGCCGTCAGGAACTGAACAATACTGTCATTCTGCGTTGTCCGGACTTTATTTGAAATAAACGCAGTTGTATAATCAATCTCCCGCAATTTTTCATCAAACATTTCATTCAATGTTTCAATCACCGTATCCATATGTTCTTCTGCTGTTTCCACGGCTTCTTGGGTAAAACTCCGATACCATGCTATTGTACTGACCGCACAAAACAATAGTAACAGCGAGACCATAATCATCAGAACACGCATTGTGAAACTGTGTATTATTTTCATTCTACGCACCTCCCGGACATGCTTTCTCTCTTATCATAATACAGGAAAAACAACCGGTCAAAGTATAGTAATTTTTTAAAATAGAACAAAATAATCCAATTTTGTAATGGAAATATTCTTGTAAAATATACAAATCAGAAGATTGGTAATAAAGAACGATTTGAAAGGAAGATATGATTATGGGAATATTGACACGTATTTGGAAAGGGAATTTCGTATATCAGGAGCCGATCTGCTTTTCTGAAGATGCTGAAGGGCACATTGCCGGTGGTCAGTTACTCTATCAACCGGAACATATTTTGTCTGTCACATCCTTTGACAGCAGTGTCTTTTATGAAGAGGGGACAGATTACATACGGGAAGATTCCAGGCTGATCCTTACAGAGCATTCCCGCATTCCCATTCTTTCCCGTGACATTTACTGTAAACCCTTTACCGGAGTTCCCGAGACAGCATGGGTCCGTCTACCGGATGGAAAACATTACATGGAAGTCGTCTCCGATGTATACCGCTGGCAAATACTCGTTACGTATACACATAAAACTGTCTGGGACAGTTTTTCTCCAGTCGACAGTTCTTCTCTTCTGCCGCAAAGTATGCAAAAATTACAGAATGGTGGAGATTTTCATTTAGTATTTTATGGAGATAGTATTACTGCTGGCTGGGAAGCCAGCGGTTGCAATGAATCTGCAATAGATATGGTCACTTTAGAAGATTATCATGTTACTCTCTGGCACGCCCCTTATCAGCCCGCCTGGGCAGAGCTTGTCAGCAACAGCTTACAGCACCGCTATCCGCAAAGTAATATTATCAAAAAGAATCGGGCTGCTGGAGGCTCCACCGTACAATGGGGCGTGGAAAATGCAAAAGAACTGGTATGTCCCTGCAATCCGAATCTTGTGATATTAGGTTTTGGAATGAATAGTATGCAGGAACCTGCTAAAATTTACAAGGCAGCTATTCTGTCCATTATTCAGACGATTCGGAGTGAACATCCCGACTGTGAATTTCTGCTGGTATCTCCTATGATTCCGAATCCGGAGATACGCGGCTTCCAGCATAATCAACTTCCCGCGCAGCAGGATGCTCTTTATCAGATTGCCGCGGAATTAAAAGGTATCTGTGTGGCTCCGGTGCACTCCATGTTCCGCGAGCTTGTCGTCCATAAAAAAAATTATCTGGAGTTAACCGGAAATTGCATCAATCATCCAAATGATTTTTCAATCCGGGTATACGCACAGACAATTTTAAGTGTTTTGGGGTGCTGATAACGCACCCCCTTTATTTCATGTTGTCCTGCTACGGCAACACATTTTTACATTATTGCACCTCGATCACATAATCATAACTATAGGTATGCACATACAGCCGGTCATCCTTCACTGCCATGAGGTTCGGCATCTTTTTCAGAGGCAGGCGGTCGATCACTTCTCCGGTGTTTTTATCCAGCTGATAGAGATAATCGTCCTCTGCGGTAAAGCCATAGCCGCAGAAGATCACGTCCCCTTTCACGAGAAAGTTCATGCTGTTATAGGTCTGGTCTGCACTTCGCCACAGCAGTTTCTCATTTTCCAGATCATAGGCAAACATAAAACAGGTGTCCGGCTGCGTTGTACCATTCATACGCCATGGTGACATTGTTGTTCGTCTCGGACAGAATCTTCAGGGAATAGGGCTGTGCCGTATCTGCATACTACCAAATCTCTAAGATCCAGTATAAATTGTTTTTACCCGCCATATGGCATCAAGTCATTAAAAGTCGCCAAAGCTTCTTCATAAGTGTAATCCGCCAGCTTAAGCCACCCGGTGACACCGTTCTCGGTCTCCACACAGAGCCACTGTCTGCCGGCATCCAGATAAGGGAAATAGACTCCGTGATCTGCGTTGATGGTAAAGCGTTCGCTGCCGGCATCCGGAGTCCGGCAGACTTCCAGATCCTTATTGAGTCCGTGCAGGGCCGACTGCTCCGGCAGATCATAGCGGTCTGCGGGAATCTCCGACAGCCTTCCGTCACTTCCGATCCGGTACACAATCCGCAGATTTTCCTTCTGTAACGTATAATCATAGAGCTGGTTGGTGATGATCTGTCCGTTTTCCACCCAGATCTCCCGGATATCCTGCGCGAAGCTTCCTACTTCCTGTAATTCCCCGTTCTCATAGCGGAACAGGAAACTCTCGCACTGTCCGAACTCGTCCCTGCGCATCAGCGCCAGCAATATCTGTCTGCCATCAGGAGTGAAGGCGTAAATGCTGTTTCCCAGATTCTGTGCCGTCCGTGTCTCGCCTTGCATGGTATTCACCGCAAATATATATTGATCCAGCGGCGAATGATCCACTTCGTTTACTGCCTGTGCCATTCTCGAACGCAGCAGAAGTTTCTCTGCGGTTCCGTCTCCGTCCAGATCCAACAGGGCATAAGTCTCCTGCTCCGCTCGCTCAGACAGATCGAATACGACTCCCACATTCGTCATAATATCCCGTCTCTGTGCTGTTGCATAAGCATCCGCTTCCTCTGTCGTCAGATCTGCCGCCACCTTCCCGTTCCAGACCGGCTGATTGGACAGAAGCGGAAGTTTCATCTGGGCGGTTCCGCTGCTCTGACTCAGGATCCAATAACCGTCTTTTGCAGTTAGCATGTCTGCGGAGAAATTCTGCGCTTCCGACGGCAGCTTCCAGTCCGTGACCCCGTTTTCTCCGGTCTGTCCCGAAGTATCATATTCCCGGATCGTGTCGATCCAGATGTCCAGATCTCCCTCCTGATAATCAGAAGCTGCGAAATAGTACAATCGGACACTATCCTGTTGCTTCAGATAAGCCATCTCCTGTCTGTAACTGTCAGACGTATAATATTGTCCCATATTTTGATAAACCGTGGAACGTCCCTCTGCCGCACATCCCGGCACTATATATCCAGAAACCATACAATTCAGTCCGGCATCGTCCCCAGTGGCCGCATAAATACCGTAGCTGGAGACCTGATAAGTAGCAGCAACATCCGCAAAAGATCCGGGGGATACCTTTACATACACCCATTTTTTCGACAGTTCTGCCACGGTAGCCCAATCTTCATCCCTGGGTCCGTATTCCGCATAGACCACTCTGGCCTGATTTTCTCCGTCCAGTGGACCGGTAGAATGCCGTCCTTTACTGTCGATATCTCCCAGTGACAGCATCCAGATCTGACTGCTCTCCTCCGCGAATACCATGGGAATATCGATAGCGGATCCATCTGCGAAAATATAATGTACGTTTCCCACAGAGCCTTCGCCGGGTCTTGTGGAATCCTTTTGGTAAAATAAATACTGCCTCCCGGTTTCATAGAGCAGTTCCGTCATTTCCCCGCTGCCACCTTGTAGATTCAGCAGAGCTTCCGCAGCCTTCACCGGATCCTTGTAGGTCTCATGGGCAGCGGCATCTCCGTCTAAAATCCGCTGATGCAGTTTCCGCGCCGCGACACCATCGTAGCCAAGATACTGGATGCCGTCCTGTCCGGCAAAAGACCGGGTATCCTCCAAGGCAGCCACATCAAACAGAACACCGAGCTCTTCCCTGCTATGAATACCCTGCTCGAATACCGCTAGCCATTCCGTTTTTGCAGTCTCATAATCCACTTCATCCGTCGCAAACTCCCCTGTTGCAGCTTCCTCGGTTGCATCTGCCCCGTCGGTTGCCTGCGCCGCATCTGCCTCTGTCTCTGCACCGCTATCCGCATTTGCAACATCCGCTGCATCCGTTCCGCTGCCCGGATTGCTGCACAGGCATACCACCAATATCACAAGCACTGCTGCCGCGCCGACCATGACCCAGAACGGTGGCTTACGATAATCCAATACATGACGAATCCTGTTCTTCACATGGTCTTCACCAAAAGATAAAAGCGCACAGATAGAGCCTCCCCGATACCGCTTCCATTCGCCGCCGGAAGCTTCTTCCAACAATGTATAAGAATAGATCTTTTTACTCTCTTCACCGAGGAGCTTCACAACTTTTTCATCACAGGACATCTCGCAGTCCATGTTCATCAGATAAAATGCCAGCCACACCAGCGGATTGAACCAGTGGACGCAGCAGATCACCAACGCCGCAGCCTTAAACAGATAGTCCCTGCGCTGTAAGTGCACCCGTTCATGACACAGAACAACTTTTCTGCTCTCAGGATCTAAGCCCGAAGACAGATAGATTACCGGATGGATCAGCCCCATGACGAAGGACAGATGCCCTCCATCGATCTCACAGATCCCCGGCTCCACCTGTCTGACACCGCTGTCAGGTCGGTGAATCCGGTTACGCATACGCAGGTAAGAATAAGCATGATATCCTAGGAAGCCAAGCATTCCTGCCAACCATACCATGGATAATACACGGAACCACACCGGGTATGTCCATGCGCGGGCGTCAGTACCCGTTCCGGCAGACGTTTCCGAAATCACTGCATCTGTTCCACTGGCTGCCACCTCTGCAACCGTAGCTCCACTTTCTGTTCTCGCAGTTCCCAGGGAAAAATCCTGCGTGCCGTCAGCATTCATGACAGTATTGTCATTTCCCACAACCATCGTTTTTTCTGCCGTCTGGCTGTCCGGTACTTCCTCTGCATCGTACTCCCGCCGCAGGACATCTCCGATGTCCTTCGTATCGTTGGCCTCTGCATAACCATGACTGCCCGGACCGACTGTCTGCTGCCCGGACGTCATCTCTGTCCCCACAGACAGCAATTTGTCCGGAATCAGACTGATTCCTGTCTCCGGTAGTATCGGACAGCACAACCGCACAAACACGATTCCCCATAACAGATAGGAGCACCATTTTGGTGCTTTTTGCAACAAAAGTCTGGCAAGGATCACCAGCAGCACGCAGTATCCTCCCACCAGACTTAAGTTCCATACACCGTCAAATATTCTGTAGATATTCTCACCCATAAGCCCCTCCTGTCCTGCCCCCCGGCAAGGCATAGTCGATGTTTCATAGACTCTTTGTAATTATAGTCTACATTCTACCGACCCATCTGTCAAGTAAGAAATCTGATTCCTTTAAAGTTGAAAACGGATGTACTCCCGGTATTTCTGAGCACTCCCCGCGCCCTCTGTTTTCCGGAAGACATCGTACACCATCCGGTACTCTCCCGGCTCCAATACTCCGTAAAGCCAGTCCCATTTGTAAAAGTTTGAGACTTCCTCCCCGCAGCCCACCGTATGACCTATCATCGTAAATCCGTAATCGTCTATGATCGTCTCCGCATCCTGCCATTCTCCTTCGATCCTGCGCTGTAGAATATAGGCATCTCCATAGGTCACTTCTGTCCCGGCATCCTCATCCTCCCGCCGGATGACAATACTGGCGCCTATATTGGAAATATCCCGCAGGGTCACAGTCACACCCGCCTCAGGGTCATAAATCGTTTCTGCCTGATTCTGTTGTCCCTCTTCTTCCGGATTCCAGTCACTTACTGTCAGCTCCGGCTCTTCTTCCGAGCGCAATACCTCCGCATGCATTTCAAAATCCAGCACGCAGTCTCTATGGATTTCCTCTGTCTCCCCGGTAGTCATGGAAGTGCCGGTCCCCCGGAAAGAGATCACTGTCTTTCCATCTCCTATGGTCACATCCGAAGTGACATATAACGGTTTCCGATACTGTTCACTGATCCACACAAAAACCTCATTGGTTGCTTCCCAATACTGCCGCAGTTCCTCACCATACTGCTTCGCATACCCCTGTCCGATGTGGGATCTGCTGCGAATGGAGAAGATTTCCGCCCCTCTCTTTCCCGTGCTTACTTCTGCACCGCTTCCATCAGACGCTCCTGCCAGTCATAGAAAGCCTGGTCGTCCACCAGGCAGCGTTCGTCCTCACCTATCCATAATCCCTGTTCTTCCGACGCGTAGCGAAAGGTCCTTGTCTCACCGTCTGCATAGACAAACTGAAAATATCCCACACCTTTCACCATCTCTTCCGGCGGGATCGGATCTGACGTCACTTTTCCGGAAAGTTGTATAAATTCCTGCCACAGCTGCTCTACGGTATCGACATCTTCCACATAATCGTAATCCTCCGCACAGAAGCTGCATCCAATCTTCTGCGGGCATTCCTCCGGCAAAAAGTTCGCACAGGACGCGGTCTTTGCACTGTTTTCCAGCATTCCGGGATACCATACATCCGCTATGGCATAGGCTTCTTCCGGTGTTGCCGCCGGATATAAAACATAGCTGGCGAGATTCTCTACGGATATCATCCCTTTTTCCACATTCTGTACCGCCTGATAAATCGCTACGGTAGTCTGAGCATCCGGGGTTCCGATCCAGCCAGCCCCTCTTCCCTCCTTCAGAAATCCTCTGCTTGCTCCATAGGTAAAGAAATAATTCTGCGGTTCCTCTCCCTCTCCAACGAAAGATATCTGCCCATGGAAAGTGCTGCCGTGGATCCAGGGCAGTACCCGGTAATAATAGGTTCCGTTGACGCTCACTTGTACCTCTTCCTGCTTTCCGAAAGCGTTCTCCTTCGGCATCTGTATCCCCGGCACCGTGAAATCCACCGTTTTGCGGAATTCGATGAGATTCAGCAGAAGTACCACTACCACCAATACGATTGCACTGAGAAAAATGGTTGCTTTTACGTTAATCTTCTTCATAAGCCCCTCCTTTGTTTCCCTTCTATCTATATTGACGACTTTTATACTCCGTTTGTTACAAACAGCATAACAAAATTTCACCCCTGAATCTACTACTTTTTCACCCAAGCGACCGCTTTCTGTTATTTCTGGTCTTTTTATAACATAACCACTGTAAATGCACAATTGAGCAGATGGAAACTTAACAGTCTGGAACTATAAAACTGGCGGCATCGTTTTCCCGGTGTCGCCAGTTTATTGTCACTCTATTTTACAAGTGGCTCATAATAGAGCACTGTCTTCTCAGGATCTTTTCCGCTGATCTCCACGCCGTCCGCCGTCGTTCCCTGGAAGCCGTCGGATGCGCCGATATAGAGAATGCGACCGTCCGGTACGAGGACCGCACAGGTACCTTCCGTACCGCAGGGCATCTCCCAGTTCTCCTGCACTCTGGTGAATTCCGTCTCACCCAGACGATAGGTGTCCACGCCGTTGTATCCCCATAGGATAAAATCTGCCGTCTCACTCACACCTGCTGCCACCATTTTCCACGGGTAGATCGTATCAGCACTGCAAATAACATTCTCACCTCCAGCCACCGGAACAAACCTGAGGCTTTCCGGATCTACTGACACTAATGTCATAGCTATATTCCCTGCTGTCGCATCGCCCACTGCCTGTGCAGCCGCATAGACTTTGCCGTCCTTGCCCTGTCCTAATGCTCCGGCACCTTGTACGGCATAGCTGTTGTCATCCGCCACGTTTCCGATCAGTTCTCCTTCCGCAGAATAGATCCGCACATAACTGCCGTCCTCCTGCATCCGCATCCGCACATATAATCTGCCCTGGGCATCTATCGCCATACTATCAACGATATTCCATTCCCGCTCTCCTACGGTAAAACTGTTCAGAAGCGTTCCCTCCGGGCTGATATGATAGATTACAGGCAGCCAGCCGTGCTCCGCTCCCTGTACAGCCAGTCCCTTCAGTCCCGCATAGATGCTGCCGTCCGGTGCCGTGCACAGACTGTAGACCTCTCCGTTTTCTGCAAAATCTTCAAAAAACGTCTCTGGCGTTCCGCTGCCGTAAGGCAGATATTCCACTCTCGCCTGTCCGTCCGCAGTGAAACCGCCCACATACAGACCGTTCTCTGCCACTGCCGCACAACGGATACTTACGTCTCCCTCATAGGCGACCTGCCATTCCTGCGTTGCCGTATCGGCGCCGAGAACCGTACCACTCGTTCCCTGCTGTGCTGCACGTCCCTGCTGCGCAGCATCCTTTTCCGGCTCTGTCTTTACATACTCATAAGAACCTTCCGCAATCTCCTCGCTGATCTTCGCCAGACTGTACTCTCTCTTTTCCTTAAAATCGATCAGCTCCAGCAGCTGCTCATCCGTAAGCTCCTTCTCCGGCAGGAAAAAGGTACTCCGCGCTGCATAGAAAGCCACGCCCTTTTTGTATTTTTCAGGACTATCAAGCATGGCAAGTTCCATTTTGGGGAAATATCCTTCCTCCAGATAGGCCTGCCTCAGTTCTTCCAGCCTGTTTTTTTCGCCGTCCGTAAGCGGTCTGCTGTAGCTATCCGCTGCAACATCTGCCTCCTGCAACCCGGAAAAATATGTTTCCAGTTTTTCATGATTCATGCTCTCCATCCGCGCCCGGTACAATCCCGATGCCGTCACGGTAACGGAGGCCAGAAGCAGACAGGCTGCTGCCGGGATCACGATTCGTCTAAAGCCATAATGGCGTACCGTTTGATTCACTCTCTTTCCATCCGTGTTTTTGCCGTCCTTCTTCTCTGTTTCCAGTCCGTCCAAAATATTTTCCACTTTCGCATCCAGAGACTCCGGCACTGCCATCCGTTCCGCCTCCGCCATTTTTCTTATTTTTCTGTCTATAAAATCATCTCTCATATAAGCCTCTCCCTTAACTGCTCCTTCGCCCGGTACAATCTCGATTTTACGGTTCCCTGCCTGCATTCCAATATCCTGCTGATCTCCGGGATTGTGCACTGTTCATAGTAAAACAGTACGATCACATCCCGGTATCCGCCATCCAGCTGCATGACAGCATCCCACAGTTCATGGTGTTCGTCATAAAATGCCGGGGACAGATTCTCTTCCCATGCCACCGCACCGGTCCGCTTATTTTGCCGATAAATCTTTTTCGCTTCATTTGCCGTGATCTGTAAGATCCAGTTTTTAAAGCTGTCCGGATCCCGCAGTGTCCTTAATTTTTCATAGGCATGCAGCACCGCTTCACTGACAGCGTCCTCCGCATCCGTACTATTATTCAGAATAGAATATGCCAGTCGGTACATATGCAGGGTATAGCCCCGCACTTCCCGCACAAATTCCTCTTTTGTCATAACTGACAAAGTAACACCTCCTTCTCTTCGCCGGCTTCATACTATATGAGTCGCCGGACGGTAAAAAGGTTCCTGTATTTTTAAAAAAGGCACCGGATGTTCCGATGCCTTTAAATCCAATATACTCTATAACTCTTTGAATTTGTATTTTCCTTTTCCATGCCCGGATACCGGTTCGATTACATCAGCCTGTACCATATTGGATATTATTTTAGAAGCGCCTGAACTTTTCAGCCCAAGCAATTCCATAACCTCTCCTCTGCCAAAAAACTGACAATCTCCGAATTTTTCATATAATACACGGATATGCATAATTGTTTTTGTTGAAAAATTCAGCGTTTTTTCAGCCAATCTTGTTTCAATGTCCACTTTTGATGTTTCAATGTCCACTTTTGAAGTTCCAATGTCCACTTTTGTATCCTTTAAAAATCCACTGATATGCATATTTCGATTGTGCAGCTCGTTGTGTTCATTTAAAAGCATATTTCTGAGGAAGAGTTCCAAATATTCCGTTGTCTCATGAATTCCTTTTTGTAAATTCGTATAATTGGCTCTGACAAGTGCATTCCTGAAATACCATGCATTTTCCGCAAAAATATCATTTGTTGCAAAAAAACCAAGTGTTCTCAAATATTTTATGAAAAAAACCGCTGTGGTTCTTGTGTTTCCCTCACCAAAAATGTGAATTTGCCAAAGCCTTGATACAAACAAAGCCAGATGATGAATGCTCTCTTCTATCGAAAGTCCTTTATAACTAAAAGCTTTTTCCTGCGAAAAATCATATTCCAACGTAGCACGCAGTTCTGAAGCACTCCCATATATGACCGTTGCGCCATCAAGCACCCATTCTTTCTTCGTAATATTATAATCTCTTATTTTTCCGGCATGCTTATATATTCCACGAAAAAGCTTACGATGAATAGCTATATACTCATTCGGTGAAAAGGAAAACGCCGTTTCGGAAAGGAGCTCCGCAATACGGCTGGAAACTTTATCTGCTTCTTCCGTGCGTTCATTATCTGATACACGGACAGGTCTCTCATTGTAATAGCTTTCTATAAGACTCTGTGCCTCTTTTAGCGTGATCTTACCTTCAATATTTTGAATTGCAGTGTCAATCAGATATTGCGAGGGTTTCAGACCATCTACTGCCTGAAGTCCAACCGCCGTGCTCCACACATACCCTTTTGTTGCTTTATTCGGTTCGGATTCTCTCAGATATTCTTTAAATGGGTCTTTGTCCATATTCATTTCCCCGCTATATATCACTATCTTAATTTTCCTGCTACTATTTTTATTATATCTTATAATCACAATAAACCAAAATGTTTTTGCAGAGATTTTTGCGAAAATAAAAAATATTTTACCTGAAGATTCCTTCTTGACCCACGAGTTAGTCTATGCTAATATAACAATTGTTATGGAGACAGATCGTAAGAAAATCACGGAAGAAAACCTAATCCGCTGCGGCAGGGAAGAATTTTTGGAAAAAGGCTACGCCGGGGCGAACCTCCGGAATATCTGCAAACGTGCCGGAGTTACTACCGGGCTTTTTCTGCTCCCTGGATGATCTCCGGCATGGGAATCCTGTACGGGCGGAAATAATCATTCCACTCGCTGAAATTCCCGCCAAAAAGCAATCGTTTCCTGCAGATCTGCTTCATCCTCAAAAAGTTCCATCTGCTTCGCCACTTCAATTGCAAAATCCACATATCCGTTTGCTCTTGAAGTGGTGATTCGGTGGGAAGTCACTACATCTTTTTCACAGGAATGTATCGACTCTGCATCTTCTAACAGTCCGGCATGCTCCAACACATCAACACCTGCACAGATAGCAGCGATCCGACCATTAGAATGGTGAACGTTTTTCAAATATTCCCATACCTCCGGAGTATCGATCTGCGTAATATCTCCTCCCGGAATAATCAACAGTTCCACATCTCCCGGATTTACGTGATCCAACCGATCCTCTGCCTCAATCCGGTATCCTTCCGTTGCCATGACAGGATTTCCCTCCGGAGATACAAAAATCATTTCTTTTCCCGTCACCTTTAGAAAATAATTCAGAATCACAATCTCGTAAATACAGCTTGTATCATATAATAACACCATAGTCTTCATTTGCTCAGCCCTCATATAATCATTTTCAAATAAACATTGTCATGTAAAGAGGAATATACATGATTTCATCCTGGTATTTAAGATCCTTCGTATACACAATATATTTGTCCTGCATTTTCATCTGATATTTTTTCCCCAGATAATCAAAGGATTTATGTGATGTATATCCCGAAGATTTTACCTCTATCGGACAAATTTTTTTCTTTTTCACTGCAAGAAAATCAATTTCATATTTTTGTTCTTTTATTGCCCCCTCCGGGAGATATTGATATTCATGAAAATACAAATCATGGCCGGCTGCCTTTAGCATCTGTGCCACAATGTTTTCCATAATCATTCCCTGATTGATTCCCAGATTATCAAATATGAGTGCTTTGTACAGGTCTTCCTCTGTATCTTCTCTATTTCTCATGATCTGTGTCACGAGAAGTCCTGTATCCCCCATATAAAGCTTAAAATTGCTCCGGTCCGCAAACAATTCCAACACTACTTCAGGCTTTGTCACATTGATACATTCATTTCCAATCATGGCTTCCGCAATAAAGCTCACCGCATCGACATAATTTTGGTATCTCGCATTTTTGTCTATCAACGAAAACCGAAAGTGTGAATTTTTATTCTCCAACTGTTCCGGAATCGTCTTAAAGATTACCGAGGCTTTTTCTCGATTCTCTGTATCATATTTTGCCAGATCTTCCTCATACAGGCTTAATATATTTCTCTTTATAAAATCAATCTGTGCAAAAGTTTTCCCTTCCACAAAAGCATTTACAGCCTGTGGCATTCCTCCCACTACCATATAAGTGCGGAATTTCTGCATGATTTTTCTGTGAATGGCATCTCCCAGCGGTTTCCTGTGTTGAAAAGCACTCTGCATCGCTTCAAAAGTAACATTATCACCCGTTGCCCATAAATACTCTTCAAAATCCATGGGATACATTTTGATTCGGTATTCCTCCGATGGAATCAATATATCGGTAACATTTTTGCGTATGGATATCAAGGATCCGGTTTCTATATATTCATATCTGCCATCCGCCACAAGATATTTGATTGCCTGACGCGCCTGCGGAAACAGCTGTACTTCATCAAATATAATTACACAATGATTCCCTTTCAGGCTTCTTCCTTTTAGTAAAAAAAGGTTTCTGAAAAAAGTCTCCAGGTCATTCATGTTCTCCAGGAAATTGTTTTTGACATTTTTTCCTTCTTTTGCAAAATCCAATATCATATAATCATCATATTCGTTTTTAGCAAATTCTTCTACGATTGTACTTTTCCCTATTCGTCTGGCACCTTCCAGCAAAACAGCAGAAGAACCTCCGGAAAGTTCTTTCCATTGTTTTAATTTATCATACATTTTTCTTTTAAATACCATGTTTTTATATCCTCTTAATAACTTTTAACGTTGCCTACGCTCATTATTTCACGATTCGCATCTTCGATGCTCTACGCTGCTTCGCAGCTATCGTGAACAAATTCGTCGTTCGTCAATCACGCAAGCGTGTTGACTCTCTTGCACTCATTATATCACGAAAATCAAAAATGTATGTATACTATTTTTCACGAAAATCAAAAATGTTTTTGTATAGTTTTTCACGAAATTCAAAAATGTTTTCACGTGGTTTTTCACGAAAATCAAAAATGTTTTTATATAAAACCATCCCGGGCACTATGTCTGTCTCACAAGCACAGTGTCCGGGATGTCAAATTTCTTCTTATATGTCCACCCTATAATGTAATATTGATCACCGGCACAGGCGCCGCCGATACACCTACGCCGACAGCATCTGCGGAAAATGAAATCCCGGTCATGCCGGAGGAAACCGCTCCTGCATTCCCGGTGGGAATGACCACGTTGTCTTTCATTTTCTCCAAGTGGTTGAAAACTGCTTTCAGGTACTCCGCATCAGCCTTGACGATGTCTTTCATCTCTTTGTTACGGTGTTTGATCTTCATCATCTTGAGGTCTGCGGGATCCATCTCCCTGTTCACAGAGACCGCAGTATCTGATAATCCATCCAGCCCCATCTCTTCCATCAGGTCACGTAAGCCATCGGACATTTCCTGCATCATCTCCGAGGTGAAATCGCTCATTTCCGACATAAATTCTCCTGCCTGCTCATAGAATGCATCCATGCCAAGATCAATATAGTCGGATATATCATAGCTATCCCCTGCATACGCCTCATTGCCTGCATACTCATATGCGGAGAGATCCCTTGACATTTCATCCTCAGAACTTTCCACAGACATTTCTTCCGCATTCTGCGCGTTTTCCGCCTCTGCGTCCTGCACATCCTTCGTCTCTTCTTCGCAGATCCGGTCTCCCGGGCAGATTCCGCCCGCGGCCTTCACCATTTCCTCTTCTTCGAGATGTTTTGCTTTCTTTTTCGCCACACGTTCCATAGCCTGTGCATGAGCGATTGCTGCGTCGATCTCTTCACTGTCGCTGTCACTGTTCTGCTTCTGCCGTTTCAGGCGCAGGACTTCTCTCCGCGCCTGCCCGGCTGCCTGCTTTGCCGCCTGGGACGTCTTGCTCCGCAGTATCTTGGACGAGATATTTTTGAACTGGTACTTCAATTTCTTCAGCGCCAGCGTCGTGTTCTTCGTCTGCTGCCTCTGATCGCGCAACGATTCACTGTAACTCAGGGAATTTGTAACGATGGAATCCTGGCTCCAGCTGTTCGCCGCCTGCATCTGGCCGTACCGGTCATCTCTCGCCAACATCCGCCGGATATCGGTAACAGAACTTTTATTTTTTGCTCCGAAGATACTCTTCTGATTGTTCTGCGTCTTTCTTCCTCCGGAAAATGCCTGCGGCAAACCGGTATTGCCGCTCCCGTAAACACCTCCGGACTTCCCCATAGAAATCATGCAACCTCACCTTACCCTCTGAAGTCAAAGTTCTGGCCGACCTGCCGTTCGCCTGCGGTCTGCACACTGTCACTCCGTGTGTTGAAATTGTAGGTTTCTATCTTAGACAACAGTTCTTCTATGGAACCGGCGCTGATCGTTACCGTATCCTCTGTGCCGGCTTCCTCCTTGCTGTCTGCTACCTTATCCGACTTCTTGTCTTTTAGCCGTTCTTCCTTTTCTTTCTTAGCAGCCTTCTTCTCCGCAGCCTTTTTCTCTGTTTTCTTCTGCTCAGCCTTTTTCTCGATCCGGGCCTTCTGCTCGGCGCTGGATTTCTTCAATACAGCAAAAAATGACAGTGTTCCTCCATCATTTACCTGCATTCCAAAGCCCTTGACATTCGCACCGGAACTCTGCAGGCTGGTCTTTAACTGCTGTATCTGTGCAGCGGCACCACTCAGGATTCCCTCATACTGTTTGCGGAATTTCTCATCTGTCGCCATCCGCTCAATCTTGTCTTCATCGATCAGTACCACAGTCTTAAAGCTGTTGGCGTACTGCGCGGCATTTGCCTTTGCATTTTCCTTCTGGTCACGGCTGACCAGAATAAAATCATAATTGCCGTACTTCTTTTTCAGCTGTTCGTAGTATTTCGCAGCCTTCTCCGACAGCTCCGGCTGACCGATGGTTCTGCCGTAATCCGCAGTCTTTCCCCTGGTCTGTGCCGTTTCGGAAGGCTTTCCCGCACTTGTTGTGCCGGCTGTCTTATCTGATGTTCCGAATACCTCCGGCTTCTTCGTCTTCGTACTCTTGCTGTAATCACTCTGCGCAGCATACGCACCTATGCTGCCGGTTGCTCCGATTCCCGCCATAATTATTTCCTCCTTGAAAATAAATGCCAAATCCGTTTGTTTACCTGGTTCCTCTATTGAGAATATCGGACAGCTTCTCCGACTTTTTTATACACATCAAAAGGAAACATGCAAAATGTGCAAAAAAACCGCCTTTCTGTGCCTTTGCGGATCAGAAAAACGGTTTTCCTGTAAACTTTATTCTAAATTACTATTGATTCAAATGGTTGATCGTTACATGCAGCTCTCCCAACAGCTTCTTAATGTCCGCACTTGAGGTCGCCATATCTCTTGCTAACTTCTGTACTTCCGTTGCCACCACGGCGAAGCCCTTGCCCTGATCTCCGGCTCTTGCTGCCTCAATCGAAGCATTCAGTGCCAGAATCTGCTGTCTCTTGCTGTAACCATCGATTTCCTTGGTCTTGTCCGTTGCTTCCTCGATCTGTTCCGCAGCTTTCATGATGCCACCCTTTAACTCACCTACCAGATTCTCATTTTTCCAGTTGGCGTAGCTGGCTCTCACAAACATGTTGATCACATCACCCAGCAGATTTGCAGAAGCGTCGATCTGCTCCTTAGTCTTCACATTTACCTTTTTCAGAGCCTTAATATATTTATCCTCATCAATTCCCAGCTCTCTCGCTGTCTGACGGAACTTCTCCTCATCCGGATTCTCCGGCAGCACCTGTCCTCCGATAATACTGCCCAGCACGGTTCCATCCTCCAGCATGATCGGAATACCGAAATCCACCAGTCCCGCATGGCAGGGATATACACCATGGCCTTCTCTGTCACACTGCTCGCAGCGCTTTTTCCCCTCTGCGCTTCCTCTCGTCAGATCAATACAGAACTCTGTAAAATTATAACAGTCACTGATGTATTTTCCGTCTGCACCCACAGCCACGGTTGCCAGTCCCGTGCTGCCTGCCCAGTTCTTCATGATCTGTTCAAATTTGTTCATGTCACAAAAATCCTGAATCTTCATATAACTCCCTACTTTCCCGGTTATCTTAACCGCTGAACGTATCAAATCCGGAATTTTTTGATCCCGGCATCATCTTACATTTACATAAAAATTATACCACAAATTGCAATATTTTTCGCCCTTTTTGCCATTTTTACCGATATTTTCACAACATTTTCTATCTATGCTTCATTCCCTCCAGCCACTTCAAAATAGATGAAATACTATGTCATCTATAGTATAATTATGATGTTGGGGTCAAAAGCCCCCGACTTTGGATTCGGATATTAAGGCTGATCGCTGCAAAAGGAGGTGCCGTTAATTGAGGAAAAAGAAGCTATTCTTAAGAAAAATATGTGTTCTCGTTCTGATATTATCTACAGCCCTGCTCAGTGCCTGCTCCGATGATCTTTCCGATGAAGCAGAAAAATACGTTGTCCTGATCGGCGAAGATTCTGAAATCATAGAAAAGCTTTCCGACATTGATCTGCTTGTCATAGATGCGGAATATTTTTCCAAAAACGACATTGCCCGTTTAAGAGAAAATGGTATCCGCGAAATCTACTCCTATATCAATATCGGATCGATCGAGAGCTTCCGGTCCTATGATACAGACTTTGAGAAATATACTCTGGGTGCCTATGAGAATTGGCCGGAGGAAAAATGGATCGATGTCTCAGCTCCGGAATGGCAGGCATGTACAGCTTCCAGAGTAGACGCCCTGGTACAGAAGGGTGTGGACGGCTTTTTTGTCGATAACACGGATGTATACTATAACTATCCGCAGGAATCCATCTATGACGGAATCCTTACGATTCTTGACTATATGAACCATACAGGCAGAAAGATCATGATCAACGGTGGGGACTGTTTTGTAAAAAAATATCTTACAACAGAAAAAAACGTTCTCATCGATGGGGTAAACCAGGAGAACGTTTTTACTGCGTATGATTTTTCAAAGGATGTCTATACTAAAAATGATCAAAGCACGCGTGAATACTATACTGAATATCTAGATCTGGCTATGTCACACGGCTGTACCGCTTACACCCTGGAATACGCAACGGTTCCCTCCATCCGCAGGCAAGCAGCCGCCTACGCCGGGAAGCATGGGTACATCTGCTATATTTCTGATAATATCGGGTTATGTCTGGGAAGATAACATATTCCTCTCAAGCGCCATCACAGAAATGTTGTCGCACAGGTATCCAGATGCTTATTTTTCACACTAGCATTATCACTTAGGCACTCATCACAATAATAATAAATATTGTATCCCCCCTGCCCTCGTGTGTCCTCTGTCACCGAGAAATATCCGGCCTGCATTTTGGCTGTCGATCCGTTCAGAAAATGAATTTCACGCTGCTTCAGCGAATCCGGTCTATCCGAAGACATCCTATATATCGCCGGGTTATACTTTCCTGTAGTAATATAATCCAGCTGGATCTCCGTAAAATAGTTCTTCAGATTCGCCTGATCTGCAGCGACCTTTGCCTTATGTATATAAGACAGATACTGCGGTGCCAATACTCCCACCAGCACTGCCATGATAGCTATTACAATGATCAGCTCTACTAATGAAAATCCCCCGTTTCCCCTCTTTCCTGTTGATTTTTTCATGACTTTTCTCTCCATTACATTACAATACATCCCGCAGGCATCGGGCCTGCAGCTTTTTTTCTCCGACATATTTTATCATTTCAAAAGTAAATGTCAATAAAGTAATTATTAAATATATATGACCCGCCCCGATATGCGAATAGAGGGTAGGGTGCTATGTGCCAGTGGCACATGTTTAGCACGGACCGAAGCGGAGCGTAGAAGTGAGAGTGCGTAGCACGGAACAATCCGTAGGCATCAAAGTCGGGGGCTTTTGACCCCGACATCATATATAAGAAAGACCCGCATGGTCTCCCAGGCAGGTCTTTCTTCCGGTCATATATTCAGTTTTATCAGTGCTTTATTATTCGCAAAGCTTGGAAAAGGCATCCGCTACGAACTGAACCTTAGGTCCAATGATTACCTGAACGGAGGTCTTACCGGGTTTCATGACACCGGCTACACCTGCAGATTTGATCACCTTATCATTCACTGCGGTAATGTCTTTTACTTCCAGTCTCAGTCTTGTGATGCAGTTGTCAATGCTTGCAATGTTGTCCTTGCCGCCGCAGCCTTCCAGAATGGTTGCTGCGATTGCTGCGAAATCATCATTTGCCAGCTCGATCTTCTTCTCTGCTTCTACATCATCATCTTCTCTACCGGGGGTCTTCAGATCCCATTTCTTGATAGCGAAGAGGAATACGAAGTAGAATACAACAAATGCTGCGATACCCAGAGGGATGATCAGCCAGATTCTAGCTGCTGCAGGCAGGGAGGATGAGAACAGCAGATCCATCGCACCTGCGGAGAAGCTGAAGCCTGCACGGAAGCCAAGAGCAACAGTGATCATGGTGAAGATGCCGTACAGTGCTGCGTAGATCACATACAGTCCGGGAGCTAAGAACATGAATGCAAACTCAAAGGGCTCGGTAACGCCGCAGATGAAGGAACAGATTGCTGCGGAAGCTACCAGACCGATCGCTGCCTTTTTCTTGGCGGGCTTTGCACATTTTACCATTGCCAGAGCTGCACCGGGGATACCGAACATCATACAAGGGAAGAAGCCGGACATATACATTCCAAGGCTCCAGGATACATCAGCACTTGTCTCACCTTTCCAGAAGTGCTGCAGATCTCCCAGTCCGATGGTATCGAACCAGAATACGTTGTTCAGTGCATGATGTAATCCGGTAGGGATCAACAGACGGTTCAGGAAAGCATAAATGCCGGCGCCGACTACATCCAGACCTACAATGGCTTCACCGAGAGCTACCAGACCGCCGAACAGTAAAGGCCATACGAACAGCAGTACAACAGATGCCAGAATAGATACCACACCTGCTATGATAGCTACACAGCGCTTGCCACTAAAGAAGGACAGCCAGTCAGGAAGCTTGGTATCCTTGAACTTGTTGTAGCACATGGAACCGATAATACCGGCAATAATACCGATAAAGGGATTCGCAATCTTATTGAATGCCAGTGTCTTGGTAGCATCCTCAGCGATGGATGGCATAATGGTCGTAACAAATCCGGTAGACAGAAGTGTTGTGAGCATCAGCCAGGAAGCCAGAGCTGCGATGCCTCCGGTACCGTCATTTTTCTCTGACATACCAACACCTACACCAATTGCGAACAGGATCGCCATGTTGTCGATCAAAGCACCACCTGCTTTTACGAGGAACAGACCGATCAGATTTGCTGCACCCTGGATCTCACCACCCTGCATCGTTGCCGGGCACAACCAGTAACCAATACCCATGAGGATACCGCAGATCGGCAGAACCGCTACGGGAAGCATTAACGCTTTACCCAGTTTTTGAAGAAACTTCATACATTTCTCCTCCTTTACATTATACTAAACCGGAACAGTTCCGGTCAGTTTCATTAGTTGATACGGACGTACCGCTCTTAAGAGATCTGGAGCACGTCCTCGCCGGGAGATACCTCTCCCTCTTTCAGAATACTGATCTTATTATATTCATCGGTATTGCAGACCAGAACCGGAGTGATGATATGCAGTCCGGCTTCCTGAATCTTCTCCAGATCCGCATCCAGCAGAAGATCGCCCTTTTTGACATGGTCTCCGGCAGCAACATGTGCCGTGAAGGGGGCTCCCTTGAGTGTCACGGTATCCAGTCCGATGTGGATCAGAAGCTCCGCTCCCTGATCCGTTGTCATGGTGATCGCATGGAGCGTATCAAATACCACGGTCACCTCTCCGTCTGCGGGAGCATATATTTTCCCCTCAGAGGGGATCACTGCAAATCCATCTCCCAGTATTTTCTCGGAAAATGTAGGATCCGGTACCTCCGTAAGAGCAACTGCCTTCCCCTTACAGGGAGATCCGATACAATTTCCTTTTCGCTTACCTTTCAAAAAATCTAACATGTGAACTCCTTTCCGTCGATATATACCGCTACAATGTTCAGTTCCTGATCCAGGAGTACGAAATCTGCCCTCTTACCAACGGATATACTGCCCACTTCATTGAAAATGCCGATCTCCTTCGCCGGATTCTCCGTGGCACACATCACTGCCGTCTCTAACGGGAGACCGACTGTTTTTACTACAAACCGCATACAATCCATCAGATTCGTCGCAGATCCGGCGATCGTGCCGTCATGCAGGGTAGCCAGATTGCCTCTGACAGTAACCGGCTGTCCTCCCAGCGTATATTCACCATCCTCCAGTCCCGTTGCACGCATACTGTCACTGATCAGGATCATGCGGTCAGCGCCAAACATCGCAAACGTTGCACGGATCACTGACGGATGAATGTGTACACCATCACAGATCAGCTCCGGATGACATTTCTCTGAATCTCTCACTGCTCCGATCACGCCGGGCTCCCTGTGGTTCAGCGGCGGCATTGCATTATACAAATGTGTCGCATGAGATGCTCCACGTTCAATGGCTTCCCTTGCTGTATCATAACCGGAAGCTGTATGCGCCAGTGAAATGACCACTTCTCCTTTGGCTCTGTCGATAAATTCCATCGCTCCCGGCTCCTCCGGTGCGATATCTACCAGCTTGATCAGCCCGTTCGCCGCTTTCTGCAGCTGACTGAAATATTCATAATCGCAGTGCATGATATTTTCTGCAGCCTGAGCACCCTTTTTCGCCGGACTGATAAAAGGTCCTTCCATATTGATGCCCACCAGGTGGGATCCACCGGAATACTCATAGCTGCCGGCATTTTTCATGACCTCCAGCAGTTCATCCTTAGGGATCGTCATGGTAGCCGGGCAGACACTTGTCACACCGACAGATGCTTCATATGATGTGATGACATCCAGTGCTTCCTTCGTACCGTCACACATATCTGCGCCCTTACAACCATGGAAATGAATATCCACCAGTCCCGGTATCAGATACATGCCTTTGGCATCCACAACAGCTTCCTCACCTGCCGGATCCCCGGTGCAGCTTACGAACCTGCCGTTCTCCACGGCTGCATCCCCTCTGACAAACCGATGCTCTTCTGTATATATATTTGCATTTCTGATTCTCATGACCTATCAGCTTCCCCCTTCTTATTCAGAAAGCTTACTGAGCGCTGCTTCGTCTGCCACCAGTGTCACATCATTATGAAGCTGTAATACCGATGCCGGCACCTGCGGTGTGATGGGTCCGAAGAAAGCTTTCTGTACGATCTCCGCCTTGTCTTCGCCGCTGGCTACGATCAATATTTTCTTCGCCTGCATAATGGTCTTGATCCCCATGGTGTATGCCTGCTTCGGAACATCCTCCGCCGATGCGAAGAATCTCTTGTTGGCTTCGATCGTAGACTCTGTCAGGTTCACGCAATGTACCTGCTTGTCAAAACTCTCTCCCGGTTCGTTGAAGCCGATGTGCCCGTTATGTCCAATTCCCAAAAGCTGCAGGTCCACGCCGCCCAGTGACTGGATCAGTTCCGTATATCTACGGCATTCTTTCTCCGAATCCGGTTCCATTCCGTTTGGCAGATGTGTATTTTCCACCGGGATATTCACATGGTCAAACAGATTCTGGTGCATAAAATAGTAATAACTCTGATCGTTTTCCCGGCTCAGCCCCTTATATTCGTCCAGGTTCACTGTCATAACCTCAGAAAAGTCCAGGTCTCCCTTGCGGAACCATTCCACCAGCTGTTTATACAGGCCGATGGGAGTAGATCCCGTAGCCAGTCCGAGAACACAATTCGGTTTCATAATAACCTGTGCCGATACGATATTTGCAGCCTTTCTGCTCATATCTGCATAATCTTTTGCTTTGTATATTCTCATGAATCTCTCACTCCATTTCGCATATTTTACTACGGACATTCAGCACCATGGACGGTGCCACACTGAGTTCATCAATTCCCATCTGCACAAATCGTGTGGTCAGTGTCGTATCCGCTCCCAGCTCTCCGCAGATGCCGACCCATTTTCCATGCTTATGTGCCCCGTCAACAGTCATCTGTATCATACGCAGGACTGCCTCATGATGTGGATTATAGAATCTGTCCAATCTATTGTTCTGCCTGTCGATCGCCAGCGTATACTGTGTCAGATCATTCGTGCCGATACTGAAGAAATCCACATGCTCCGCCAGCTCCTCACTCATCATGACAGCCGCAGGAGTCTCGATCATAATTCCTTGTTCCGGAATTACATAAGGAAGCTTTTCTTCCTCCAGCTCCTTAGCCACCTCAGCCACGATTTTCTGAATATCCAGCACTTCCTCCACGGAAATGATCATCGGATACATAATAGCCAATGTTCCGTATTTTGCCGCCCTGAGAAGTGCTCTCAGCTGTGTCTTGAAGATCTCCGGCTGCTCCAGACAGATCCGGATCGCACGGTATCCCATGGCAGGATTATCTTCCTTGCCCAGTCCGAGGTAATCTACATTTTTGTCTGCGCCGATATCAAGGGTACGGATGATGACCTTTTTCCCTGCCATCATCTGCAGCACCTGACGGTAAGCATTGAACTGTTCTGTCTCATCCGGAAGAGAGTCCCTTCCGAGATATAAGAATTCACTGCGGAACAGGCCGATACCCTCCGCATCATTCTCCAGTACATATGCCACATCCGATACGCTGCCGATATTTGCATATACATTGACCTTGCGTCCGCTCTTTGTCACGGATTCCCGTCCCTTGTATTCTGCCAGCAGGCTTCTTAGTCTCTGTTCCGTCTGCTGTGCCGCTTCTGCCTGCCGGATCTGCTCTTCCTCAGGATCCAGGTAAAATACCGCTTCCCTGCCGTCCACAATAGCCCTGGTCCCGTTATGGATTTTCTCCAGTTCCAACGGTACCCCTATCAGTGCCGGAATATTCATCATACGTGCAAGGATCGCAGTATGGGAATTCGTTGAGCCATGTACTGTGACAAAGGCCAGGATCTTACTCTTATCCATCTGTACCGTCTCACTGGGAGTCAGATCATCTGCCACAATGATGGATGGCTCCATGGTACTCCAGTCAATCTGCTCCTCCCCGGACAGATTGCGGACGAGCCGGTTGGAGATATCCCTGACATCCGCAGAGCGGGCCTGCATATATTCATCATCCATGTTGGCGAACATCTCTGCAAAATTATCACCGGTCACTGCCACCGCATACTCTGCATTCACTTCTTCGTTCTGAATCATGCTGTGAATGGCATCCTGATAATCGTCATCCTCGAGCATCATCTGATGCACCTCGAAAATGGCTGCATTGACTTCTCCGACCTCCTGCAGAGCCTTCTCGTATAACTGCCCCAGTTGCGTCATCGTACGTTCCTTAGCCGCATCCAGCCGTTTCAGTTCTTCCTCTGTGTTATCGATATGGATCCTCTTAACGAGACTGTCCTTTTTCCTCAAAACACTGACAGGTCCGATCGCTGTTCCCTTATATACGGATTTTCCAATATATTTTTCCATTTTCTACCTTCCAAACTCTGTCGTGCAGGTCTTCTCCTAGAGGTTCTCACGGAAAAACTTCTGAAGCTCTGCGGCGGCGGTATCTTCATCCGCTCCTTCTATCGTGACTTCCACGTTGTCTCCGTGCTTCACGCCCATTCCCATGATCGCCATCAGCTTGCTTGCTGCAGCTGATTTCCCCTTACAGGAAAGTGTCACTGTACTCTGATACTTTTTCGCTTCCTTGGCGAGCAGTCCCGCAGGACGTGCATGCAGACCGATTTCATCCTTAATGATATAGCTGAACTGTTTCATCGGCAACATTCCTCCTTATTTTATATTTCTTGCTTTAAATATGTAGCATGTTGTACATACTTTTCGTTCATCTGGCTGATTACATATACATATTACCCATCTTTTTATTGTTTGTCTACATCACTTTTGATAAATTGTATATTTTTGAACATTATCGTAAAATTTTGTAAACTTTTTAATAAAAAAATTTATAGAAAAAGGATGCCTGCTTATCTGGCACCCTTTCTTGGATCATTCTTTTGGTTTTGTTATTTGCTGTAGTCAGCTCCATTTCCTATTCGACCGCTATCTCCACGTTTTTTCCACTGAAGGCCACTCCATACTTATAGATTGTCTGAATCCCGGCATTCTTCATCTCTGTATCATATTTTTTATCCGTAATCTGCTTCAATGCGGCTTCAGACATATTTTTCAATTCTTCATCACTGCAGTTTTTCCCGGCTTTCAGTTCAATCAATATACCCGGCATCCCCTTGCGGATAGGTTTTAACTGAATATCATACCGGCCGTCACCGGACTCCCTGTTAGAAGTCGCAAAAGTTCCACTCATCAATGCACACAGTCCCAGCATAAACCCATGATAAAAATTCTCTCCGGCAGTATCGAAAAAACTCACTGACTGCGTCAGTAACATTTGGAGCTGCGATTTCAGCCGTTTATGATCACCTGAAAAAGTGGCCTCCTGAATCGAAATGGCTGTGGCCTGTGGAATTATATTTTCCATACGTTGTAGAATCTCTTTGTTATATACCAGAGAAATCTCACGGTTTGGCAATGCAACCTCACATAGGAAATCCCCATTGAAAGAAAGAGATGTATTCAACACTTTTAAATATCCAGTCATAAGCAGAAAGCTATAAATAGTCGATGGATTGCTTTTGATCTGTGGATAGATCACATCCGTATCAATAAATGTGGTAAAAGTTTCACCATTGACCAGAGAAGTAAGGCGGTCATATATCTCATTGTCTGCCACCGCAAGTACTTCACCAATGACATCATTACTTCCCGTAGATACCCAGAAGGGTCTCGGTTCACATTTGTTGCTGAAATAACTGACCACCGACCAGGGATTGAAAATTTCTGTCTTTCCAAAGAGATAGCCATCATACCACTGACATATTTCGTCGTATTTATCAGCCGCGTCATAATATGCTGCCATCTCCCAGACCTCGTCTGCCGTAAATCCGAAGTAAGCGCTGTATTTGTTGTCCAGCACAGAATTAATAGACAGGTTGTTCATTCCACTAAAAATACTTTCTTTGGCTACCCGCAAAATGCCGGTGAGGAACCCAAATGACAGATGACTGTTGTCCTTAAAACCTCCTGAAAAAAGATTCCGCATAAACCGGATAATCTTGTCGTAATAGTCCTCACTGTGCCCTTGTTGAATGGGAGTATCATACTCATCAATGATGATAACCGGCGCAACATCATAATGGCTGTGAAGCATTGCGGACAGATCAAGGAGTGCCGAAGATAATTCCACCTCTGTTGCACTGCCATTGACCAGCCTTTCATAGACTTTTCTGCTGTATCCGTCACATTTTTCACTGCTCTGTAACTCTTTGTGCCGCTGTGCCTCTTTTGCAAAAATGTCACGAAGTGCCGCAAAGGTCTCTTCCCATGTGTCAAACTTCACGTCCTTGAAAGTCAGAAAGATCACCGGATATCTGCCTTGGTAATCTCTATACTTTTGTCCGCAGGACCATATTTTTTTATCCCGGAAATACACAGAAGTATCTTTATCACTTCTTTCAAAATAAGTGCGCAGCATATCCATATTGAGTGTCTTGCCAAAACGCCGGGGGCGGGTGAAAAGTGTTACCATGGGGCGTTCATCAATAAAGTCTTTTATCATCATCGTCTTGTCGATGTAATAGTACTCCGAAGCCGCAAGGCAATAGTTAGACACACCAATAGGCAGCGGGAGCTTCTGTTCACACTCCCATGTTTGTCCAGGATTCATTTCAGCCATAATGCGATACCTCCACGTATCATTTTACAAATATAGCTTACCTATTTTACAGGACTTTGTCAATTAAGGAAGAAGCAGCCCGGATCTCTTCCGGCTCCGGCATAGAACATAACGCACCTTTTCTGGTAACAACGATGGATGCGGCAGCATTTGCAAATAAAAGCATCTCACGTATATCCTTCTCTGTCAGGGCATCTGTCCCTAATTCCAGAATCCGGCTTAAGACTGCCCCGCAGAAGGTATCTCCGGCTCCGGTCGTATCAACGACATGCTCCTGATGGATCCCCCCGCAATATATTTTCTCATCCTTATAATATGCTATACTGCCTTTATTCCCCAATGTAACAAACAATATTTTTATGTCAGAGTTGTCCCGGATAAAGGAAACACCTTTCTCCAGACTTTCCTGTTCCGATACAAAGGCAACTTCCTCTTCCGATATCTTCATGATATCACATTGCTTCATCCCATACAGGATCCTCCTTCTGGCTTCTTCCGGTGTCTTCCACAGGGAAAGCCGCAGATTGGGATCAAAGGAGATCAGGCATCCATTGTCTTTTGCCACCTGAATGGCATACTGTGTTGCTTCATAATTTTTATCATGCGTCATGGACAAGGAACCATAATGGAAAATTTTGGATCTTTTTATCAGTTCTCCGTCCACTTCTTCTTTCCCAAGCATCATGTCAGCACCGGGATTGCGATAAAAGGAGAATTCTCTCTCTCCATCTGCTGCTGTATGTACAAAGGCAAGCGTTGTAGGAATACAGGTATCCTTAACCAGTCCGTCGGTCAATATTCCTTTACTCCGGATCGTATTTTCCAGGAAATCCCCAAACATATCTTTCCCGACTTTGCCGATAAATGCAACGTGTTTATCCAGTTTTCTTAACATAGCCAGCACATTGCAGGGTGCCCCTCCCGGATTGGCTTCGAACAGCATATGATTCTGTCCGGAAGTCCCCGCCGTAGTAAAATCAATTAACACTTCTCCAAGTGCTGCTACATCCAGATCTTTCTTCATAACTATGGTCTCCTCTTAATTAAGCATCAAGAAGTGTCTGAAATTTAAGCTTAAATTTCAGACACTTCATATTGTCA
>OGYK01000604.1_pt1 | contig 29602 bp, 18 predicted proteins | sample 1576501 | NCBI WGS metagenome assembly OGYK01 (sample SAMEA3541530, study PRJEB24748) | human gut metagenome | biome: human gut; feature: human-associated habitat; material: faeces | place: China | collected 2012
CCCACGAGCATACACTCACTGCCACCTGAAGACAGCGCGTCTACCATTCCGCCACACTCGCAGACAATCGACTAACTTACACCCGGCTGGGTAATCATGCAATCTTCGGCGTGTCGCATGGGAGGCAGGGATATATCGCTTGTGGGTCTCCTGCGGGCGCCGTGATCTTTGAGGGTGGCGGCACTCCCCTCAGTCACTTCGTGACAGCTCGTCCGCAATTAAGGACGGGCCTTGCCTGCAACCTGCTGGTTCGACTATCGTCTCACCTTCGACTACAAACAGCCCACTGGGCTGTTTGCTTAACGTCTCAGCCTCAGCGGGGGAGCAGAGAGAAGTTCGGCACAAGCCGCAACGAAGGAGAAAAACTCACAACCCTGGCCGGCGCTCGCCGTTGCCGTAGAAGTGGGCCAGCGCTTCGTCGCGGAACTCATCAAAGTATCCGCCGTCGATCGAGGCGCGGATGTCGTCTAGCAGCTTCACGAAGAAATGCTCGTTGTGGATCGTGGCCAACGTGAACCCGTTGAATTCGCGGGCGCGCAGCAGGTGGTCGACGTATGCGCGCGAGTAGTGACGGCACGTGTAGCAGTCGCATCCTTCCTCCAGCGGCCCGAAATCGAACTTGTGCTGGGCACGCTTGATGTTGTACCGGCCGGCGCGCGTGTAAATCGCGCCGTTTCGGGCGCAGCGTGCGGGGGCCACGCAGTCGAAGGTGTCGCCGCCGTTCTCCACGCAAGCGAAAATGTCGTCCACAGAGGCGATACCCAGCACGTGGCGTGGGCGGTTTTCCGGCATCGCGTCGCAGATCCATGCGCAGGTGTCGCCGATGATGCGCTTCTCGATCGCGCCGCCGATGCCCACGCCGTCGAAGTCCAGAGAGGCGATCTGCGAGGCCGCACGTCGGCGCAGATCCTCGTAATTCGCGCCCTGCACCACGCCATACAACGCCTGATACGGCTTCCCGACTCGATCAGCCGTCAGCCGCTGGTGCTCGTCCACGCATCGGCGGGCCCAGCGGAAGGTGCGCTCCACCGAGTCCTCCTGGTAGGAGCGGGTGTTCATCAGCGTGGTGAGTTCGTCGAACGCGAACATGATGTCTGCGCCGATTTTGTGCTGGATGCCCATCGAAATCTCAGCGGAGAAACGATGTGCGTCACCATTCAAAGGCGACTTGAACGTCACGCCGTCCTCATCCACCCAGGCCATGCGCTCCTTGCCCTTGGCGATGATGTCGTCCGACTTCATGCCGGTCACGTCCATTGCCAGCGTCTTCTTGAAGCCGACGCCCAGCGACATCACTTGGAAACCGCCAGAATCGGTGAACGTGGGCCCATCCCAGTTCATGAAACGCGCCAAGCCGCCGGCCGCGTCCAGCACGTCCTCGCCCGGGCGCTCGAACAGGTGGAAGGCGTTGGCCAGCAGGCACTGTGCGCCTAGATCCTTCATCTGCTCGGGCAACACGGCCTTCATCGCGGCTTGCGTGCCCACCGGCACGAAGGCAGGCGTGCGAATATCGCCGTGGGGCGTGTGAATGATGCCGGTGCGGCCGTATCGGGCACCGTCTCGCCCAAGCCCGCTGGCCGTGGATGGCAGGCGGGTGATCGTTTCGAAATGGAAGGCGCTGCGGTCGCCGGGCTGTCCGGGCTGTGCGCCCAACGGATGTTCAAGAAGGCTGATCGTCATATGTTCACTTTAGGCAGAAGGGCCAGAAAAGGGCCGGAAATTGTGAAGAACTCGGTTTCGAGGGGCGGATTTCGCCGCTCCCGAACGTCTACTTCCGCTTCAAGGGGCTCCCGGTCAAGTAGGCCGGCTGCAAAAATGGCGGAATGGCGTTAAATGAGGGCCCTTGATACTCGGAATTGACCGCGCGAACAGCCCCTTGAAGTGCAAGTAGATGTTCCCGAAACAGGAAATCAGCCCCTCGAAGCCGAGATGCCCATAAGACTCTGCGATGATTACGCATAGACTTTCAATCAACGTTCAGAAAACCTCCAGATTGACTGCCTTTACTACTGAGGTAGCACACGAGAAGTGGCAATGGGCAAGTGCCCGAATAGCCGCCGAACAGACGTGATAGGAATTTAGGAAAAGGAGCAGCAATGGCTGACGAATTTAACCCGCAGGGCGTCGACCAGACCCCGCGGAATAACGAAAACCCCAATAGTACTGCCGATACCGGCAACGCCGAGCCGAAGAACCCGTTTGTGGGTGGCGACTCGGTTGATGCCGGCAACGCCAGCGATTCCAGCGAGCAGCAAGCCCCGGTTTCCTCGGCCGCCCTCGCTGCCGATCAGCAGCCTACGCAAGCCGCTACCGACACTGCCGCCACCGAGCCCATCCCGGACTACGCCTCCGCCAAGGGCGAGAGCACGGTGGTCTCCTCCTCGCCGGCTTCTCCGGCAGCACCGGCCGCAGGCCAGACCTCGGCCACAACTCCGCTGTATCGTCCGGCCCCGGAATATGGCGCTTATGGTCCGACCCCGACTCAGGCACAGGGCCAGCAGGGCGGCCAGGCCGGCAGCAATGCCCAGCCCACGCAGCAATTCCCGTTCGGTCAGCCTGCACAGCAAACCCCACAGGGCCAGCAGGGCAACCGCAATCCCTACTACACCAATAACCCGCAGCCGCAGGGCAACGGCAATCCGTTCAATCCGCCCACGCAGCCGCAGCAGAACATCGGCAACCCATTCGCCAGCCAGTCCGGCCAGAATGGCCAGAATGACCAGCAGCCCCAGCAGGGCGGTCTGTTCGGTTTCGGCACTCCCGGTACCGGTACGCCGAACGGTCAAGGTCCGACCCAGCCGGGACAGCCCGGTCAGCCCGGCCCCGCCAAGCAGGGCATGTCCAAGACGGCGAGCAACATCCTCATCGCCGTGGTCGCCGCCGTTCTGGCTGCGGCCCTCTGCCTGGGCCTCGGTTACGGTGCCCTCACCAGCGGCCTGATCACCTTGCCGACCAGCAATTCGCTGTCCAACGTCAGCTCGAATAAGTCCGGCTCCGGGTCCGCCACCGCCAAGAGCGGCGAAGCCCCCGACTGGCAGACCGTCGCCAGCGATGTCTCCGGCTCCGTGGTCTCCATCCAGACCGCGTTGAGCAACGGCACCGCCAAGGGCTCCGGCGCCATCATCGACACCGAAGGCCACATCATCACCAACAACCACGTGATCTCCGGCGCCCAGCAGATTCAGGTGACGCTTGCCAACGGCAACATGTATTCCGCCACGCTCGTCGGCACCGACACCACCACCGATCTTGCGGTCATCAAGCTCGACAACCCGCCGAGCGACCTCAAGGCCGTGAAATTCGCCGATTCCGACAAGCTCGCCGTCGGCGAGAACGTGATGGCCATCGGCAACCCGCTCGGCTACGACGACACCGCCACCACCGGCATCGTCTCCGCCCTGAACCGCCCGGTGACCGTGACCGACGACAACAACAACGAGATCGTCACCAACGCCGTCCAGATCGACGCGGCCATCAACCCCGGCAACTCCGGCGGCCCGACCTTCAACGCGGCCGGCCAGGTGATCGGCATCAACTCCTCGATCGCCTCCACCGCCACCTCCTCCGACTCCGCCGGCTCCATCGGCATCGGCTTCGCCATCCCGTCCAACCTCGTCAAGCGTGTGGCCGACGAAATCATCAAGGACGGCAAGGTCAAGCACGTTGCCCTCGGCGTGGTCATCAAGTCCGACACGGTTGAAGCCGACGGCGTGACCCGCGGCGGCGCGACCATCACCAAGTCCAGCGCCACCGGCAGCGCGGTCGTCTCCGGCGGCCCGGCCGACAAGGCCGGCCTCAAGGAGGGCGACACCATCGTGGCCTTCAACGGCAACGCGGTGAACAACAACTACTCGCTGCTCGGCTACGTGCGTGCCGCGGCTTTGGGAGACAAGGTGACGCTGACCATCGTGCGCGATGGCAAGACCATGGATGTGGACGTGACGCTCGATCAGGAGGAGTCGTCGGTGAACGGTTCGTCCAGCTCCGATTCCAACGGCAACAGCCAGAATAAGCAGAACAACCAGAATGGCAATGGCCAGAACGGTTACGGTAACGGTAACGGCAATGGCAACAGCGATGGCGGCACCGGTGACGGCGGCGGCTTCTCCGACCCATTCGGCCTGTGGTAAAGCCGACTCGACAACGTCACACGGTGTTGAGCGGTAACCGCTGAACACCGTGTCGGACAAGCAAAGGCCCGTGGCAGTGAGCAAACTCCTGCCACGGGCCTTTCGTATGCGCTATTGTGCCCTGCGCCCATGCCGCCAACGTAGTTTCGATATCCGGCATGTCGCACAACGCTCGTTGATAGGGTAGGTCAAGCACTGAGTTCGGGCGGTGCTCCGAACAAAGCGCATAATTCAATACAAAACTGAACATTTCTTTACGCCGTGTATCGGAAGGTCGCGCGGGAGCCGAGCAAAGCGAAGCCCCAGGCAAAGCCGCCGGTGGGTTAACAAGGCGTGACCGCAGCGCCGATTGCGCGGGCCACGCTTGCCGTACCGCAATCGACTCCGTATACGAGCGTAAGGAGCAATGATGGGCGCACTCATCAGATTCTTCACCAAAATTCTCGACATCTGCAAGCTTGTGCCGATGCTTCCGGTCGTCGTCATCGCCGCAATTCCGCTGGCTTTACTGGGCGATTGGCGTCCGTGGGGCAATGCGATGGCGATTCCGGTACTTGGCAATCCGGGCTTCGGCCAGTGGCTGGTTATCGCATTGGTGCTGATTATCGTGATTGACACTGTGCGCGGCATGATTGACGATTTGCGTCATGGGCAGGTTGGAGTCGATGTGCTGGCCGTGGTCGCGATCCTCTCCACCGTGGCCGTCGCCGAATACTGGGCAAGTTGGGCGGTGACGCTGATGATCACGTCCGGCGAGGCCATTGAGGAATACGCTCAAGCCAAGGCCGAGCGCAGTCTGACCGCGCTGATGGAGGCCGCGCCGCAAACCGCGCACGTCGTCAACCTGCCTGGCGTGGGGCGTGGGTTTGCTGCCGATAAGGGCGATTCGTCCGATGGCTTCCGGCGTGTGGGCTTGGCATCGGCTGCCGCCGCCGCGCACCGCTTCGACACGGTGCCGGTCGAGCAGGTGCAGCTGGGCGACGTACTCATGGTGTTGCCGGGCGAAACTGTGCCGGTTGACGGCGAGCTGCTGTCCGGCACGGCCACGCTCGACCTGAGCAATATCAACGGTGAGCCGGTGCCGCGTGAAGTGTTCGCCGGCGCCCGTGTGATGTCCGGGGCGGTGAACGGCTCGACTGCATTGACCATGCGTGCCACCCAGGTGGCCGCCGATTCGCAGTACCAGCGCATCCTCGAGCTCGTGGCCTCCGCGCAGGAGTCGCGCCCGGCCGTGGTAAAAACCGCTGACCGCTTGGCCGTGCCCTTTACCGTGCTTTCGTTGGTGATTGCCGGCGTCGCATGGGCGGTGTCCGGGGTACCGACGCGATTCGCCCAGGTGCTGGTGCTGGCCACGCCCTGCCCGCTGCTCATCGCCGCACCGGTGGCATACATCGCCGGAACCGGACGCCTCGCCGCAGCCGGCGTGCTTATCAAAGCACAGGACGTGCTGGAAAACCTTGGCCGCGTCACGCAGGTGTTCTTCGACAAAACCGGTACGCTCACCGTCAAGCAGCCGCAGGTGGTGCGCGTCGAGATGTTGCCCGGCGCTGCAACCCGTCTCAACGAAGACCATGTGCTGATGATGGCCGGCGCGGTGGAACGCTACTCGGTGCACATCCTGTCCAAAGGCATTGCCAAGGCCGGCGCGGAGGCGCTGGCCCGACTGCGCCAGCGGTTCGAGGATGGCCAGCGCCTGTGCCCAGAGCCGGAGGCCAGCTGGCCTGGCCATGGCCGGGAGTATCCGGTCGTCAAGAACATCAATGAAGACGCCGGCAAGGGCGTTTCCGGCGAGGTGAACGGACACGCGGTGCGCGTTGGCCGGCTGTCTTTCGCGGCTGCTGGGGAGGATGGATTCCTGGCGGTCGGCGAGGCTGCCCCCCTCAGCCCGCGAAGCGGCCAGCTCCCCCTAAGAGGGGGAGCTCAGCAAAAAGATGACCTGCGCACTCGCTTTGGCCTGCTGCAGCCGGATGAGATGGCGTCCTACGTGTCCGTTGACGGCCGGCTGATCGCGCGCATCGTGCTGCGCGATGTGCCGCGTGCCAACGCCAAGGCAGTGCTCGCCAAACTGCATGAGTTGGGCGTCACCGAGCTCGCCATGCTTACCGGTGACAAGCGGGCTTCCGCCAATATCATTGCCAGCGAAGTCGGCATTGACGAGGTTCACGCCGAACTGTTCCCGGAGGATAAGGTAGCCGCAGTCAGGGCCGCTACAGGAGCCGGCAAAACCGTCACGATGATGGTTGGTGACGGTGTGAATGATGCCCCGGTGCTCGCTGTTGCCGATATCGGCGTGGCCATGACCGATGGCACGTCCACCGCCGCTTCCGAAAGCGCTCAGGTGGTCATTATGAATGACAATATCGCCGCCGTGCCGCGCGCCATCGCCATTGCACGCCGCACCAAGCGCGTGATGCTTCAAGCCGTAATCGCGGGCCTTGTGCTTGCCACCATCGGCATGATTGCCGCCGCGTTCGATCTCATTCCGGTCGTCGTCGGCGCATTCCTCCAGGAGGCCATCGACGTGGTGAGCATCCTCTGGGCTCTCACTGCTTTGATTGATCGGGACTGATTAAGATAAACCGGAATTGATTGGAGCCGCATCCGGATTATGTGCAATATAACAATTTGATATCAATATTTTGTGTGTGCTTACCGGATGCGGGTGCCGTAGGTGGCAGTCTATTAGACTAAAGGCTGTTTGCAGCATCATTTAGGGGCATTGAGGCCTTTGCCAGAGGAGTCGATATGTCAGAGGGTGAGGAAGAGCTCAATGTGGGCGCAGTCCGTTTGGAGGAAGTGGCATCGGCGGCTAATGTATCGCTGTCCACTGCGTCCAAGGCCTTGCGTGGAAAGCCTCACGTCAGCGAGAAAACCCGTATTCGAGTGATTGATGCTGCGCGGAGGTTGGGTTATAGCGCCGCAGAAGCTATGGCATCGATGGCAAGGTTAAGCGTCAGGGATTCTCACGGCATGCAGGATTTTCGCGTTGGCATCATTGGCGTTGATATGAAAGGCGTCTTTTCTCCGACCATTCTTATTGGAGCGGAGAATGCGTTTCAAGCGCGCTCAGCCGCAGCGCTACTGTTCAATGCGTCAGGCAATGAGGCATTGTTCCACAGTGGTATTGAACGAATGTTGGTGCAAGGAGTGTCGGGACTGTTGATTATCAGCAGGTGTACGGATCCGGTGCCATACTACGTGGATTCTCCGGTACCTGTGGTCTACGCCTATGGCCCGTCCCGTGATCCCGATGATTGTTCCGTGGCACAAGACAATGTGGAATCAGGGTGTTTGGCCGTTCGCCACCTTCTTTCCTGCGGGCGCACTCGTATTGCGATTATTGCTGGCGACTCCGAGTACTCGGTTACACATGAACGGATGCGGGGTGCGCTCAAGGCCTTGCATGATGCTGGATTACAGTTGGCTGGCGAAGCGCGGTTCGGTCCATGGGAAGCGGAATGGGGGCGCGCCGCTGCCCGTCTGCTGCTCAATGACGGTGCTGCATTCGACGCAGTGATATGCCAAAACGATGTGCTGGCTCGTGGCTGCATCGAGGAATTGGAACGTAACGGATGTCGCGTGCCGCAAGACGTAGCGGTTATCGGGCACGACAACAGTCCGGATTATGTGTCGTACGCGCATCCGTTGCTTACTTCTATTGATGACAACAACGAAATGCTGGGGCGTCAAGCTGCCCTATGCCTACTGGATGCGATTGCGGGGCATCCTCACCATGGTGTGGAGCGTGTGCCGGTGAAGCTAATCCAACGCGAGTCAACGTTGCCGTTGGATTGATAACGTCACCGGATAGGCGGCAGCAGCCGGTTCACATCTTGCGTGGCATCATCCAGACCTTTGCGAATATCATTGATGCCGGAATCCTGTACAAGGCCGTGAACGTCGATGTTGCTTTGTTCGCTCAACGCTTGGCCGCGTACGCGCATGCTATGGATAAATCGTCCGACCTTGCGTGCGTAGTCGGGCAGCTTGTCGGGGCCTACCAGCACTAAAGCGATGACAAAAATCACCATGAGTTCCGTGCCCGAAATGCCGAACAACATATTATTCTCCTTCTGCAGTTATTGTTGCAGGGGCTTCCTGTTTGCCGGTGCGCTTGGCTTTGCGCGCCGCGCGAAATGGTAACGCGGCGCGCATTTTATGTAAGAGTTTGAGAAGTTTGGGTTCTTCGCCCGCCGCGCGCATGACTTTCCATAGCTGGATGTGCTCGTATACTGCGCATACGGCTATGGCTGCGAAATAGATTGCGATGATGGGCAAAGCGAGTGCGCATAATGTTCCTGGGTCGCCGGTTGGCGTGGCCACGGCCGCGAAGATAAACGCTATGACCGTTGCGAGACGCCACTGCTTCAACCATGTTCGTGTTTCGACCGCATTCATCATCGTCAATGCCGCCATAACTACGGGTAGCAGGAATGAGAGGCCGAAAGCGACTGTCATGCGCAGAATGAAATCAAAATAGACGTCGGCGCTGAGCAATGTGGCGGTGTTTGCGGGGGCAAAGCCGGTAAGGATCGCCACCGCTTGGGGCAGCAGATACCATGCCAGTCCGGCTCCGGTGAGGAACAGCGGCACTGAGGCTCCGATGAATGTAACCGCGGTCCAGCGCTCTTTGCGCTTCAACCCTGGATTAATGAATGCCCACACTTGGTATGACCACCACGGGCAGGAGGCCGTCAGACCAAGGAAGAACGCAATCTCCAGCTTTACGTTGAATGCGGAGACCACGCCATTGAATGTGATGCTCATCAGTCCCTGTTGCTGCCCGGCCGCCGTCAGGAACGGTTGTTGCAGGATACGAAACACCTGATCGCTGAACATCCATCCCACTATCGACATGATGATGATGCCGGCAATGGCCCGAACAAAGCGTTTGCGAAATTCGACAAGATGATCGGCCAGAGGCATCACCGCATCGGGGTTGCGGGGCTTGCGCGTTTTGGACTTGCGCCCTACACCCCGCTTCCACCGGCGTGTAGGGTGTTGCGCACCCGCGCTGGCCTGCTGCGTGGCCTCGTGTGAGTGATCGATGAGATCGTCGAGGTCAAGATGTGTATCCCGATCGCCGGGATGCATCGCCGGTGCAAGGGGTGCCGGAAGCGCGGGGTTTCCGGGAACCGTGCTCATCGCTGTTCGGCTCCGGTTGCTGTAGTCGGGGCGGCGGTGGCGTTCATCGTGACGGCTTGGGGTACGGCGGGAGCGGGAGCCGGTGCTGCCGCCGGAGCTGGGGCAGGGGCGTCGCTGACTGTATTGACGGTTTGTTGTGTTGCCGGGTCATCGGTCTTGGTCTCGGCACGGAAAATCTTCATCGATTGGCCAATGCTTTTGGCTAGCTCAGGGAGCTTCTTCGCGCCAAACAGCAGCACGATGATAAGTAGAATGATAATGAGCTCGGTGGGGCGAAGATTAGGCATGATAGTATGTCCTTCCAATTTCTGTGTTGTGACAGGGGAAGGGTATACCTCATTAACGCACCAATTTATCAGTATAGCGAGGAATGGTGTGTTGTTCAAGTTGAAGTGCGGTGTTGCGTTTGAGCTGCTTGTGAGAGTTGCTCGGGAACATGTTAATTTGAATGCATTTACTGTGTTATTGGTGAGCATATGTGTTTGGGTTCGTTGGTTTTCGCAAGAGGAAAACAAAAGGAAAATTACGAAAATAGCATGGCTGGAAATGCTGATAAAGACTGATTTTCATTGGTATTGTGCGCTACGAAAACCAGAGAAAAAATGAGTGAGTCGCTTTCTTTGACGCATGGTGAGAATCGTCTGTTTGAGTTATTGTGAACGCGCACAACGAAGACAAGCGGCATGGAGGGCGCGCAAAAACTCGAATAATCGCATATGGTAACTGTTTGCTTTACCGTCATCTCTCCCATACATACATGACGACGGGGACGCACCACAATGATGTGATGGTAAAACGGGCAGTACCAGACGATTCCGAGTATGTGTGTGCCATCCACTGACGCATCTTACCTGCGTCGTCGGGCCATTGAATGGATTAAGTGCATTGAATGGTTGCGAATGCGGCAGAGTGTCTTCGTCCGTCATGCCTCGCAATGAACGCGCGGCAGTCCAACGAAGGAGCAAGATGAGTTCAACGGAAGCAACAAACGGCATCTCTCGCCGTGCTGTGCTCGCAGGCGCGGCCGCCATCGGCGGCACCATCGCCGTGGCGAGTGCATTGGGTACAGGAGTGACAACGGTGCAGGCAGCGCCATCCGTCGCTGGCACGGCAGGTGCAACGGGCGCGAACGGCGCGGGCGGCGTGGCCGTTCCCGCAGCGCAGCGCACCACGAAAAGCGCGAAGACCATTACCGACGCGCCCGCTCTGCCGGGCTGGAAGGTAGCTCCGTTCCCTCTGCGGAACGTCGCCATCACCTCGAACAGCGTGTTCGATCGTGCCAAGGAAGGGATGCTCGACTATGCACGCAACTATCCGGTAGACCGCTGGCTGGTTTGCTTCCGTGCGCAGGCGAACCTGCTGCCTAAGGACAACACGACGCAGCCTTCCGGTGGCTGGGAGAACTTCCCCAGCGGCTCGCTAGACAAGGCTGTTGAACAGCAATGGGGCGATGCCGAATACACGCGTGGCCAGAACAAGAACGGTGCTGATGGTCTGTTGCGCGGCCACTTTGCCGGACATGCATTGCACATGCTCTCCCAAGCGTATGCCGAAACGGGGGAGGAAGCGATTCTCAACAAGATCAACGAGTTCGTCTCCGGCCTGAAGGAATGCCGAGATTCCCTGCGCGAGATGAAGTATAACGGCAAAGCCCGCTACAGCCACCCCGGCTTCCTTGCCGCCTATGGCGAGTGGCAGTTCAAGGCATTGGAGGAATATGCTCCCTATGGCGAGATTTGGGCACCGTGGTACACGGAGCACAAGATTCTTGCCGGTCTGATTGCCGCTTACGAGTTTGCCGGTAATGCCGACGCGCTCGACCTGGCTGAAGGCATCGGACATTGGACCTATGCGCGTCTGAGCAAATGCACCAAAACCCAGCTGCAGAAGATGTGGGACATCTACATCGGTGGTGAATACGGCGGCATGAATGATTCGCTGGTGGATTTGTACAACGTCTCCAAGGACAAGGACCGTAGCGAATTTCTTAAGGCCTCCGCATTTTTCGACACTGACAAGCTCATTGACAACTGTGGTGCTGGTGTCGATATCCTCAACAACTTGCACGCCAACCAGCACATTCCACAGTTCGTCGGTTACGCCAAAGACGCGGCCATGGGCGACGCGGATATCGATGCTGATGCTCGTGCGCGTTATCTCAAGGCCGTTGAGGGGTACTGGGGCATGATTGTGCCCGGCCGTATGTATGCTCACGGTGGTACTGGCGAAGGCGAGATGTGGGGGCCGGCACATACTGTGGCCGGCGATATCGGCAAGCGCAACGCGGAATCCTGCGCGGCATACAACATGCTCAAGGTGGCTCGCTATCTGTTCTTTATCGAACAAAAACCTGCCTACATGGACTATTATGAGCGCACGATTCTCAACCATATTCTCGGAGGTAAGTCCCGTGACCTCGATTCCGGCACGGCCCTCACGCCGGGCAACTGCTACATGTACCCAGTGAATCCGGCTACGCAGAAGGAATATGGTGATGGCAACATCGGCACTTGCTGTGGCGGCACCGCTTTGGAAAGCCACTCGAAGTACCAGGATTCCATCTACTTCCACTCGACGGACAACAAGGAACTGTACGTCAATCTGTTCACAGCTTCCACACTCGACTGGACCGACACCGGCCTGAAGCTCGCACAGGAAACCAACTATCCGGAGGAGGAGACCTCGACGATTTCCATTACGGCCGCGCCGAAGAGCGCCGTCACCTTCCGCATCCGCATCCCCGCGTGGAGCAAAGGTGCGAAGATCGAGGTGAACGGCAAGGCTATAGATGGCGTCACCGCTGGCGAATACGCCACCGTGGCCGGCAGCTGGAAGGTCGGGGACAAGATCGTCGTCACCATCCCGCTGCAGCTGCGCACCGAGTCGACTGATGACCGCAAGGACATCCAGACGCTGTTCTACGGTCCCACGGTGCTCAACGCGCTCAACCCATCCACCAAGTTCATCCAACGCGGCTTCTACGAGCGCAACGGCTTGGATGGCACCATCAAACTGGGCGTACAGAAGAAGGAAGGCACGAAGAACTACTTCATCATTGACGGCGACGAGTTCGAGCCCGCCTACAACGGCGACAACACCCCGTACCACATGTACTTCCAGCGCAAGGACGAGTATGTGGGCTTCGCAGGCAAGCTCACCGATGTGCTGAACCCGAAGCGCCCGGCTGCACAGGACCGTAGCGAGAGCACGCTGATGGATGACATCTGGGCGGGCGCGCCGTTCAAGGACCGTGCCGCCTTCATCAAGAAGGTGCAGGAGGTCACGAAGACCTATCAAGACGAGGGGCTGCTTTCCAGTCGTGATCGTCAGGTGGTTCTGCTTGCCTCCGCTCGCGCCAAGATGAGCTGACGTTTTCCTGCGACCAAACCGTCTCCCGTAGTGCACGACACGGCGGGAGATGAGTGATACAAACCATAACGCCTAACAGAAAGAATATTATGACCATCGAAAGCACTACTTCGGCCGTGAAGGGCGGTGTGGCGAAACGATTCGCCGCACTGTTCGTAGCTGCGGCCACGCTGCTGGCTGGCGGTGTCTTCTCCGTATCGGCCGCGCCGAGTGCACTGGCGGACGACGCTGAAACGAATGTTGCGCTCAATGCAGAAAAAGGCAACGACAATGCACCAGACGTTCAGGTCAGCTATGTCACTGGCTGGAACAGCACTGCTGCCATCAATGACGATAGCTTGGACGGCAACGCCAGCTATGGCGGTTGGGGCACTTGGGGCAACACCAGTGCCAGCGAAACTGCCACTTACACATGGAATCGCGCCGTGACCACGTCCAAGTCTGTGGGCTACTACTGGACGAACGTCAAGACCGGTGATGGTGGCGTGCCGCTGCCCAAGGATGTCTCGATTGAGTATCTCAATGCTGATTCCGGCCAGTACGAGACCGTGCCGAACCTGAAGGTGGACAAGACATTCCCCGCCGACGACGAGCTCGACGCCACCAACCCGGTGTATGGTCCGTATACCTACACCTTCGACCAGGTCACCACCAAGTCCATGAAGCTTGTGGTGAACAAGAAGGCCAATGACAACAAGGGTATTACCGTCACTGAGTGGCAGGTGTTTGGTACCAGCGCTGCACTACCAGTGGATCCGGGCGACCCAGGTGCTTTCTTAGACGTGCAGCAAGTTGCCGTGCGCACCACGCCGGGCGTGGACCCGACCTCGAAGTTGCCTGCAGAAGTGTGGGCGACACCTCAAGATGGTCCCAGCATTAAGGTTCCAGTGACTTGGGAAACCGTTCCGGCCGACGCTTATGCTACAGCTGGTACTACCGCCGAAGTCAAGGGCACTACTGCTGCCGGTACCTATGACAACATCAAAGTTGCGGCCGGTCAGGCGACGGCCACTATTGGTGTCTACGACCAGCTCAACACCGAGGTGACCGACGCGGAGTACGTCTCCACCATCACCGCTCCCGGTGTCAAGCCGGTATTGCAGGATACCGTGGCGCTGACCTACGCTGACGGCTCGGTCGAGTCGGGTCACAAAGTGACTTGGGACAGTATCCCGGCCGCCGAGTATGCTGAAGCCGAACAGGTCGGCTTCGTGGAAGGCTCTATCGAGGGTGTCGGCAATATCAAGGCGGAAGGCACGTTCTTCGTCGTCGCGCCTTCCGACCCGAAAGCCCAGCCGATTGTTGCTATCGATTTCGACTCCGCGGCCCCCGGCTCCGGCTGGTACACCACTGCCCCGAAGTTCACCATCACCGCGCAGCGCGGCGTCTCCACCGTGCCGATAAAGACGATCGAGTACAAGATCGGCAAGGGCGAGTGGACCAGTGGCAAGGGCCCGATCAGCGTGACCGCGCAGGGTTCCGTGACCATTTCCGCCCGTGCCACCGATGAAAACGACAACAGCCGCGAGGTCTCCCAGACCATCAAGGTCGACACCAACGTGCCGGTGGTCACCGCTAAGCAGGAGAGCAAGAACGGCAACGATGTGGTCGTCTCTCTCACCGCTGATGACGGTGCCGCAGGCTCCGGCGTGACCCGTGTGCTGTACTCCACCGGCCCGTCCAGCAACCCGAAGTCCAACGAGAACACGATGTGGGGCACCTACACCGACGAGGACAAGGTGAAGGTGCAGCTCTCCGCTGACCACGACACTTACGTGCACTTCTATGCGCAGGATGCCGCCGGAAATGAGTCCGACTACGCCAACATCAATCTCGGCAAGGGCGAAGCCGTGACCCCGACCCCGACTCCGTCTGTGGATTCCGTTGCCGTCTCCGGTGATGGTGTCAAGGATGGCAAGCTGGCGCTGGTCGCTGGTGATACTGCCCAGTTGTCGGCCGAGGTGAAGGTGACCGGTGATGCGGCCAAGACCGTGGCCTGGAAGTCCTCCGACGCGAAGGTCGCTACTGTGGACAAGGATGGCAAGGTGACCGCCGTTGCCGAAGGTACGGCGACCATCACCGCCACCTCCACGGTTGACGAGAACAAGTCCGCGTCCGTCGAAGTCACGGTAACTAAGCCCGAGGCTCCGGTTCCGCCTGCCACCGATGAGGAGCGCAAGCCTCTTGCCGACAAGATCGCCGCTGTTGAGAGTGAGAAGCTCAACCAGAACGACTACACGGCTGATTCGTGGAAGGCATATGCGGATGCACTTGCTGCCGCAAAGCAGGTAGTCAAGGATCCGGCCGCAACCGCACCGCAGGTGACCGCTGCGCTCAACAAACTCACTGCCGCACACGATGGTCTCGCCAAGAAGGATAGCGGCGAAAAGCCTGAACCGCAGAAGCCCGGTCAGCAGAAGCCTGGGCAAAACCAGAAGCCTGACCAGCAGCAGAAGAACGCTACTACCACTGCCCCCACGGGTAGTGCGGTGGCTGCCGTTGCTGCGGCCGTAGTTGTGCTCGGCGCGGCTGGCGCCGGTCTGGTTATCTGGCGCAAGCGCCGTGCCTGACGTGAGGCTATTGCCCCTAGGCTAATAACAACCCAATAATTGAATACAGGTCTTATACCTGAAGTTGATCTGCGTCGCACTGGCTTGAACCCGAATCGATGTTCGGGCTAAGCCTGTGCGGCGCATTTCGTTGCGGCTGTGTTGCTCATAATCCGGTATCGGAGTTATTCATTAGGTCGGTTTGACGTTTATTAGGTCGGTCCTTGGTCGGAGCGGCCCTTGAAACCCCGCCGTTCCAAGGGATGGCTTCAGCACCCTCCGACCTAATGAACGAAGAAATGACCTAATGAATGCAATCGAGGTCGTAAAGAGCCGTTGGAGGTGACATCTTCAGTGTCATCAAGGCCCGAATTCAATTTGTAAGTGCAACGCTCGTCTTTGGGTGGCTTGTCTTCGAGAGTACCTTGCCGAGCTCTCGATACCAAACCTCGTTGGGCGTTTCCCAGTCCAGGACCTTCATGGGGGTGTCGTTGATCTCGTCCACGATGGCCTGCAGGTCCTCGTCCGTCAGGCCGTCGAAACTGGTTTTCTTGGGCAGGTAGCGGCGGATGCGTCCGTTGCGGTTCTCGTTCGTGCCGCGCTGGTATGAGGAGTAGGGGTCCGCATGGTAGGTGAGCATGCCGAGGGCCTCGTCCACGAGCAGGTGGCAGGAGGACTCCGTGCCGTTGTCCCAGGTGCGGTCGATGCGCGCGGGCGCGGGGATGTCCTTGTAGATGTCGTATTCGGCGCGCGCCGTGGCCGGCGCGCTCTTGTCGGGGATGAGGCGGGCGAACAGGCGGCGGCTCTTGCGTTCGACCTGCGTGTCGATGCACCGTTTCGAGGGGGCCGTGCCGATGACGGTGTCGGACTCGAAATGGCCGAACTCATGCCGCGAGTCGACACGTTTGGGCCGCTGGGCGATGGGCACGCGCATCGGGATGCGCGGCCCCTTCGACCTCCTGCCCTTGGCGCGCGTGCGGCGCCGCTTGCCTCTGGGCAGGTACTGCCTGAGATCCAGGATCCTCTGCGGCTTGGCGTAGATCCACTGGTAGAGGCACTCGTGGCTGACCCTCATGCGCGGGTCGTCGGGGAACTCGACCGCGAGCCGTCCCTCGATGCGTTCGGGCGTCCATCCCTTGCGCAGCGCGGTCATGACCCATGCGAGCAGCGGGTCGTACGCCATGCGCCTGGGCTTGCGCGGTTCACGCGCGCGTTGTTCGGCCTTGCGCTGCGCGGTCATCGCCGAATAGAACGGACGGCACGTCCACGGCCCCGTCTTCAAGCGTTTCGGCCGGTACGGCCGGTACGAGTCGTTCTCATTGGACGCGAACCACAATCCGCGTTTCAGCTCGCGGCTGACCGTGGCCTTGTCGCGGCCGATCCTCAGGGCTATCTGGCGCACGCCGAGCCCGTCCCTGTTGCGCAATTCGTCGATCCGGATCCGTTCCTCTGCCGACAGGTGGGAATAAGCTTTCATATCGAGCGCAGCACTTTCTCTTCGGTTGTGGACTTGAACACTTCCAACCATAGAGCGGGTGTTGCGCTTCTATTTAGAACTCAGGAGGGATTCGCCGGTTGTGCAGTATTGTTATTGTTCTGCGGCGGCTCTTTACCGTCGGCCTTCCAGCCAATCGAGGGCGGAAGTGACGCGGATTCCTTGTGAGACGTAACTTTGCTCAACCCGACTGGTTACGTACTGTTGCTCACACGGTATGCCGAGAACATTGCCAATTAAAGTAAGGTGCCGGGCGAACCGGTCATGGTAGGTTTGCCCGGATTTGATTTCGATCATCAGGCGATGATTCGGATCGGTGAAATCCAACAAATCCACCTCGACCTTGCTGGCATCGCGGTAGAAGAATAATTGTGGCTCCTGATTGGCGTTCAAATGCTGTTTCATGGTTTCCGCAATGATGAGGTTTTCAAATATATCGCCGAACTTGGGGTGCGCAACCAGTGCTTCGACCGTCCGAATGCCCAAGAGATGGCACAGCAAGCCAGTGTCATAAAAATAGAGTTTCGGCGTTTTGACCACCTGTTTGCGTGCGTTCGTGTAGAACGGCATGAGATGGAATGCGATGTAACTTGATTCCAGAATCGACATCCATGCCTTTACGGTTCGCGGACTTACACCAAGTTCATTGGCGATGTTGGTGTAGTTTATGAGTGCTCCGGAACTGAGTGCGCAAAGAGTCAAGAATCGGCGGAAGTCAGCCAAATTGCGTACATCAAGATATTCGGAAACATCACGTTCGATATAAGTGTCGATGTAGTTCGAGAAGAACAGATTGAGCGGCATTCTCGTGTCGTAAATGCGTGGATAACCGCCTTGCAGCATAAACGTATCCGGAGTAAGGGCCTGATTCGCCTTGCATGCTTCTTGGAATGAGAACGGCAATAACTTGACCAATAGGGAAACCCATAATCTGACATTAGCAGTGCTCGTAGGTTTCCCAAACGCACAAACTATGGCCTAATACACAGAATTCCCACCACTCTCCCTCTGTCGCAACGGAAGGCTTTGCGTTAGGCTAGAGCGCGTGACTGAATCCGTGAATACTGAACTCCGCATTGCTGTTATCGGCGCTGGCCCGGCCGGCGTCTACTCATCCGATATCTTCCTGCGCCAGCTCAAGAAGCTGGGCGAAGAGCTTGGCCTCGGCACCGAAGCGCGCATCGACCTGTTCGAGAAGCTGCCCGTGCCGTTCGGCCTGGTGCGTTACGGTGTGGCCCCGGACCACCCGTCCATCAAGTTCATCGCCTCCGCGCTTGAGAAGACGCTCGACAACCCGAACATCCACCTCTACTGCGATGTGGAATTCGGCAAGGACGTGACCCTTGACGACCTGCTGGCCCGTTACGACGCCGTGCTGTTCGCCACCGGCGCGGTCAAGGACAAGCCGCTGAACCTGCCCGGCGCCGACCTTGAAGGCGTGTACGGCGCCGCCAAGTTCGTCGAATGGTACGACGGTTACCCCACCGGTGCCCGCGAATGGCCGCTTACGGCCGAGAACGTCGCCGTGATCGGCGGCGGCAACGTGGCCATGGACGTGGCCCGCGAACTCATGCGCAACGCCGACGACCTCAAGGCCAAGACCGACATTCCGGACAACGTGTACGAGGGCATCGGCCAGAACAAGGCCAAGGTGCTCCACCTGTTCATCCGCCGTGGCGTGGCCCAGGCCAAGTTCAGCGTGCAGGAACTGCGCGAGATGGAGAAGCTGCCCGGCGTGCAGCTCATCATCAACGAGGACGACTTCGATCTGGACGACGAGACCATCGAGGTGGCCGGCAAGGACAAGCTCACCCGCCAGATGGTCGAGGAGCTGTTCGCCGTCCGCGAGATGGCCGAAGACATGGAAGATGACGGCGACGTCGACTTCGAAGGCAACCCGGCCGACCGCAAGTACTACGTGCACTTCAACTCCGCCCCCACCGAGATCCTCGGCGAGGACGGCAAGGTCAAGGCCATCCGCGTGGAGCGCACCGAAACCGGTGCCGACGGCAAGATGCACCGCACCGGCGAGTTCACCGACTACCCGGTTGGGGCCGTCTACCACGCCATCGGCTACAAGCCCGCCGAAGCCCCCGGCATTGCCTACGACGAGCACGGTGCCCACCTGGCCAACGCCAACGGCGACGGCCGCATCACCACCGAGGCCGACGGCGGCGAAGTGCGCGACCGCCTGTACGCCACCGGTTGGGCCAAGCGCGGCCCGGTGGGCCTGATCGGCTCCACCAAGTCCGATGCGCTCGCCATCGTGACCAACATGCTCGAGGATCTGGCCAAGGCCGCTGAAGGTGGCCGTGTGGCAGCCGACCGCGACCCCGAATCCATCGACCGACTGCTGGCCGAGCGCGGCATTCGCCCGATCGACTTCGCCGGCTGGAAGAAGGTCGACGTTTTCGAGCGCGCCGAGGGTGCCAAGGAAGGCCGCGAGCACAAGAAGGTCATCGAGCCCGACCAGATGCGCGAGCTCGCCCACGCCTGACGGCCCGCCCACGCCCGTCCGGCATTCGTCCGGCATTCGTCCGGCATTCGTCCACCCGGCCGCGCCCCGTGCGGACGCGGCCGGGCTCGGGGCCGGACGGGCCGGGCGAATATGGGACATTTCTCGCGGCGCATATCCAGCAATCATTCAGCCTGCGATTTTAGTGTGTGCATTATGGATGCCAAAGTACGGGTGCACGGCCATTTCAACGGCCTGAAGACAACGCTGCTGTTTGCCTTGATGTGGGCCATCATCATGCTGATTTGGTGGGCCACGGGCGGCAGTCGGCAAACCCTGAGCATCTATATCGTCATCGGCCTGATTACCACGTTCGGCACCTACTGGTTCTCCGACAAACTCGCCATCGCCTCCATGGGTGCGCGGGAAGTCAGCGAACAGGAAGCCCCGGAAATCTACCAGATCGTGCGTGAACTGAGCGCCAAGGCCGGCAAGCCGATGCCGCGCATCTACATCGCCCCCACCATGAGCCCGAACGCCTTCGCCACCGGACGCAACGAACGGCACGCGGCTGTCTGCTGCACCCAAGGCATCCTGCAGATTCTCAACGCCCGTGAACTGCGTGGTGTGCTGGGCCACGAACTTATGCACGTGTACAACCACGACATCCTGACTTCCGCCATCGCCTCTGCCATGGCCACTGTCATCTCCTATCTGGGCTATTCGCTGATGTATTTCGGTGGCGGCTCGCGAGACGACCGAGATAGTTCCGGTGGCCTCGGCCTAATCGGCGCATTGCTGAGCGTGATTCTCGCGCCGATTGCCGCGTCTTTGATCCAGATGGCCATCTCCCGCACCCGCGAATACGACGCCGATGAAGACGGCAGCTTGCTCACCGGCGATCCCGAGGCCCTGGCTTCCGCGCTGAACAAGATTTCCTACGGCGCGCAGGCCGCGCCGATGCGCAAAACCGCCGGCACCCAGTCCGTCTCCGCGATGATGATCGCCAACCCGTTCTCCGCGGTCGGTTTCTCGCGCTTGTTCTCCACACACCCGCCGACCGATGAGCGCATAGCACGTCTCATGCAGATGGCCAACGAAATGAACGGCACGCCGATCGCTCCGCCCACCTACTCCACGCGCGTCGGCAGGTGACGTGCTAGGATAACTATTCGTGCCTCGTTTGGCTGAGCATGCTCGTCACGTGAGGTGCAGCAGCCGTAAGGCATGCGGACATAGTTCATCGGTAGAATGAAAGCTTCCCAAGCTTTAGAGGCGGGTTCGACTCCCGTTGTCCGCTCCATTGATTTTCAATGATTTTCATTATTTCCGGGAAAGTGTCGCGCACGATCGCAAAACTACGCGCTATTTGAGCGCTTTGCCCGCGGAACCCAGCTGCCGGCAAGCCTCGACCACGCGGGCGGACATGGAATCCTCAGCCTTACGGCCCCAAGAACGCGGATCGTAGAACTTCTTCTCGCCCACTTCGCCGTCGATCTTCAGCACCTTGTCGTAGTTCTCGAACACGTGGTCGGCGATTGGACGGGTGAAGGCGTACTGGGTATCGGTGTCGATGTTCATCTTGATCACGCCGTAGCTTACAGCTTCGGCGATTTCTTCCGGGCGTGAACCGGAGCCGCCGTGGAACACCAGCTCAAACGGCTTGCCGTTGGGGAAATCGACTATGCCGGCCGCGCTAGGCAACTCGCCTTCGGCCACCGCGCGCGCCACACGCGCCTGAATGTCGCCGAGTAGCGACGGACGCAGCTTGACCACGCCGGGCTTGTAGGCACCATGCACATTGCCGAATGTGAAAGCGGCCATGTACCGGCCACGTTCGCCCAAACCCAGTCGGCGGGCGACTTCGAGGCCATCTTCCGGAGTGGAATACAGCTTTTCATTGATTTCGGCGGAGTGACCGTCTTCCTCACCGCCGACCGCGCCGATTTCGATTTCGAGCACGGTGTGCGCCTTCTGCGACTTGTCGAGCAGTTCCTCGGCGATGTCCAGATTTTCCTTGAGCGGCACGGTGGAGCCATCCCACATATGCGACTGGAATGTAGGCTCCTGGCCTCGTGCCACCTGATCGGCCTCATGCGCGAGCAGAGGACGCGCCCACTCATCCAGATACTGCTTGGCGCAGTGATCGGTGTGCAGAGCGATGGTGATGTTCGGGTATTTCGCAGCCACTTCATGTGCGAAAGCCGCCAGCGCCAGCGAGCCGGTAACGCGATCATTGACCCCCCTGCCGGAGACGTAGGCCGCGCCTCCCACGGAAATCTGGATGATGCCGTCGGACTCGGCGTCTGCGAAGCCCTTCAACGCAGCATTCAGTGTCTGTGAGCTGGTTACGTTGATGGCTGGATAGGCGTAACCGCCTCGGCGGGCGGCCTCGAGCATTTCGGCATAGCGTTCCGGTGTTGCGATCGTCATGGCTTCATTATCGCGCGAGGCATGCCCTCTAGGCTCCGTTCTTCAACCTGTGCGCTGTGCGATTGGTCACAGCATCGCCTCGTACGAGTAGAAATTCGTCACCCATTCCGGGTTGTCGCACCTCCAGCCTCGCCCTGCGTGAGACGAAACTTCGCAGGGTAGAGGGTGTACGGTAGTCTGTTTCCGGCGGAATCGTGCGAATGCGGAGGTGCATCATGCCTGGAATTGTTCTTATTGGTGCTCAGTGGGGCGACGAGGGTAAAGGCAAGGCTACCGATTTGATCGGCACCAAGGTCGATTACGTCGCGCGCTTCAACGGCGGCAACAACGCGGGCCATAGCGTGGTGGTCGGCGATGAGTCGTACGCCCTGCACCTGCTGCCTTCCGGTATTATCAACCCGAACCTGACCCCGGTGATCGGCAACGGCGTGGTCGTGGACCCGGAAGTGCTCTTCGAGGAGATTGACGGCCTGGAATCCCGCGGCATCGATTGCTCCCACCTCAAGGTGAGCGAGGCCGCACACATCATCGCGCCCTACCACCGCACACTCGACAAGGTGACCGAACGCTTCCTTGGCAAGCACAAGATCGGCACCACCGGCCGTGGCATCGGCCCGGCCTACGCGGACAAGATCAACCGTGTCGGCATCCGCGTGCATGACCTGTTCAACGCCGACCATCTGCACGACAAGGTGGAGGCCAGCCTACACCAGAAGAACCAGATGCTGGTCAAGCTCTACAACCGTCGTCCGATTGACGTGGACCAGACCACCGAGGAGCTGCTGAAGCTCGGCGAACGCCTCAAGCCGTACGTGGCCAACACCGGCCTGATTCTCAACAAGGCGCTTGACGAAGGCAAGACCGTACTGTTCGAAGGCGCTCAGGCCACCATGCTTGACGTGGACCACGGCACCTACCCGTTCGTCACCTCTTCCAACCCGACCGCCGGCGGCGCCTGCACCGGCACCGGCGTGGGCCCCACCAAGATCACCCGCGTAATCGGCGTCTCCAAGGCCTACGTCACCCGCGTGGGCGAAGGCCCATTCCCCACCGAACTGCTGGACGAGTCCGGCGAATGGCTGCGTCAGCAGGGCCACGAATTCGGCGTGACCACCGGCCGCCCGCGTCGCTGTGGTTGGTTCGATGCAGTCGTCAACCGGTACGCCTCCCAGGTCAACGGCCTGACCGACATCGTGCTCACCAAGCTTGACGTGCTCACCGGTCTGAAGGAGATTCCGATCTGCGTGGCTTACGACGTGGACGGCGAACGTCACGACGATATGCCGACCGATCAGGCCGCTTTCGCCGCCGCCAAGCCGATTTACGAGACCATGCCCGGCTGGGATGAAGACATCTCCAACTGCCACTCCTTCGACGAGCTGCCTGCCACCTGCCAGTCCTACGTCAAGCGTTTGGAAGAGCTGAGCGGCTGCCGTATCTCCGCGATCGGCACCGGTCCGCAGCGCGATCATGTCATCCAGATCAATTCGCTGGTCGACTGACCGTCTGCAACGAATTTCCCGGCTTGACTGGTAACGACGCGGCACATGATATCCGCCGGCTGATTCCGCGATTCGACCACTTGAAGTGGAAGATGGCGGCGGCCGGCATAGTCATTGGTCTGGTTTCAGGATTGCTGGTTGTCGTATACCGTCTCGGCATCGAATACGGCACGGATGCGTCCCGTTGGATATATGCGCGGATTCGCGAGACCCCGTGGCTGATTGCGCCGTGGGCGGTTGCCGCGGTGGCGGCCGCGCTAGCAATCGCGTGGATGGTCGGCAAGGAGCCGATGGCTGGTGGCAGCGGCATCCCGCAGACCAACGGCGTGGTGATATGCGGCTTGAAGATGCGTTGGCAGACGATTCTGCCAGTCCGTTTCGTCGGTGGACTGTTGGGCGCGTTGTTTGGTCTGTCGCTCGGCCGTGAGGGGCCGTCCATTCAGATTGGTGCGTCGGGCGCGCAGTGTGTGTCCCACCGTTTGCGCGGCCGCCGCCGTGAGGACATGCAGGAGCATTATCTGGTCACCGCCGGTGCCGCGGCCGGCTTGTCCGCCGCGTTCAGCGCGCCGCTGTCCGGCATGATGTTCGCTTTGGAAGGGGTGCATCGGAGTTTTTCCCCTGCGATTCTGATGGGCGCCACCGCCGCATCGCTGACCGCCGATTTCGTCTCAAAATACTGTTTCGGTCTGCGTCCGGTTTTGGATTTCGGTGATATCGGTCAGCTGTCGTTGGAAGAGTATGTGTGGCTGATTCCGTTGGGATTGGTGGCCGGTTTGGTTGGTTCGCTGATGAACCGCTCGTTGCTTGGCTTCCAGACGCTGTACGGCAAACTGCCGGCATGGAGCCGCCCGATGATTGCGATTGCGATCGCGTTGCCTGTCGGCATCTGGTTGCCCGATGTGCTCGGCGGCGGCTCGAATCTGATTGATACCGCCGAACATGCGCGCGTCGGCTTGGGAATGCTGTGTCTGCTGTTCGTGGCGAAGATGCTGTTCACATCCACGAGTTTCGGCTCAGGCGCGCCTGGCGGTATTTTCATGCCGATTCTTGCGGTCGGTTCGTTGGCCGGCGGCATCTGCGGTGAAGTGTTGCATCGATTCGGTGATCTGCCATCCGACGCAGTGGCGGTGTTTGCGGTGTGCGTGATGACGGGCACGCTCGCCGCGTCCGTGAAAACGCCGATCACGTCGATTCTGTTGGCTGTGGAGATGTCTGGAACGTTGACGCACATGCTGCCGGTCGCGGCCGTCGCTTTCGTCGCGCTGTTGGTGTCCGATTTGCTGCGCACCAAACCGATTTATGGGGAGTTGCTGGAGCGGTACGTGCGCGCGCAAGGCATGCAGATGGCGATCGCAAGCCATGTGGGCAGCGGCATTATGGAACTGCCATTGGAAATGGGAGCGATTGCGGACGGCAAGCGGGTGTGTGACGTGCGTTGGCCGTCTGGGTGCCTGATCATCGGCCTGCGTCGCGGCGAAAGCGAGATCGTGCCGCGCGGCGATACACGGCTGCGTGCCGGCGACTATCTGGTGGTGCTGTTCAGTGGCGAGGAGGAGCGCGAGGTGCGACCTGCGATGCGGCGGCTGTGTGATGCCCGGCTTGACTGAGCCTGGCTGAATTCGGCTGGACTCTGGATGTACGAATCTGCGGAATCGGACATCCAGGGTGCATACGTTGGCGCTCCGTGTAAACTCATATGCGTTAGGAAGGCGGCAACCGCGGCCCAGCTCGTTGTTGCACGGCCTATGGGCGGAACAACGCTGTCCGCGGAAGGCCAGTACAGGGGGAGCGCAATGGAATCGCAAGAACAATCGCCGGGAGACGTGGTGACTGCGGGTGAGGACTCACATCCCATCACGCAGGCAATCGACACTGTTGAGGTGATGCATGCTGGTGCAACCGCGCCCGCCGCTAACACCATGGATCCGCCTACGATTCCCCTGGCGCCGATGAAACGTATGCAGGCGCGGTTCAATCCGCTCGCCGACGGACTGATGTATGTTGTGGTGTTCGTCGGTGGATTTGTTGGAGTCGGCTGTCGGCATGCGTTGGATATGCTCCTGCCGTCGGTCAGCGGGACGCCATTCGTTGTGGGCACGTTTGTGTCGAATATGGTCGCCTGCTTCCTGTTCGCGATGCTGACCGAATTCATGGCGACCGCTTCGTGGCTGCGTCGCCGGGTGCGGCAGGTTGTCAGCCGTGGCGTTGGGCTCGGCTTGCTCGGCGGGCTTTCGACGATGTCCGGCGTGATGCTGGAAACGATGGAAGGTCTGCACGAGCGGCATATCGCCAGTGCGCTTGGCTATCTTGCGGGAAATTTTGCAGGCGGTTTGCTCACTGCCGCCGCCGGCGTGGTTCTGATGCAGGCACTGCTGTCACGGAGTACTCGAAAGCGGGTTCGGGGTGCGTTTTCAGCTGTTTCCGTGTCCGATTCTGCCGAATCGGACACGCAGGGCGTACGCCATGTGAAAGTGGCCGACGTGGCGCGTTCTGCCGCGCAGGCCGCAATGGAAGCCGCGCAGACGGCCCAGCAGATTGCACAGACGGGACAGGTTCCGCGAGTCGAAACACCAACCGTGCCGCCGACCGCCAGCCAGCCTATGCAGACAGGCCGCGTTCCGCAGATTCCTCCGCTGGTCGTTCCTCAGCTGACACAGTCATCGCAGCCGTTGTTGCGCGAGCCGGATACTCCAGACTTGGGGCAGCTGCCCGAGCCGATTCAGCAGTCGCAACCAATCCAGCAGCCCCAGCAGCAGTCGCAGCCAATCCAGCAGCCGGCCAACCCGCTTCCACCCAGCTTCGAGCCCAAACCGATCACTGCGGAGATTTCGCTTGTCGCCGACCCGACTACCGGGGAGGTGCGCTGATGATGTGGATGATCTGTCTGTTCGGCGGTCTGGGAGCCATGGCCCGTTACGTGCTCGACGTGTCAATTCAACAAGGCTGGAACCGCGAGAATCGAAGAACGAATCGCAACTTCCCGCTATCCACGCTCGTCATCAACGGCGTCGCCTCGCTATGCGCGGGCATCGCCATGATGTCCTACTATTCGCAATCGGTGGATATGGACACGGTCATGATGTTCGTTGTCGGATTTCTCGGTGGTTTCTCAACATTCTCCACGGCGCTCAACGAAGTGGTTTCATTGATTCGCCAGCGTCGTTTTACGCTGGCTCTGGGCTATGGAATAGCAACCGTCGCGGTGCCTCTCATTTGTGTGGCCGCCGGTTTCGGCATTGCGCTGCTTGCCAATCCGGCGTAATTTTCACGTTACACGGACGGTCGCTGAGTAACGTGAAAGAAATCTGAGCGCAACCGCCATCAAGGCCGCCAGTCCGGATGCAACGCTGGTGATTGCATTCGACCAGACCAAGCCGCTGCTGAAGGCCTTCGCCTCCGCGGGAGTCGACACTAAGAAGCTGTATTTCGTTGCCGGACTGTCGAACAGGTTCGAGAGAATGTAAATGAATGTAATATTTCGTGGTAAGCACGTGAGCATACAACGATAGAACAGTGATGACGGGGAAGGTGCGATCATGGTCGGCATGCGCGATGTGGCGAAGAAGGCCGGGGTGTCTCTGAGCACCGTCTCGCTGGTGGTGAACGGCAACGGGTACGTGTCTGATGACATGCGCGAACGTGTGCGCAAAGCCATGCAACTGCTCAATTATGTGCCGAACGAGCTTGCCCGCAATCTGTATCATGATCGTACGAATCTGGTCGGCGTCATCGTGCCCACCATCCGCCACCCGTTCTTTGCAACGTTTACCGCACATCTGCAGCATGCGCTCGCCGCGCAAGGATTACGCACTATGCTGTGCTCTACCGCAGATGAGGCGGACGGCGAAATCCAGTATGTCGACATGTTGCGTCGGCACATGATGGACGGCATCGTCATGTGTGCGCACACTTCGCATCCCGGCGATTATTGGACGTCGATTCATCGCCCGATCGTCGCGTTCGACCGTGTGCTTGGAGACGGTATTTCGTCGATTGGATCCGACCACGAGCAGGGTGGGCGATTGATTGCGCAGATGCTGATCCGCAATGGTACCAAACATGTGGTGATGATTGGCGGTCCGCGAGATCAATTCTTCGATTTGGCTGCGCGCGGAGAAGTCGAGGAAGGACCGTTCGATTTGGGAAAGACCACGTTCCCGACGGTGCGCTACTACCTCACGTTGGAACAGGAATTGACCTCCGCAGGCGTGAAATACGAGTACGTTGAAGCTGGCGAAGTGATGGATTTTGCCGGCTATCATCGTGCGGTCAGCAATGCGCTCGACAAGGTGACGACCGACGGTGTCGATGCCGTGGTCAGTTCCGATATTGGTGCATCGTTCTGCGTGCGCGAAGCGTTGGGCCGTGGAATTTCCATTCCTGACGAGCTGCAGATCGTTGCCTACGATGGTACGTATTTGACTGATTTGGCCGGCATGAAGCTGACCGCGGTCGCGCAGGATTTCTCGGCGATCGCACAGTCGGCGGCCGACCATATCGTGCAGGCGATTGCCAATGAGGAAGTGGCCGCGGCTAACGCTTCACGCAAGAACATCCCCAAGCCGTTCGAGCCGAACGTGCTTATTCCCATGACACTGGTGCCAGGCGATACCACGCGTTGATACTGTGCGTCTTCATGCGTGTGCCCGGTGTGGATCGCATCGATTTCAGCGGCGTCCACAACCAGCGGACGCCCGTCGATGGTCGTGCTCATCATCCGACTTGTGCACATGTGTCCGATTCTGCCGAATCGGACGTCTGAGTTCCGAAAAATGTGTTCTGTGTGTCCGATTCTGGAGAATCGGTCATGTGTGATGTGAATTGGGATGTTTGGATGTCCGTTTCTGCAGAATCATCTTTGCTCTGTACTCGTTGATTCGCAAATACGGCGCATGGCTCGTCATACCGGCCATGCTCGGCGGCGCGGCCTTCCTGGCGGACTCGGTGCTGACGCCGGCCGTGTCGATCTCGTCCGCCGTCGAAGGCCTGAAGACGCTGCCGGCGTTGGAGCATCTGTTCACCGAGAACAAGGATCTGACGATGATGATCACCGCGGTGATCATCGTGATCCTGTTCGCCGTGCAGTCGCGCGGCACCGAATCGATCGGCAAGGTCTTCGGCTCGGTGGTGATGGTCTGGTTCGCGTTCCTGGCGATCGTCGGCGTGGTAGCCATCGGCAACGACTGGTCCGTGCTCGCCGCACTCAACCCGTACTACGGCATCAAGTTCCTGTTCAGTCCGAATAACGCCACCGGTCTGGCGCTGATGGGCACCGTGTTCCTTTCGACCACCGGCGCCGAGGCGCTGTACTCGGATATGGGCCACGTGGGCCGCGGCAACATCTACTTCACCTGGCCGTTCATCAAGGTGGCGCTGGTGCTCAACTACTTCGGCCAGGGCGCGTGGATGCTGCGCAACCAGAACAACCCCGAACTGGCCGACGCCGAGGGGATCAACCCGTTCTTCCAGATGATGGATCCGAACGTGCGCTATGTGGCCGTCGTGCTGTCGGTCACCGCCGGCATCATCGCCTCCCAGGCGCTGATTACGGGCGCGTTCACCATGGTCTCCGAGGCCACCGGCCTCAACTGGATGCCGCATCTGCAGGTCCGTTACCCTGCCCGTACCCGCGGCCAGCTGTACATTCCGGTCGTCAACGTGGTGCTGTGCGTGGCCACGCTGGCCGTGCTGCTGCTGTTCCGCGATTCGGAACATATCTCGGCGGCCTACGGCTTGGCACTGACCATCACGATGATCACCACCACGATCCTGCTGGGCATCTACCTGTGGCACCGCAGCAACAAGTTCGGCGCCGTTGTGTTCACCGTCGTGTTCCTGGCGATCCAGGTCCTGTTCTTCGCCGCCTCGATGGCCAAGTTCCTGCACGGCGGCTGGTTCACGCTGCTGCTCACGCTGGCGATCCTCATGATCATGTACACGTGGAACGAGGGCACCAAACTGGAGCGCTCGCAGCGTCGGCACATGATGCCGAAGGACTTCCTCCCCGCGCTGGACAAGCTGCACGGCGATAGCCGCATCCACCGGTTCGCGGACAACATCGTCTACCTGACCAGCGATCCGGACCTGAAGCGTCTCGATACGGACATCTTCTTCTCGATCTTCGCCGACCACCCCAAGCGCGCCCGCGCATGGTGGGCGGTGGCCGTCGAGACCACCGACGAGCCGTTCACCCGTGAGTATTCGGTCGAGAGCTTCGGTACCGACTACCTGTTCCGTGTGCGCATCCGCCTCGGCTTCAAGGTCTCGCAGTCCATCCCGGCCTACCTGCATCAGATCATGCACGATCTGGAGAAGACCGGCGAGCTGCCGAACCAGCAGTCGATCTACCCGAAGCTTGACGCCGATCCCGGCATCGGCACCATCCGCTACGTGGTGATCCACAAGGCGCTGATGCCCGAGTCGAAGGTCTCCGGCCGTGGCGCCCTCTCGCTGCAGATCAAGTACGCGATGCTCCTGAATAAGCCTGTGGATTTCCTCTGTGTCTTTATCCAGTGCCACTTCCA
>OGYK01000605.1_pt1 | contig 29556 bp, 19 predicted proteins | sample 1576501 | NCBI WGS metagenome assembly OGYK01 (sample SAMEA3541530, study PRJEB24748) | human gut metagenome | biome: human gut; feature: human-associated habitat; material: faeces | place: China | collected 2012
TAACAGAGGCTTATAGCCTCAGAGCAAACCACCCGTTAGACGGGTGGTGGTGATTATTAGAAATGTTTTGTACAATATACAGAAGGAATTTCTAAGGACGGTCTTTCGATAAACAAAAGGGATAGTTCGATAAATCGAAATAATATGAGTGAAGGTTTTATGATATTATATGTGTAGATATTCTTTTGGGGAAAAGAATGATTGCAGTCAGGTTACAAAGAGGATGAGAGGAAAATGCAGGCATTAAATTTATATAATATAACCAGGAAAATTGATGACAAATTATTTCCCTTATATGAAAGAGCATTATCAGATCGCGATAACGAGATCAAATTACGTAAAGATGAAATAGGAATGATCACAACGATTGTAGATAACTTACGATCTTGTAATGCCAGGCAATACTGCTACGAAAACTGGTTCTATTCTTTTACCATTCCACAGATTTCGAAAGAATTTGACTTACTGAAGATTGGTCTGGATAACAAAATTATTAATGTGGAAATAAAGGGTCAGGAAGTGGCCATAGAGAGAATAGAGAAACAACTGGTTCAGAATAGGTATTATCTTTCGCATATTGCGACGGAGATTTATAGCTTTACCTGTATGAGATGTGATGAAAGTACAGTTAAAGTTTTTAAATACGATGGTGACAGCCTTCAGGAATCGACGATGGATGAATTGATTCATTGCATTACCCAGATTGAAGAGTCACTGACCAGCGATATTGATAACTTATTTACACCCAAGGATTATCTGATATCGCCGTTGAACACACCGGAAAAATTCTTGAAAGAACAATATTATCTAAATAGCCAGCAGGAAGAAATAAAGAAAAAAATCTGTGGAAATATTCTGCAAAATGCCGGTTTGTGGGGAATCAGAGGAAGCGCCGGAACAGGCAAGACGCTATTACTTTATGATATAGCAAAAGAGCTGGCAAAAGACGTCAAAGTAGGTGTCGTTCATTGCGGACAGCTTAATGAAGGACATACATATTTAAATACACACATGGAGAATGTCTCTATTATCGACGCAAAATCATTGACAGAGGAATGGTTGTCAGAGTGCATAATAGTATGCGTTGACGAAACACAACGCTTGTATAAGAGCGGTGTCGATATGATTTTGCAGGCTTTTTCAGATGAAAGAATTCAAGGATGTATTTTTTCATATGATCCCGCACAGGCACTATCGATTGCGGAAGTAAACAGGGATAATGCAGGCAGACTTAATGCTATTCCGGAATTTACGGAAGAAAAGCTGACAGACCGGATCAGAACGAATGAAGAAATATGTTATTTCATACAAAATATCCTGAGACTTCATGGAAAGCAGTCTAAAAGAGTGCAATATAAAAATGTAGAGGTTTTATATGCAAACAATGAAGCGGAATCCGATGAAATTGTCCGCTGTCACATCCGAAATGGATATTTTTTCATCACATTAACCCCGTCCCGATATGTGTCCAATAGTATTGATCATTACTCGAATTACGTGAATTCACATCAGGTAATTGGTCAGGAGTTTGATAAGGTAGTTGCTGTAATAGATAATAATTTTAGATATAGCGAACAGGGAGAACTCGAGGGAAAACCGCATCCTAACCCGGACTATCTATTCCCCAGACTTTTTTATCAGAATATATCCCGGGCAAGAGAAAAATTGTGTCTGGTTATACTTAATAATCCGGATGTATTTGAAAAACTGCTAAGGGTCAAAGAACACTGTTTAAATTATTCGAGTGAAGAAATAGTGTGATAGATAATTCTTAGTTATCTGTCGGATGAATTTTATTTAGATTGAAGAGTGTGAATAAAACTCTGTAAATACGTAGATCTTCTATGATAATGAATGGCGGAAGGCTTGTGAATAAGCTTTCCGCCTTGTTTTTATATATAACAGCGAAATGATTGCATGTCAAGAACACAGGTCTGTTTCCCTGTGTTTCATGGTATTATTCCGGAAGACGTCCCTCGTACATGATACTCAGTTCTCCATATACCTGCGCCCAGTTTCGAATCGTTGTAGTCCATTTCTTGGTAGCTTCAAAGGTGGACAGATACAATGCCTTTAACAGTGCAGTATCACTCGGAAATACGCTCCTCTGGCGGTTCAGTTTGCAGTATGTTGCATTCAACGATTCAATGGAATTCGTCGTGTAAATGTCCTTTTCTCAATACATTAATATGGTACTTAAAGAAAAAATAAATTTCTATTTTTATCTGTGGCATCATGCATTCCCCTATTCTTACCGATACATATATCACCACAAAAATACAGAAAGAGAAAACAAAATGAATAACAAAAGAATAATAAAAACAATTTCTGCAATAGCCCTGTTACTATCTCTGTCATTAACTGCCTGCGGAACGCAGGACACTCAGCTATTGACAGCAACAGAGGAATCTATGCAGGAGACTGCTACACAGGAAACAGAAGCAAATACTGAGACTACAACAGACACTGAAAGTCCCCTGGCACAGCGGGATGCCCTGGAGTGGGAGCAGCGTCTGGACTACAGTTCTGAGAGACAGGCGCAGCTGGCAGAGATCACGGTGGATCTGACACAGGATACAGATGAAGTACAGAGTAAGGCACAGGGACTATTGGAAGCCATGGCCGGAGGCAACGTTGAGGCAGCGGTAGAGAGTATCCTGACGGAAGATTGGTATACGGTAATGCTGTCTGATCTACTGATCGGTCAGAGAAATTATACAGGGGCAGTAGATAATGGTGAGTGGAGGATGACGATCCTGTCGGATGAACTGGGACAGCATTGTACAGCAATTGAATATCCGCTTGCGGATGGCAGACAATTCTATGTGCAGGTAACGGATCCGGAAATTCGGTATTATGTATGCGCGGCAGAGCGGACAGGCTCTTTTGTCAGTGAAAGCCTGAATCTGACGGATGGCACTTACGTAGGATACGAGGGAACTTTAACTTCGAATAACCGTCCGGAGGGAACACTTACGGTACGTAGGGGTAACGTAGACCTGAGTGGTGGAGCAGCAGATGCTTTTCGCAACCGTAGCGCTCAGGCAGCTACTTATGAAGGAGATTTCACGGCAGAAGGCGTTAACGATGCTTTTACACCGGAGCAGTTGGGAATCTCTAATATCTGGGAATAGGCACAGGGATATGTTTTTCAACAGGAGTTATTTATGACACATATGAAAAAAAGTTTATTGAGTATAGCATTATTTGTATGCGGCCTGCTGCTGTGGAAGCCTGTTCAGGCGGAGGCAGCAACACAGGTTGATAATCTGGTACTTATGGTGAATTTCAGCGAGGACGGTGCTAATACCTTCCAGACTGATTTTAGCAGATATCAGGAAATGTACACCGGTCCGGAATCAGAACCGAACCGGTCCTTGAGTAAATATATTTCAACCATATCGGATGGACAGGTGACGGTAAATACCTATTTCCCACAGGTGGTGAATAATGTATTCCTGCCGGTCACCATTCAAGGGTCGGCATCGGACTATCCGGATGCATCCTCTGGTGAGCAATTTGTCCAGAAGGTGATTACAGCGGCACAAAATATGGGTGAACTGTCTTTTCCGTCGAAGCTGGACAGCATGCGCGGTGACCGTTATATCGATAATCTGACGATTATTGTCCAGGTAGATGGGAACAACGCCGGTGGTGCGTTTGGTTCCCGCAAAGCAGACTTGGGAGATAACCAGACACTGTTGCATGGCTGGCATGTGGGTGCTTATAATGTTCTTCCGACTAATATGCTTCGATTGGGAACTACTTATGATCAGGGATATGCCTTGGCTTCGCACGAATTTCTGCATACGCTGGGAGCACCGGATCTGTATCGTACTGCGGGAGAGGCTGGGTATCCGGTAGGTCACTGGTGGGACCTGATGGCAGGAGCCAACTTTACTGCAAGTTATCCATTGGCGTATACGCGCAGTAAGCTTGGGTGGATGGAGATCGAAACGTTGAAAGACAGTGGAACATATACCTTGTGGCCGGCGGAAGGAGCATCCGGTAACCGTGCGTATATTCTGAAGACATCCCGCAGCGATTCAGAGTTTTTTGTAGTGGAATACCGGAAAAAGCCGGAAATCGAAAACAGGCAGGACTATGATTACTATATTCCAGAGAGCGGATTGATCGTCTATCGGGTGAACAATGCGGTCGATTATCATACAAATAAAGAAGGAAATAACTATATTTATGTGTTCCGCAAGGACACAACGGATCCGGCTAAGGCACAAGAGGATGCATCTAAGGCTACAGTGGGTGGACAGTATCGCAGCTCACTGGGAAGCAGCGATCTGAATGCTCATTATACATCGGATACTATTTTTTATTCTGATGGTAGCAACAGTGGAATTGTGATTAACAATGTTGTTACTAAGGAAGACGGCAGCGTATCCTTTGATGTAGAGTTTCCGGTACTTTCGGCCGACAGTTACTGGCTGCCGAAAGGGGAGAGCATCAATGGGCTCTCTTCTCCGGCTATTACCGGGGATACGACAGGAAACAGCCTGTATCTGGCTGGCATTGTGAATGAAAATGGAAAAAATCAGTTGAAAATATATTCTTTGGAGGCTTCCGACAGCAGCTGGAAAGTAATGCAGGCTGCAGCAGATGTTGGCTGGGGATCCCAGGTGGATATTCTGAGTGTGGCTGGCAAGGTCTATGTGGCTTATACGGATGCTTCGGGTTATCTGCGTGTGCTGCAGGTCTCTGCAGAAAATGTGCAGCAGATATACCGCTCTCAGACAGCAATCTATCCTCTGAGAATGGAATTGCTGTATGAGCAGGACAGCCTGTGGATAAGCTATGCAGCAAAAAATACGTTAGAGCTGATAAATGTATGGCAGCCGGATGGTTTACTTCCGCCATTGACAGTGTCGGGGACCAACATCTCCGGAACTAAACATTTCTTTTATGACAATAAGTGGTATGCGGTTTATTGTGACTATTTTGCACAGGGAACAGATGGTAATGGTTGTATTGCTGTGCTGCAGGATGGATACTGGCAGAAGCTTTATACGATGGACCGACTCGGAAAAGTCAGCTCTGTCGATGCATGTGTAGCAGGTGGCAAATTATATCTGGCAGCAGCGAACAATAGCAATGCCGCGACAGCAATGCTTACATATGATGGGCAGCAATGGAATGAAAATATACTGACGGATATTCAGAGCAGGGATGTTGTAAGACTTGTGGTAAAGGACCGGATACCATATGTCTTCAGGACGTCAGGAAATGAGAAGACACTGCAGGCAGCATATCTGAAGGATGACAGCTGGCAGAAGCTTGCGTCCACTATAGGGACAGATATCAATGGCTTTGACATTTTTTGCGGAGACAATACGTTGTATGCTGTCGGAGCTACAACCAATGGTATTGCTTCTGTGAAGACAATGAAGACGGTGGAAGGAATCCCGGATCCGCCTGTGACAGAGCCTGAAGTGGGAAATGGTAATGTTGTCCTGGCTCTTCCGGCAGGTTATGACAGTAGTGCTAAGATTTATATTGATGGAGTGGAGGCTGCCAGCACAGCATGGCAGAATGACGAATCCAGGCGGCTGGTGGCAATAAGCAGCATTGCCCAGCCGGGAACAACGGCAAAGACCGCAGCCGCATATCAATATAATGCATCCGGTATCCCTACAGGCATGTATGTCTGGAGACTTTCCTATAACGGAAGCTGTTATACGGCAACAGCAATTCCGGAGTTCGAGAATCTGTTTTCCTATCATGGATTTTCCGTTCGTTATATGGGAAATACCGGTTTGCGGTGCACCTTTGGCATAGATACGTCGAAAAAAACACATTTGATCAGTGCTTCCGGATTGGGAGGGTATCGGATCACGGAGATGGGAACGCTGATCATGCGGCCGGATCTTCATGCAGATAATCCAATGGTTTACGGAAGTAATAAGGTAGCCGGTGGAAGAACATACTGGGTAGAGAATGGTAAGGTAAATAACCGGGTGATCCGTAAAGTGAATGGAAGAGACTATTTTGCAAACGTTCTGATAAGGCGTCCGGAGAATCGTTACAATACAGCATATATTTTCAGACCTTATGCAGTAATGGACAATAATGGAGAGAACATAGTGATCTATGGACCGGAGATGTCCAGAAGTATGTATACCGTCTGTAAGCAGATTCTGGCCCGGGGAGATTTCAAGCCCGGAACGTCAGGATATCAGTTCCTCAAAAATATTGTAGATACTGTGGAAAAGCAGTAAGTCATGGACAAAAGGAGTTATACCAGATGAAAAGTAAGAGAAATACAGTATGGATCGTTCTTACCTGTATGTTGGCGGTGCTTGTATTTGTACTATCGGCAGCATTATATGGTTCCTGGAAGATAACAGAAGCTCGCAAACTCAGCTCGCTGAAATGCAGAATGGAGTGTTCGCGGTGGAAGTGGTTCAGGGACAACAGGAGACTGCTACAGCGGGAGATGTTCAGACAGTGCGTGTCATGAATGGAATATTACAGCAACAGGATACAGACGGTCAGTGGGTGGACGTGGCTCCGGTAGAGGAGCTGGCTCAGGCAGATCCGATATTGGCAGGGAGAAATAAAATGCAGGAACTGATCGCACAGAATAAAGAAGCTGTACAAAATGGAACCATCAGTGCGGAGCAGATTTCACCGCTTCTTGCAAAACAGAGCTCTATAGAGGAAATGGCATTGGAATTCGCATCTCAGGTGCAGAGCGCAGCTGAAAAAAAAGCAGCACAGACGGCAAAAACGACCACGAAAAAGGCAGCCGCGATTACCCCGGCAGCAACTCCGGCTACCCCTGCGGCAACTCCGGTGCCTACACAACAGCCGACGATGAATAACGATAATGGTAGCAGCTCGGGAGGTGGCAGTGGTTCTGGCGGAGGATCCGGAGACAGCGGTAGCTCGGGAGGCAGTTCAGACAGTGGTTCCGGAGACAGCGGCAGCTCGGGAGGCGGTTCAGACAGTGGCTCCGGAGATAGCGGCAGTTCGGGAGGCGGTTCAGACAGTGGCTCCACTGACAGCGGAGACGGCGAAGATGTAGGATGGACAGACGAAATACTGTAAAGAGATTGAAACTGTGATGCAGTTATATATAATCCGGTTGAGGAATTCCATTCTCCATGTTATAATGTTCCCGTTATCTATACGAATTTTAAATACAAGAAACAATAAACGGTAGAGAGGAAAAAGGGAGAATGGAAGAACGAGAAATTGATTTATTGGATATGATTGCCGACATTCTGTCTCATTGGAAGGGCATACTGGTAGCGCTGCTGATCGGTGCAGTCCTGATGGGAGGGCTCAGTTACGTAAAGTCATATCGTAGTGTACAAAATGAGCAGACAGCAGAAGAAACAACTGTTTTGGATAGAGAGGCAGTAGATACACAGCTGGAACAATTGGAGACTGTTTTGAAGGAAGGCGATAAGACCACAGTTTTAACAACGGTTGATGATGAACGTGAATATTTATATAAAGATAAATATGCGCAGGAGTCCGTTTACATGCAGCTGGATCCGTTGAATGTCGCACAGACGGAACTGGTATATGGGATTCAGGCGGAAGACGCCGGTCAGGCACAACGACTGGGAGCAATCTATAAAAATGTGCTTGATAATGTAGGATTGTATGACTGGGTAGAGCAACAGACAGGAATTGCAGCAGCATATGTCGGAGAACTCATCTCGGTAGACACAAATTTGGAAATTTCTCTTGGAAACGGGGATAAGACCGTTGCTCTGGGAAGCGATACGATTAAGGTAACCTTGATTCAGGCGGATGAGGCTTCCTGTGAACAGCTTGCAAATGCGGTAAAGGATTATGTAGAACAGCAACAGAAAAATCTGCTGACAAAAGTTGGGGATCATACACTGGTATTGTTAGCTGAGACCTCAGGCGTGAGTATGGATACGGATGTAATGGAGGATCAGATCAGCTGTGGAGATCAGATTAGCGATCTCAGATCAAGGATCGCATCTGCAAAAGCCGGATTTACGACAGAACAGCAGCAGTATTATGATCTGCTGACATGGAAAGAGATCGAAGATGCAGAAATTGATCAAAAGGATACTGTTGAGGAACAGCCGGTACTGGACAGTCCTTCTGTAAGCAAGAAATATGTCCTGTTAGGTGCAGTATTATTTGCATTTGTTTATGCGGGGATATTATTCCTGATGTACATTTTTAATACGAAGATCCGCGTATCTGATGAATTGCAGAGTTTATATCACATTCCCCAGATTGGTGTGGTGGTAAAGGATTCTAAGAAGAAGTTTATCCTGGATAAGTGGGTGGATGACCTTCGCCATTACGGTAAGCGGAAGTTCGACGCCGAGCAGTCTATGGAACTGGCATTTGCTGCAGTGAAGATTGCAGCAATGAAAAGCAAGCTGAGTAATGTGTGCCTGATGGGGTGCAACCTGAGTGCCGGAGCAGGTAAGGTCTGTGAGAGCCTTAAGGCAGCGTTGGAGAAAGAAGGTATTCAGGTCACTGTATTGGATAATGTGTTATATAATGCAGAGTCCATGGAGAAGATAGATGCCGTAACAGGTGTGGTATTGGTAGAAAAGGCTGGATCCACATTGTATAATGAGATCGCAAATGAACTGGCATTGTTGAAGAGACAGGATATTGCAGTTTTGGGTGGAATTATTGTCGAGTAGGGTACGTTAAGTAATGAGATGATAGTAGCCAAAGTCCTTTAAAAGGACTTTGGCTATTTTTGTATGTTTGCCACGGGCGGGCTCTTAAGTGTGGAAGGGAAACACTTAAGAGTAAGTACCTTTTCAAGCAAGATATACATAGCCTGATCGGTAAATCAGCATAAAATTTTGGAGTCTGCCGGACAATCGTCAAGGTTTACAAGCACTGATGCCTCATCGTCTTGGATAACATGGTACTCATACAGTTTCCAGTGGAGATAATCATTCGAATCAGAAGGAATTTACCAACGGTTTTCAGATGATTTCCTGTGTGTTTGATGGTCATGGAGGAAGGAGAGAATGTTATGGAATGTTTCCACCAAAATACTTCGATATATCGAAATAACATAAGCAAGAAATGTATGATATTATGTGATTAAGACAATACATATTTGACAGCATAAGATGTGCATCTAGGGTTAATAGAAACAGTTCTTTGTGTTATGACAGGTCCGACAGGATAAATTAAGAAAAACAAATAAGGATCTAAAGAAAATTACAGTGAAAAGAATTAAAAATACAAATGTAAGGTGGGGAAGCACATGGATGTTACTAGAAATACTATAGTTTTTAAAATTAGTGTGGATACAGCGGAAAGCTGTGGAAAACTGGCAAATTTTATTTATAAAAGAGAAAACCATTTGGATATGGATCATGAAGAAATAGATATCGTCATATATAAATACTATATGAAAGAAACATATAGCGATAGAATTTCCGACAAATGGATACGAAAGATATATAATGATGCAAAGTTCATAAATATTAGGCAACCAGAAAATATTAAGAAAGTCACATCCGTTTTCGATGTGGTTTATTGTGTTGTCATTGATCCGACGATGGATATTGTAGACATTTCTAATATATTTTTAATCAAACATTTTTACAGTAAGCTTAATATATTGCTTCTTTTTGAAAAATGTAGTGATGATAATTATTTTAGGACCTCACAATTTTTGACTTCGGTGAATGAAAAATACCCACATTTTTATGAGGATTGTTTCTTTGATTGTAGAGGTCACATACAGAGAGCACAGAAAAATGACGTACAATTTTCAAGGAAGTTTGTTCCGCTACAGATTATTGACAAGAAAAATTTGCAACGATTGTCGCAAAAGGTGAACGATATATTGGAGTATGACCAAATAGTTAATATTATTTCAGGGGGAAAAGGTATAGATGATGTAAAAGAAGAATTTATTATTGTAGCTGCGAAATTATTAAGGGGATGTACAAGGATACCTTCAACAGATCAAATAGAAACAGTGGTTAGTCTGGTTGAAAACCTGGATGTATTATCATTTTTAATGCTTTGTTGTACTATCAGCAGTAAAGACCAAAAAAGTAGTTTTGAAAAAACAATATTACAAAAATATATATATGAAATCCAACAATATGCAGGAGCGGTTCGACAACTTGCAGAAAACGTAGTATATCATTCCAAAATGAGTTATGGAACGCTTACCATACGTATACATGCGGCAGATTCCGATTATATGAAAAATCAATATGGGATTGAGGAGAAAGGGAAAGAGTCTTATTTAGAAATTGCGGTAAGCGATTTCTGTGGGGATGAATTACGTGAAAATATTGCACAAAATTTTGTGAGAAATATTAAAGACGAAAAAATGAAGGAGAAATTTAAGGATTTGTGCCCGGCGTCTTTCTTTGTGCATGAAAAAGGCATTAGCGTAGAAAATGCATGGAATACTTTTTATGAAGAACCGGAAAATATTGGAAAACATTTTGGATTAAAAATATTTCAAAATATTGTCACTACGTTTGAAGGACATTTTGGAGCAGAAAGTCATACAGACTATATTAACAGGAGAGGAGACTGTTATTACTCATATAATGGAAATGAAAAAAGATACTGTATGCCTGGAACACAGTATCGTATTGCCGTACCTTTGATGCGTTTTCGAAATGTTATTGCAAAACAAGATACAAGCCTTGACAGTGGACTCGGTATAGGGCAATCAATTTGTCATATACTGAATTATACAACGAAACAAAAGAGTATTGTTTGGAAAAGAGATGTATCTGAGACTCAAGAAGAGAAAAATAGGCAGATTCAGGAATTGTCAAAAAAATTCAAAGACCTGGCATCTGAAGAGAATAATTGTGATATTCTATACTTACCAATGGATAATGTGGTCAATGGTGAAATATTCGCAAAGGCTTTAGTAATTGCCTTGTATTCTATAAAAAGAAAGCTGACAATAGTATTATATCAGTGTACAGAAAATCAAAAACATGATATTTATAATACACTAAAGGTCTTTTTTTGCAATACGGCGATTGAATCCATGTTTGAAAATAGAAAGAATCAAATTGTTTTGTATTCAACGGATTATAGCGAGACGGTAATAGATCTGGAGAGTGCGCATCATACAGACAATATCAATGCATATATATCATATATGAAATGTATTAATATGGACCAATATTATTTAAGGAAAGGAAATGAAGAATTAGATATCGAGGAAGGATCAAAAGGCTATATTCCCTGTGATATTTTGCAGGAAGTAGAGATAGACAACAAGTGTCAGACGCTGTTCGAACATTATACAGAGTCTATTCTTAAAAAAAATATTCAGGAAAAAGAGTTTGGATGCAAATTGGAACATACACATATGAGATTAGGGTCGACAATCCATATTGGAGACTTTTACGAAGCGGAAATATTATTTGGGAACAAATTGTTTGTTTCAAGATTTGCAGTTCTTTTGGTTAAGGATATGCGCTCTTTACTTGACAACGTCTCAAAAGTGACCCTATATGGATATGGAACTTATTCTGAAACAGTGCTTGTCCAAATGGTCGAGATGATTCAAAGCTATTATAATAATAGAATTGATGTAGACTATATTATTTTAGAGCGCGAAGAGGAGAGACGTGGTTTTCTGCATAAAGACCGAATCCGTTATAACCAAATGTTTGAATCAAAACAAGAGAGAGTGGAGTATTTTAAGAACCGAAAAATTGTAACGGTCGTTTTGATAAATTCTACATTAAAAACACACATCCGGTTAATCAAATTATTCCAAGATGAAAATGATATGCAGGCAGTTGAAAACTGGTTGCTTAAAAACTATGCAGTTTTATTGGTGGGAAGTGAAAACCGGTATTGGAAACTATCCAAGGGAAAAACAGTAGAACTTAGTATAGAAGAGATAAAACCTGATCCACGGTATTTTATACAGCTGCCGGTTGAATATCAGGAGCCGAGAGAATGTGAATTTTGTTTCCCTGGGAATCCAATAGCAGAAATTCCGCTGATTGAAGTAAATGCAGCTTCGACAATTCCCAATCAGGCATTTGGAATCAGAGATTTAAAAAAGAAAAAGCCGGGAAAAATAAAATATGATGATATTAAGAAAACAGAAAATAAATTGAAGTGCCTTAAGGGGCAGTTCATTTATAACCATGTCCAAAGAAATGAAAATCATTTTCTCTATTACTTTAAGACAGAGGATATATGGATTCGGGAAAAAGAGAACATCAGAAGTTCGCTGGAAGAATGGAAAGATTCCCGAAAAGAGGACAGAAAAAACCAGTATCATATTATTGTGTCTCCCATGCACTATAGCAATGCTGGATTTATAGAGCTGGTCAATGATACGGTGTTTAATGGCAATGCCATATTACTTCGAATTGATTTTGATAAAGAATATCGTTGTAACGCTTACACTAAATTTTCATATCTGCGTAATTACATCCGACAACTGCGTGAAATGAACATACAGGGATCGATTTGTGTGCACTACGTTGACGATGTAATTATCAGTGGCAGAACATTCCACAGAGCTAAGAGCCTGGTGGAGACTGTTTTGAAGGAAGAGGGAATTTTTGAAGAAAAAGTTAATATAGATATATTTGATAAAGTGTTTGTTCTTATAGATCGTAATTCCCCGGACAGTCGGAAACAGTATGTGAAAGATGTAGAGGATTTTTATTCATTTATTGACGTAAATATTTCGTCACTGAGAAACTACGGAGATTCGTGTGTGTTCTGTAATCTTGAAAAAGAATCTTTGCTATTGTACGATACGGCAGCGACGGAACTTATGGCAAAATATTGGGAAAGAACATCTGAAAAATTTCGTCTTTATGGATTAGAAGAGTACAATGATGAGCATAATAAAGAACAGAGGAAAAGAGCAGATATAGACAGAGCTTTCCGAAGATTGTTCTGTACGCATATGGCACAGTGCTTGTTGAAAGAAGATGCTTATCAGAATGATACTGAAAAAGCAATTTGCCTGATATTAGACCTGCTCAATACGGATTATATAAATCGAAAAGCGGAGTGTCAGAACGAACGGAAAGGAAGTGGAGAGGAAAAAGTAGAATTTGAATATTTTTTGTCTTATCTAAAGTGTATTTCACGCCCCTTTTTAGTATTCCGAAAAGCTATAAAGGAGGCTATTTTTGATGTTTTATTGTTACTGTTGGATGCAGTAGTCAAACATGAGAACATTAGCAACTTATTAAAAGATAAAATAGTCGGAAAAGATTATCTTGAAAAAGCCGTAGTAAAAAAGAGATTTAAAGAACTTGACGATAATATTTTGAATGATCAGAATTTGGATAAAAGGGATAAGCAGGAATTAGTCAAATTGTTAATGAAGCAATTGACGGAACTTAAAAGTAATTATATTATCCGTAAGGAGAACATGGATGCCATATATGCATTTATGAAGGGGAGAAATGAAAGACAATTCCAAATCTACTACATGACATTGATAAATCGACTGGTAGGAGCCAGTTCAGACACGAATAAGAGCGTTTGGCTGGAAAAGATGATAATGGAGTCCTCCTTTAAGGTTGTTCCACCGGAATTTCAAGAATGGATAGTTATTGAAAATACAAGGGCATTTCGTGATGGAATAGAGAAATTGTATATCATGTGGAATACTTCTCAGAACTTTCAAGACTTGTCAAATGACAGGATTAAATATTTGGGACAAAAATATGATTACTATAGAGCAACAACAATGTTTATAAATTTCCTAAACAGAAATGAAGAGGAATTTAAGAAATATGAGAGTCTTATAAAGGTAGACAGGGAAAGCGAAACAGCTTGTCAGACAGACAAAAAAATAGAACGTTTTATTGAGAGCCTGCCAATTCTCCCTACACTTAATCCGAGGAGCTATACGAAAGCTTTAAGAAGAAGTAATAATAATTTAGTTGCTGTTTTAAGAAGGACACAAACAGTAATACAGGAGGAAATGAATTCACCTGAACAAAACGCAGAAGAAATGCCACAGGTGGAAGCATTACAGCGGATCATCAAGAATGAGGCAGATGCGTACCAATACGCCAATTTCTATAAGATTTTGGATGACTTAGGGTATATAAATGGGGACTTGGTAAATCAAGAAGGCGTGGATATGCTTATTTGCTGCACGAAAGTTCTGCATTTATGCCGGAACAAAGATCTGCAAATTCTGGAAAAGGTAAAAGAATTAGCAGTATTGTTTCGGATAATACTTAAAGCATCCAAGGTACAATTTATCGTAGAAAATGAAAGTAATCGATATTTGGACCGCTGGAAGGATGATGTTGTAGACGAGTTTAATAAACTTGTTGCTGGTTGGAACCAGAAACTTGATCAACATGTAAAAGAAATCGATAAAGAAAAGGTCAATCATTACATGGTATTGATTGAGAAAACAGGAAACAGTGATTGTAATATCGACATATCAGAAGATACAGAGAAATTACTGAACAGTTTAGAAAAGCAAGGAGAACTCGACAACAATTATATTATAGATAATGAGAAAGGAATTGTGCTATGGAGAATAAAGAGTCAGCAGAGAACTATTTGGATTAATATTGAAAAGCTAGAATGGATGTTGGAAGATCGATTGCGAATTGCACGTGACATGAGAAAGGTAATGATATTTTATCAAGAATTACGAAGAGAAATATTTAATACAGAAAATGATTACTTCATGGATGAAATATCAAATGCCCAAAGAAAACTTAATATTTATAATAGTAACAAAGTATTTACACATACGAAAGAATATCCACAGATAATCCAGTACAATCAGGTAAAAAATTATTTTGAGAATATAAATCAGAAGCAAGGTGATTGGAAAATTTATCCGCATTATCTCTTGAATTTGTTGGCGGATCTTAGCGTCAGCAGGTACTATCGAAGAGGGTTAAAGGAACCATTATATGACGAATTGGATATGAACAGTCTGGCTCAATGGAAAGATATAGGCGAATTATTAAGAAACCAAAGAAGCTTCATTTATGAGGCAGAACCGGGGGAGAGAGTAAATGTGCGGTTAGAAGTTGACTCGGAAATTAAGGGCGAGGATCGCATTTTATGTCGAGGAAATAATCCCGATGCAATAAGGGAGTTTACACTTCTTCTATATGCTTTGATCTTAAATGCAGCGGAAAAAGGCCGTGGGGTTAGGATAAGTCGCGGAGAATCGACAAAAGAATGTGTACACGGAGTGGAAATTAGTGTTATAGTGAACTTGAAGAGAGAAGGAAAATACCTGATTATTCAGAATGAGAGCACGCAAAATGTAAATTTTGACGAAATCAAAAGAAAATTAAAAAGGGTGCCGGAATCTTCAGAGGATGGAATCTCATTGTGGAGTGCAAAAGTCTATATCCAAAGATGCAGCAGTGCTGCGGCGATAACTATGATCAATGAAGCTAGGGAAAAGTTTTTATCGAATCAGGGAACGAAGCAGGAACTGGAATCATTGAAGGCGAAAGTAATCGCCTATTTAGACGAGGAAGACAGTATAAAAATAGACGGTAATGAGATTAATGGGAAATTTTTCTTTACAGTTGGGTTGCCAATCTTTCTAGATGCAGAGAATAATGAGGAATAGATAAGGAGAAAAGAATGAATAAAATAGCTATAGTTGAAGACCGGTTGAAAAATGCAGTGCTTATCGCAAGACAATTACAAGATTGGCTTATACGAGAAAACCTAGACAATGTGATTGAATTGAAGAAAGTTTTGTTGTTTAGTGTATCTGAAGAAGCATTTAGAACAGAGTTGGAAAAATTTGTGACTGAGGTTGAGGAGTTAGATCTTGATGTTGAACGAACACATTTATGGGATTTTGATGATAAATTAGATGAATTCATGGATGATGTTGAGAAAAAAAATTTTTTGCTGATTGATTTTTTGCTTTCTGAAGATGGGTCTGAAGGTGTGCCTCAGTACAGGGTGAATATACGCTATGCCAGAAGACAAAATGGGGAGAGGAAAAAAAGACTGTTTTTCTATACGCTATCAGGACTAGAAAATTTTAATCTTTTATGTCAACTAGTGGGAGAGGAACAGGTACTTCCTTCAAAATATGAGAATGGAGAACCCCCATGTTTGGATTTGCAAAACATTGATAATTTTCGAGATGCAATTCAAGAGATAATAAATAATGAATAATATGAGGTAATATATGAAATTATATTATTATACGTCAACAGATACAATGAGATATATTTTAGGTAGCGGAGACATTTATGCTACCAATATCAGATATATGAATGATTCGGAAGAATATACGAATGGTCTTAATGAAATAAAATTATTGATGCTTGATAAGAAAATGGTACAAGCGTGGATTACTAAAAGAGGACGTAATGATGTTAAAATCAGTGATATGAAAAAGATATTTACAGATAAGAATCTCAAAAAGAATAGGGAAAATAGAGAGTTTTATTCCATATCATTTTGCGAGAAAAACGATTTACTAAGCCAATGGGCGATTTATGCAAAAGAGGCAGGGGTTAGTATTCAGATGGACTTTGAAGAGGGAAAAAAGTATAATTTTTCAACGCAAAGTTGCAATGGAGACGAAGAGAAGAAGGCGCGGTGGAGTCTCAAACCAGAGGCTGTACATTATTTTACAAAGAAATCCATGGAAAAGAGGGCATATAACGTAGAAGCCGATGCGATTTTAGACCAGTTATATGGAGAAGAAAATGTCGATTTGGCAGAAGATATAAATGACCGGTGGCAATATGCAAGTGTATATGTAAAGCGTTATGATTTTTACCAGGAAGCAGAGAGACGGATAGTATTTCAGCCGAAAAAGAGCGTGGATGCACCTAAGATCATGTATCGTCAGGATAAAAATGTATTAAAACCGTACTTGGATATTGAGTGTGAGAACGGATGGCCTATTCAGGAAATTATGGTAGGTCCCGGTTTTAATCAAAATGTTGTGTACGATAGTGTAGTACATTTTTTAAACAATGCAAAGGTAAAAAACGGTATGAAGGTACCGGATGATTACATAAAGAAGATACAAAATTATTTTCATTCGTTTGATTTGGAATTGCAGAAACTCCCTCGTTATAAGCAGCTTAAGGATGCGCTTGATCATGGCTATGGAATTAGGGAAATGGACTTATATGGAACCCAGAGAATATTGGGCAATCAGGTACAATCCTTATGCAATGAAATCTGCAACAGCAAAGAAATAAAAAGAAAAACAAAAGAATATATAAAGAATAATTACTTTAGTAAATGTGGAATTATTGTATTAAAGTCCAGCATACCATATATTTTCTAAGTTTACAAAGAAGCGTATAAGGCAATAGAAATGGACTCTTTTAAGAATTCTGGTTTTAAAGTTTATGTAAACTTCCAAGCTGATGTGAAAAATACTCAGTTTGGAGTTTTCACGGTAAGAAGAAAAGATATTCACCTAAAAGCCGATTACCCAAAAGAGAATTATTTCGCATTATAATTCATGTTTGAGCGGGTAATAGAATCTGAAAATGTCGTTGAAATGCAAGGAAAAAGATCTCTCAGCCAGTATGGGAGACAGACGGTTTATACAGGAACGCTTGGAGATTTTAGATCATAAGTTGCTCGATTGCGGGATGTGGCATACCTACCACCTTGTTTCTTATAAGGTTATTATGTAGGAAAGCCAGAAAAAGTGAATCTGAGGGGAAAAAGCCATTTACTGACGAGAGTGTGAACTGTAACCGCCTCACGTCTCACGAGAATATGCGTAACAATTGCGTTTTTCCATATAATATGTTATGATGATTAAGAATTTTGAGTTTTGAAAGTGAGGACATTATGTTATTAGATAATAAATCCATTTTGATCACAGGTGGTACCGGCAGTTTTGGTAAAGCATTTACCAAGTATGTGTTGGACAATTACAATCCCAAGAAGATTATCATTTATTCCCGTGATGAGTTCAAGCAGTTCATTATGCAGAATGAATTCAAGCAGTATGCTGATAAGCTTCGTTTCTTCATTGGCGATGTAAGAGACAAGGAACGTCTGACCAGAGCGTTCGAAGGTGTTGATTATGTTATTCATGCTGCGGCTTTGAAGCAGGTTCCCGCTTGCGAGTACAATCCCGCTGAGGCAATCAAGACCAACATCCATGGGGCACAGAATGTCATTGATGCAGCACTGGATACCGGTGTCAAAAAAGTGGTAGCCCTGTCTACGGACAAGGCTGTTAATCCGGTGAACCTGTATGGTGGAACCAAACTGGTATCTGACAAACTGTTCATTGCAGCCAATGCTTATGCAGGAAGCAAGGACATCTGCTTCTCCATCGTTCGCTATGGTAATGTAGCCGGAAGCCGTGGATCTGTTATTCCGTTCTTCCATAATATTATCAAGAACGGAGGTACTGAACTCCCTATCACCGACTATCGTATGACCCGTTTCTGGATCAGCCTGCAGCAGGGTGTGGAACTGGTGATTAAAGCACTGGAAGAGTCCAAGGGCGGTGAGACTTTCATCTCCAAGATTCCTTCCTTCAAGATCACGGATCTGGCACAGGCAATGCTTCCCGGTTGTGAGATGCCTGAAGTTGGAATTCGCGAAGGCGAGAAGTTACATGAAATTATGGTAACTGTGGAAGATTCCCTAAATACTTATGAATATGACAAACATTTTATCGTATATCCCCAGATGGTATGGAGCGAGTCCAGACGTGCTGTTCCTACCGGCAAGAGAGTTACTGAAGGATTTTCCTACAGTTCCGGTAATAATACGGAATGGTTGACTGTGGAACAGATCCGGGAATTATTAAAGACTATTGAGTTAGAGAAATAAATTTTAAAAGATCTGCCTGTATAAGCAGATATTTTCAGACTGTTGGAGTCTGTGAAAGTTTTTCTGTAAATAAGTATTAGCTAATAGGTCTTCTATGATAAAATCTAAATCATAGGAGGCCTATTATTATGGCAAGAGAAAAGAAACCTGTTCACAAAGTACAAATGACTGAAGGAAAACGGAATATCATTCATCAGCTTTTGGACGAATACGATATCCAGTCTGCTGAAGATATTCAGGAAGCTCTCAAGGATCTCCTGGGTGGCACAATCAAAGAAATGATGGAAGCCGAAATGGATGATCACCTTGGATATGAAAAATCCCGGCGTTCCGATAGTGATGATTACCGGAATGGTTACAAAACCAAACGTGTCAACAGCAGTTATGGCACTATGGAGATTGAGGTGCCACAGGATCGCAGATCCTCTTTTGAGCCTAAGGTTGTTCAAAAGCGTCAGAAAGATATTTTCGACGTGACAGACAAGCTGTTGCCTCAGATTGAAGACTGGCAGAACCGCCCTCTGGATGAAATCTATCCGATCGTCTACATTGATGCAATCCATTATTCTGTACGTGATAAAAGGGTGATTCGGAAACTTGCTGCATATGTCATTCTTGGTATCAATACAGAAGGAAAAAAGGAAGTACTTTCCATCAATGTAGGCGATACTTAATAGTGCTTCGATTTATCGAAATGGCGTAAATTTAAATCTAAGAGAAAATATTTGAATTTTTTAAGGATAGCTATTTAGTGTTATAAGGTAAAGAGAAAGAATTCGATAAATTGAGATAACGTTCTCAAGAAGCATGTGATATTATTAAATACAAGAAACCGCCTATTAAGTGTCATAGCGTAAAAAGTGCATTAAACAATTAGGGATGGGAGAAAAATATGGACTCACCTATTTTAAGTAATATTTTGAAAATTATTTCTTTAATAATTGGCGTTATTGGGATAATTATTTCGTTACAAATTAAAAGCAGAGTAGATAATAAAGATGCTCTCTTTAAAACTTTGATTAGACGAACGAAACAATCTATACTGAATTGGAAAAGCTTATCTCAACTGGCAGAGAACTAAAGCGGATATAGGAGAATAAAGAGAACGTGGATATAGAAGCAATGGGAATAGAATTTGTGAAAATGATTATTCCTGAGATTATATTAGCTGTATTGCCACTACCGCTAAAATTTTTAAAAAATAGAAATCTGTGGTTTGCAAAGCTCAGGGATTGGAAAAATCGGAAGCTAATAGAGGATATAGTGGTTGGAAGAATAAGGCATGAATCAGATGTAAAATTTTGGACCAATACAAAGTATTATTGGTTTCAGCTGATATTTATCCATATTATATTTTCGATACTATTGCTTTTTTGTTGGCTGGGAGCGTTTGTAGTCAGATTACAAATGCAAAATGTAATACAGAGTACTATATCGCGTTCGGATTGGATAATAATTTGGACGATATTGTTAGGAAACATAGTTTTGTCAGCGGTGGTGGCTTCACAGAAAAAATTTAAATGGTATATAGGTGCAGTGATAATAACAGTTTATGTTTTTTTACAGATGGTCTATTTTACTATGGATTTAAACTCTTTTCTAATAGTAGTAAGTATTGCTGTATTTATGGTAACCGTGGCACTACAATCCTTTCTGGAAAATAATATATTCATGGAATGTTATAAAAATGGTTACATTAAAATTAGTAAATTCATCAGATGTATCGGTATAATGTTCATAATAGTTATATGTTTGGAAAAACAGGAATGGTTAACATATTGTATATATTTATGGATGTTTATGACTACTATGGAATATATGATAATGATATTGGGGGATCAAAGAGATCTGGTAGAAGTAACGATATGTTTTAAGGACCATAGTGCAAAAACAGGTGAAGCTATTGCAACATGCCATGATGGGAGATTATTGTATATATCAGAGGAGGGTGTTCATAAATTTGAAGATATACAAAATGTCCGATATATTCATTATGAATTTATAAATTCTGGCAAGAAAATCTTTTTATGGAATAAGGTATATTGTGTATTAAAGGATGGACAGGTGCGAGACTATGACTGGTATTCGTGTCGTAGAGGAGACTGGATGATGTTTGGAAAGGCAGAGGATAATAAAAGAATGATAGATATTTTCCCAATATCTCGAATCAAAGAATTTGTGAATACAGATATGTGTATTGCGGGACAGAAGGAACCTGGCAAATTATCAGATCCCCTCTGCAAAGAAGATATATAACATTATTGAACAATAGGCAATTGATTGAAACAGGGCAAAGCAGAAGTTAGTTGTGCAATTCTTTTTCTGAAGCGTGGCAGTAGAAGTTACTAATGCAATCAACCCTGATGACCACTTTTGTAAAAAGTTTGTAAGATTCTGTCGCATATTGTCATGTATATTATAGAGACCCAAAATATAGGACAAAGGCGGTAGATGAATATGTACAACACCAAAGAAAAATGTTTGGAAATCGCTCGCAGATTTGAACAGTTGTGTGAGGAGAGAGGAACGACACCCTACAAGATCGCCAGGTATTCTGGGCTGTCTTCCTCTACGGTAAGTAATTTCCTGGCTGGTAAGACAGTTCCGAGAATCGACACGGTGATGATACTTTGCAATCAGCTTGGAGTCACAGTTACGGATATTTTCGATGAGTGGGAAAGGGTAGAAGTAACTGCACAGGATGAAGAAATGGTGTTGCACACATATCGCAATCTGCCTGAGGACAAGAAGAAAGCATTTATGAAATTGTTGCTGACATCATGAACTGTCATGGATTTGCTCATATAATCATCATTCTCAAGACGCAACTAATTAAAAAAGAACTCAAATTTTTGAGTTCCTTTTTGAGTTGTTATACCTCTAAAGAATCCGCAAATCTCAAATAAATATAGACAAACTCCTCTCGTTCTGTGGTATGATGAGAAAGTAAACAAGCAGAGAGGACATATTATGAATATTATACTTTTGTCAGGTGGCTCCGGACAGCGTCTGTGGCCGCTATCCAATGAGATAAGATCCAAACAGTTTATCAAGATATTTCATACAGCAGACGGTGGTCTGGAATCCATGGTGCAGCGGGTATGCCGTCAGATACGGGAAGTAGATCCGGAGGCAAAGGTAACGATCGCCACTTCCAAATCCCAGGTGTCGTCTATTTACAGTCAGCTGGGGCAGAATATAGGGGTCAGTGTGGAACCCTGCAGACGAGATACTTTTCCTGCGATCGTATTGTCCGTAGCTTATCTGAAGGATGTGCTGGGGGTAGCGGAAGACGAACCGATCGTGATCTGCCCGGTGGATCCTTATGTGGAGACGGATTATTTTCAGGCACTGCAGGCATTGTGCGATCGCGCGGGAGAGTCTGAGGCGAATCTTGTGCTCATGGGAATCGAACCCACGTATCCCAGTGAAAAATACGGCTATATCATACCGGAGACGACGGACGATCTGAGCCGTGTAACGATGTTCCGGGAGAAACCGACGAAAGAAGTCGCAGAGGAATATATTGCCAAGGGTGCCCTTTGGAATGGCGGAGTGTTTGCTTTCCGGTTGGGCTATGTGCTGAAACGTGCCCATGAACTCATAGATTTTACGGATTATGAAGACTTGTTTCAGAAGTATGATACATTGCAGAAGATCAGCTTTGACTATGCCGTGGTGGAAAAAGAGCCTGCTATAGAAGTGATGCGTTTCGCAGGGACCTGGAAGGATCTGGGTACCTGGAATACACTGACGGAGGCCATGGACAGTCAGTGCGTCGGGCAGGATGTCCTGAATGATACCTGTGAAAATGTGCATGTAGTGAATGAACTGAATGTACCGATCCTGTGCATGGGATTGAAAAATATGGTCGTGGCGGCCAGTCCGGAGGGAATCCTGGTATCGGATAAGGAACAGTCGAGCTATATCAAACCCTATGTGAATCAATTCGTTCAGCGGGTAATGTTTGCCGAAAAGTCCTGGGGGAGTTTCCGCGTTCTGGATGTGAAGGAACAGAGTATGACCATCAAGGTAACATTGAATCCGGGACATGGGATGAATTATCACAGCCATGATTTCCGCGATGAAGTATGGACGGTCATTGCCGGAGAAGGCCGGGCGATTCTGGATGATGTGGAGCGGCCGGTGAAACCGGGTGATGTACTGAGCATGAAAGCAGGCTGCAAGCATATGATCATTGCGGATACAGAACTGCAGGTGATCGAAGTGCAGATCGGTGAAGAGATCAGTGTGCACGATAAGCATAAGTATGAATACCGGAAGGAAAAAGTATTACAATGACGATGACTATGACTGCGAAAAAGAAAAAAATACTGTTTTGGTCCATTCTTGCACTGGCGATTATTCTGCGTTGTATCCGGTTTGGCTCAGTGCCTGATGGGATCAACCAGGATGAGGCCATGGGTGCTATGGATGCATGGGCATTATCGAAATACGGTACCGACCGCTTTGGTACGTTTCTGCCGGTTCATTTTGAGGCCTGGAAATACAGTCAGATGAGTGTTCTGCTATCTTATTGTATGATTCCGTTTATCAAGGTGTTTGGTTTTAGTACCGTGACAGTGAGGATGCCGATGCTGCTGGTATCCTGTGGGGCGGTTGCACTGGTATATTTAGTGTCGGAAAAGCTGTTTGATGAGAGGATTGCTTTTATAGCGATGCTTTTGACGGCGGTGAATCCCTGGCAGTTCATGCAGAGCCGCTGGTCACTGGACTGCAACCTGTTCCCGCATGTATTTTTATTGGCGTTTTATTTGTTATTGTTGGGACTGGAAAAAAGACGGTATTTGTATTTATCCATGATCTTTTTTGGACTGACATTTTATTGTTATGGAATAGCGGCGTATTCCGTTACGGCATTTTTGTTTGTGTTTTTTGTATGGTGTCTGTGGAAAAAACAACTGAAATTCCGGGAGGGATTGTTGTGCGCAGTGCTATTTACTGTGGTTGCCCTGCCGGAGGTGATTGTCCTGGGAATCAATGCGATACACTTTGGCAGGACCATCGAAACGCCCTTTTTTACCATGCAATATTTTCCGGATAGTCTCAGAAGCGCGGATATACTGCTTTTAAATTTTTCCTTTGCACAGCTGGGCAGGAATGCGTGGGCATTATTCAGCAGGGTGTTCCTGCAGCTCCCGGACATTTTCTTTAATTCAATTCCGGCGTTCGGACCCTTATATCATGTGTCGATACCGTTTGTATTTATAGGAATCATTGTATTTACGATTCGCCTTTTTAAGGAAAAACAGATTGAAAAACAGACGCAGATGCTGGCATTGTGGGGATTCCTGATCACGGGGATCTGGGTTGGCCTGATCACCTATGAAGTGAACATTAACCGTGTGAATATTATCTTCTACCCGGTGATTGTGTTGTGCGCTTATGGTATTTCGCTGGCAGTGGACAAATGCAGGAAACTCTTACCGGTTATCATGGCTGTGTATGTAGTTAGCAGCGTATTGTTTTTTACAACGTATTTTACAGAGTATGCGGAAGAGAGCAGACAGTATTACAACAGGGATTTCCTGGATGCCGTGTCCGAAGCTGACAGCATGGAAGGATATGACAGCTTGTACATCACAGGCAATCTGGGGTGGCAGTTCAACCAGTCAGCCACGGAGATCCTGACCCAGTATGCCTGCAGAATAGATGCCAGGTATTATCAGAGCGAGGATTACGCACAGCGTTATCACTACATCTATCCGGAAAAATCCGGAACGGAACTGGCGGAAGCCATCGGGGATGGACTGATGGTACTCTATGAGGGAGACCTGCAGTACCTGCAATTCCCTTATGAAGTGATCGATACTGTGGGAGAATATTCACTGGTAACAGCAAAGTTCTGAGAAGGACAGGGATTATTTCCCAGAACGGATCACCTCCACACCGAACAGGAAGCGTCCTTCCTCGTTGGGATGAATGGAATCTGCCAGATATTCTGCGGCATTATGTTCATTCCACTGCAGAGCATCATTGATATTCAGAAAATCAACATTCTCAGCCGCGGCGGTTTCTTCTGCCGCGGCAATATAGTCTTCTAATACATTTTCTTCGTCACCGATGCGTGCCATTCCCTTTTCAAAAGACAGAATATAATTGGAGGATATGACCATGATCCGTGCATCCGGATAGGATTCCCGCAGAGCCCGGATGCCGGTGCGGAGCCCGTCTTGGTAATCGGCGATGGAATATCCCTCAAAATAATCGTTTAAGCCGTAATTGATGAGGAAACAGAGTTTTTTATCACCGGAAAGTTCTTCCGTATTATGGTCTAAAAAGTCCTGTACGACATTCGGGAAGGAATTATCGTCATCGCTACTCCGGGTAGCGGAGGAACCGCCGATTGCCAGATTATGCACGGTGGCACCGGTCAGAGCGTGGACAACTCCGGGAATGGAAGCAAAATCATGATAATTTCCCATGACACTGTCGCCGAAAAATATAAGCTCGTGGTCGGACAGGTCGGGATAGTCAGCCGGAGAATTTACAGCATTCTGTACCAGTGTGTAAAAATGATCTAAGCTGTTATCGCTTTCTGTGCTCCGGTATTGCAGGGAGCCGCTCAGCACCAGCAGCATTACGGAACGGGCGGCTTCGGCAGTTAATTCCGTGGGAGTGTCATAGGCATCCGGATTTGAGATCAGCCATTCTTCCTGGCCGGGGAAACAGAGGGTCACGTTCTCTCTGGCGGACAGAGGGGAAGCCAGCACCCGGAACACAGTGCAGTAAGTGTCCAGATCTTTATTGGCATGTGACTGCCAGTATTCCAGGGAAGGCGCAGAGAAAATGACGGTGAATTCGGCGCCGGCGTAGGTATCCACATAGGACAGGAGGTCTTCGTCCAGGGAGGCAGAGAAGCGGGCATCGCTGTGCAGGCTGCTGTTCCACAGGGAGAGCGGATCCAGCACGAGGAAGACATGAGTCACGTCATTCCCGGAGGAAAAAGCCATTTCCAGATAATCGGACAGGTCGGAAAAGGATGCGATCCGGTGGGAACCGCGTACCACGTCGTATCCCATATAGGTGGGATAGATGTCTTCGGCGAAAGCTTCCGGCGCGGACATGGACAAAAATACGCCCTGATAGGATTCTTGTTGTAATCTGCCAAGGTCGGAGGAACGCTTCCCGGGCTCATATATTTTTAAATAAAGAATTCCGCTGGTTACAATGCCGGCCAACAGAAGCGCGGCAAGGGCAAAAAGCAGAAATTTCCAGGGAGATTTTTTACGTATGGTTTGTTTGTTCATGGGATAGGGCATCCTTTCTGTCAGATCTGGCGAATCCGGTGATTCTTCTGATTTCAGATGGTTTTATTATACTTCACAAGAGTGGCGCTGCCAACACCATTGTTGTTTTTCTCCCGGCAATATGATAAGATGAAGCAGTGAATGACGAGTGGCAGCCTTTTGAAAATTCAGATTTGGCAAAAGAGTAAAAAGACTAAAAATTGCAGATGTTTGCAACAAAGCATCATAGCAGCGGATAGAAAAGAAATGAAGATGTTACAGGAGGAAGAAAATATGGAACAGTTAGCCATTTTTGGAGGGAAACCGGTACGTGAGAAGAAGATTTTCTACGGACGGCAATATATTGATCAGGCAGATGTAGAGGCAGTAACCAAGGTGCTGACTGCGGATGTGATTACCAGCGGACCTAAGGTGAGCGAGCTGGAGCAGCATCTGTGTGAACTGACCCATGCAAAATACGCGGTTGTGGTATGTAACGGTACCGCTGCTTTACATCTGGCGGCGCTGGCAGCGGGATTCGGTGAGGGAGACGAGGTTATCGTAAGCTCGATCACTTTTGCCGCATCCTCCAACTGTGTATTATATGCGGGGGCGAAGCCTGTTTTCGCGGATATTGATCCGGAGACCTACAATATCGAACCGGCGTCCATCCGCAAGCTGATCACACCCAGGACGAAAGCGATCGTTGCGGTAGATTTCACCGGTCAGGCAGTGGAGCTGGATGAGATCCGGGAGATCTGTAAGGAGCACAATCTGATCCTGATCGAGGATGCTGCGCATGCCATCGGTACGAAATATAAAGGCCAGCCTGTGGGAAGCCTGGCGGATATGACCTGCTTCAGCTTCCATCCGGTCAAGACGGTGACCGGCGGAGAAGGCGGCGCCATTACGACCAATGATGAGAAGCTGTACCGTCATCTGATGCGGCTGCGTACCCACGGTATTACGAGGGACCCGGAAGAAATGGTACATCCTACCGATGCGCTGTGGTACAACGAGCAGGTAGAGCTGGGCTTCAATTATCGTATGACGGATTTCCAGGCGGCACTACTATTGAGTCAGCTGAAGAAGCTCCCTGCATTTGAACAGCGTAGAAAGGAAATCCATAAGCGTTATAATGAAGCGTTCGGCAAAATGCCGGAACTGATCCTGCAGAAGGAGATCCCGGAGTCTGACACGACCTGGCATCTGTATGTGCTGCATCTGAATCTGGAGAACCTGAACTGCGACAGACGTCAGTTTTTTGACGCGATGTATGCGGAGAATACCTGTCCTCAGGTGCATTACCTGCCGGTTTACTGGCATTCCTATTATGAGAAGCTGGGATATCAGAAGGGACTGTGCCCCAATGCGGAGAAGTATTACAACGAGGTGATGAGTATTCCTCTGTATTACGGATTGACGGATGACGATGTGGAAGATGTGATCCATGCAGTGAAAAAGGTGGTAGCTTATTACACGAAGCTGAAATAAGATCCGGCAATGGGCGGAGCAGTGCCGGAACATGGGAAATAACGGAACTGTGCCGGAACACGGGAAATGCCTGGAACTGTGCCGGATTATGGGTAATGACCGTAGCTGTGCCGGATTATGGGAAATGCCCGGACTGTGCCGGAACATGGGGAATAGCGGAATGAAGCAGAAAGTAGCAGGAAACGGTATTTTGAAAGAAAATAAGAAAAATTGGATAGAAATTTCGGGGTTTGCTGCACTGGTAGCCATCGCATCGGCAGTTACGTTCTGGCTGTTTTACCGGCAGTGTGTGGAAAGCATGCTGGGATCGGGACTGTATCATTCCGATATGAAGGCATATATTCTGGAAATGCAGGGACTGGACAGCGGCTACAGCTTCCCTTACCCGGTTTTGTTCAAGCTGGCGGCGGCGATCCATCTGGTGACCGGCTCCTTTACCGACGGAGCGGAGCTGGCCATGGCACTGGCAACGATGCTGTTAAACGGCGGAGCAATGATCGTTCTGAAGGTGATGCTGGACAAGCATGTGGGAGCAAAGCTGCAGGAAGCTATGCCCGGAAAACCTTGGCTTCCGGGGATCCTCACGGGAACGGCAGCGGTATCTCTGTTTTTTGTATCGATGGTATACCCGCCGACAGGGATTTATCTCCCCGGTATCAAATACAAATATCTCGGGGTATTTACGCCGAATCCCTTCCACAACGCCACCTATATGGCGGCACGGCCGTTCGCAATTCTTGCATTTTTTAAGTATGGTGAATTGTTGCCGGTGTATGAGCAGAAAAATGCGGTCAGAGAGCATAAGAGAGATTATATTCTGTTTGCAATTTATCTGCTGCTGGCGACCATGACGAAACCCAGTTTTACCATAGTGCTGGTCGGAGACGCAGGGATTTTGATGCTGTGGAGAATGTTCCGCAGCAGATTCCGGAATTTTGTACCTACGGTGTGGCTGGGAGTATGTTTTATCCCGACTTTTATGGATCTGCTCTACCAGTTCCGGGGAGTGTTCGTACCGCAGGAGGGACAGGAAGGCGGCATCGGATTTACTTTTGGACATGTATGGGCGCAGTATTGTGACAATCTGCCCCTGGCTATCGGACTGGCCATCGGATTCCCGATCCTGGTACTTCTGCTGAACTACAAGGAACTACGCAGAGACAGTATCTACCGTTTTTCCTGGCAGGTGTATGTGATGAGCTTCCTCATGGCATTCTTCCTGTATGAAAAAGGATTCCGGGAGATGGACTTCAATTTCTCCTGGGGCTATATGTACGGAATCTTCTTCGCATTTGTGGGAGCATTGCTGGTACTGCTCCGCGCGACAGCAAATGCCGACACCCGGAAGAGAAGGATTGTCGTAGCAGTACAGTGGCTGGCTTACCTGTGGCACCTCGTATGCGGAGTGTATTATTTTTGGGGATTTTTGCAGGGAGCGATGTATTATTGATGTAAATTGAGAGTTAGTGAAGAAATACTATCGAATCCCCGTAGCCCCGTGGCTGCTGATTTCTTGAAAAAATTCATGGGTCTATAGAAGATAAATTTCCCTGTAGGTACTTTTGGGGACAGGCAAAAAACAAAAACTAAACAATATGGGTCTATAGCGAAAAATTCGTCTGCCAGATACTCAATTTCTTCAAAATGAGTACCTCAGAGCCAGTTTTTTCCCTATAGACCCATATTCATCTTTTTATGCGTTATTTGTAGCAAATTTAGTATCTCACAACACGTTTTTTCTGCATAGACCCAAAATGTAGAACGCCCACGGAAGACATTTTAGAATATATAATTCCCTTGTTATACCTTCCGGTTTTCACAATTTGGGTATCAGCAACAAAACAAGCTTCTCATACCCACAAACTTTTCATAGCGTGGGTATCAGCAACAAAACAAGCTTCTCATACCCACAAACTTTCCATAGCGTGGGTATCAGCAGCAAAACAAGCTTCTTATATCCACAAACTTTCCAAAACAAAAACAGCGACTTGTGAGCAAGCTCCCAGATCGCTGTTTCCGTTTTGACTTT
>OGYK01000613.1_pt1 | contig 29436 bp, 21 predicted proteins | sample 1576501 | NCBI WGS metagenome assembly OGYK01 (sample SAMEA3541530, study PRJEB24748) | human gut metagenome | biome: human gut; feature: human-associated habitat; material: faeces | place: China | collected 2012
CAGACTGCATCCCCTTTGCGTCCTCCACACGGAAGGTGCGTGTTTCGGTGGTCACGTTGCCGTAGAAGTCCTTAAGCCGGATGGTAAGGGTATGCGTGCCGTTACGGAGCGCCACGCCCTTGAGGTAGAGGGAACCGTCATTGATCTCCAGGTTGCCGGTATAGTCCGTACCGTCCAGCAGCACGCGGATACCGCTGGTATCGATGCCGGTAGCGTATTTATCGGTCAGCTCGCTGTCGGAATAGACGGCGTTAAAGGTGAGATTACCGCTGTTCAGCACGGTAGAACCGTCGCTCAACAGCGCCGTGCCGGAGGAGGTCTCGGTGACCGATTCCAGCACCGGCTTGGTCACGTCGTTGGTATTCGTGCCGTAGATGAACTGGAGATTATCGATGTAAAGATAACCGGCACGTCTGGTGCAGTTCTGGGGGGAGGTAACACGCACCGTATAGGCGCGGCACACATCAACGGGCATCTGGAAGGCAGAAATATCCGCTTCCACCCAGGTCCAGCCCTTACCTGCCCAGTCGCTGAGCGTACTGCCGCTCACCGTGCCGTCAGCATTGTAGCTGTAGTACTGAACATAAGCCGCCGTACCGGTAAGCTGCTTACCGTCAACGTAGCTCACGCTGCCATCAGCATTCAACTTCATGTAGGCGGTATCAAGGTTGCCTTCAAACGCAGCGCCCTTCAACACAGCCTTGAGGATGGAAGTATCTCCAGCGCTATCCTTTGGCACATTGATCCACAAACCGATTCTGGTCGGCTGCATCGTATTTACCAGAAGGTCACCGGAGAAACCGAAGTCCGCTGCGGCAACCGCCGATGCGGCCGTAACATTGGTAAAATCATAGCCAAGCTTGAATCGCCGGGATGCGGTCTTACTGGCCCTGCGCCCTGTACCTGGCCTCGGTGGCCTCCTTGGCCGGGCGCCACCAGGACTCGTTCTCCACGTACCAGTCGATGGTGGCCTTGAGGCCCTCGGCGAAGTCGGTGTGCGCAGGCGTCCAGCCGAGCTCGCGCTGGAGCTTGGTCGAGTCGATGGCGTAGCGGCGGTCGTGGCCGGGGCGGTCGGCGACCCAGTCGAAGTCCTCGGGGTCCTTCCCCATCGCCTCCAGGATCATGCGCAGCACGGTGATGTTGTTCCTCTCGCCATTGGCGCCGATGAGGTAGGTCTCCCCCGTGCGGCCCTTGGTCAGGATGTCCCAGACGGCCGAGGAGTGGTCCTCGGTGTGGATCCAGTCGCGGACGTTCTCGCCGCGGCCGTAGAGCTTGGGGCGCACGCCGTCGACGATGTTGGTGATCTGGCGCGGGATGAACTTCTCCACGTGCTGGTAGGGGCCGTAGTTGTTGGAGCAGTTGGAGATGGTCGTGCGCAGCCCGTAGGTGCGGGTCCAGGCGCGCACGAGCATGTCGGAGGAAGCCTTGGTGCTCGAGTACGGCGAAGAGGGCTTGTACGGCGTCTCCTCGGTGAACTTGGCCGGGTCGTCGAGCGCCAGGTCGCCGTAGACCTCGTCGGTCGAGACGTGGTGGTAGCGGATGCCGTACTTGCGGACGGCCTCCAGCAGGCGGAAAGTGCCCTCCACGTTGGTGCGCAGGAAGGGCTCGGGGTCGGCGATGGAGTTGTCGTTGTGGGACTCGGCCGCGTAGTGCACGATCGCGTCGTGGCCCGGGACGATGCGGTCGAGCAGCCCGGCGTCGCAGATGTCGCCCACGACGAGCTCCACGCGGTCCGCCGGCAGCCCGGCGATGTTCTCGGGGTTGCCGGCGTAGGTCAGCTTGTCCAGGACGGTCACGTGGACGTCGGGGTGGTTGTTGACCACGTAGTGCACGAAGTTGCTGCCGATGAAGCCGCAGCCGCCCGTGACGATGATGTTCTTGGGTTCAAAAATCTCAGACATGAAAATCCAATCTGAAGCAAGTACAGCTTCTTTAGTATGCCGCAGGAAGTGACGACGCGACACTATTCAACAAAACTATCGGACATTTCGGCATGCGATAAGAGCCATAACCTTCGCAGAATTACTTCCCCTACAAAACGCCTCCGGAATGCAGTCTTTGTCGTACCGGAAGACCGAATTCCCAGTTTTATCACGTAAGTACTTGTAGAAAAAGTCCTCCCAGCTTTTAAACTTCTCACTGTCCGCAAACGCTTCCGGCTCTTGCAAAACCGCTTTGGCATCAATCCCTGAAATAACGCCGGAGCTCAGCAGAAGCCACTCGAACGACTCGGGAAGACAAACCGTAACAGTATCGCGGTGAATGTCTTGCAGCTTAAGGACACGGTCCGCATAGCACCCAAATGCCGCTCCGTCCGCGACAACAAACACGCGATCGTCGAGATGCTGATCCAACCAGCCCAAAATCGCGCTGTTCGTCATGGCCGAAGCACAGGTAAGTTCACTGTCAGCGAAATGCCGTTCAAAGAACTGGAAACCAGACTTACTGTCCTCGCATAGAAGGATAGAAAAGTCCTGTTTTGGCGCCGACCGGGAAATAGCATAACGATGATTCCCGCGATCTTGATAAACAGGGACGAAAGAATGGTATTTTCCGCTCGTCTTAATCTTGTAAATCTCATCCACGCTATACGGAAGATTGGGGAAATCAGCCCTTGAGATCAGCACGAAATAATTCGAGGAATACAGCACATGATGGGCAAACTCATCAGAATGAATATCTTTTAAGCCCTCATCGACAAATACAATCGAGTCATGAACGGACGAAAGCTGGTTTCGCCAATCATAATCGGTCAGGGCGACACAGGGACAATCGCATTGCAAGGAAACACCCGACTGCTCACCCGTTCGCATGTAGTCTGCGACCATGTCAAACAGTGTCGTCTTACCCGTGCCGCTATCGCCACGCACAATAGTGATGTTCCGCTTGATGGTAAATGTGTACTTGGTTCCCCTGCGGCGGGAAATCTTAACGAGATGCGAACCGTTCATAAGCAGTACCTACAGATACGGAATCGACTCGTGAATCAATTCGGCCATGTTGTGAACGATTCGGCCGCTATTCACGACTTTTATTTTAAAATCCTCGCGACCAAAGTCCATCACATGATAGAGATTCACAACGAGCTTGCGATCTTTCGCCATGTCGAGAATCCACTTGGCACAGTTATCACCACAGGTAGAAGCGTTAAAAATATGCTTACGATCAAATCTCATAAGCAGCAGCGTTTTCACTCCACCAGAAAGCTGGAGTGGAGAAATGGACCCAAGCACAGGGCTTTCGATGACGTTTTCGGAGACAACATCCGATCGATCGACATCCTTAATTATCGAGACTGCACAGGGATCCGTAATCCAAGAAGACCGGTAAGAGTTTTTGAAATATGTCGCTGTGTTGTAAATCGCTTCTGGCATATCGCCAAAGTAGACGCTTAACACATCCACTCCCAATCATATTGTCTTTATGGTCAACGTAATCATAACGAAAGGGGCCACCAGATAAACGGTGACCCCAAAAAGAAAACAAGCTGGCGCTAGTACTCGCGCGGGCTGTTGACAATCTCGCCGGCGGCGACCTTCTTCAGGTGCTGGCCGTAGACCGACTTGCCGTAGGCCTCGGCGGCCTCCTCCAGCTCGGCGGTCGTGATCCAGCCGTTCTCCCAGGCGATCTCCTCGGGGACGGAAACGGGAAGGTCCTGGGAGTGCTCCACGGCGCGAACGAACTCCGCGGCCTCGTGCAGGCTCTCCATGGTGCCGGTGTCCAGCCACGCGTAGCCTCGGCCCAGGGTGACGACGGACAGCGTCCCCTCCTCCAGGTACATCTGGTTGAGCGTGGTGATCTCCAGCTCGCCGCGGGCGGAGGGCTCCACCCTATGTGCCTTGGCGGCCACGTCGCCCGGGTAGAAGTACAGGCCGGTGACGGCGTAGGAGCTCTTGGGGTCGGCGGGCTTCTCCTCGATGGAGACGGCCCTCCCCTGCCCGTCGAACTCCACGACGCCGAAGCGCTCGGGGTCGTCCACGTGGTAGCCGAAGACCGTGGCCCTCCCCGACTCGGCGTTCTGGACGGCGCGCGTCAGGTGGCGCGACAGGCCGTTGCCGTAGAAGATGTTGTCGCCGAGCACCAGGGCGCACGGCTCGCCGGCGATGAACCCCTCGCCGATGGTGAATGCCTGCGCCAGGCCGTCGGGGCTCGGCTGCTCGGCGTAGGAGAGGTTCACGCCGTAGCGCGAGCCGTCCCCGAGCAGGCGCTCGAAGTTGGGCAGGTCGGTCGGCGTGGAGATGACCAGGATGTCGCGGATGCCCGCCAGCATGAGGGTGGACAGCGGGTAGTAGATCATGGGCTTGTCGTAGACCGGCAGCAGCTGCTTGGAGGTCACGAGCGTGAGCGGGTACAGGCGGGTGCCGGACCCGCCGGCGAGGATGATGCCTTTCATAGCTGATAAGCCTTCCAAAACATAGTTTTAATTCAATTTTATTCTAAGATGAATGGAATTGAAAAGCGTGAACTATGTACAAGAACCATGAACCAAATAAGCGCATACGCGATTGAATTTACAGAGTGCCCAGGAGACCAAGCATTGTCTGACTTCGTCATCAAACAGTGTCCAATCCGCACTAGGCTGCATACGTACGGATTGGCCCATCAGACAAAGCAAGCTAGCGCGTGCTCATTGGGCAATGATAGGGGTCACCATTTACATAATAATCGGCCCATGCAGTCCGCAGTTTACCCTGCTCGCGCATAAAACGAGCCTTCTTTGCACCGGTTTCATACCCACGGCTAAACGACTCATAGTGGTAAAGAAGCGCGTCAGCATCGAACACGACCAATTGATCAAGAGAGCGAACCCTTAGGCAGTAATCGACATCATTAAATGCCACTTCAAAACTCTCATTAAAACCGTCCAGCTGTTCGAATACAGAGCGTTTCGTCATCATACAGGCAGCAGTAACAGCGGAAAGGTCCTGAGAGATAACGGCTCGGCGCATATATCCAGGATCGTCGCGGTCAATATTATTGAAGACGTGAATGGGGCCGCCCATTTCGTTCTCGCTGTTGCAATAAATCATTAAAACGCCAGCATGCTGAACGGTGTTATCAGGGTAGAGAAGTTTTGCGCCAACGGCACCCACATCATCGCGTTGGCAGAAACCAAGCATTGAAGAAAGCCAGTTCGGCTCAATAACTTCAGTATCATTATTCAAGAACAAAAGGTACTCGCCATTAGTCATACCGACACCGTAGTTATTAATAGCAGAATAATTAAAGGGGCCTTCCCAGGTTACAACTCGAACATTTTCAAAAGCGGCGCAAACGTTGTCGTAATACTCGAACGTCTCTTTTTCGACACTATTATTTTCGATAATAAGGATCTCATAGTTTGAATAAGATGTTTTGCCTTCAATTGAATCAATACATCTACGGAGAACTTCAACGCTGTCCTTGTTAGGGATAACAATACTTACAAGAGGTTCATCATTTATAGCGTAAGAAACATGATAAAAGCAGGGAGTATCGGTCAGTTCTGCCGAGGCATTTAGCCCGCATCTATCCAAATGCTCTTGCAAGGCACGCCGACCAGCTTCGTCGGCATAATTTTTATTGCCAGCGCTCTTAGCAGTGGAAGAATCGCTGATGCGCCAATGGTAGAGAACCTCGCGAACATGGAAAAAGCTATGGGTTCTCTCGGAAAGACGAAGAAGGAAGTCATAATCTTGTGCCCCATCGAAAGCTTTACGAAGCCTTAGCTCTTTAACCAGCGTGGAACGAACGCAAAGCAAGTGAGTGATGTAATTGTGCACACGCAACAGGTCAAGATTGAAATCACTTTTGTAGTGAGGATCAACATAGTCGCCTGCCTCATTGAGGAAGTCTTCGTCGCAATACAAAGCATCAGTATCAAAATGAGCCGAAATCCGTTCTGCATATCTATATAAAGCAAATCGATCAAGGGTGTCATCGTGATCGAAGAACACAATGTAGTCGCCGGAAGCAGCCTCAATACCGGCGTTTGTATTCTCAGCAATACCCTTGTTTTCAGTTAAGGTAACAACCTTAACTCTTGAATCTAACAGCCTAACAAGCTCGTCAGAAAGCGCGGCATTATTTGGGCTAGCGTTTACAAGAATTAACTCCCAATTTTCATAAACCTGCCCCTCAACCGAATTAACCATATCCCAGAAAAATGAGACAGGGGTATTGAAGAGGGGGACAATAATGCTGAATTTCACACCTTCTTGGATTGTGGGGACATCTTGAGAACGGAGGAAAGAAAGCGAACGCTTCCTCATTCTCGCTAGATGAACATAGGAGTCAATATAGGTGGATTTATAGAATGCAGGGGATCTTGAATCCAGCATATATTTAACTGCAGCTGGGTCCAAGGATAGAAAACCGGAACCCTGCAGATTATCCCCAGATGCAACCAAGCAGAACGTTTTATCGCCCTTAGGAATCCTGAGAGAAAAGGACGACTCGTAACGATAAAAGCCTTGATACTTAATTTGTGAAGGTTTGCCCAAATATACGGGATAGTTTTCGAGGACTTCAGAATCACCATCGGTAACATAGACACGTTTTAAAGAATCGATCTTAGGGGAGCATATAACACCCTTGAGAATGATTTCATTCTTCTCGAAGGCTTCAACTGCGACAGTACAACGAATATGAATTTTTCCAAAATAAGAATCGGATTCAATATTGCGAAAGCGAGCAGTGAAAGAAGGATTGATTTTGTAATTAAGACGAGAAATCCATTTTATTGCACCGAAGGAAAGAAAGGCATCGAATTTATCCGCTCCGGCTACAGAAATCCTAAGACCCTTACAAGAGAGAAGCGGTACCGCGATTGTAGCAATCTCACTATCCTGATGATAGTGAAGCGAAAATGGGACAGAAGCTCCAGTATCCGTAACCACATTTACGGAAGCAAGCTCCTTGTCACCTTGCTTCAATTTGAATGGAATATAAGCCGCGCCAAAACCACGACATATACCCCTATAATAAATTCCCATAACAAACCATTCCCTAGAACAATTATGCGACCGTGAACTTAGCACATGCACCGCATACTTCTCAGCACAAACAGCCTAGCTGAACATGAAGGGCAATACGACCACATTTGGAACTGCAATTACATTTCCAATCTTACGATGCATGGACACACGCTCGATAGCGGAGAAGATTACCAACTTGCCCTTGGCGATGCGCAAATCGACCATCGAGCCAACGAGCATGCAACTCGAGTAGTGGTGGTTTCGGACGTGCGAGACGTGGCAGCAAGCCTGATCTTTGCGTCGGCAAACCCACTCACACAACAGGAGTCTCGGTAGGCAGGGACCTCATCACTGTTAGATAAAAGAAAAAGCCCGAGAGCATTACGCGAAGACCTACAAACAGGATGCAACACTAATAAAGCGAATGAGATACAGACAGTTCATTAGACACATGCCTAAAGTAATGAAGATAATTGATGATGAATTGAATCTAAATAAGCGAGTTCTTAGTCCAAACAACAATGCAGGTAGGGCAGGCAAAAAATATCGACCCTGAACACCCTGAATTACTTTTTCGTAATTGAACGTCCAACCCAGCCACATAGACGCGATAGAACCGAGTGCAGCCAAAACAAAGGCAATAATGAATAGAACGGAACAAGAAGGACTGAGGAATGAAGGCTCATCCTCAGAATCAAGGCAGCAGATAAAGCCAAACAACAAATACGGAATCATATAGAAGACTGGAAAACGCAGGTTTTCTTGAAACCAACCAAGGGAATAGCCCAAAGTTGTTTCCCAATAAAAATCTCCTAATGAATCTAAGGTCCTAAAGAAAACCAGAAAACTATTTCTCGGATGCAAAATAATATCGTTGAGAGTGTAATATTGCGCAGCCTCCATGCCACGGGTAACACCCGAAGGCTGAGAGACCAGTCTGCTCATTGACACTATGCGAAGCGCTAAGACGGAAACTACGACAGTAAGGACTAATATTAATTTGCCGCAACGTCCGGTTCTCTCATCTTGGAATTTCGAAAGGGGTACAAACAGTCCAAGCAATACCAGCCCGGAATAAATAACCTTACACGGAGCCAAAAAAGCAGAGATGACTAAATAGAAGATTATTTCTTTATATCCCACCGACCGCTGTTCACCGAAAAACCCACGCATCAAACAAGCGAATAGTATGAGCGAATATGCAATAATTCCCGAATCATAGGAGTATGAAGCAGCTAAATGAAGCGTCATTGGTAGTAATGAAACAAACGCTATGATTGACTTTCCCTTAGGCGCAATCCGATATGCGCAGAAAGCACAAAAGCAAAAATAAAGGGCAGACCCAATTCGTCCCATATAAAACACAGGGAAAGCACCGAGTCCGAGAAGCAATCCTATCTGCAAACCAACGACAGACCCAATTTTTGCAATAACGTTCTCGCTACCGATGCTAAAAGAAAAATCACTGAAAGGAACGAGTCTTCCGTTTCCAAATATCGAAAAATTTTGAAATATCGAGTTAAATGAAGCAGAACTGATCGCATTTGATGTCAACGGGCCCTTATAAAGAGAAAGGTCGATATCTCGCACCAAAAAAGTATCGCTATCTATTACTCGGCCGTTAAATGGAAGACTGTCGACCAACCAATAAGTTGAAAAGAAATGATGGCCCTCATCCGGAACAGTGAAGGGGGGGAATATAAAGCAAAAAATAATTGAGAATGATAGAAGTAGAGCGAGGAATACCCAATCACTTTTAAGCCGGTCACTTTCACGAGCAAATACGCTGCCGAGTGTAAGAATTAAAATTACGGATATCGCAATCGTAAGCAGAACAAGTAATCTAGGATTATTCAGGTACCAGAAAACTGAATAGACAGCGAAAAAAAAGGCGAAGACAATGAATGCAGGCTTATATCTTACAGAACTTGTCATGGGAATCCTTTGAAATCAAAATCTATATTGCGAAATAGAAGTGGCTAAAATAGGTCTTAAAAAGCAAACAGGAGACTGCCATTCAAAAAAATAGTTAAATTTGCGGCATCTCGGCTTCGAAGATGTCCGTCCATACCGCAATCTCACATTCGTTAGTCTCTAAGCAGCAGGGCCCAGATGGTGAAAAATAAGTCTGATTCTGAAGCGACCGTTCAGCAAATCCACAACACGACAGAACGTCGGGCCTCTATAGAGACAATCCCTAATCCCCTGCACAGATACAAAAACTACCTGGAACTGCTATTCTTTTCGAGCAATGCTATTTTTTGTGTCAGATTTTTGATCGCAAGCGCCTGTCTACTAACGGTGACAGATAAGGATAGCAGGATTAAAATCACGAAAATAAAACCAGCGGCGAAAATAAAATTAGAGGATGTAACGAAGCCAAAAAAGGAAGAAAGCCAACATATCGGGATGGGGAAAAAACTACAAATTAAAAGGGTGACAACCAAAGCTAACCATAAAAGGGAGTAGCGTAATTGAAGCTTATCGGTCATTATGAGGCGAATGACATAAAGAACCAATAACAAGCAAGCAATTATTATAGTAATCCGTAAAGATACTGACATTAACGACTCCTATTTTGAGTAAGCGGATATAAAAATAGCTAAAGTAACCTTGATCATGTAGTAAACGCTGGAAAACCCAGAAATGGAAGAAGTGCCCCCCTGCCGTTCCTTCATAACAACGGAAACCTCTGTTACATCTAAGCCCTGAGCGAGCGCATAGACAATAGAATCAGGCTCAGGATAATCAGAAGGATACTTATTACAGAAAAGCTCAATGGCCTTTTTATTGCAAGCCCTAAAACCTGAAGTCGGGTCTGTAATTCTCCGTCGAGAAACCAATCGGATTACATTTGAAAACCAGGTTATGCCAATTCGCCTTAAAAAAGAGGATTGAAATCCGGTCGTCGGTATTAAAAACCTAGACCCGACAACTATATCGGAGCCGGCTTGAATCTGTTCAACAAGACTAGCGATGTATTTGGGATCGTGTTGACCATCACCATCCACTTGAACATCAATATCATAGCCATACTGTCGAGCGTACTTATGGCCAGCCTGAACTGCACCGCCAATGCCCAAATTCTGAGGCAAGTCAAGTACGTTAAGATGATTCTCTTCACATATCTGGAGAGTCTTGTCCGCAGATCCGTCATTAACCACAAGGTAGTCATAGCCAAATTGCATCACTGACTGTACCGTGCGAAGTATATTAGCCTCTTCGTTATAAGCTGGAATTATGACCAAAACGCTAGGGCTATTATTCATAACAATCCTTAACAGAAGTTTAGTAATCGAAGCAATGCACAAAATATAGGCTTGAATATTATAGACTTTAAATAGTTTAGGTATACAAATAGAGAAAACTGAAATTTGAATCAATGAAGCTAAGGCTTAGTATGTAAGTCTTCAACTGCACCTACAATTAAAGTGACGTGAATCTTAGTAGAGTCGATGCCGGATCTCGTCGAAGATTCGCTTGCCGCAAGGGCGATATCTCACATCCGATTCGACGCGAGATTCGTCGTCGACACGCAAAACGATAGCGAGACCGCTAGTCTTTAGCCTTGGCGAAAGCAGAGCAGAGCTTTTCTGCTGAGTTAGCCCAAGCATGCCCCAGCTCAACAGATTCCTGAATTAATTTTGCCTGTTCATTTAATACTGACCGCTGAGATGCTATCTGATACACAGCTGCCTCAACGCTTCTAGTACTCATCGATTCAATAATTGTCCCATATTCGCTGCTCGGAATAAGCTCCCGAGCCCCTCCGACGTCAGTAACGACAGCAGGACACCCGCATGCAGCGGCCTCCAGCAATATTGTAGAAAATCCCTCGGAACGAGTTGGGAGACATAGTAAATTTGACTGCTGAAGAAGCGCAGAGACATCAGATGCAGATAGGCGTCCCACCCAGTGAAGCGACCCTCCCTGGGCGTGCTCAACCGCAGAAGACATTGGCCCATCACCCGCCAAGACGAAATGAACCCCAAGATTAATAAGTCGTTGGCTTTTCGAGGCGTCAATGATTGATTTGATACCTTTTTCCGGAATAAACCGACCGACATAAGAAACTAAAAGCTGGTCTTCACTTAATCCAAGCTCATCTCTAAAATCGTGACCTGAAGACATATCACGATATCTCTTAGCATCGATTGCATTAGGGATAACGCCTTTGGCAGTAATCTTAAAATGACGAAGCCATTCAGCGCTTTTTTCAGATACACCATAGTATGCCGGTTTATATCTTTTTCCCCATAAAGTAATAGCATGCTCATAAATACGCACGAAAGGGTCGAGAAACGAACTGCTAAATGAAAGATGAGCCGACCCGTGATCGAGAACGATGGGCGCCAAACCTTTCCTTCGCGCATATTTCATGCCCATAATTGAATGTAGATAAAACCGTGCATTTATCAAAACACCGTCAACATCTTGGGCTTCAAGCCAATTCCATAAATTGCGATTTTTCTTATTATGCTTGGCGACTGGAAAGCGACCATCAACAAATGGAAAACAAGATAAGCGAAGGACCCTAACATGAGAATCGCCTTCGATGCCCGGTCCAATTGAATTGGTATCATTTGTAACAACGATTACCGATGCGCCTTTTCCCGCAAGCGCAAATGCCATATTACGCGTAAAGCTCTCAATCCCGCCCATATGGGGCGGATATTGAGCCGAAAAAATCACATATGTATACGCCATCTTAATTGCCAGACTCCCAAATATGACCATCACCAAAATCAATTAGTAAAGGTAAGTGCGTATGACGATCCTCGGGTGCCGGGATACTCCTCCAGTCACCATACATTGTCGTAAGATAGCTCTCCGTGGATTTCGGAACGGGATACGATCTGCCTTCAAACTTTGCCCGCGAAGTCGGAAGAATATCATCGACTGGAACGGGAGCCATATTAGGCCAGGCAAGAGTCAGACACTCATTACTAATCTGTCCAACCCTATCATCACCGACTGCACTATCGAATCTATTTTGATATCGATGAGAATCTTTGCAACGCAGCTTTTCAATACCATGAAGCAGAACGCAGGCGGCCTTTTCGATTTCACCAAGCATGCCCTTATGCGGAACAGAAATACTCCCTGAATGATACAAATAAGAAAGCCGTTGAGCGGAGGAAGCAGTTTTTATCTGTCGGGCACGCAATTTAGCATCAACATACAAATTATCGTAAGGGAATATATCCACGAAAATACCCATCGCAGACCCGGCATCTCGTCCTTCTTGATTTTCAAACCTAGTTCCGTCCATGTAAACTTTCGAAAACATAGCCGCATAAGAGTCTGTATTTCGTGAGTTATGAAGGGAAAAACCAGACTGAAGTTCCCTGGGCGCAAGTTCACAAAAACGTTCATAGTCGGAACGCATCATGCCGATATCAATGTCATCATCCCAAGGAATAAAACCACCATGTCGCATAGCCCCAAGGCAGGTCCCCCCGTCGAGCCACCAATTTATATTGAATTTGAAACATAATGACGCAATGGCATCCAAAATTGTAAGTTCAGCCGCCTGTAAGTGCAGCAATGCCTCGGAATCATTCATTTTAGAAAAACCCATTCCAACTAACCATCTTGAGTGTCAGCAGTGCTCTTGCGAATAGATCTATAGAGAAAGCCAATTAAGATTGTACAGGTCACAAAATAGCTAATAATAACTACATAGCTGGCACCATTTAATCCCGTTTGCGGAATCAAAACCCAAGACAAAGGAAACGAGACCAAACAACCGATGGTATTTCCAATAAAGCAACCAGACATATCACGGATACTAATTAGAAGGTCACTTAAAAATGCCACTAATGCTGTAAAAGCAGAGCTAAATAGGCCTGCATAAATTAAATAATCATAGCGAGAGATTGTGCCTCCGAAAACCATGCGGAGCAAATCGTTCCCAAAGAAAACGAAAACGCCAGCACACACCGCAAACAAGGCAAACATAGACAAAGCGACGGTAAAAACAAGACGGAAAAACCCCGAAGCGTCTTTAGCCTCAAATCGTTCGGCAAAAGACCCCAGAAGAGGGGCATAAACATAGGAAGCACAAGCTTGAATGATCACGATCGGCGTACAAACAGTCGCATAAATGCCAAGCGATGAGGAACCGTAACACTCCCCCAAGAACTGACGGGAATATGTAACGACCACCGAACAGAGAGACATGCCAACGACGGCGGGCAGGCATGAGAGAAATAAGTGTTTACTAGTCGAAAGATTAAAAGAAGGCCTAACGTCCGTAAATCGAGATGAAATTTCATAGTCATAGATAATCACAGGATAGGTGGCAATCACCATGCCAAACAATGCAATTTCTAGGCTATCGAAATAACCCAATCCAATGATAAAGGCAACGAGAAATAGAGTAGCTCGAATAATCATCGAGATACCACAGTAGTCCATCCTTTGGTGCTGTTGATCAACCCCGTGCAACACGTCAATAAAAACGTCACCAGCTCGAAAGACAAGGTAGAGCGATATAGCAATATAATTATTTCTTGAACAAGTGAAGCACATATATATCATTGTGATAATAAGGCCCAAGGCGATGGTAACAATTCTAAAACCAACATATTGCCTTGCCGACACCTTTTCATGAATGTCAGACACTTGGTAGGATCTAATTCTAAATAGCCCAATTTGCGAAAAAATATTTGACACCGACATTGCCACTGCAAGCACTCCGGCAGCTCCGTAGGTACTAGAAAGCCTCGCTACAGCAACGGTTATAAGCCATTGGCAAGCTGAATAGTATAAAGAACCGATAGAGTTCCATAGCATGTTTGACCTAAGTGACTTTTCTTTCAAGTGATCCTCTTACCCAAATTAACAACGCACACCATTGAGACACATTGTATTTACTCTATACAAAATAATATCTATAGTCCAAAGCAACAAACAATCGCGTAAATGCCGCGTATCGAATGTAACATTAGTTACCCTATCGACATCAATACCCTTTTATCAATCTAATTAATAGTCTTTGTTAATACGTAACAACCTTTGTTCCATAAGGAATATTATCGTAAATCCATTTTGCATTCTGGATCTCAAGGCGAACACATCCCGCAGAGGATGGAACACCCATCGTGGGATCCATCACCCGGTTACTGTTAACGTAGTAAGGTGAGGAATGGAATAGGTAATCACCATAGAACTGCGTATAGTAATAGCAAGTATATCCATGCCCAAAGGAGTACCCCTTTCCGTAAACTTGATACTCCCCTATCACCGTAGGCGTGCTAGCTTTTCCCGTCGAACATACATATCGACGGTTTAAGGTCCAGTTATTCAAGGATCCAGTGTAAATACTCGTAACGCAACGTGACGTATCCACAAGTATCAGCCAATTTGTATTGCTTGAATAACTTTGAGCCTTAGCATCCATATAGTCTGACACCCAGGCGCCGTTGGCCATGAAGTATTGCCAGGATCCGTCCACAACGCGCCAGCCAGTAGCCATAGCACCGCTAGAGTCAAGCCAATACCAAGTGCCGCCCAGATTGAGCCATCCTGTCTGTATGAAACCAGACGAATTCAGGTAATACCAAGATCCGCTAACGGCAACCCAGCCGGTTTTCATAACGTAGGTAGATGGGTCTAAATAGAACCAGGAGCCATCCTTGTACAGCCAGCCAGATCGTGCATAGCCAGCGGTCTCATCAAAGAAGTACCATTTTCCGTTAACGTTCTTCCATCCAGCGCAGGGGGAGCCATCGGTTGGATCAGCATAGAACTTACAGCCTCCAAGCATCACAAACCCGTGAGCTTCGATCAATTCGCCATCGCCGTTTGATGTAAACAGTTTTCCATTACGCAATGCTCCACACAATGAGCAATCAGAACCAGCAAAAGCCTTAGATGGGTCATCCTGAACCGAGTCCTGGACATCTACCCATTCACGACAAGCAACAGCGCCTGAAGCTTTTGCATAATAGCTTTTCCCATTTACAGAAAAATGACCAAGCAGCATTTTACCGTCGGCGGCAGGATCGAGATAATAGTATTGACTACCGTCCTTCAGCCATCCAGTCTTTATAATGCCCGACGCATGAGAAAGCTCAGCGTAATACCGGTTTCCATCGCTCATAAACCAGCCGAGTGACAACGCTCCCGTTGAAGAAAAATGATACCGATTGGATCCGATGACAAAAAAGCCGGTAGCCATTCTATTGTCATTTGCGACATCGAGCCAATACCAAACGCCGTTCACCAAACGCCAGCCCGATGCAAGTGCGCCGGAGCCGTCAGCGTAATACCAGTCCGTCCCATCAAACGCCCAACCAACAGCCATTGCGCCGGAATCCGAAAAATAGTAACGAGACGAACCGACAGAAACGATTCCTCTAGACATAACACCATCATTGGCGGGATCAAGCCAATACCAGTTATTGCCAGATTGAAGCCAGCCGGTTAAGACTTCACCATTGCTACCCCAATACCATAAACCGTTATCAAAGCACCATCCATTAATCAGTCCATAGGTTCCAAGAAGATAAGGGTGCCCATCAATAACACGTCGACCAGTAGCCATAGAACAGCTGTTAAGGGAGTCAAACCAGTACCATTGGCCTCCAATAAACTGCCAGTCACTTGCCAAAGCTCCTGATGGACCCGCGTAATACCACTTATTTTCAGTAAAAATCCAGCCGCAGCTCATTGCGCCGTCACGAGCGGGGTCCAAGTAGTACAACGAGTCGTCAATATTCTGCATTCCGGTCAAACGACAGCCGTCTAGATAGTAATACCAGGACAAACCGTTCCATTGCCATCCAGATAGTTGTTCTGTAGTCGACGGGTCATGGCTTTCGACAACCTGTAGGCTCGAATCTTCCGTTGTTTTGCCGGCACAATCGCTGGAGTCTTGAGAGCAACCGCCACCGACAAATGCTCCCGGCCCTCCTGTCGAGTCGCGCTCTACGACACCGTTATCCGCCCCCTCTTCCACGGCATAAGCAGTGCAAGAAAATGCGGGGGCTGTAACTGAGAGTAAGGCGGAAAATAACATCAAGCCAATTACTCGCCAGCAAATTCGATGACCAATCCGAGCATTCATTTCAGGCCCCCAACCGGTACCGACTGTCTTGCAGGGAATCTATTAAATAAACGGACGGGCTGCGCCGATCACATTACCCCTTGCGCTAATGGGATGAATTCCGACGCCCTGATGAGGCCAGGAGTCAATCATCATACCGCCGCCAAGTGCAATTGCGATATGCCCGCGATAATAAATCACATCGCCACGCTGAATTGAGTTCGTACTCACGGGCATAAAGATATTACTTCGATACCAATTCATGGAATTGTAGGTTTGGCTTGGATCCCAGCGATGGTTATAAGGGTTGTAAACGCCCATATCCATGCCAGTAGCATAAAGGCACTGCAAGACAAAACCAGAGCAATCAACAGCTCCACCGGGAGCGGTAGACCAAGGCTCAATATATTGCGTACCGATATACTCATAGGCGCGCTGGATAAAGGCGTTCACGCAATCTTCCCGCGTTGCTTCGACAGAAATGCGAGAAGGGGTCACATAGGTAAAGTATCCGGTGCAATAGCTAGGCAGCTGAACAGTCCAAGAGCTGACCTGAGGATACTGCGGAGGATTTTGCCAGCCAACTTTGTCACACTGGCCATCGCTCCAGAAAATTCGGCGAACGCCATCGATGGTCCTTGCGCCCGTTGCCATAGCGCCGCTGCCGTCTAACCAATACCACTTACCCGAATCTTTAAGCCAGCCAACATGCATGCTTCCATTGGACTCAAGGTAATACCATGTTCCATTCAGGCATTTCCAACCAGTTGCCATTTTTCCGTCGGCGTTTAGGTAATACCATGCACCGTCAGTAAAAACCCATCCAGTTTTCATCGCACCAGAATCGGCATCAAGCCAATACCAATCGCCATCAATCTGCAGCCATCCACGATGAATGACGCCCGTTCCGGGCTCAGCATAAAACCTTTGATTTGCAACATTAACCCAACCGGACGCGACCTGCCAGCCATCAGCTCCAGCTGTTTTTAGGATAGTACCGTTTTCGCGGATCACATCTTTGCAAAGATATCCATTGCCATCGGCATATCTTTCTACGCCGTCTTTAACGGTAATCCAGCTTGACACCACAAGTCTACCGCTCAGGTTTGCGAAACAATCGTTGCCGCCCACCTCAAATAAGCCCGTTTTCATGAGATGGCTAACAGGGTCCAGGTAATACCAGCTCGTGCCTTCTTTATACCAGCCAGAAATAAGTGCACCAGATTGGGAGGCGAAATACCAGCCGTCCTCGACCTGGGCCCAACCAACAGCCATGGCCCCATTAGACCTTAAATAATAAGTTGCATTGCCAAGATCTAAATACCCAACGAACATTTTACCGTCGGAAGCTGGGTCGAGATAATACCAAGCGCCGTTAACGAGTTTCCAGCCAGTAGCCGCAATACCGTTAGAGCAATAATACCAATCTGATCCATCCTTGTACCATCCATTTGCAAGGCCATAGTCACCAAAAATGTAGGTACATCCATTGATCTTTTGACGACCCTTGAACATGATGAACGTCTGTGAGTCAAAATAATAGCGAGCCCCACCTATCGTCTGCCATGACGAAGCAAGGGCACCCGATGAATAAGCCCAGTACCAATTCCCGTCAACGAGAATCCAGCCGGTTTTCATAGCACCAGAGGCATCTAAATAGTATTTCCCGCTCCCGAGGTCGACAAAACCAACCTGCATTACATGGGTGGCAGGATCCAGGTAATACCATGTGCCGTTTTGGTAAAACCAACCAGCAGCTAAATCGCCTCCAGCATTGGCATAAAAACATTTTCCATCTGAGTTGCGTAGCCAGCAGTTCTGATATAGCGCGCCGAAAGGCGTTGCGGCATTGCCGTCATTCGCATAAAACGAAGCAGTCGATCCGCCAGCATCGGTCACATTGAAATAACCTGTCTGCATTGCACCATCATTGGCAGGATCTAGCCAATACCAATAGCCCCCGCTTTGCAGCCAGCCAGTTTGGTATTTACCGTTTTTTCCGTAATACCAAACTCCAGACGACTCGTCTCGTTGCCAGCCATCTTTTATGACGGAAGAATTATCAGGTTGCAAATCATCGGAAACCACAGAAGAAAAATCCGCTTTTGACTCAATACTCTGAGCCTCAACGGAATCCTGTGCAAACGCGACATTCGCACTCAGGGGCAAGCAGCAAGCAGTGATTAATGACGCAGCAGCACAAACAAGCGTGGCCTTCTTTTCGAATCGATACATAAGCGACCCTCCCAGATATCTCGTTTATCTATTTTAATCCACATTCCAAAATTGATTTTCGTTACTGTCTGTTCAGTCTGTGTAGATAAATATATTAAATTGAACATATCGTTCAATCATTCTATTCTCTTCCTAAGTAATGAACATCTTAATTGGAGGCCTGTAGTGGAACTGACCAAGCGTAACTTTACAGTTCTGTACGAATACCTAAAGAACCCATATGCCAGCCAGCGAGAAGTTGCCGAGCGGACTGGCCTTTCACTTGGATCAGTAAACGCAGCAAATAAAGAGCTCACGAATGAGGGCCTTCTCGAATCGGACAGCCTAACCGACAGCGGTTACGAAGCGCTTCATCCCTATAAGGTTGAAAACGCAGTGATATTGGCTGCAGGGCTTTCGAGCCGCTTTGCTCCCATTTCGTATGAAAAGCCCAAAGGCCTTTTAAAAGTACGTGGTGAGATTCTCATTGAGCGTCAGATTAGGCAGCTGCAAGACGCGGGTATCAGCAATATCACCGTCGTTGTCGGCTATAAAAAAGAGTATTTCTTCTATCTTGAAAGCAAGTTCGGCGTTTCTATTGTCGTCAACAACGAATACGCATCCAAAAATAACCACGCATCGCTTATGTGCGTAAAAGAGCGGCTTGGCAACACCTACATTTGCTCAAGCGATGATTACCTTCTAAACAATCCGTTTGAAGCATATGTTTGGAAAGCATTTTATTCTGCTCAATATGCTGAAGGCGCCACCAAAGAATGGTGCATTCAAACGGGAGCAATGGATAGAATCACCAATGTTACGATTGGCGGTTCCGATGCATGGTATATGCTCGGACATGTTTACTTTGATAAAGCGTTCTCGCTTGCGTTTAAGCAGATTCTTGAAACGGAATATAACAAGCCCGAAACAACGGACAAGCTTTGGGAAGATCTGTATATCGAGCACATCAAGGAGCTCGATATGGCGATCAAGAAGTATCCTGAGGGCGAGATCAACGAATTCGATTCTCTTGATGAGCTGCGTGCCTTTGATCCGCATTTTATCGAAAACGTTGACTCCGATATTTTCGATAACATCGAGCAAGTGCTCGGCTGTTCCAAATCAGAGATTCACGACGTTTATCCCCTTAAACAAGGCCTTACGAACCTGTCGTGCCACTTTAGAACCAATGATGGAGAGTACGTTTACCGCCATCCGGGAGTCGGAACCGAACTGCTTATTAACAGAAATGGAGAAGTAGCCGCACTTAAAAAGGCCAAGGAACTCGGCCTTGACGATACGTTTATTCATGAGGACCCAAAGCGCGGTTGGAAAATTTCGAAGTTTGTACCCAACGCAAAGCAGCCTGATCCACATGATGCTGCCCAAATGAATCGAATGATGCAGATGTGTCGTTCGCTTCACGAGAGCGGTGCAAATGTCGAAACCGAATTTGACTTCTACCTCGAAGCGAAGCGCTACGAATCACTTCTTCTGGAAAAAGGCCCCATCGACATTCCAGGCTACAGGGAAATGGCCGCCGAAATCGATGAATTGGAGCACTTTGTTCAGGCCGACAATGCACCAAAATGCCTTTGTCACAATGACTTCTTCTACCTCAATTTTCTTATCGATGAAAACGACAAGTACTATCTCATTGACTGGGAATATGCTGGCATGAGCGATTACGCGAACGATTTTGGAACGTGCAGTGTCTGCTGCGAGCTTTCCGAAGATGAAGTCGACCGCGCGCTTGATGCATATTTTGGGCGCAAGGCAACTAACAACGAAGTTGCGCATAACTATGCGCATATTGCCCTTGCAGGATGGTGCTGGTACCTCTGGTCTCTTCTGAAAGAAGCCGAAGGCGATTTCGTGGGTGAATGGCTCTATATCTACTTTAATTACGGTGCCAAATACCTCAAAAAAGCACTGGAGATCTATCGGAAAGGTGAGTAACGATGCAATTCGGCTTTTTTAGCGGCCTTCTTTGGGGCCTTGATACAGTAATTCTTGGAATCGGCTTGGCACTCGCGCCCTATATTGGATCGGCGGAAGCGCTTGCATGCGCCTCCATTGCGGGATCTTTTCTCCATGATGCCTTCTGTGCAATCTGGCTCTTTGGATACATGGGAGTTCGAGGCAGATTAAAAGACACGCTCGCTGCACTTAAAACTCGTTCTGGCAAGGTCGTCATCGCCGGCGCGCTGCTCGGTGGACCCATCGGAATGACCGGATACGTATTGGCGATTAATAATATCGGAGCAGCCTACACGGCAATTATCTCCGCCTTCTATCCCGCAGTCGGAGCATTCCTTTCATTCGTGCTGCTGAAGGAGAAAATGGGCAAAGGTCAGATTCTTTCCCTTCTTGTTGCCCTTTGCGGCGTAATGACGATGGGCTATCTATCGGCCGGATCGAGCGAGATTGCAAATGCCCCTCTCGGCTTACTCGGCGCGGTGCTTGCCGTTATTGGATGGGGATCCGAAGCGGTGCTGTGCGCATGGGGAATGAAAGATGATGCCGTTGATGACGAAACGGCTTTGCAAATCCGCGAAACTACAAGTGCGCTTGTTTATGGAGTGCTTGTACTTCCCCTCTTCGGAGCATGGCATTTCACGCTGGGCGCAATCCCGAGCATGCCCACATTAATTATTGCACTCGCCGGGCTCGCAGGAACTGCATCCTATCTGTTCTATTACAAGGGCATTGCGGCAATCGGAGCAGCGCGTGCGATGGCTCTGAATATCTCCTATTCGGCATGGTCGGTGGTCTTTGGCCTGATCTTGCTTGGAACAATTCCCGACGTGGCATCCGTAATCTGCTGCGTTGTAATTGTGTGCGGAACAGTTTTGGCAGCTAGTAACTGGGACGAACTATTTGGACGTAATAGGACAGCGTAGCTTGATTAAAAATGTAGTAAAAAGGGGAGAGCTCGTCGAGCTCTCCCCTTTTTTAACATCATGGCTATTCAATTACCACGGCCTGGCTATCCATCTGTTGCCACGTACCGAAGAACACCTGGGCATTTCGCGTAACATTGCCGTTAATCGAATCCGAAAGATAGACAATTCCCTGCTCGTCATCATAGCCTTTAAGGACTACGGCATGATTACCGCCCCACAGGCCATAGGAATGCCCGTTATACCAGCGCGCAGCATAACGGCCTCCTGGCCAACTTCCCCACTCGGTATTCCACATCTCAACAGGTTGACCACAGGTCAGTCTGTTCTTAATGGAAGAAATTGACGAGAAAGAGACGTCTTTTGCCTGCTTGCCACTTCCAGCAGCACGCAGAAAGTTATTACCAGCAATAGTAATCGCAGGGGCGACGCATCCCATGAGACCCCCGCTACTACGCCTTGGGTTGCCATCAAAGGCGGTAACAAAGTTGCCGTTGCTTCCCTTGGGCAAGTAATAATCCGCAACAATCGTCTTACCTAAACCGAAACCATAGTAGTTAAGCAAGTTTGTAAGGGCAACCGACTCACAGCCAGTAGGAAGTTCCGGGTACTGCGAATAGCACGGGACATCGACCCAAGCGCCAACCATTGCGCCGGATGGACTGAACTTGTAGTCAGTAGAGCCGATCCAATACCAACCGTTGCTCAACATTACTCCCCCACGTGCGGCATCAAGGTAATACCATGTGCCCCCAAGGGAAAGCCATCCCGTTTTCATTGTGCCAGAAGAGGAATCTAGCCAGAACCAGTTACCGCCATCGTTAAGCCAGCCGGTCGCCATTCGACCATCCGAGTTAAAGTAGTACCAAGACCCAGCTATTTGCTGCCATCCAGTCAGAATTACCCCATTAGCAGAACAATAATATCGAGAACCCTGACTCTCAATCCAGCCCGTTCTAACATTCCCGCCATCGTCAATCAGCTGAATTCCTGAATCGGTCATGATGCCTTTAAGGTCAATTGCACCGCTGGATGAAGAATGATACATCCAGGACCCATCACCGTTTGACCAGCAATTAGCCATCATCTTGCCGGAACTATTAAATATATATTCACATGATCCAATAGTTTGGACACCCGTAGCCATGACGTACGTCGAGGGATCGAGCCAGTACCACGTACCGTTTAGGTTGAGCCAGCCGGAGGCGAGGGCGCCGGAGCCAGTCGCGTAGTACCAGGTTCCGCCATCGAGCACCCAGCCGGTCGCCATGGCGCCGGAGGCGTTGAACCAGTACGCTGCGCCGTTACACACATGGAGGCCCGTCGCCATGGCGCCGCCCGCCTCGGGATCGAGCCAATACCAGGAACCGCCGGTGCGAATCCAGCCGGTCGAGGCGATACCGTCAGCGAACCAGTACCAGGAGCCGTCGACGAGGCCCCAGCCGTTAAGGGGGCCGCAGCTGCCGAAGTAGCGGCGGACGCCCTGCGCGTCCGTCTGGTAGCCCGTCAGCATGGCCCCCGTCCGGGCGTCGAAGCAGTAGGGCACGCCGACGACGGATACGGGGCCGCGCGCCAGCGCGCCGGAGCCAGTCGCGTAGTACCAGGTCCCGCCGTCGAGGACCCACCCGGTCGCCATCGCGCCGGACGAATTAAACCAGTACAGGGAGCCGTTGCACTCATGGAGCCCGGTGGCCATGGCGTGCGTCGAGGGGTCGAGCCAGTACCACGCACCGTTTAGGCTGAGCCAGCCGGAGGCGAGGGCGCCGGAGCCAGTCGCGTAGTACCAGTCCCCGCCGTCGAGCACCCAGCCGGTCGCCATGGCGCCGGAGGCGTCGAACCAGTACGTCGAGCCATTGCACGCATGGAGGCCCGTCGCCATGGCGCCGCCCGCGTCGGGGTCGAGCCAGTACCAGGAACCGCCCAGGCGCAGCCAACCCGTATACGCCTTACCGTCAGCAGTGGCGTAATACCAAGTGCCATCTTTTAATTGCCAAAAATAAAGAGAGACATCAACGTATGCATAGTTCATATCAACATTACCGTTGATACCCGGAACCCGCCCATTACTCGCATACTGCCAAAAGCTATATTTACCCGTATAGTCGCATCGCCAGTTATACTGAGCGATCCAATGATCCCAAGAACCGCTCTTGAACACTGAATCCGTCAATATGTTGTTAAACCAATTCAAGTTTGCATAGATGCCGGGTTTAAATCCTGCAGCGGAAATGCTGTTGCAAAAAGTCTGCGCTCGCGATGCAAGACCTGCTTGTCGGCCATTCGCAATAATCGAATTATCCTCGAGATCGTAGTACACCGGCAGCCGAGGATTGTGCCCAGATAGGCAGCTAATTACCATGGACGCTTCATCGGCTGCTTGCTGATCATCCCAAGCATATGAGTAGATGTAGACACCATAAGGAATTCCAAGGCGCTCGCACTCAGAAATATTTCGATTAAATTGATAGTCAACTCGACCGCCGAAAGACGGAGCGCCAAACCCAACGCGCAGAATAGCGAAATCGATGCCCGAAGCTTTAACTGCGTCCCAATCAATACGCCCTTGGTGCTCGCTGACGTCAATGCCCCGAGCTGTAACCCCATCGGGAAGAGCGTCCATAGACAATAAAGCTATTCCGTCTTCTTCGGAAGAAGCATCATCTGAAACTAATTGTCCACCCTCATAACGCCAAGAATTCTCAACCAGAGTCTGAGCAGCCTCTGCATCCGCAGGGCATACAAACATAGAAACGGGCGCAAGGAGCATCAGCACCAACAATGCCGAAAACAACTTAAGATGTTTGTTCATGTAAACCTCGTCATTCGCTCTTGATTGCGTCTAGCTTACAGCATAGCTATGAAAGAATCCCGAACATCTAACAGGACAAGACGCCATCTAGAACAATAAATAGTTGGGCGTAATGCTGCAAAGAAAATAGGAACTTACCGCAGGGTTGAACCCGAAGGCTCATTGCCCCCTCTCTTACCCACAAGAATACCGACATCAAATAAACTTTCAAACCAGATGTCAAAAAGGTAGGGGACCCAGAGAGTCCCCTACAAATCGGAATTCTAACGGATCAGTATTACTTTCGATGGGCCCAAAGCGGTCAAACCGGAGATGCGATTTCCATAACCATCACTATGCCAGAACAAATTTTCGCTCGGCGAATTGCCCCAGAAAAAGCCAATGTGGCTATCGTCCGCATATGGGTTGTAAGGATTGAAGAACACAATGTCCCCCTTACGGGCCAAACCGCTACGCAGTAACTCATCAATAGAGTTGAAATAAGTCACGTTCGCGCACGTATCGATAGCGTAGCCGTACCAACGATAAGCGTTTACGCAGCCGCCCCTTCCGGGACCTCCACTCCAAGGGGAATGGCTCTGCTCGGCGGCAATGGGAGCTAAATTCCCGCCCGCTTTCATATATGCATGCGATACAAATCCGCCGCAGTTCATACCGGTATACCCGTCCCAACGAGGATCACCCTTTGGATACATGCATGTTTCTTGGCTAAGATGCGTATCATAGCGTGTTCCACGGTAATAGCCGTCGTTTTCGTGGCTCATAAGCCAATTGACCAGACTGGATCTATTGACCCCCAAAACAGAACCAGACGTATTCAACCATGCACCGCTTGCATTGAAGTAGTAGTCAACACCATCGATTTTCAGCCACCCGTTAGCAAACATGGCGCCCGAAGGCTGCAGCCAGTACCACGTACCGCCGTCATTAAGCCATCCGGTCTTCATCTTGTACGTGGAAGGATCCATCCAATACCACGCACCGTTAACATATTGCCAACCAGACTTAAGGACACCATTGGAAGATGCGTAATACCAAGTATTGCCGCTTTCGTCAGAAGCGTCTTTCGACATAATCCAACCAGATGCTACATTGACGGCGCCGTTTGCATCCGCATAGAAAACCGCGTCTCCAATATGAATCACACCTGGCAATGAAGACGAGTCGGTACGATCAGCGACTACGGGAGATCCATCAGATGAAGTAGGCAACGGCTCGCTCAGTGCTCCAGACGAATTCGCCCATGCCATACCGTCGCTCAAGTTGATCCAACACGAAGAAGCCATCGCACCGGAGTCAAAAGAATAATAGCGCGTATCGCCTACCGTATATTCACCAGTGCGCATTGCGCCGGATACGTCATCAAGGTAATACCAGGCGCTTCCGGACTTTATCCATCGCCCTCGTTGAATAGCTCCGTTTGATGCGGCGTAGTACCAAGTATCATCAGCAAGTGCCCAGCCTGTTGCCATGGCACCTGAACTCGTAAGGAAATAGGAGGATGTGCCCACTTGCACAAAGCCCGTGAGCATAATATGGCTTCCTGGATCCAGGTAATACCAAGAATTCCCTAGAAGTAACCAGCCTCCATGCAGCAAGCCGTTGGAGTCAGCGTAATACCAGTTGTTGTCAATAAGCGCCCACTGGGAGGAGAGCATGGCCCCCGATCCGTTAAAGATATAAGGGGTTCCATTGCATGCATTCAACCCGGTGGCCATGGAACCGTCCGCAGGATCAAGCCAATACCAACGGCCCCCATCCGAGAGCCAGCCCTTTACCAGGGCGCCAGAGCCGGAGAAATAATGCCAGACGGAAACATCAAGATGCCATCCGATAAGCATTGCGCCAGAAGAGGAGAATCCATACGTGGCTCCCCCGATCTGCAGCATCGAGTCGTGGACCATCTTGCCTTCATCATCCAGCCAATACCAGTTGTTGCCGTCTGAAAGCCAGCCTTTTACCATGGCGCCAGAGCCGGAGAAATAACGCCAAGCAGAAGTGGAGCCCGTAGAATCTAGGTACCAGCCGACACGCATTGCGCCCGAAGAGGAGAAGGCATACGTCGCACCCCCGACTTGAACCAACCCATCCTGAGCCATTCGACCTTCGTCGTCAAACCAGTACCAGCTACCGTTTATATGTCTCCAAGAAGAAACAGCGATTGTTCCATCGGACAAGCCCCAACGCCAAAAACCAGCCCCTTCTTCGGGTGATATCCACCCCTGATGCCAAACAATTTGATTCGAAACCTCAGAAGGGGTCTCATTATCCACCTGAGAGTTCTGCTCGACAGCGAAGGTCGATTCGCGCTGAACATCAATGACTGACTCAACAGAAGCAATAGCAACGTTAGATGCGGAACCTTCGTCAGTGTTATTCGAATCAAGGGCGTATAACATCGAGGGCGAACTCAAAAGGAGCCCCAAAGAAACAAGGCCGGAAAAGACCAGCACCCCGAATGAGCATTTCTTCATAGCAGCACGGTATCCAATCACGCAGCGACCCCGTCACCTCAGGGCAACGGGGTCTCAATCAAAACTAACTCAGTAATGTGCTAGCCAATTTGCTGGCAGTTTTTGCACTCTCGTGAAGCACCACGCCTCTGGGCCTCCTGAATAGAGATCTGCGAATAGCCCTTTGCGTCCTTACCAACGGTACGGAACTTATGCGTATGGTAAACATTGCTACCGTTCTTATACCAAACTAGGCCGTAGCCCGGAATCCACTTACCGTCCTCGCCGACATAATAGGAGCCGATCCAGGCATTCGTAGCCATGGCACCGGAAGACTGGAGGTAGCAATCGCCGACCCAGGCGTCGTGGGCCATAGCGCCGGAACCGCTAAAGTAGTACCAGGCGCCGCCGATCTGACGCCAGCCGGTGGCCATCGCGCCGGAATCGTCGAACCAGTACCAAACTCCACCAACGTTGACCCAAGAGTTAGAGGCCATAGCGCCCGAACCTCCGAGCCAATACCACGTGCCGCCATTGCTGAGCCAGCCGGTTGCCATGGCGCCCGAACCGCTCGCATAGTACCAAGAGCCGCCTGCCAAGAACCAGCCAGTGGCCATTGCACCGGAGTCGCCGAACCAGTACCAGGAGCCGCCGAGGCTGCGCCAGCTGTTAGCGGCCATGGCGCCCGAGCCGTCGAGGTAGTACCACGTACTGCCAACGTTGAGCCAGCCGGTGACCATCGCGCCGGAGGCGTTAGCGTAATACCATGTCCCCGAATCGTTGACCCATCCGGTCAACATAACACCGTACTCGTTGAAATAGTACCAAGTTCCACCGATATTTTGCCAACCGGTCAACAACTCGCCGTTGGAAGTCGCATAGAGCCACTTTCCATAAATGGAGTCATAGATCCAGCCGCCATGCTGCATGCGGCCATCGGCGTTGGCGCCAGGGGTGTTCAGGAAGTAGTTCTTGCCGTCAATTTGAACTCGGCCGTATGCCATATCATGGCTTTCGGGGTAGAAGTAGTACTTGTCCCCACCGATAGACTGCCAGCCCGACACCGCGATCCCGTCAGCGCCAAAATAGTACCAGACAGCTTCGTATTCGTTATGCCACTGGTTCGTGACCATGGCGCCAGTTTCGGGATCGAAATAGCGAAGGTTGCCGTCCTCGCACCGAACGAGTCCAGTCTTCGGACGACCGTCGGAACACCATTCCGTAATCGGTCCACCGCCTCCGCCACCGCCAGCAATATCAGCAAATGAGGGCGCCGGGGCAACCGTCATGCAGGCAGCGGCAAATGCAACAACTCCCAGCACTGTTAGTCCGCGCCATCTTTCTCGAAGGTTTTTCATACGACATCCTTTCTCCGAGATTTAAGGCTCTCTTAAGTTATTTTTAAACTATCAATTCAGCATTTCAACGGGAAATCGATAAAAGGTGTCTTTGTGACTGCAATTTAAATATGAGTCGCCACACCTCAACCGTTACGCCAAATAGCTTCTGAGTCAAACCGAGCACATAAGCGAACCAATTTAATACAACCACTTGTAAAAATCCTGAGGCACGTTTTCGATATGACAAGAGGCGCTTAAGCGAGAAGTGCTCACTGTCGGAGGATAAGTTCGGTCCGAGCCAGGAATCACCATCCAAGAAGAACTCCGGGCAGCGCTGCATGAACAGCGCCTGTTCGCGTTTCCAGCGGCGCAGTTTATCATCGTTGGCCTCTTCCCTGCCGCGCGAGGTGAACTCGTAGTGATACAGCTCGGCATAGGGCGTAAAGATGGTGCGGTAGCCCGCCTCCCATACGCGCAGGCAAAAGTCAGCGTCGTTAAAACCGACGGCGAATTCCTCGTTATAGCCTTCGACCTGCTCAAATACGTCGCGTCGCACCATCTGACAGGCGCCCGTCACGGCACTGAAGTTGCCCGGGCGCACAGCACGGGCAAGATAGCCCCCACGCTTCGCAAAAGGCATCTTTGTGGCCGCAAATTAAAAAACGCAATACCATGCCCATATCGATACGTCATATGCGGCCAGCGCATTCTATTGATGTGGAAACCGGTTCGATTCATTGATTTAAACCAAAGCCTCTACAGCAATTAATAGCGCCCTAGACAGCAACAGCACCAGAGACATACCAGACTAGCCATCATCACCGATCTCAAATAATTCGCAACGGTTACCATGTCGGCCTTCGACTCAACCGGCCAGATTACAGCAACCTCGATGATAGTCGTCTTAGTTGCAACAGCCGTGGGCGTTACCATGCCTACCACAGGCTTTACGTGCCCACGACACGCTTTCCTAGATAATTATCGACCAATCCGCTACAACCAGAGAACGCTGGTTCAGAATCCCAATTGTTCCATCACCTGTGTAGAGGGATCGTCGGCAAATCACGTATGCAGTAGAAAATGTCGAAGGTCTCGGTTCTACGACATAGCTTTATTTAACAAATCGCAAGGACCGACAAGTCGCATGAAGAAGCCGACTAAGAGTTTTCTGAGACCTTCCAGCATTAAGCAAATCGCAAAAACAGCCGTTGGAACCAGAAGCACCTGCAATATTCCCAGTCTAACGCCGACACGCGTAAAGGGAAACAGCGAGCTCCAAAGCCAACTTTGGATAGGCCCATAGTCAGAAATAAGATAAGTAGCGAAACAAAGTTTCGCTACAGCGTTAACGAAACGGGAGGAAAAATGCGGCATCTTTAAATCGATCAACAAGACCGAAATTGCTATAACTAACGAAAAAATAGACGCCGGTGATCCGAAAAAACCGTTATACAAATTCGCAAAGGTCGAGCCCAGCAAACCATCAAAATGGAATTGACCATAAAACGAAATTGCAACTCCCACAAAGGAAGCAATACAACAAGTAACCAGGCGCCGTACATCCACTGTTGACAAATCTACATACCAGCGAATATAGCAAACAAGAACGCAAATTATAATAAAATCAACTAGTAGCCCGTCGATGGGAATCCAAACCTTGATTAGCAACCTCATCCGAACACTTCCCATATTCATCCGAACATGTACGG
>OGYK01000614.1_pt1 | contig 29422 bp, 25 predicted proteins | sample 1576501 | NCBI WGS metagenome assembly OGYK01 (sample SAMEA3541530, study PRJEB24748) | human gut metagenome | biome: human gut; feature: human-associated habitat; material: faeces | place: China | collected 2012
TTTACAGTTTATATTCCGAAAACAGATCCGCATTTTGCAACTTCACTGGCAGTTATTCCTTTGCAGCTGCTTGGCTACTATGTCAGCGTAGCCAAAGGCCTGGATGTAGATAAGCCGAGAAATCTGGCTAAGAGTGTAACTGTAGAATAGTGCCGGGAAAACAATACAACCGGGAAAACAATACAATATGTAGCGTAATGCCACAGACTGTAAAGGATTAATACGGTCTGTGGCATTTTTTTTCAAAATCCCAAAATCTCATGAAAATAGATCTGATTTTGAATAACAGAAGGATGTTCCGGTTTCAGTGTTCTGGCTTTCCGGTGAAATTCAAAAGCTTCTTTGTGCATTCCGGATTTGTCCAGACATACACATAATTGCAGAAATGGTATGAAATTATGGCAGTCCGGAATATAGAATCCTCCGTTTTGGCTGTTGTCCGGTGCAAGAAGTGCCTGATGATACCAGTGAGCTGCCATGGAAAAGTTCTGTTTCATAAAAAATATTTTCCCAATCTCACAGCATATTTCGGCTCTTGGAATATCTGACATGAAACTGTGAAACAGTATCTCAAGAGCATGCTGGTCATTGCCTGATGCCTGATAACAATAGGAGAGAACCAGACAACTGTCCAGTCTGTTTTCAATCCAGCCGTCCGGCTCTTTCAGAAATTTTTTCAGAACACAGATGGCATACTCGTATTGCTTATGATAAAAAAGTTCCCGACCATAATAAAATAAGTCTCTGGGTTCCAGAGGAAGCTCTGCAGGCAGAGCTTGCATCCTGTAAGCAGGAGATCACAAACTATCAGAATAAAATGCTGGAACTGCAGGAATTGCGGGATCTGTATGCTCTGGATGAATCCTATCCGGATTATGAGATGACGGCTGCCCATGTATTTGCAAAAGATTCCACTTCGTGGTTTTCTACATTCTATATTGACAAGGGAACCAAACAGGGACTTTTTAAGGGTGCTAATGTCTTGTGTGGCGATGGCGTCGCAGGCATCATCACGGAATGCTTTGATGATTACGCCAAAGTGCGTGCAGTCATCGATGACAATTCCAATATCAGTGCGAAGGTCATGCCTGCAAATGCACTCTGTACTGTCGAGGGAGATCTGAACCTCTATGATAGCGGTTATCTGCTTGTTGAAAATATTGATAAGGACGCCAATGTATCAATCGGAGATAAGGTTGTAACCTCGCCGATTTCAGACCTGTATCATTCCGGTCTGATCATCGGCTATGTGGCAAAGACCTCTTATGACACAAACAACCTGACAATGACTGCCTATATTACACCCGCAGTTGATTTTTCAAACATCACAGATGTGCTTGTCATTACGGCAGAAAAAAAGACCGTCTCCCACGAGTAAGCAAATGTAAGGGAAGCAGCAAATTATGAAACATAAACTGAAACGAATCATAACTTTGGCAATTCTGATTGTCATAAATTTTGTATTACAGTCGACGGTGTTTGGATTTCACAGTTTAAGTGTGATCACACCGAATCTTCTTCTGATCCTCACAATGTCCTTTGGACTGATGCGTGGCAGAAAAGAAGGTCTGCTGGTCGGTGCATGCAGCGGTCTGCTGGTGGATATATTTTTCTCCAGCATCCTTGGACCCTATATGCTTTTGTACATGTTTATTGGTTATATTAACGGATTCTTCCACAAAAACTACATGATTGAAGATGTATTACTGCCTTTGATCGTAATTATTGTGGATGATTTCCTGTTTAACACGATTATCTACATTGTCAGTTTCTTATTAAAGAATAAAACGAATTACGGTATATACCTTCTGCATGTGATTCTGCCGGAGATTTTATGTACCGCTTTGTTAACGGTGATCATTTACAAGCTCTATGTAAAGATCAACAAACGTTTAAAGGAAGATGAGTAATCTATGTTACGTGAGATATTACAATCAATTAAAGAGATTATTGTCGACTATGTAAAAAGCCGTCTGTTTCCGGTTACAGTTGTCGTCCTTGTACTTTTCTCGATTCTGGTACATCAGCTTTTTGTGTTGCAGATCAAAGAGGGAGAAGAGCATATGGAGAATTTCGTCTACAAGTCAAAGAAGACTTTGACGATCGATTCCGTGCGTGGAAATATTCACGACTGCAATGGATACCTGCTCGCCTACAATGAGCTTTCTTACTCGGTTGTTTTCAGTAATGACAACGCACAGACAACGATGGCAAAGAACCTGAAAATCAGCGAGAATGAATTGAAAAACCAGATTGTCGACGAGACGATCTCCATATTAGAGAAAAACGGTGACTCGCTGACATTGGATTTCCCGATCAAGCTTGATGCGAATGGGAACTTCCAGTTTACAGTCAAAGACCAGCAGTTGAAAAATTTCCTGAAGGATGTCTATGCAAAAACCGATTATGATTCCATGCCTGACGAACAGAAAAATGCAACTGCGGACGATATCATGGAATATCTGAATACCAAAGTATTTGATGTTTCAGATTCTTATAGCAAAGAAGCAGATTTAAAGATTGTCGGCGTACGTTACAAGTTGTGGATGAACCGTTACCAGCAGTATGTTCCGGTTACCATCGCTTATGACATCAGTGAGACAAGCAATGCAGCGATTACAGAGCATGCAGATGAGCTTCCGGGCATGTCTGTCTCCGTCAAATCCCTGCGCCGCTACAACGACGCCAAATATTTCGCCCATGTCATCGGCTATATCGGTGCCATTTCCGATGAGGAAATGAAAGAAAAAAATGCAGAGCTTGCAGATGAGGAGCAGTATACAAACGAAGAAATGATCGGAAAAACCGGTATTGAGCAGTATTGTGAGTCCTATCTGCGCGGTACAAATGGTCTTGAGACGATGTATGTCGATAACCTTGGTAAAGTTATTGACACTGTTGAATCCAAACCCGCAACAGCCGGAAACGATGTCTATCTGACTCTGGATTTAAATCTGCAGAAATACTGTTATGATACGCTGGAAGATGAGATTACCTCGATCATTTTATCGTATCTGACACCCGCCTATAACGTAATTGCCAAGGAAAATGCCAGCATCGCGATCTCTGATGTTTATTTTGGATTGTTTAATAACAACATCCTGTCACAGGATGATATGCGCGCAGAAGATGCAACGGATACTGAAAAAGCAACGATTCAGGCAATCGATGCCCAGAGACAGGCAACCCTTGACAATCTGGATACTATTTTGACATCTACCTTCACGCCGCTTTCTGAGCTGGATGAGAACTATCAGCATTACATGGAATATATCTGTGAGGTTTTGAGCGACAACAATATTTTCCATACCTCCATGATTGACAAAGACGATCAGGAGTTTATCGACTATACAAACAATGTAACGTCTCTGGAACATTATCTGAAATATGCAATCAGCCAGGAGGCGATCGACCTGTCCGCTTTGAAGGTTGAAAGCGATTATTATGATAATGACGAGATTTATAACGCATTATGCGATTATATTATTGAATATTTAAGTACAGACAGTGAATTCGACAAACTCGTGATCAAAGTTATGCTACAATCCGGAATGATAACCGGAGATGCAGTTGTACAGCTTCTGTATGATCAGGGAATTTTGAACGTCGACGGTGACACCGAGTATCAGGAATACCTCGCTGGAAATTACGGTGCCTATGACTTTATGCGTAAAAAGATCCAGAATCAGGAGATTACGCCTGCCATGCTGGCACTGGATATCTGTTCCGGTTCAGCGATCGTGACTGACGTCAACACTGGAGATGTCAAAGCATATGTCAGCTATCCAAGCTACGATAACAACTATCTGACCAACGAAGTAGATACCGCTTATTATAATCAGCTGTTAGCCGATAAGACAACACCTCTATACAACCGTGCCAGCCAGCAGCGTACCGCGCCAGGTTCCACCTACAAACCGCTTGTTGCGATTGCAGGACTCACGGAGGGAGTAATTGACACCGGATCGATCTACTTCTGTAACGGACTTTTTGAAAAGATCACACCGTCTCCAAAATGTTGGGGCAACAGTGCACACGGAGGATTGAATGTCGTGGGTGGTATTCAGCATTCCTGCAACCTGTTCTTTTACAACCTCGGATACGATCTGGCAACCAAGGACGGATCCTACAACGATGCCTACGGTGTTGAGCGGATTCAGAAATACGCAGAGCTGTTCGGCCTTGGAGACAAATCTGGTCTGGAGCTTCCGGAAATCGAGCCGCATATCTCTGATAACGACTCCGTTCGAAGCGCCATTGGACAGGCAAAAAACATCTATGCACCCGTCCAGTTATCCCGCTATGTGACAACCATTGCCAACAGCGGAACCTGTTATAACCTCACATTGATCGATAAAGTAACCGACTACGAGGGAAATGTCATTTTGGACAATCATGCAGAAGTGAAAAATCAGGTGCAGCTTGCCAGCTCCACGTGGGACGCCGTCCATCAGGGTATGCGAAACGTGGTTGCGTATTCGGCTGGTTCCGACGAATTGATCAACCGGATCAATGTTCATGTCGCCGGAAAAACCGGAACCGCGCAGGAGAGTGAAGACAAGCCGGATCACGCGTTATTTGTATCCTACGCACCATATGAAAGTCCGGAAGTATCCGTAACCTGTGTTATCCAAAATGGTTATTCCTCCGCCAATGCCAGAGAATTGGCTGGATTCATCTATGCATACATGTATGATCCAGATAAATTAGTTGGTGCCGAAATGAGCGGCAACGCAACGCCGTCCCAAGATTAGTCAAAGAGAGGTGGAGTATGATTAGTCCCGTTATGATGAAAGGTAACAAAGCGGGGATTCGACTGATTATATCGCCGGATGCTACCATAAGTCAGGTGGTTACCTGTCTTTCTGATAAGCTTCAAACAACCGGAAGATATTATGCGAACATCAAACCGATTACCGTTACCTTTGAAGGTAAGGATCTGACAGAGGACGAAAAACAGCAAATCATCGATACACTAAACGACAAAGGCATTCGCATCGGACGCAGACCGCGTTCCATCGAAAAGCCTAAGAAGAAATCAATTTACTCCGATAAAAACGGTCTATTTTATATAGGCAACTTAAAGAACGGACAATCCATACAGGCAGCCGCCAGCATCGTGATTGTCGGAGATGTGGAATCAGGTGCCAGCGTTGAATCCGAGGGCAATATCATTATCATCGGAGCACTCCACGGTGCTGCAACCTCCGGGTGCAAAGGGAAACCTGATACGTTCGTATATAGCCTGAAATAGACTGGAGGATTTATCATGAGTGAAGTGATCGTTGTTACATCAGGAAAAGGCGGTGTCGGAAAGACTACGACAACCGCAAATATAGGATACGCCCTTGCCAGACATGGATTTGAAGTTCTGCTAATTGATACCGATATCGGACTTCGGAATCTGGATGTTGTCATGGGGCTTGAAAACAGAATTGTTTATAATCTGGTCGATGTCGTAGAAGGAAATTGCCGCCATCAACAGGCAATCATCCGTGACAAGCAGTGTGATACGCTATCTCTGCTCCCGGCAGCCCAGACGCGCGACAAAAGCGCCGTCTCTCCAGAGCAGATGATCAAACTCATCAATCAGCTCAAGCCAGATTATGATTACATAATTATCGATTGTCCGGCAGGCATCGAACAGGGATTTAAAAATGCGATTGCTGCTGCAAAACGTGCGATCGTCGTGACCACACCAGAGGTTTCTGCTATCCGGGATGCTGACCGCATCATTGGAATCTTAAATGCAAACGAGATACCACGGATTGACCTTGTAGTAAACCGAGTACGACAGGATATGGTCAAGCGGGGCGAGATGATGTCTGTAGAAGACGTTGTAGAAATCCTTGGGGTCAACCATATCGGAAGCGTCTACGACGATGAGAATATCGTCATCGCAAGTAACCGTGGAACACCGATTGCAACAAAAAACTGTGTTGCAGGACGTGCCTACGACCACATTGCCATGCGGATCTGCGGGCAGGATCTCGCAAAAGAAGAAAAAAGGAGCCGCTTGTTCGGCTGGTTAAAGAAGAAGGATAAAGATGTTCACAAGATTCAGTCTCAGAGACTATAATTTCAAATTACTGATTACCGTCATCATTGCCATGATCTGTGGCGTTGTCATGATCAACAGTGCAGACAGTTCATTCACGCCCAAACAGACCATCGGTATTGGGCTTGGCGTTATCATTTTGATTTTTGTCTCTCTATTAAACTACGACTTTGTGTGCCGGTTTTACCGTGTGTTTTTCATCATTAACGCGGTTATATTACTTTCCGTTATCTTTTTTGGTGTGGAAGTCAATTACGCAAAACGATGGATCATGATTGGCGGAAGCGGAGGTATCCAGTTCCAGCCATCCGAATTTTCCAAGATCCTTATGATCTTATTTACTGCAACCTTTCTGGATAAACTGAAAGAAGATAATAAAATCAATACACTTAAAGGACTTTGCCTGTTTGTGCTTCTGATTGGATTATCCCTGGCACTGATCGCAGTAGAACCGGATCTGTCCACGACTCTGTGTCTGGCTATGGTTCTTGTCACAATGTTATATCTGTCTGGATTAAGCTATAAAATCATCGGAATTGCACTGCTGGTATTTGTTCCACTTGCTGGAAGCTTTCTGTGGTATATTCAGAGGCCAAACCAACACTTGCTGCGTGATTACCAGGTGAACCGAATCCTGCAGTTTATCTATCCAGGGCAGTACGGCTCCGACTATACACAGCAGAATAACTCCGTTATGGCAATCGGTTCCGGACAGCTTACCGGAAAAGGCTTAAACACTTCAACCATCGCCACAGTAAAGGATGCAAATTTCATTTCGGAGCAGCAGACAGACTTCATTTTTTCTGTCATCGGCGAAGAACTTGGTTTCGTTGGAAGTGTAATAATTATTGCAATTCTACTGTTAATAGTGTTACAATGTATCCATGTAGCGAGAAATGCAAAAGATACAAAAGGCATGCTGATTGCAGCCGGAATGGGCTGTCTGATCGCATACCAGACATTCATCAATGTCGGTGTTGCAACCGGTGTTATACCAAACACCGGACTACCGCTTCCGTTTATCAGCTACGGGCTCAGTTCCCTGATCAGTATCTCGATTGGAATCGGAGTCGTGCTAAATGTCAGTATGCAAAAAACAAGCTACTAGGGAAGACTATAATGTTACTTAAGGAGAACCGTACATGAACATCGGTTTAATCGCACATGATGCGAAGAAAAAATTAATGCAGAATTTCTGTATCGCTTATCGGGGGATTATGTCTCATCATGAACTTTATGCAACCGGAACGACAGGACGTATGATTGAAGAGGTTACCAATCTGACTGTCCACAAGTTCCTCGCCGGGCATACCGGAGGAGAGCAGCAGCTCGGTGCTATGATTGAGAGCAATGATCTGGACATGATGATATTTTTACGCGATCCACAGACCAAGAAGAGCCACGATGTAGATATAAATAACATCTTTTCGCTTTGTGATATTCACAATATTCCACTTGCAACCAATCTTGCAACCGCGGAATTGCTGATCAAAGCGTTGGATCGTGGTGACTTAGATTGGCGAGAACTGTTTAAGCACTAAAAAACTATGCGAAGTAAATATTTAACGAGAAATTTAATAATACTTGTACTGTTGGTATTGTTTGTATCTATTGTCTGTATTGTCAACAATCACGTAAAGGCAGCGTATCCTGATGTTGATTCCGCTACTTACGTGATCGACCACCTGGTTCATCAATCGGACAATGTTGATTTCCATCAGGAGGACACGATTGTTTATCGTGACGACCGTACCCAGGCGGATTTGTTTCCCGAAGACTATTACGCACTTTTAATCAATGAATCCGACCAGACGGTACTTGCCGCCAAAAATGTACATCAACGTATGTATCCGGCAAGTATGACGAAGATGATGACTGCAATTGTTGTGGCTGATGCCATTGAAGCCGGAACCATTTCACTCGATGATATGGTTGAGATCACACAAAACTATGATCTGACAGCAGAAGATGTTGCCCCCAGCCAGTTGCATCGTGGATATACCATTTCCGTAAAAGACCTGTTGTATGGGCTGATGTTAGAATCCAACAATTATTATGCCCTGTATCTGGCAGAGTATGTGGGTGGGGATATCCAAAGCTTCTGTGACCGTATGAATCAGAAAGCCCTGGAGCTCGGAGCTACAAACACTCATTTTATGAATCCACACGGACTGGACGATCCAAATCACTATTCGACCGCATATGACATGTACCTCATCGTAAAAGAAGTCCACAATCATCAGATCCTACGGGATATTGATGGTTTTGATACATATACTTATACGTTTTATGATTCCAATGGCGCAGCAATTGATACCGAAAGCACCGCAACAAATTTATTTGTTACGGGAGAAGTGTCTCTGCCAGCGACCTTCCATCTGGAATCCTGGAAAACAGGAACGACCGATGGAGCTGGTAACTGTCTTGCCATGTATCTGACCAAGGACGGTAAGGACTATGTAGTTGTCGCATCATCCGGCAATTCCAAAGCGGACTTATACAATTCTATTATACGTTTATTATGTTTAACAGACTAAGGAGGACATGAGATGCTGGAACTAATTATTGGAGCAAAAGGAAACGGTAAAACACGCAAAATGGTGGAAAGAGCGAACAACGAAAGCAAGCGTACTAGCGGTTCTATCATTTACATTGATAAGAGCAACAAGCATATGTATGAACTTTCTAATGTCATCCGGCTCGTCAATCTGCACGAGTACGATATTCAATCCCCAGATGCCTTTATGGGCTTTATTCAGGGACTGATTTCTTCCAACCATAATGTAACTCACATCTTTTTGGATAACTTCATGATGATGTGTAACATCGAGGCAGATGCACTTGGCGCTGCATTGAAAGAGATTGATAAGATTTCCGAAAAATACAATGTTACATTTGTCATCAGTACTGCCGTGGAAGAATCCATGTTGCCAGCAGAATATGCAGCCAATGTTGTCTGTAAACTGTAAAATACACACAATCAGGTGAGGATATGAAACAACCAAACCGTATTATACAACTGAATAAAGAGATACGTGCAAACGCTGCAACCATAGTTATTGCAGCGGTTTTGCTGTATGTCGTAATCAGCGTCGTATCTTCGCTCAGCAAAGAATCCGTTACGATTTATCAGGTCAGCAAAGGTGATGTCAGCAATGATATTACCTTACAGGGACTTGCAATCCGTGACGAGGTTATCGTAAACACACAGAAATCCGGTTATCTCTGTTACTATATCACCGATGGAGAAAAAGTAAAAAAGAACTCTACTGTATGTACCATTGATGAGACCGGAGAGATCTATAATACTGAAAATAATTCTGACAGCAATTACAACGCACTGTTGTCAAGTAATGACTATGCAAGCATCCGTTCCCTGATATCTTCTTACAAGTTATCATACAGCGATGTAACCTTTTACAACGCGTACAGCTTCGAGACAAGCGCTAACAACAAGGTATTCGAGCTGACAAACGAAGTACTGATGCAGCAGGCAGGCTCCTCTGGACGCGGACTGTCTTCGGTCAGTGCCCCAGACAGCGGGCTTGTAACATATTACATTGACGGATATGAGAATTATCAGATTTCTGAAAAGATCAAAGCTTCCGATTTTGATAAAGCCGGATACGATAAAAAGGCGATGAAATCCGGGGATTATGCAGAAGCCGGTTCCACTATCGTGAAGATCATCCCATCCGAACAGTGGAACATCGTTGCGCCGATCTCACAGGATCAGCTTGCAGAATTGGACGGGCAGTCATATGTGAAGTTCCGTATCAACAACTCGAACTTTACGATTACGATGCCTTTTACAATTATTGAAGGTTCCGATGGCTCTTATATCAACATTGCCATCGATAAATATATGTCAAATTATCTGTCCGAGCGTTTCGTGACTGTGGAACTGATTCAGTCCGATGAGAGTGGTCTGAAAATTCCTTCGTCTGCACTTGTAGAAAAGCAGGTCTATCGGATTCCACTCAGCTATCTGTCTGCAGGCAGTAACCAAAGTAACGAGAACCGTCTCAACCTGCAGCGGACCGATGACAATGGGAACAAAACTATACAGCAGATGCAACCAAAGATCTATAAGACAGACGAGAAATACGCCTATGTTGATCCAGAAGGCTTTGAGGATTCTGACATTCTGGTCAATATTACCTCGAATGCTACGATTGCAGCATCGCTGTTAGAATTATATCCACTGACCGGTGTTTATTTTGCCAATCAGGGTATTGCAGAATTCCGCCGGGTAACTGTGATTAAAACAATCGACGAATTTGTTCTGATTGAAAGTGGCGAAGAGCTGAAAGCCTACGATAACATCGTGCTGGATGCACAAAGTGTCACAGAAAATCAGCTTATATATTAAAAATTAGAAAGGTCTTGATCAAGATGCTATACGAAAATTATGAACAGGTAGTTGCAAATGTCAAAAAAGCGTGTGAACGCTCCGGCCGAAATTTTCAGGATATTACGATCATTGCAGTCAGCAAAACCAAACCATTATCCGATGTAGAGGAATTACTTTCACATGGTGTGATGGAATTTGGTGAGAACAAAGTGCAGGAGATGGTTGATAAATACGAACATGTATCCAAACCGGTTCACTGGCACTTAATCGGACATCTGCAGACAAACAAAGTAAAATATATTGTAGATAAGGCATGTCTGATCCACAGTGTGGATTCGGTGCATCTGGCAAAAGAAATTGAGAAAGAGGCTGCCAAAAAAGGGGTAGTTGCAAAGGTTCTTCTCGAAGTCAACATTGCACAGGAAGAAACAAAATTTGGAATCCGGGAGGATGAGGTTTACGCTTTGATTGACGCGATCAAGGATATGCCGCATGTTCATGTTATGGGACTCATGACGATCGCTCCATTTGTGGAAAATCCAGAAGAAAATCGTGTTTATTTCCGTAAAATGCATCAATTATCGCTTGACATAAAATCCAAATGCATTGATAATATTGATATGAGTGTTTTATCAATGGGAATGACCAATGATTATGAAATCGCCGTCGAGGAGGGCGCGACTATGATTCGTGTCGGAACCGCCATTTTCGGTGCGCGAAATTATAATATTTAATTAAGGAGAATAAGGTTATGGCAAAGGATGCAGGTAAAAAGAGTTTTCTGGATTTTTTCAAAGTCAAAAATATAGATGATGATGAAGATGAGTTCGATGACGATCTGTTTGACGACGATGATTATGATGACGATGACGACGATGATTACGAAGATGTAAAACCACGTGCATCGAAATCAAAACCATCTTTCAGCAAGCCAGCTGCACGTTCCGCTTCCAAATACGAAGCAGCTACACAGCAGGCATCGACTACACATCGGAGTACAGCAGGCAGTTCATCCAGTGGCAAACTGGTTGATTTCAAGGACTCCCAGAAGTCTTACAGCAGAAGCTCAGATTTCCGCAACCGTAGTGAAGTATTTGTAATTAAACCACAGGAGACAGATGAGGCACAGTCCGTCATTGATTTCCTTCGTGCAAACAAAACAATCGTGATAAATATTGAGGGCTTGGATGTCGCAGTCGCACAGCGAATCATCGACTATGTCGGCGGTGCATGCTATGCAATGGGAGGCTCTTTGAATGTGGTATCTTCCAACATATTTATTGCAACACCTCAGGATATCGAAGTATCCGGAGATTTGAGAGAGGAATTGGTTGGTCAGGATGCCCTGACACCATACGTACAGTACTAAACGAATAGGGGGGTTGGAAAGTTGCTTACACCAGTTGATATTCAACAGAAGAAATTTCATGTCGGTTTGGGTTACGACAAGAAAGATGTAAACACATTTTTTGACAGTGTTTCAGAAAGCTATGAATCCTTGTATCGTTCAAATGCGGAGTTAAAAGAGAAGGTCTCCATATTAAACGATACATTACAGAATTATCGTTCCAAAGAATCACATCTTGAGAAAAGCTTGAAGCGTGCGGAAAAAGACACCGTAGAGACTATCTCCAATGCAACAAAGGAAGCAAAGGAGATTATTCGTGATGCCAAAATTCAGGCAAACAACATTGTGTCTAACGCAGAGAAACGTCTGGAGCGTCTGGAAGATGAGATTGCATTATTAGAAGCAAAATACACCGCTTACAAATCTAATTTCTGTTCGTTACTGAAAAAGCAGTTTGAGTTCTTAGGCGAGCAGGATTTTGATCCATCCTCTATGATTGATGATCGTGCATGGACACTCATGGGGGGCGAGGAGAAACAGGCTTCCGCCTCTGCAGGTGACGGGTTTGGTGCCTACACCGGAGATCCTCAGTTGCGCGATGAATCTACATTGGGTGGATTTAATGGTGGATTTGGCAGTGGCGATACAACCAGCACAAGTGCTGTATATACACAATCCTTAAGTGCCGGAGAGAATTTTGTTGATCCTTTTAAGCCAAAGGAGCAAAAGGATTATAATCCATTTGACGCAAAGGGAAAAGGTTCAGAAGAGAAAAAATCTTCCTTGAAGGTTGCCAATTCCGCGGAAGAACGTAAAAAAATGAAGCGGGCAACTGTCGGAAGCTCCGAAGCTGCAGCTGCAGTTCAAAAAGCAAGGGAAGCCGCTGCTCAGGCAGGAAAAACGCCGAAGCCGGAACCAAAACCACCAGAGCCAAAACGGGAAGCGCATCCAGAACCAGAACGTGCTCCAGAGCCGGAAGCGAAACCGGAGCCGACACCGGAACCAGCTCCAGAAAGAAAGCCGGAACCGGAAGTAAAACCAGAGCCAGTTTCAAAAGAGCCAGATATTGATGAGATTCCAACGATTTCTCATTTATCAGAGTCCGACGATGATACAGATACAGAAGAATCTGCAGAGAGCATCGAAGGCGAAGTAGAAGCAAAAAAGAACAGCGGACCAGCGTTGATCGGAGAAGGCGAAGACGATGATGCCGAGACCGACGATGATGGATTTGAGTTCATCTAATCAAATATCGTATTACATACAGAAAGAAGAGTTACCATGAAGAATTTAACTGTCCATCTTGATGATAAGCCAATCTACGATATCGTATATGAAGAGAGCTTTGATGCCCTTCCCAGTATGATAAAAGAGCTTGGCTACAGTAACCGTAAAATCTGTGTGGTATCCGAAAGTCATGTAGCATCCTTATATTTGGATGCTATATTGCTTTCTATCAAAGATGCCTGCACATATACTACATCCTTTGTCTTTCCAGAAGGAGAAGCAAGCAAGAATCTGAATGTTGTCAGAGACCTGTACACCCATCTGATTGAAGAAAAATTCGATCGAAATGATGTACTGATTGCCCTCGGCGGCGGTGTGGTCGGTGATCTGACCGGATATGCGGCCGCAACCTATCTGCGCGGTATCGACTTTATCCAGATTCCAACCAGCCTGTTATCACAGGTTGATTCCAGCATCGGCGGAAAAACCGGTGTGGACTTTGACTCCTACAAGAACATGGTCGGCGCCTTTCATATGCCAAAGCTTGTCTATATGAACCTGTCTGTGCTAAAGACATTATCGAACCGCCAGTTTTGTTCGGGTATGGGCGAGATCATCAAGCATGGTCTGATCAAGAATGCCAATTATTTTACATGGTTGAAGGAAAACGAAGCACAGATTGCAGCGCTTGATCTTCCTACCGTTGGAGAGATGATCTACGAAAGCAACGTCGTAAAGAAAAATGTCGTCGAAAACGATCCGACCGAAAAGGGAGAGCGTGCACTGTTGAATTTTGGACATACTCTCGGTCATGCCATCGAAAAATACATGAATTTTGAATTTTTGCATGGAGAATGCGTGCTGATCGGATGTGCACTTGCCAGTATCATTTCCTACAAAAAAGGGAATATTACACAGGCAGAGCTGCGAGATATCCTACACAGCATGAAACCGTACCATGTACCAAAGCTGCCAGCCGACGCGAATTTTGCAACAATCGTATCCTATACGAAAAACGACAAGAAAGCCATCGGTGGAAAAATCAAATTTATTTTGTTAGAGACGATCGGACACGCGTATATCGACATGGATGTAAGCGAGGAAGATATGCTTCTGGCACTCAAAGAATTACAGGAAAGATATCAGGATGAATACTAAAAATAAAATCAAAATCTATATAATACCGATTCTTTGTATCGGTCTGCTTGTTGCATTCGATCAGATCACAAAATTCATCGTACGCACATCCTTTGCGTTATATGAATCACATCCACTGATCAAGAATGTATTTCATTTGACATATATTCAGAATACCGGAATCGCATGGGGCATGTTCAAAAACGGCAGAATAATCTTCCTGATTCTGACCGTTCTTGTGTTGCTTGTCTGTGCAGGTATTTACGCAAAAATTCCAGAGAACAGGCGCTTTACCCCAATTCGTGTCTGTCTGGTGTTCCTTGTATCTGGCGCAATCGGAAATATGATTGACCGTATCTCTTTACATTATGTAGTGGATTTCTTTGATTTCCGGTTGATCAATTTCCCGATTTTTAATGTCGCAGATATCTATGTGACCGTAAGCATGATCGTGTTGATCTTACTGTGTGCCTTTTACTATCACGACCATGAGATTGATGCGTTATTTTCAAAAACAAAAAAAGACTAAGATATTACAATATGGAAACTTACGAATTTACAATTGATGCAGCTTCCACAGACATCGGCACGCGACTGGACAAATATCTGACCGAACAGATACCTGACCAATCGCGTTCGTATATCCAGAAGCTGTTAGATGATAATTTCATAACTGTAAATGGCAAATCTTCCAAATCAAATTACAAGCTCCGGGCAGGCGATACGATCACAGTAGAGATCCCGGAAGCAGAAGAATTAGACATCGAACCGGAGAATATTCCACTCGATATCGTCTATGAGGATGATGATATCATTGTCATCAACAAACCGAAGGGCATGGTTGTGCATCCGGCACCGGGACATACAAGCGGAACACTCGTCAATGCCCTGATGTACCATTGTAAGGATTCCTTATCTTCAATCAATGGGGTACTACGGCCGGGAATCGTCCATCGTATTGACATGGATACGACTGGACTTTTAGTTGCCTGCAAGAGCGATCAGGCGCATCGTATATTGTCCGATAAGTTCAAGGTACATGATATTCACCGTGTCTACACAGCGATCGTCTACAATCAGTTTGCCACAGATGAAGGAACGATTGACAAACCGATTGCCAGACACAAAACCGACCGCAAGGAAATGGCAATTGATCCAAACGGCAGACATGCCGTCACACATTACCGTGTAATTGAACGGTTAAAACAGAACTTTTCACTCGTGGAATGTGAGCTGGAAACCGGACGGACACACCAGATCCGTGTGCATATGGCAAGCATCAATCACCCATTGCTTGGGGATGAGGTGTATGGGCCAAAACAGAAGCCATTTGCCACACAAGGGCAGGTATTACATGCAGGGGTACTTGGATTTGAACATCCAATCACCGGAGAATATATGGAATGGCATGCAGACCTTCCAGACTATTTTCAGGGGATTTTGAAGCGGCTTCGATAAACGGACTTTTTTGACGCTTATAGTATATAAGAAGGGATTTTTATGAACACAATTATCCGGTAACGATTTATAATTTATAAAAAATTTTTCTTGACCTAAAGTTAAGTTTAGGTTGTATAGTAAACACAGAAAGGATGAATAAAGATAGTATTCATCCTTTTTGTGCGAGAAATAATAAGAAAATTTCAGGAGGAACAAACGTTATGTACATTGAGAAAATCAACGGTCCAGAGGATGTGAAGAAGCTTTCAAATGACGAACTTACAAGCTTAGCGGCGGAAATGCGTCAGGCGCTCTTGAAGCGTGCGAGCATCCACGGCGGGCATTTCGGTCCAAACTTCGGTATGGTAGAAGCAACGATTGCGTTGCACTATGTATTTGAATCTCCGAAGGATAAATTCGTGTTTGATGTATCCCATCAGACCTACCCACACAAGATGCTTACTGGCAGAAAGGATGCGTATCTTTACGAAGACCATTACGACGATGTATCCGGCTACAGCAGCCCGGAGGAAAGCGACCATGACCATTTCGTGATTGGGCATACATCTACCTCTATCAGCTTAGCATGTGGTCTTGCAAAGGGACGTGATGTGCGGGGTGAGAGTGGAAATGTAATCGCAATCATTGGCGATGGTTCCTTGAGCGGTGGTGAAGCGTTAGAGGGACTTGATTTTGCATCCGAGCTACAGAGTAACCTAATTATCGTCGTAAACGATAACGATATGTCGATCGCCGAAAATCACGGTGGTCTCTACCAGAACTTAAAGCTCCTGCGCGAGACAAACGGACAGGCAGAATGTAACCTTTTTAAGGCGATGGGACTTGACTATGTGTATGTTCATGATGGGAATGATATTCCGGCGTTAATCAAGGCGTTTGAGAGCGTCAAGGACAGCGTAAAACCAGTTGTGGTACACATTCGTACCTTGAAAGGAAAAGGCTACAAGCTCGCCGAAACACACAAGGAAGAGTGGCACTGGCATCTGCCGTTCGATATCGAGACCGGCGAGGTAATCGCAGATTTTGGTGGTGAGGATTATTCCAGCGTTACCTGTGACTACCTGATGAAGAAAATGAAAGAAGATCCAAGTGTTGTGACCATCACATCTGCCACACCGACGGTAATGGGCTTCACGGAAGATAAGCGAAAGGAAGCGGGCAGACAATTCGTGGATGTCGGAATCGCCGAGGAAACAGCTGTGGCACTCGCCTCCGGTATTGCGAAAAGCGGTGGCAAACCGGTCTATGGCGTATACAGCACATTTATCCAGAGAACCTATGACCAGCTGGCGCAGGATCTGTGTGTAAACGGCAATCCGGCAACGATCCTGACATTTTCTGCGTCCATCTATGGTATGAACGATGTCACACACCTCGGCATCTACGACATTCCTATGATGGCAAATATCCCAGGACTTGTCTACCTCGCACCAACGACAAAGGAAGAGTACCTTGCCATGTTAGACTGGAGCATCGCCCAGACAGAGCATCCGGTTGCAATCCGCGTACCGGGCGGCGCATTTGTCTCAGACGGAAAGGCTGTCACAAAGGACTTCTCGAAGCTGAACAAGTACGAGATCACAAAGCAGGGCAGCAAGGTTGCAATCATCGGTCTTGGATCATTCTACGGACTTGGTGTAGACGCAGCCGAAGCACTGAAAGAATCAACTGGCATCGAAGCAACCATCATCAATCCATATTATATTACCGGTCTTGATGAGGCTATGCTCGAAGACCTGATGGCAAACCACGATGTGGTTATCACCCTCGAAGATGGCATCCTGGACGGTGGTTTCGGTGAGAAGATCACCCGGTTCTACGGAGCTTCTGATATGAAGGTATTGAACTTCGGTATCAAGAAGGAATTCCTCGACCGTTACGATGTAAATGACGTATTAAAGGACAATCATCTGACTGTGGAACAGATCGTGGATGATGTGAAGAAGTGTCTGTAATGTAAATAACGATACACACGGAAAGAGATAATTATTTCTATTGGAATGATTATCTCTTTTTTATTTCATTGCACCAGCAAGAAAAATGGCTTATAATTAAATTATTATTGATTCTGAAGCAGAAAAGCAAGCAAGAAAAACACATATAAATGGAGAACAACATGGCAGATATCGTCAGAAAACATATCATATTTCACGGAAGCGTGCAGGGTGTCGGCTTCCGGTATTATTCCGAGCACAAAGCAAACCAGCTGCGGCTTACCGGCTGGGTAAAGAACCTCTATAACGGAGATGTCGAGATGGAAGTGCAGGGATCGGAAGCAGCCATCGATGAGCTGGTCACATTCCTCGCTGGACGTCGATTTGTCCAGATCACAGGGATGGATGTCAGGAAGCTGGATGTGGTGGAAGATGAACGAAAGTTTGGGATTGATTAACCCGTGAATTTATTGTGAAGATTAGATATTTCTGTTGTTTCATGTAAATTTTTGTAGTAAAATTGTCTTATATCGGTGGGGATTATTATTGGGGAGAATTCATAATAATCTAAATTTTCTTAAATAAAATCCAAAAAAGTGATTACAAGTCCGTTTTTTTGTACATGTGATAGTGTATTATACTTACAAATGGTTCTAAGAGTTTTAAACACAAAAGGAGCAATCATGATAGATAAGCTTTTAATAGGAAAAGTAGATAACAATCTTAACTGGCTACCTCTCTACGTTCACCTGAATGATACCGTTGGTATCATGCGATGCTTATTAGAGGACTGGATTTCCGACGCAACAATTGAAAGCTGCGACATGCGTTATGAAGATTTTTATACCATCGCCCTATTTGTTGCTTATACCCATGACATTGGAAAAGCGACATCACATTTTCAAGGTATTATAAGTAATAAAGCCGCGCTGTTATATGATAATCTTTCAGAAACCGGATTAAGCATACATGAAAATGTTATTCATCGAGGTAAAACACCTCACGCCTATGCCGGACAATGGATACTTCAGAGCGACTCCATAGGACTATGCCTGCCTCAGGAAATAGCAAATGTAATAGGTGCACACCATGGAATTCCCTATCCAAATCAATCATTAAATCGTGTTGATGATTTGATTAAATTATATCCTGGTAATTTTTATGGTGAAGAGAATAATAAGACACAATATTCTATGTGGCAATCCATTTGGCACACTATTGTTGACGAAGCACTTAACGTGTCAGGATTAGAGTCTATTACCACTATACCAACATTAACTGCAAATGCCCAGATACTTCTATCTGGTCTGTTAATTGTTGCAGATTGGATTGCTAGTAATACGAGTTTGTTTCCTTTGATTGGTATCATGGATAATCCTTATGATATAGATTGCAACGCAAGAATTGTTACTGCATGGAATAAACTTCATTTTCCAGAATCCTGGCATTCAGAAATATATAGTATGAATGATCAAATATTTCAGGAACGTTTTGACTTTGAACCAAATGAAGTGCAGAAAGCAGTTATTCGCGCAGTCAATTCCACAAATGCCCCTGGCATATTCATTCTAGAAGCGCAAATGGGAATTGGTAAGACAGAAGCAACCTTGAGTATGGCAGAAGTTATTGCATCAAAATGCAATAGTACTGGTATATTCATGGGGTTGCCAACACAGGCAACCTGTAACGGTTTATACGATCGATTATACCAATGGGCTTCCTCTGTATCAGAAAATACGCTTAATGCTATCAAATTGGCTCACAGTGGTGCTAATTATAACAAGGATTATCAACAACAGGTAATACAGGGGAAATCTGTTATTGACTCTGATGATGATAGTAGTGGAATATATGTCCATCCTTGGTTTCAGGGTAACAAAAAATCACTATTAGCTGATTTTGTTATTGGAACTGTTGATCAATTTTTGATGTCTTCCCTTCGCCGCAGGCATTTTATGCTCAGGCACTTAGGATTATCTGGAAAAGTAGTAATTATCGACGAATGTCACGCATATGACGCATACATGAATCAATATTTAGATCAATCTATTGAATGGATGGCAGGCTATGGTGTACCTGTAATACTTTTATCTGCAACATTGCCTTTAAATCGTAGAAATGATTTGATAAATCGTTATTTAAAAGGACTTAAAAGACGAGAAAAAGGACTTAATAAGATATGTGATAATGGTATTGATTGGAAAACGAATATATCCTATCCCTTACTTACCTGGACTGACGGAATGAGTATTCATCAAATTAACATTGATCAACCAATGGAAAATCGAACAGTGAAACTACATCCATTACATAATTTCAATCAGGTAATTGCTATACTAGATGACAAATTATCCGAAGGTGGATGTGCCTGTGTTATATTAAACACAATAAAGAGTGCTCAAATGTATTATCAATTGATAAAAGAAGCATTTCCAGATGCCCAAGTACTTTTGTATCACTCTCAATTCACAATGGAACATCGATTGGAAAAAGAAAAGATTCTACTAGAAAGAATGGGAAAAAATTCAAGCGACACTGACAGAAATCGTTTTATACTCATCGGAACTCAGGTGCTTGAACAATCCTTAGATTATGATGCTGATATTTTAATCACGCAGTTATGTCCTATGGATTTATTATTACAGCGAATTGGACGATTGCATCGACACAATAGGGATGATATAAAACATCATTATTCCCGCCCCCAAAAACTACAAGAAGCTCATTGCTATGTCCTATTAGATTCTACGGATGAAACACCTGATATACCATATGATAGTGGAAGCAAAAGAGTATATGGAGATTATCTATTGATGCGCACATTTAATATATTGCCAGACGAAATCTCTATACCACAAGATATACCTCAGTTAGTACAAAGGGTATATAATACCGATGATGATTGCGGACTTACAGATAATTCGCATTATTCTGATGCAATCACTGAATTTAATACGAAAATAAGTAAGAAACAATCTAACGCAAAATGTTTTCTCTTGAAATATCCAAGAAAGGAAAACATCCGGGGTATGTTAGAAAATGAGAATCCAGATTCTAATCAAAATGGAGATATATCAGTTAGAGATATAGAATCATCGATTGAAATTATTATTATGAAACAATATAACGAGGATGAAATTGGCTTTGTTTACTCTAACAATCGTTCAAATGATAAAAGATTTCATTGTCACAATTTATCAGATGAAGACGGTATTGAAATTGCCAGACAAAGGCTATATTTACCAAAATTATTTTCAAGTCCATGGATGTTACACCAAACCATTAAGGAATTAGAAGATTTACAAAACAAGTTACCCGATTGGCAACATAATCCATGGTTGCAAGGAGAATTAATCGTTTTGCTTGACAACAATAATACAGCTAATTTGTGCGGACATCGTTTATATTATGATTTTGAATTAGGGCTCACTGTCGAAAAGGAGGAAACAAATGGATAAAGAATTTTGTTTATTAGACGAATCTTGGATTAAGGTTCTAAATGATGAGAATGAGATTATAGAAGTCTCTTTGATTGACGTTTTTACAAACGCTCATAAATACAAACGTTTAGCCGGCGAGACAGCTACACAGGATGTAGCGATCTTACGGTTGTTACTTGCAATCACAATAACTGTTTTTTACAGATACGATGCTGATGGCATAGAAGATAATGTGTTAAATTATAGCAATCCAGAAGACGAAATATTAGACCGTTGGTCTGATTACTGGAAAAAAGGATCGTTTGAATCCGATGTATTTTGTAATTACTTAGAGAAATATCGGGAACGGTTTTATCTTTTTCATCCTGTAACACCTTTCTGGCAAGTTGCTGATTTAAAAATGGGAACTGATTATAGCATTATCAATTTATTCGGAAACATAAAAGAGAGTAATAATAAAGCTTCTAAGCATCACTTTCATATGATTGATGGGAAATATATAGAAAATATATCTTATTCTGAAGCAACCAGATGGCTCATTTATACAAATGCGTACTCTGTAAACGTAAAAACAAAGATTAAAAACGAGAGTATACCCGCTGGAGTTGGGCGTCTTGGACAATTAGGATTTATTTCTGTTGATGACATTTCTCTGTTTAGCACTATTTTATTAAATTTATGCGCATTAAATAATCAAGGAGATGCCTGGTCAAGACCATTACCAATATGGGAACAAGATGTTCGGAAAATAGCTGGTATAGAAATCAGCCCTCCAGATAACTTGGCACAACTATATACGCTCCAATCACGAAGATTATTATTAAAACACGATAAAAACCAGATTACAGGTTTTAAATCAATTGGCGGTGATTATTATAGCACAACCAATGACTATATAGAACCAATGACATTGTTAAAGTGGGATAATCAGGAAAATAATAATTTTAAGCCGAAAAAACACAAAAAGGAAATTGCTGCCTGGAGAGAATTTCCTAGTCTATTTGTTGATAATGATTTAAAACCCGGATTAATTTGCTGGTTAGAATGTTTGGTAAATAACTCTCTGTTAGATAACGAAACTCTTATAACCTTTCAAATGACCGGATTGGAATATGGTGATGGCATGAGTTATACAAATGGTGAAGTAATTAATGAATCAGTGTCGTTATCAAAAGATCTTTTAAATGAAATAGGGAAACTATGGATATCTTTAATAACAGATCAGATTAACAAATGTGAAAGCGTAGATAAAATTTGTTTTTATAAATTTGCCCAAACATTGGCATCTGATATATATAAAGGTGACAAATCTGGAGTAATTCAAATAAAAAACGAATTATCAGAATCATATTATTATAAAATTGATTCCGCCTTCCGTGAATGGCTAATCAGTATTGATCCAAATAGCAGTAACCGAGACAACAAACTATATGAATGGCAGACAATATCAGCTATAATTGCAGACAACATTGTTAAGAAATACATATCCGGACTCAGTCCACAATACACACTCTTATCTACCCAGGCATATAAATCATTCAAACTAGCATTAAATAAATTATATCCTAAAAAACAGGAAAAAGGAGGTGAATAAAAATGAGTAAACGAAAAGAGATAGGCGAATACATGGTCAAAAAAATCAATTATTGGAAGGAAAATGTAGAACCATCTACTGTAAATGCAGAACTAGCCAGATTGCGCAAAGGAGTTGGGCATATGCCTGGAGATTTACCCGAATTATATGGTATTTTGTTAAAAACTATGCCTCACAGTTTTTGGTCTTCAAACGGTTATATAACAGAAGCCGAATGGAGCTGTTATATCGGACTTACTATGTTTGCATGGCACCAACAAGGAAATGACATTAAAACACATTGTGTACACACACCTAGTCATATAAGTTTGGGACATGCGTTACGCCAACTGGTTCATGATTCCAGCGCCGAGGAAAGGATGAGGAACAAACTTCAAATGTTGATTACATCCAATGATATGAACGAATTTTCATATCACCTAAAAAATATCATTACTTTTATACATAACGAAGGTATTCGGATCAATTATGCTGACTTGGCTGAAGATATTTATGCCTTTCAGTTCGAAGAATCAAGAAACCGTGTATGCCTGAAATTAGGGCAGGATTTTTACAGTGAAAATAAGGAGGATAAAAACAATGAATAAAAATTTATATTTAGATGTACATGTATTACAGACCGTACCACCAAGTTGTGTAAACAGAGATGATACCGGCAGTCCCAAAACTGCTGTATATGGCGGCGTAAATCGTGCGAGAGTTTCTTCCCAATCATGGAAGAGAGCGATGCGATTAGAGTTCAATCATTTATTTGAATCAGAACAAATTGGCTTTCGCACTAAAAATATTAAAATGCTGTTAGTCGATCGATTGAAAGAACTTGATACAACCAAAGATTTATCTACTTTGGAAAAAATTGCAGAAGTTGCATTGACAGAGGCTAAAATTAAAAGCAGCGGAGGGAAAAAAGATGTATTATTTTTCATTAGTTCCAAGCAAATTGATGCATTGGCTAAACTTGCTTTAGAATATTCATCTGATGATTCATCCAAAAAAGAGAAAGATAAAAAGTACAAAGACAAATGGAGAGACGCACTAACCAATAATCCAAGTGTAGATATTTTATTATTTGGACGAATGGCAGCCAGTGATCCTGAATTAAATTTTGATGCCGCTGCACAAGTAGCACATTGTATCTCCACCCATGCAGTAAGTAACGAATTTGACTATTTTACAGCCGTAGATGACTGCAATACCGATGATAATGCCGGTGCTGGGCACTTAGGAACCGTTGAATTTAATTCTTCTACACTTTATCGTTATTCCACTGTCAATATTTCCGAATTGATGGATAATGGCTTAAATATCGACGAAGTAGGTGATGTTATCAATGGATACTTACAAGCTTTTATTAAAGCAATGCCGACAGGAAAACAAAATACGTTTGCAAACCGAACATTACCTTGTTTTACATATGTGACACTCAGAGAAGATCAACCTGTTAACATGGCTGGAGCATTTGAAAAGCCTGTTCCAAAAAACAGCAATGGATATGAAGCCAAATCTATCGAGGCTTTTATTGAATATACAAAAAAAATTTATGATAATTATGTAAATTCCCCTACGAAGAGCTGGGTTGTATGTTTAGACGATGTATCTATAGATGCAGACCGCGTAAAGATGAATAATCTGCCTGAATTAGTAATTGATGAACTCAAAAAATTAAATTAAAAAGGAGCGTGATTATTTGTATACACTATTATTACGCTTAAATGGACCATTACAATCATGGGGTTCAGATTCGTTATATGATAATAGAAATACAGATTATTATCCAACTAAAAGTGGTGTTATCGGATTAATCGCCGCAGCATTAGGTCTAAAAAGAGAAGATTCGCTTGAAAAATTAAATACACTCAAATTCGGGGTACGTATTGATTGTCAGGGAGAATATATGAAAGACTTTCAAATTACAGATATGGGAGAAAAGCTAAATAAAAATCTTTCCTCTCGAGCATATCTGAGTGATGCAACTTTCTTAGCAGGATTAGCTTCTGAAGACTATGATTTATTGGATACTATAAAAAGAGCTATACATAATCCAAAATACTGTATCTTTTTAGGGAGAAAGGCATGTCCTCCAACGCTGCCATTAGATATGGGAATATCAGACTCCGATCTATATACTGCTTTATATTCTTACCCTTGGTTAATACCTCAATGGCGTCAAAAAGCCCTTTTCGGTTGGAGTGATAAAATTGAATTGCGTATTATTATGGAATCTGATAATGGTGCATTAAAAAAAGATGTTCCTATTTCTTTTAATTCCAATTATAGGCAATATGGATACCGAAATATCAAGGATATGCCTGGGAAGATTATATATAGAACAAAAGAAACAACACATGATCCAATGAAAGAACTGGGGTGATTATCTCTATGTACTTATCTAGAATTGAGTTAGATACTAGTAAAAAACAAACACAGCTTGCACTCGTATGCCGAAACAAATTTCATGGTGCAATTGAAGATTCATTTAACCACGCAAACAATGATCGTTTACGAACACTTTGGCGATTAGATAAATTTGACGGAAAGACATACTTATTATTACTTAGTCCGCAAAAACCAAATTTATCTAATTTTGTGAAGCAATTCGGAAACAGTTCCTCTACATGCGAAACAAAAGATTATGATGCGCTATTGACTAAAATCAATGATGAAACCACTTGGCAATTTCGTTTAGTTGCAAACCCAACGAAATGTATAAAAAGTGAAAGCGGAAGAGGCAAACGAATTGCCCATAAAACACCTAAGCATCAGATGAAATGGCTTATAGACCAAGCCGAAAAACACGGATTTGAAATTTCAAATAATAACTTACATGTTATGGAATCCACTTGGTTATCATTCAGCAAACGAAACGAACGAATGATTCGTGCATTAGCGGTAACCTATGAAGGAATTCTAAAAATCAATGATGTAGAAAAATTCAGATCTACCCTTATCGAAGGATTAGGTCGTGAAAAAGCATATGGCATGGGGCTACTTACAATTATGAGGATTTAATCTATGACAGGAATAGATAAGCCTGAATTACAGGCATTAGCAACGATCAAAGATCGTATTACATTCGTATATGTAGAGCACTGCAAAATCAGTCGGGATAATGGAGCTATTACCGTTCATGATGAACTTGGAACAAAATCGATTCCAGCCGCCATGATTAGTACTTTACTATTAGGTCCTGGTACAGATATTTCACATAGAGCTGTTGAATTGATTGGTGATGCTGGCGTATCCATTATCTGGGTTGGCGAACATGGTGTCAGATTTTATGCTAGCGGACGAGCCCTAACGAATCACTCTACCTTACTTTTGCAGCAAGCCAAATATGTAAGCAATGAAAAACTACATATACAGGTAGCCAGAAAAATGTATCAATTACGCTTTCCTGATGAAGATGTATCCAAACTAACAATGCAGCAACTCCGTGGAAGAGAGGGGAGTAGAGTACGACGTATTTATAAACAACAATCTCAGAAATGGAATGTTGAATGGAAAGGACGAAACTATGATCCTGAAGCATACGAAACAGGAGACATTGTAAACAAATCTCTCTCTGCTGGAAATTCCTGTTTGTACGGTATTGCTCACGCAGTTATTTGCGCCTTAGGTTGTTGTCCGGGATTAGGATTCGTTCATGTTGGGCACGAACTTTCTTTTGTATATGATATTGCTGATTTATACAAAGCAGAAGTTACAATACCTATTGCCTTTGAAATTGCCGCAAATAATGATATAGAAGATATCGGTAGTGAAACAAGACGTAAAGTAAGAGATGTACTAAAAAATGGTCAAATATTAGACCGTATGGTACATGATATAAAATGGTTATTATCCGATAACTTTATCGAGGAAGATTATAAAAGCACCTTATATTTGTGGGATAATATTGATGGTAACAAGGAACACGGAATATTATATTAAAGGATTATAAGCATGGTTGTATTATCTGTGACAAATTGTCCCCTGCAATTACGGGGCGATCTGACAAAATGGTTTATAGAAATTGATATTGGTGTATATGTTGGCAAAATAAGCGCTCGTGTTCGCGAAAAAATATGGCTTCGCGTGTGTGATAATATCAAAACTGGAAAAGCAATCATGGTTTATTCTACCAATTCCGAACAGGGATTTGCCATTTTAACTCACAACACAGAATGGACTCCTGTTGATTGTGAAGGAATATGGCTTATGCAAAAAAATAATCCTATTGTTGCCCCTCAAAAGATATTACCAAAAGGATTTAGCAAAGCAGCAAAATATGCACATACGAAATCTTATAAAAAAGTATCAAAAAAACAATATATAATTATTGACTTGGAAACGACAGGATTAAACTACGAAACCGATAGAATTATTGAAATTGGTATGCTTAAGATAGAAGAAAATCGTGTAATTGATCAATATCAATCTTTCGTATACCAAAATATCAATATTCCGCCAGAAATTGTAGCCATGACGGGGATAACATCTGAAATGATTTCTGAAAGTAGTATTAGCGAACTTGAAGCATTACAAAAGCTAAAAACCTTTATTGGAAATTGTACTGTTGTTGGTTATAATATTGATTTTGACATTAGCTTTATCAATCACATGTGTGAGAGACTCTCTTTTGATACTTTTATATTCAGATGTAAAGATATGCTAAAATCAATAAGACGAAAACTGCACCTTGACAATTACAAATTAGAAACAGTTGCTAGAGCTTGCAACATTGAAATTTCAAACTTGCATCGAGCACTTGCAGATTGTGAATTAATTTACAGGATCAATAATGAACTAAATATTTTTTGAAATAATGTGTCTATAAATACTCATTATTTCATGATCTTTTTAGTATATTCCCCGCATACGCGGGGTTGAACCTGCTGGCTTTTATCATGTCGGTATTTTCACGGAATATTCCCCGCATACGCGGGGTTGAACCCTAACGCTTTTCAACTCTTCTGGAATCGTATACATATTCCCCGCATACGCGGGGTTGAACCTAAGTTCGAGGAATGCTATTTAGATGTTAAGTAATATTCCCCGCATACGCGGGGTTGAACCTGATGACAGACGGAAAGCAGATAAAAATCTGTCATATTCCCCGCATACGCGGGGTTGAACCCTAACCGATTTTCAAGAGTCGGACAAAATTCAGATATTCCCCGCATACGCGGGGTTGAACCTCACACACCCGATATGAATGTGGAGAGGTTTGCATATTCCCCGCATACGCGGGGTTGAACCTACAGTTGTCGCAACTTTTGGCGGGAACTGTTGATATTCCCCGCATACGCGGGGTTGAACCTCCGTGGGTTGACATGTACAGTTACAAGAAACGATATTCCCCGCATACGCGGGGTTGAACCTACAGCGGGTTCAGCTCAATATATGTTAATCAAATATTCCCCGCATACGCGGGGTTGAACCTGCACGGCACATGGACAAATTTGAAATGCGATAATATTCCCCGCATACGCGGGGTTGAACCTGTTGCAGGGGGTTTTATTTATGTACTTTGTTGATATTCCCCGCATACGCGGGGTTGAACCTTTGATGTTTTGCGTTTTGCTCTTTTTTTAACAATATTCCCCGCATACGCGGGGTTGAACCTAATCAGAATCTTTTTTAATTCTGAACCGTTAAATATTCCCCGCATACGCGGGGTTGAACCTGAAAGTCTTGGGAAGAAGTTAGAGGATAAAAAATATTCCCCGCATACGCGGGGTTGAACCTAAATGAAGCAGCCAAAGAAACTTACAAGAACGATATTCCCCGCATACGCGGGGTTGAACCTGTAACAAAAAAACTTTCAACTATAAAAGGTTTATATTCCCCGCATACGCGGGGTTGAACCTTATAGACATATGAACAATTGTTCATATGTCTAATATTCCCCGCATACGCGGGGTTGAACCTACTACCGCGTTAAGTGTAAGGTTATTCATGTAATATTCCCCGCATACGCGGGGTTGAACCTTGACGAAAAAGACGATGAATACGGAAATTATAATATTCCCCGCATACGCGGGGTTGAACCTCAACAGGAACAGACAGAAGTTCAGACCGCTATATATTCCCCGCATACGCGGGGTTGAACCTATACCGCCTCTTTAGGGTGGTGTTTTATGTCTAATATTCCCCGCATACGCGGGGTTGAACCTATTAAATGTGACCCAGTTATGTCCCTATCGACATATTCCCCGCATACGCGGGGTTGAACCTAACAGTACATCAATATCTTATGATTGTGAAGCATATTCCCCGCATACGCGGGGTTGAACCTGTGCCTGTATACAATATGGATATTAAATACACATATTCCCCGCATACGCGGGGTTGAACCTATACCCCCTATTTCATTCTAAGTATCTGCGCAATATTCCCCGCATACGCGGGGTTGAACCTCACTCGTCTATCTTTCAGGTCACCTCGTCCAAATATTCCCCGCATACGCGGGGTTGAACCTGGTAAAGATGGTTCAGATGGCACGAACGGCAAATATTCCCCGCATACGCGGGGTTGAACCTATTTGATGTGTAATCATATGGATGATCGTTATATATTCCCCGCATACGCGGGGTTGAACCTCCAAGGAACTTTTCAATAAAACTTTTATTATCATATTCCCCGCATACGCGGGGTTGAACCTGACAGTAGGATAAGGGGGTAATAAAATGTCAAATATTCCCCGCATACGCGGGGTTGAACCTGCTGACTACCTACACGGTTGCTAATGATCGTGATATTCCCCGCATACGCGGGGTTGAACCTCAGAATTGAAAGAACATCAGCGTGTTATCGAAATATTCCCCGCATACGCGGGGTTGAACCTACACGGTCGGTGTCCTCGGTCTTCGGCTCGTTGACGGTGGAGC
>OGYK01000618.1_pt1 | contig 29333 bp, 34 predicted proteins | sample 1576501 | NCBI WGS metagenome assembly OGYK01 (sample SAMEA3541530, study PRJEB24748) | human gut metagenome | biome: human gut; feature: human-associated habitat; material: faeces | place: China | collected 2012
ACTCGAACCCCCGACCTACTGGTTCGTAGCCAGTCACTCTATCCAGCTGAGCTACTGGCGCATTCAACTCTAATATTATATCATATGCAAGCACCCTTGTCAACAAGTTAATTGAATTTTACCATTTATTTTACAAAACATTCACATCATTTCTTGTAGCTTCACACCTTTATCCACCCTTTAAATGCCATTATTTTTCACACTTTTTGTCAATCAAGGGTTTGTAATCATTTGTAATACTTTTTCGGCAAACTGCTCTGTTTTTAACCGGAATTTTTGTAGATTATTTATCATTCTATGCCCTTGACTTATATTCTGATTGTGGTATAATAGTAAATGTTCAATATTATGTTGTGATAAAATAAGTCAACCACAATATATAGTGGTTGAGCAGGATAGAATGAAAGGAAGAGTATAGGTGAAGATAATAAAAAGAAGCGGCGCTGAGAATACGTTCGATAAGGAAAAGATAGAAAATGCCGTTGCGAAAGCTAATATCACTGTAGAGGAAAAGGATAGGCTCTCTGAGGGAGAGATAGAAGAGATAGCACAGAATATAGAGGACAAATGCTCTGAAATGAATAGGGCTATGGACGTTGAAACTATTCAGGACTGGGTGGAAGCCGATATCATGCGCCACGGCAAGTATACAGTGGCAAAGCATTATATCACCTACCGCTATGAGCGTTCTATCGTCAGACAGGCTAATACTACTGACAAGCAGATACTTTCTCTTCTTAACTTCGAGAACGAGGAAGTCAAGCAGGAAAATTCCAATAAGAACCCTACTGTCAATTCAGTTCAGAGGGATTATATGGCAGGTGAAGTGAGCAAGGATATCACAAGAAGATTTTTGCTTCCTGACGATATAGTTGAAGCTCACGAAAAAGGTCTGATACATTTCCACGACGCCGATTATTTCGCTCAGCATATGCACAACTGCTGTCTTGTAAATCTTGAGGATATGCTCCAGAACGGCACTGTCATAAGCGAGGTCATGATAGAAAAGCCACACAGCTTCTCTACAGCCTGCAATATCGCTACACAATCTATCGCTCAGATAGCTTCTTCACAGTATGGCGGACAGAGTATCACACTTTCCCACCTTGCTCCGTTCGTTCAGATATCCCGTGATAAATACCGCCGTGAGGTAAAAAAAGAGTTCGCAGAGCTTAATATCCCTGCCGACGAGGATACTATAAATAAGGTAGCCGAAATGAGAGTAAAGGCTGAGATAGTTCAGGGCGTTCAGATGATACAGTATCAGGTCATCACTCTTATGACAACAAATGGTCAAGCACCTTTCGTTACTGTTTTCATGTACCTTGACGAGGTGCCGGAGGGGCAGACAAGAGATGACCTTGCGGCTATCATAGAGGAAATGCTCAGACAGCGTATCCAAGGCGTAAAGAACGAAAAGGGCGTCTATATAACACCAGCATTCCCTAAGCTAATATATGTCCTTGAAGAGGACAACATAAGAGAAGGCTCAAAATATTGGGAGCTTACAAAGCTTGCTGCAAAGTGTACCGCAAAGAGAATGGTGCCTGACTATATAAGCGAAAAGAAAATGAAGGAGCTTAAGGTAGACAAGAATGGCAATGGTCAGTGCTACCCTTGCATGGGCTGCAGAAGCTTCCTTACAACATATCTTGACGAAAACGGCAAGCCTAAATATTACGGCAGATTCAATCAGGGCGTTGTTACAATAAACCTTGTGGACGTTGCCTGCTCGTCATATAAGGATATGGATAAGTTCTGGAAGATATTTGATGAAAGACTTGAGCTTTGCAGACGTGCGCTTATGCTCCGTCACGAAAGACTTAAAGGCACTCCGTCAGACGTTGCGCCTATCCTTTGGCAGAACGGTGCATTGGCAAGGCTTAAAAAGGGCGAAACTATCGACAAGCTCCTGTTCGGCGGATATTCCACCATATCACTTGGCTATGCAGGTCTTTGCGAATGCGTAAGATACATGACGGGCAAGTCACACACAGACCCTTCAGCAACGCCTTTTGCACTTGAAGTTATGCAGCACCTTAATGACGCCTGTGCAAAATGGAGAGCAGAAACAAACATAGATTTCAGCCTTTACGGCACGCCATTGGAGTCCACAACATACAAATTTGCAAGATGTTTGCAGAAGCGTTTCGGTGTTATCGAGGGTGTAACAGACAGAAACTACATCACAAACAGCTATCATATCCATGTTACCGAGAACATCGACGCATTTGACAAACTCACCTTTGAGTCACAGTTCCAGGCTCTCTCACCAGGAGGAGCTATCAGCTATGTGGAAGTGCCGAATATGCAGAACAACATAGAGGCTGTCCTTGCAGTTATGCAGCATATTTACGACAACATCATGTATGCCGAGCTTAACACAAAGAGCGACTACTGTCAGAAGTGCGGTTTTGACGGTGAGATAAAGATAGTAGAAGATGACGGCAAGCTTGTATGGGAGTGTCCGAACTGCGGCAACAGAGATCAGAACACTCTGAACGTTGCAAGGCGCACCTGTGGTTACATCGGCACGCAGTTCTGGAATCAGGGCAGGACTCAAGAGATAAAGGAAAGAGTTTTGCATTTGTGATTATTTTGAAAGCCTTGTAAAATTACAATTCATAATGAGATAACAATGAAAACAATCAAAAAACCCAAAAATTTTTTCAGCCAAAATCGAAAATTTTTGAACATTATAGCCGTTAAAACTCAAAAGCTCAAAAATCAAAACTCGTCAAAAAAATGAACATTATAGCAAGGAAAACTCAAAAACTCAAAACTGCAAAATCCGAAAATAATGAACATTATTATTGACATAAAACAGCAAACAGCATATAACTATCGGGGCAATACAAAATCGTATTGCCCTGCGTTGTATGTATGAAAGGAGCGGAAAATGAATTATTGTGAGATAAAGAAAACCGATATCGCCAATGGCTCAGGAGTGAGGGTCACGCTGTTCGTATCAGGTTGCAGACACCACTGCAAGGGCTGTTTTCAGCCTGACACTTGGAACTTTGACTACGGCAAGCCTTTCACCGATACCACCGCAGACGAGATAATTAACGCCCTCTCAAAGGGCTATATAAAAGGACTTACGCTCCTTGGTGGCGAACCTATGGAGCCTGAGAACCAGCCTGAGCTTACAAAGCTTCTCCGCCGTGTGAAAACAGAGCTTCCCGACAAGGACGTGTGGTGCTACACAGGCTGTACCCTTGAAACTGACCTGCTTGCAGGCTCAAAGTCCCCATACAGAACACAGTACACAGACGAAATGCTGAGCCTTATCGACTACCTCGTTGACGGCGAATTTGTTCTCGAAAAGAAAAACATCTCACTGAAATTCAGAGGATCTGAAAATCAGAGGATACTTCATAAAGAGGACGGGGTTTGGGTGAACAGCGAAGATATATAGTAATAAAGATATTGGAAAAGCGACCATGTTTTGCATATGGCCGCTTTTTTTATTTGCAGTCCAGACAAACGGACAGTTGATGTGTTATAATATAGTCAAATAAAGAAAAATGGAGGAATATATCAATGAGTTCCATAAACCTTGAAAACCTGACTATGCCCGAATCGACAAGCTACGTCTGTCTATTTAGAAATTGCTATGAACTTGAAAGTGTAAAGCTTCCCAAAAACGCAACGATCATTCATTCTTTGATCTTTGACGGATGCTACAATCTAAAAAATGTAGACATACCTGACACAGTAACTACTATTGGCTTTTGTGCATTTCAGGATTGCGGCATTGAAAGCATCACTCTCCCAAGCTCGCTGACAACTATCGGTGAAGAAGCTTTTGGAAAATGCACCAACCTTGAAAGTATAACCATACCCGATTCTGTAACAATAATTGACGAAGGCGCATTTAAAGGTTGCACCAAACTAAAGAATATAACTCTTTCAAGCTCACTGACAACTATCAGCAAAGAAGCGTTTTGTAATTGCACCGAGCTTGAAAGTATAATTATACCTGATTCTGTAATAAGCATTGACAATGCCGCATTTAAGGGTTGCACCAAGCTAAAGAACATAATTCTCCCAAGCTTATTGACAGCTATCGGCTTTGAGGCGTTTAGTGACTGCACCAGTCTTGAAAGTATAAATATACCAGATGGAGTAATTTCTATATGGGAAAAGGCTTTTAAGAACTGCACAAGCCTCAAAAACATAAAAATACCTGATTCAGTAGAGGACATTGGCTTCTATGCCTTTAAAGGCTGCAAAAATCTTAAAGACATAACTATCCCAAATAGCGTTACGCTCATAGACCTGAGCGTATTTGAAAACTGCGAAAGCCTTGAACACATAAAACTGCCTGAGAGGGTAACTGAGATACGCAATAGTGCGTTTGAGGGTTGTAGAAGTCTTAAAAACATCACCATTCCCGACGCGGTCAAAAGTATAGGCGATTATGCTTTCAGCGAATGTAAAAGTCTTAAAAGCATAACTCTTCCTGATTCATTATATTACATTGGCGCACACGCATTCAACAATTGCGAAAGCCTTGAACACATAAAGCTGCCTGATTCAATAGATAATATATACAATAATACTTTCGCAGGCTGCAGTAGTCTTGAATACATCACCATTCCCGACGCAGTCAAAAGCATAGGCAGTTATGCTTTCAGCGAATGTAAAAGTCTTGAAAACCTTGAGATACCATATGGCGTAACAGATATAGGCTTCATGGCATTTTATAACTGCAAAAATCTTAAAAACATAACTATCCCGACTTCATTAAATTACATCAATTCATATGCATTCAGCGAATGTGAAAGCCTCGAGACCGTGACCATAATATCAGACTGCACCAGCAAGATCATAGACGTAAGAGAACTTGATCTTGACACCATGGATCAGTGGATATTCCTCTATTTCTGATTACTCCGCCTTGACAAAGCGTTGCTGATAAGATATAATGAAATTATTGTAGTAAAATTATAGAAGAATGGAGTACCTGATATGGGAAAAATAACATGGAAAAGCACATTTGAAGATGTGCAAAAACTGTTAGAAAATGGTGACGAAACGTTTATACAACAGATAAAATACTTGAATAGTAAGCAATTTCAAACAGAAACAGATAAGGGTTATCGGCAAAGAAATTTCCATTTTTTCATGGCGATAGTTTTGCAGGGGGTACAGTCAACAAAAGACAAAAAACATATCTTGAATTTTCTTCATATATTGTATCCTGACCCCAATAAAAAAACCTATGAAAATCCTTCAACGTGGTCAAGAAATGCTGGTAATTTTGTTGACGGGAAGGGAAATAACCTTGTTACAAAAATAAATGATGCCTTAAGGTTAATACCTAAAGATACCGAAATGGACGTTTTTAGAACGGGTGATTGGGTCAATTTTAAAGACAGCAGTGGAAAAGCTATCTTTAGGGACGCCAATAATAACATCATATTTATTGACGGAGAAGCTGACGCTAAACAGAAAATGAGACAAGTAGCAGAATTTCTAATAGATGGCACTCAAATCACATCTGGCGGAGGTTTTTCACTTATGGTAGATACATATTCACTGTTAAAAGCAAACAAACAGCTCATTTTAAACGGCGCACCTGGCACAGGAAAGACCTTTTCCGCAAGAAATGAAATTGCCGACAAGCTGTTGGGCAAAAACGCCGATAAAAATATACAAATGGAAATGGTGCAGTTCCACCCCTCATATGACTACACAGACTTTATCGAGGGCATAAGACCAAACCTTGCAAGCGGAAGCATAGGCTACACATTAAAAAACGGCTCTTTCAAGTCATTTTGCAGAAAGGCCGGCGTAATAGAGCGTATACAGGCTTCAGGCAAAAAGGTAACGGAAGACACCATAAAAGATTTTCTCAAGGGCGAGGACAAGTCTATCGTTGACTTCTGGATAAACAAAATAAACGAGGAAGGCTTTGATGCTGAAAACATAAAGCCAGCCGACCTCCCTCCTTTCCTTTTTATCATTGACGAGATAAACAGAGCGGAAATATCAAAAGTCCTTGGTGAAACCATGTTCTGCTTGGACGCAGACTACAGAGGAGAAAAAGGCAGGATAGCTACGCAGTATTCTGCACTGGCAACTGACGAAACATTCTATATAAATAAGGGTAACGATAAGTTCTTTATCCCCTCAAATGTGTATATCATAGGCACAATGAACGATATCGACAGAAGCGTAGAGGTCTTTGACTTTGCTTTGAGAAGACGTTTTGCTTGGCATGAAGTCACTGCAGAAGCCGTAATGGATAAGGTCTTAAAAGAAATGGGCGTAGATAATGCGCTTGGCAATGATTATGATGATTATGTATTAAAAATAACAGCCCTCAATAATTCCATTGATAACACCCTTAAACTTAACAGACATTATCACCTCGGGCCGTCATATTTTGCAAAGATACTGCTGTATCTTGACGGAAATGGCTACAAAAAAGCAAGAGAAGAAGTGTGGGATAACCACCTCTCTCAGATATTGTATGAGTATGTAAAGGGCAAGAGAACTGAAAGCGAAGTAGAGAAAATAGGTGAGAATTTTAAGGCTTGATCGGAGGAGCAAAATGGATAATCATATAACGATCAGTCTTAAAGATAACCAAAGCTATGATAAAGCGTATTCATTGGTCTATGATGATGAGGCAACTGATGAAAAGGAAATACTCGAAAGCTATTGGGAGGATATCAAGCAGGTCAGCGACCTAAATCAGATAAAGGGCAGCAATATCATCACCATACCTTTTCAAAGCCGAAACAGAAACAAAGAGATATTTTCACGAGTCAATGACAAGCTTTTCACCTACAATTGGGTGGGCGTGCTGTCCTGCAGAAGCAAGGAAGAAGAAAGTGAAGCTAACTACCGAATAGAGATAAGGTCACGCTTTGACGAGAACGATAAACAGTATTTCCTGCTCTATCTATTGTGCAGTGTATGCGGCATAAACGTTTTTGATATAAACGTAAACAGCGAATCAGAAAGCGACTATACTGCCATAATGGTGCTTCTGTTTCTTATGAAGCTTATGGAAGCCTACGAAGACGGAATATACAAAGAGTATGTGCGAAAGAGATACAACGAGTATGACTTCAAGGGCGTTATGGATATCAACAGGCACATAAAGATAAACAATCCCTTTTTAGGAAAGACCGCATATTCCACAAGAGAGTATTCCTACGACAACGATATTCTATGCCTCATACGCCAAACTCTCGACTATATCAAAGACTATTTCCCCGACATTTTGAAAGGCTATCTCAACAACAACGTTATCCTCAACGAGATAATAGACGCCATAGAAAATGCAACGCCCTCATATCGAATGAACGTGAACTATTCCGACTCCATGAAGTGCAGAAGAGAGATAACTCACCCTATGTATCAGAAGTACGAGGACGTAAGAAAGCTCGCATTGATGATATTGCAGGAATCAGGTCAGAACGTGTTTGACGATAAAGAAGAAGACACCTTTGGCATACTCATTGATATCTCATGGCTGTGGGAGGAGTTTATCGCTGTCAAGCTGTTGAACGAATATAGCTATGAACATTTGCTTACCGACAATTCCAAAGGAAGCCTGCAATGGTCTAATAAAGAATATTGGTATCCTGACTACATAGAAAAGGGCAAATCCGATTCCAAAAGAAACGTATTTGACGCAAAATACAAGTTCTGGGATTGGAATAAAGACGCTGATATCCACCAGCTATTGTCATATCTTTTCCTGACAGGCGGTGACACCTGCGGAATAATCTATCCCTCTCAGAAAGAACATTGTGGTTTTAGTTTTAAGAAAATTAATTCATTTTCATCATTTTATAAAGCCGTTCCTACGATATACAAGCTTCCCCTTTTTATTCCGTCAAGCGAATACGATGACTATGGAGAATATTACAAAAAAATCAATATATCCATACAAGCATGGAAGCAAAGCTTCTCAGCACAGATAGCCAAATCTTAATAAAACAAAACCGCTCCCCGTGACATCACGAAGAGCGGTTATTTTTATTGCGTAGGTGCGACCTAAGGTCGCCCGCCTTGAAACTTTTATAAGATAACTCTACAGCCTTACTTTTCAGACTTTGTAAAGAATATCGCCTTTATAAGCTGGATAACGAGCATAGAGCCAAAGCTTAGAATGTATATCCATGCAAACTGCATACCTGTCATGTCTGCTATCTTGAAAAGTCCTTTAAGTGGTGGAACGAGCAGAACGGAGTTTAAAAATACCATTCCAAGACCGAACGCCATAAGACCGAACTTGTTGTTGAAAAAGTCCTTTGAGAATATAACAGGACCTTTTTTCTTGCAGGAGAATCCGTGGAACAATCTTGCAGAGCAAAGCACTGCGAATGCCATCGTCATACCAAGAGCTGCGCTTGTCTTGTTTCCCATAAGGAAAGCCAAAGCTACCGCTATCGCTATAACTACGCCATACAATGCGATCTCGCCCAGGAAAGGACGTGTGAGTATAGATTCATTTGCGTTTCTTGGCTTGCGTTTCATGACCTCTTCGGAGTGAGGTTCAAGACCCAAACCGATAGCAGGAAGCGAGTCTGTAAGCAGATTAATAAACAGCAAATGTATTGCCGCAAACGGAACAGGAAGTCCAAGCAGTGAGTTGAAAAGCACCACAAGAATTGCCGCAAAGTTGCCCGAAAGCAGGAAGAGTATAGCCTTTTTAATGTTCTCGTAAATGTTTCTGCCGTTTCTTATGGCCTTGACTATAGTTGCAAAGTTATCGTCTGCAAGCACCATTGAGGCAGCGTCCTTTGAAACTTCAGTTCCTGTGATGCCCATTGCAACGCCCACATCAGCCTGCTTTAACGCAGGTGCGTCGTTCACACCGTCGCCTGTCATGGAAACTATACAGCCGTTTGCCTGCCAAGCCTTTACGATCCTTATTTTATGCTCAGGTGTAACACGAGCGTAAACAGCCTTGTCCTTTACAAAGTCAACAAGCTCTTCGTCTGAATAAGCGTCAAGCTCGTGACCCTCGACAGCCTTTGAGTTGTCGTCAAGAATACCTATCTCACGGGCAATAGCCGAAGCCGTAACGATATGGTCGCCTGTTATCATGACTGGCTTTATGCCTGCCTTGCGGCATTCCGCAACAGCCGCCTTTGATTCCTCTCTCGGAGGATCCATCATAGCAATAAGACCGACAAACTCCAATCCGTCCTCGTCCTCTGGACATACGGTATCCTTGTCGAATTTTTTCTCTGCAAATGCAAGTATACGCAAACCTTTTTCCGAAAGCTCTGCCACACGCTGAGTTATAACAGCCTTTTCCTCGTCGCTTGAAGTTATCCTGTTTATAAGAACGTCAGCCGCACCCTTTACATAAAGCACCTTCTCGCCGTCGATAACGTGCAGAGTTGACATAAGCTTTCTGTCTGAATCAAATGGTATCTCAGAAATTCTAGGGAGATCTTCCCTCACCTTGTCAGTGTCAATGCCAAGCTTTGTGCCAAAATTGATAAGAGCCGTTTCTGTAGGGTCGCCTATCTCAACGCCGTCCTTACAGCTTGAATCGTTGCAAAGGATCATGGCTCTTGTCATAGTCTTGACCTTTTCATCGTCAAGATCAACAGCGTCAGTGTCGATTATCCTGCCGTCTACCATTATTTTTCTGACCGTCATCTTGTTCTGAGTAAGAGTACCGGTCTTGTCAGAGCATATTACAGAAACACTGCCCAAGCCCTCAACAGCTTGAAGCTTTCTTATGATAGCGTTTTCCTTTGACATTTTCTGTGTACCGAAAGAAAGCACAATAGTAACGATAGAGCTGAGAGCCTCAGGAATAGCCGCAACAGCAAGTGCGATAGCAAACATGAACGAATCCATAAGCTTGCCGCCACGAAGCACACTAAGTCCGAACACTACTGCACAGACAATAAGTATAGCAATGGAAAGCTTTTTGCCGAACTCGTCAAGCGTGTTCTGAAGAGGCGTTTTTCTCTCTGATGCGTTCTGGATAAGTGAGGCTATCTTGCCCACCTCAGTGTCCATACCGACCTCAGTGACAAGCATTTTTCCTCTGCCGTATGTGACAAAAGAGCCTGAATAAACCATGTTAGCACGCTCAGCCAAAGGCTTTTCGCCCTCTATATCGCTCATATCCTTGTCGATATTAACGCTCTCGCCTGTGAGTGCCGACTCGTTCACCTGAACAGACGCACATTCTATCAGCCTGCCGTCTGCACATATCTGGTCGCCTGCTTCGATAAGAAGAATGTCGCCCACTGCGATCTCCTCAGAGGGGATAATTACCTTTTCGCCGTTACGAAGCGCCTTAGCCGTCGGTGCAGAAAGCTTTTTAAGGTTCGTCAGTGACTTTTCAGCCTTGACGGTCTGAACTGTACCCAAAATAGCGTTCATTGTGATAACAACGAGAATTACCGCACAGCTCTCAACGTCTTTCATGAAAGCTGAAACTATCGCCGCAATAATGAGTATAAGCACAAGGAAGTCCTTATACTGCTCTAAAAAAATCATGGGAATGGACTTTTTCTTGCCCTCCGTGATAACATTTCGTCCGAACTTTTCGCAGTTTTTCACTGCCTGCTCGGTTGAAAGACCATTTTCACCTGATGAAAACTCAGTGTAAAGCTGGTCAAGTTTTTTCTGATACTGCTTCATAAAATACCACCTTTTTTATTTTTTCCTGTAGTCGCTGCCGATATACCCTTCAAAGCCTCCTTTTCTCATAGGCTCAGAAAAATAAACGCATAAAAAATCGGCAAGACGTTTATTGGGTAAACTGCGCCTGTGGCAATTTAATCAATAAAAGTCTCGCCGTTTAGATATGCAGCGGTCCCTCATCGGAACGTACTGACGCAAACATAAACGGATCTCTCCGCCAGCTACTCTCTTTTACTATGAGGTTATTATAACCTATATTTTTGATTTTGTCAATAGTTTTTTATATATTTTATTGTAAATCTGCAACTCATTTACTTGATCTCATTTTCAAACACTGCCCTTGATTATTATTCCAAAAGGTGCTATAATAGCATTGGTGATAATAATGAAAAGGAAAATACTTGTAGGTCTGCTTACCGCCGTTATCTTTTTGGCTTGCGCTCTTGTGATAAATATAACCCCAAAGGTGGAGAAAGGTTCAGTTGTGCTGACCTGTGACGGAAGCAAATATGAGCTTCCCGGCACTGAAAAGACACGATACTGCAATGGCAAGAGCGAGAGCCTTTCCGCTGAAAAGAGCTTTGAAGATCTGCTCTCCTCTGTACCGTCATTTAATATAAAGGCGGATGTAGATAAGGACGGCAATGTTACCCTTAAAACCCCTATGTCCGTAGAAGCCACAGGGGACAGGCTCGGTGACGTGCTTTACACTGTCTACAGCTATGACGGAAAGGTGCTTGCCAAGGAGTCCAAAAAGCTGGAGCTTCCAAAAGAGGATATAGACGGCTGTCTTGTGAAAATAAAAATTACATGGGGCAAGAAAGACACAAGCTATCTTGAAGAAGATTACTGGTTTGCCGCAATGTACAATACCGAAAGATAAACATAACATCAAAATGTTGGGGCGACCTCTGGTCGCTCACTTTCTTTCTGTAAACTTTCAGACAACAAAACGTCGGACGAATTTGAAAACGTCCGACGTTTTTTTAACATATTTGAAATCCTATTATGCCCACCATACAAATAACGCTGCCGATAAATCTCAGCTTTGTGATAGGCTCTTTTCTTATGAGCGCTATAATAAACAGCGAACACAGTATCATAGGCTGGATAAATGACGCACTCGCAAGGCTCACAGCAATAACAGCGTTCTCCGCAAGCAGACCTGCCACATTCGGGATCTTTGTAAGCACAACCACCCATGCGCCCTTTTGATTTTTCTTGAATATCTCCAAAGGCTTCGCCCTCGGCAGAAGTATGATAGCCATAAGTATAAGCGCAAAGAACAGCGCCATGGTCGAGGATATGTAATTCTCTGACGCTCTTACAACTATGCCGTAGCCGTATCTTGCCAAAAGATAGAACACCAAAGGAACAACTATCCTGCGGTAATTTATATTGCCGCTGCCCGTTCTGCCTGATTTTGCGATAAAAACAAGTCCTGCAACAGTAAGCACGATAAAAAGGAACTTGAAAATGCTCGGCTTTTCACCAAGAAAAATATCCGTTGCATAGGACATGAAAAGGGTGATACCAAGCCAAGCCTTAAGCTCAAAGGCTGATATTTCATCAAGGATAATAGCCGAAAGCTTAAATTCAAGGATCTTCGACAAGCACAGCAGACCTATCGCCGCAAATGACTGCCAGCTAAGCGTAATAGTCCTGTCGAGGAAAGGCAGACAGCAAGCCATGAAAACAGCCGTTGCCGCTGCCATTAAGAATCCAAGCTCATCGCCGTTGAATTTTGCCGTTGAAACAGCGTACTTGTCACTAAGGGAACATATTGTGTAGCATACAACTACAAGTATAAGCAAAAACATTATTTTTCTTCTTCCTTACTATATGATTTTCTAAGACCTGTATGCTGTGAAACATACGAAATAACGGGCGACCCAAGGTCGCCCCTACGCAAAGCCGATTTATCAGTTCTTTTTATTTTTCACAAGCCATACTACCGCCAAAATACCAAGTATCACTGAGAACAGAGTAGCAACAGCTAGACATATCCAGCTTGCATACTGACTTTGTATAAATTCGTTCTGCGATTGGCTTCCTATAAGGGTATCTACCCCCGATTGCGAGCCTAACGCTGAGAACAGTATTATAAATGCCATTCTCACATTCATTACGCAGGCTATAACGCTGTAAATATGCACTATACCCTGAAAAAGACACACTCCGCAGTCGTCCTTTACATAGCTTTTCACTCCAAGCACCGCACATACCACCGACACTGCAGTGTAGATAATGAACGTCGCAAAAAGCACTATCGTTGGCACCTTTGCCCCCTCGGTTTTCACTATCATGCTCATAAGCCCAGCCATACACCCCATGAACACAGCCGCTGCCGCAAGCCCTGCAACAGACCATTTTCTGTATAAAAGTTCTGACTTTTTTATCTGCTCTTTCTTTATCTGCTTAGGCATTTTCTTCCTCCGCCTTCTTGCTTTCAAGCTCCTCATCAGATATCTTGAAGCGTATCCTGTCTATTTTCTGCTCGTCCTCCATTTTCACTGTCATCTCAAAAGGCGGACAGCTTATAACTTCATTCTGCTCAGGAAGTCTGTCAAGCATATCCATTATCCAGCCACCGAGAGATGTTCTTTCGGTTTCGATAGTGTCCTCCGGCAGTCCTATCCTGTCAAGAAAATCCGATACCGAAAGCTCCGCCGACGCCTCATAAACACCGTCGCTTATTTTCACAAGGGAGGTATCCTCCTCGTCGCTTTCATCATAGATCTCGCCCACAAGCTCCTCTATGATATCCTCAAGAGTACAAATACCCTCCGTGCCGCCATATTGGTCAAGCACCACCGCCATATGCACCTTTTTGCGCTGCATCTGCTTCAGGATCTCAGATATCTTGCGGTTTTCAGTTATGTAAAGTGGCTTGTTCATTATAAGGCTTATGTCCGTTTTACCCTTCAGATACATTTCAAAAAAGTCAGCCTGGTGGATAAGTCCCACAATGTGGTCTATATCCTTGTCATACACAGGAAGCCTTGAAAACTTTGTCTGCACAAAGCGTTTTTTTATGCTCTCCATATCCTCATGAAGCTCAACACCCTCGATATTTACTCTAGGCACAAGTATCTCGCTTATGGTTATCTCGTCAAAATCAAGTGCCGAACGCACAAGCTCCGACTCCTGCTCTTCAAGTACGCCCTCGTCCTGAATCTCGTCTATGATATATTTAAGCTCTTCCTCAGTAACTGACGGCTCGCTGTTCTTGTTGCCCACAATCTTTGAAACGCCGCTTTTTATGCCCATAAAAACAGCCGTAATAGGTGTGATGATGAACATGAATGCGGAAAGCGGAGCCGCCATAAGAATAGAAAACCGCTCAGAATTTTCCTTTGCAAGGCTCTTAGGCAAGATCTCACCAAAAATAAGCACAAGCACCGTCATGACTACAGTAGCCAGACCCACGCTTCCCTTGCCGAATTTCTCAGTAAAAAGCACAGTCGCCAGTGATGATGAAGAAATGTTCACCACATTGTTTCCTACAAGTATAGCAGTGAGTGCCTTGTCAAAATTATCGCATATGTTCATTGCCTTCTTTGCAGACTTGTTTCCGTCGTCTGCAAGTTTTTTAAGCCTTATCCTGTTGCATGAAGAAAACGCTGTCTCCGTTGCAGAACAAATAGCAGACAGCATAAGAAGCACAGCGATGATAACAACTTTCATAAAATAAAATTATCCTTTCAGGTCAGAGTATAAATTTGCTGCCCTAGTTATAAAAATAGCACTAAAGGCAGTCATGAAAACTGACTACATATAGTTATCATAACATATTTTTTAACCAATTGCAACAGTATTATTGAAAAAACGATGTAAAAGAGTTATAATATTCTTTGTGTTCATAATATTCATATGCACAAAAGGAGATAACAAAAATGGCAAAGAAAGATAAGGACATTTTCGACAAAATAATGGACTGGAAGATATTCGGTTGGTTCAGACCCTTTTACGTCAAAAACAAGGAAATGCTTTTGTATCTGTTTTTCGGCGTACTCACCACCGCAGTGAGCTTTGTGACCGCAGGCATCTCAAAAGTGCTTTTGGAGCAGGCAGGCATAGGCAAGGGCGGTGTTTCCACTGCAAGCACCGTCATATCATGGATATGTGCAGTAACATTCGCATATGTCACAAACAGGATATGGGTTTTCGAGTCTGAAGCAGAGGGCAAAAAGGCGATAATCTCCGAAGCGGCTTCATTTTACGGCGGAAGGATATTCACTCTTCTCGTAGAAATGTTCATGATGTGGCTCGGCTACTCACTTCTCAGCTTCAACTATTGGGTAACAAAGATAGTGGCAAACGTTGTTGTGCTGATACTTAACTATGTCATCAGCAAGCTTGTGGTATTCAGAAAGAAATAAGCATACAAAATCACAACATCATGTAGGGTCGACCTGAGGTAGCCCGTTGGGTTATGCTTTATGTTGATAAAAACATTAAATGTAGGGGACGACGCCCTCGGCGTCCCGATATCGAAGCGACTTCGTTTTGATTTTTAATGAATTTGTGTGAACAAACAAATGCGTGCGAACACTGTTCGCACCTACCCCAAAATTACACATACATAAAAAGCTGTCGGCAAAAAATGCTGACAGCTTTTTATTTTGCCCCAGTTGCCACGTTGCAACTGATCAATCTCTATACATAAGCGTGACCGCCATTCCGTTTATCACACCCACTACAACTCCGCACACAATGAAAAACACCTTGATAGGCAGGTCAAGCAGAAGCGAGATAAGCCCGAACACGATAACGAACGCCATTGCTCCGCCTATCTGCACAAGAAACTTTCTTTTCACAAGCACAGGAAAACGCTCAGCAAGCTTTGCGGTCTTGTTACCCTTGTGGTCAATTATCCTGTAAATAAGCTGAGTCAGTGCCATTGGTATTCCGATAAATAAAATTGCTGTTATAAGTTTGTCCATTTTAAATTCCTCCATTTTTCACTTAAATTATAGCTTTTTTTGTATCAAAAAAGGCTGCCCAAGACGCAACTCGTCCGTGGGCAGCCTCATTGCTGCATATAAAATTTCTTTTATCAACAATTAAAGAACTCTTACGCCAACAACGCCCTCGATAGACTTGAAAGCGTCAGCGTCAACGTCGCCTGTAACATCGAGCATTGTGTAAGCCCAGTCTTTCTTGGACTTGTTTACAAGGTTCTCGATATTTGCGCCCTTGTCAGATACAACAGATGTGATCTGTGCAATAAGTGCAGGAACGTTCTTGTGAAGCACGCAAACAAGGTGGTCGCCTGTTTTAGCAAGCTCTGCATTAGGGAAGTTTACAGAATTCTTGATAGTTCCCTTCTCGATATAGTCGATAAGCTCGTGAGCCGCCATTGTTGCGCAGTTGTCCTCAGACTCAGGTGTGGAAGCGCCAAGGTGTGGAAGAACGATAACATTCTCTTCGCCAAGAACAACATCATCTGCAAAGTCTGTTACATACTTTGCAACCTTGCCGTCCTTGATAGCCTTTATAACTGCCGCACTGTTGATAAGCTCGCCTCTTGCAAGGTTGATAAGACGAACGCCATCCTTCATCATTGCTATCTGAGCTTCGTCGATAGTGTTCTTTGTGTCAGGTGTATAAGGAACGTGGATAGTGATATAGTCACTGTTCTTGTAGATATCATTGATATCAGCAGTTACCTTTACAGCAGGATCAAGCTGGATAGCTGCGTTTACTGAAAGGAATGGGTCATAGCCGATAACGTCCATGCCAAGTGCAACAGCTGCGTTTGCGATCTTTCCGCCGATCGCACCAAGACCTATAACACCAAGTGTCTTGCCCAATATCTCAGGACCTGCAAACTTAGACTTGCCGCCCTCAACTGTCTTTGGAGCGTCAGGAGTACCCTTGAGTGAAGCAGCCCATGCAGCAGCCTCTGTTATCTTTCTTGAAGCAAGAAGCAGCGCACAAATAGCAAGCTCCTTAACAGCGTTTGAGTTTGCGCCAGGTGTGTTGAATACAACGATTCCCTGCTCTGCGCACTTCTCAACCGGGATATTGTTTACGCCAGCACCTGCTCTTGCAATAGCAAGCAGGCTCTCAGGCATTTCCATATCGTGCATCTTTGCTGAACGTACCATTATAGCGGTAGGATTTTCAGCATTGTCGCTTACTGTGTACTTAGCCTTGTCAAAAATATCAGTACCGCAGGTAGCGATCTTATTTAATGTCTTTATCTCATACATTGTAAATTACCCTCTCTTATAATAAGGTTACGCTTATGCGTTCTCAGCCTCGAACTTCTTCATGAACTCAACGAGCTTTTCAACGCCCTCGATAGGCATTGCGTTGTAGATAGAAGCTCTCATACCGCCGACAGTTCTGTGACCCTTAAGGTTTACAAAGCCTGCTGCTGTAGCCTCAGCAACGAACTTCTTGTCAAGCTCAGCGTCGCCTGTTACGAATGGAACGTTCATAAGAGATCTGTCCTCAGGAACAACAGTGCCCTTGAAGAGCTTGCTCTGGTCAAGATAATCATAGAGTATCTTAGCCTTCTTCTCGTTGTGAGCCTTCATAGCCTCAAGACCGCCCATTTTCTTTATCCACTTGAATACCTTGCCGCAGATGTAGATGCCATAGCAAGGAGGTGTATTGTAAAGAGAGTCAGCGTCAGCCTGAGTTTTCCACTTGAGCATTGTAGGTGTGCCCTCGAGAACATCATCAGTGATAAGATCTTCTCTGATGATAGCAATAACAACGCCGGCAGGACCAACGTTCTTCTGAACGCCGCCGTAAATAACGCCGTACTTTGTTACGTCAACAGGTTCAGACAGGAAGCAGGAAGAAACGTCTGCAACAAGTGTGTGACCCTTTGTGTTAGGCAGAGTCTTGTACTTTGTACCATAGATAGTATTGTTTTCGCAGATATAAACATAGTCAGCGTCCTCTGGGATATCCAGATCTGAACAATCAGGGATATAAGAGAAAGTCTTGTCAGCAGAAGAAGCCACAGCAACAGCCTCGCCGTATTTCTGAGCCTCCTGATAAGCCTTCTTAGCCCACTGACCTGTGATTATGTAAGCCGCTTTCTTGTTCTTCATAAGGTTCATAGGAACGGCTGAGAACTGCTGAGAAGCACCGCCCTGAAGGAACAGCACCTTATAGTTATCAGGGATACCCATAAGATCTCTGATGTCCTTTTCAGCTTCCTTGATGATGTCATCGAACGCCTTGGAACGGTGGCTCATCTCCATTACGCTCATACCTGTGCCCTTATAATCGAGCATTTCATCGGCAGCTTCCTTAAGCACTTCCTCAGGGAGTACAGCAGGACCTGCGCTGAAGTTATATACTCTACCCATTGTTAAACCCTCCATATAAATTAGTTTCTTAGTTTCATTATTTATAAAGACTATAAATATATAAATTAATAATATTATTATATGCCTTTTATAAAAAAAAGTCAAGGGCTGTCATATAAAAATACTCACTCGTCATAAGTTTTTGTACATATCAGCACATAAAGCTGCCCTGAAAACGTGCATTTTTTCACCTTACCTATGCCGTTATATATAATAAGCACTGAAAAGCATGAAAAATCAGAATAATACTAAAGCGTTAAAAAGAGGTTAAAATTTTTGGTATTCCTTGAAATCTCCATATTTGTGTAGTATAATGTAATCAATAAAATGCGACAGTTGTAAAAAAATCGGGGAACAATTGTCACTCTCAGGGAAAGAGGATATATATGCAAAAGATATTTTATGTTTCAAGAAATGAGGACAAAGCCCATGATGGAAAAGCCCCGGATATGGACAGATTTCAGCGAGTTGAAAAGCTCAACAGTCTGATCGCGGCAGGCTGGGCTATAAAGGAAATGAAAAGCGAAAACAACAGCACATTCTTTGTGCTTGAGAAAGCAGACTAGACTTAAAATGGCGGTATAAGACCGAACCCTGCCAATAACGCAGACACGACGTCCCGCCAACAAGTTCGCCAGGTCTTTCAACAGACTTATAGGACGGTAGCCCCACCGTCCTTTTTTTATGTGCAGATAAATTTTGCGAAAACGTTTTATGGGTATTGCATTTCAGAGAGAAATATTGTATAATTAATGTAATCGTTTTAGCAAAAACAAATGATACTATACATATTATAAAGGAGTAAAAACTATGGCTTATGTAATCGGCGTAGACTGCGGCACAAGCGGCACTAAGACGGTGCTTTTTGACGAAAAGGGCACTGTTATTTCTTCTGTAACTATTGAATATCCTATGTATCAGCCTAAAAACGGCTATGCAGAACAGGATCCTGCTGACTGGGCAAACGCAATGATAAACACTATCAAGGCTGTTATGACCAAAAGCGGCGTAAATAAAGAGGACGTTGCAGGCGTTGGTATCTCAGGTCAGATGCACGGACTTGTTATGCTCGACAAGGACAACAACGTGCTTAGAAAGTCCATAATCTGGTGCGATCAGAGAACAGCTGCGGAAGTTGAAGAAATGAACGAAAAGCTCGGCAGAGAAAAGCTCATCAAGATAACAGCAAACCCTGCCCTCACAGGCTGGACAGCTGCAAAAATTCTTTGGGTAAAGAACAACGAGCCTGATATATATGAAAAGTGCAGACACATTCTTCTGCCAAAGGACTATCTGAGATTTATCCTCACAGGCGAATATGCAACAGAGGTTTCCGACGCAAGCGGTATGCAGCTTCTTGATGTGCCAAACCGCTGCTGGTCAAAGGAAGTCTGCGATACGCTTGGCATTGATATGTCAATGCTGGGCAAGGTGTACGAGTCATGCGAGGTAACAGGCAAGGTCACAAAGAAAATGGCTGAGCTTACAGGACTTAAAGAGGGTACTATAGTAGTAGGCGGAGCAGGCGACAATGCCGCTGCGGCTATCGGAACAGGCGTTGCAGAGGACGGTAAGGCGTTCACAACTATCGGAACATCAGGCGTTGTATTCGCACACACTTCTTCTATCTCTATCGACCCAAAGGGCAGAGTTCACACCTGCTGTGCAGCAGTGCCGAACGCATGGCACGTTATGGGTGTTACACAAGGTGCAGGACTTTCGCTGAAATGGTTTAGGGATAATTTCTGCAATGCAGAGAAAGAAACAGCAAAGTGCATGGGCGTTGACGAATATTATCTCATGGATAAGGAAGCAGAGAAAGTGCCTGTTGGTGCAAACAGACTTCTCTATCTGCCATATCTCATGGGCGAAAGAACACCGCATCTTGACCCTGACGCAAGAGGAGTATTCTTCGGACTTTCCGCAATGCACACAAAGCGTGATATGCTGAGAGCAGTAATGGAGGGCGTATCATACTCACTGAGAGATTGCGTTGAGGTATTCAGAGAAATGGATATCAACGTATCCGACATGATGGCTTGCGGAGGCGGCGGAAGCTCACCGCTGTGGAGATCAATGCTCGCAGATCTTTACAACTGCCCTGTAAAAACAGCTTCATCGAAAGAAGGTCCAGCCCTTGGCGTAGCACTTCTTGCAGCAACAGGCGCAGGCATTTACTCATCAGTACCGGAAGCTTGTAAGGCAGTAGTAAAGACCGACAAGGTACAGCAGCCTGAAGCAGAGCGAGTACCGGAGTATGAGAAATACTACAAGCTTTACACAGAGATCTATCCTGCACTGAAAGCAGAATTTGCAAAGCTTGCGAAGATGTAATATAAAACCAAAAGCTCCGATTTGCTGTCGGAGCTTTTTTTGTGTTAGAATATTTTGACAACTAAAAAACGGCTCTCCACAATAGCGGAAAGCCGTTTTTACATATTGGTCGGAGTGACCGGATTTGAACCGACGACCTCTACCACCCCAAGCCCACGCACGAAGTGCGTAGGGTGTTTTTTTTATGTCCGAAGCATTAAATGTTGGGGTGCAGGGCGCATAAAGCTGTGCTGTGCGCCCTGCCTGCCCCCTGCCTGAGTGGCGGTCGCCAAAGTTTTGAACGCAGTGAAAAACTTTGTGTGACATCGCCACGCGCCCACCTCTGGGGTGCAGGTCTGCACACTGTCGCAAGGCTGTGCGTTCCCTTTGTTCTGATTGTGTTATATCGGAGTGACAAGCAAGCACCGCTTCTCAACTTTAATCCGTAGTGGTCTGCATTTTGTATCCTCGCCGATTAGGCGACACTCAGAAGTCTTGATAGTCATTCGGCTCTGTGTAGTCCTCTTGCTCCTGTTGGTCTATGTCATTGCTGTCATTGAGGTATTTCAGTTCGTCAAGTATGTCCTCTTGTTGGTCGGAGATGTTTTGCAGTAGCTTGATTATGGTGTCTTGTCCTCTGTCCTGATGTGATTGTCTTATTGATATGTTGAAAACACAAATAATTAAAGCAATAACAATTACTAGCCAAATTATATTCAACCCTATGAATATTGCTGTTGCTGTTTCTGCATTTTGAAATAATTCCTCTAGCATGATTACTCCTCTTTATCCTGATTAATTTTTATCATTATCTGCCCTAGTTTCACAAGCGTTTCATTTTGCTGTTTCAATAGTTCCGCTTGCTCCTTGTTCCTCTTTGAAAGATCATTAACAGTTTTGCAAAGGTCAAGAAATTTGCAGATTAAATAGATTATAAGTGCGAGTATTAACAGATTTATTATTAAACGTGTGGCAAGAATTAATTTTACTGTATCATCTAAAACACTAATTATACTATATACACTATTCAATTTTATCACTCCTTTATTTTTACAACAGCACTGTTATTGTTCTGCTGTGTTATATTGTATTTACTGTTGCTGTCTGCTTTGTAGCCTATTCCCCTTTTGTCATTCGTCAGTCCTGCTATATAATCAATACTCACTTTATAAAATTTTGCTAACTGTATAACTTTTTCAAATGGGATAGGATATTCACCTGTTTCCCACCTACTATATTGCTTTTGAGAAGTGTCAAGAATTTTCGCTATCATGCTTTGATTTAGTTCCATATCCTCTCTTAAATCTCTAAGTCTTTGATAATAATTAATAAAAATCACCTCACTTATTTGTTTATTTATACAAATTATATCATAGTACATAATTGTTCTATTGACAATAGTACAAAAATGGGGTATATTATATATGTCGATAGTACATTATTGTACTAAAACAATGATAATCGTAAGTGTCCCATGGAATTTTTTTAAATTAAATTTATTTGAGTGAAGCGAAAAGAAATTTAAGTTAAAAAAATAGGCAATGGAATTCATGAGCAAAGCGAATGAAGTCGCTTGCCGTTCCGCCCCAGCGCCAGCAGGGGCAAAAGGGACACGAAAAAGAAACACAAATGAAAAGGCACGAGGAAAAGCCGAAAAACCTCAGAAAGGAAAAAAACATGAAAACAACTATCGTAGGCTGGACAAAAAAGAAAGCATTTAACGGAGTTATAGAGGGCAAGCAGATTAACAGCCCTGAAAAGGTCGTCTTTCAGCTTCTGCAGGAAGTTGATAACCCCGACTGTCACGGTAAAATGGTCGATACGCTGAAAATTCCGACCGAAAATGCAATCAGACTTAACGGAAATTCTGAGGACTTCAATAAGCTTCTCGGCTGTGATGTAATGCTGAACTATCAGATTTTTAACGGACGTTCTCAGCTTGTTGATATCACCGTTATCAATGCAGACGGAACACTTCACCGCATCACAAAATAATTAGCGGTGAAACCGCTGTTATAAAAATTTAATAAGAAAGGAGTTTTGCTAATAATGGAAGCTGTAACAACAATGCTTAGTAATGCCGTTACTGTATTTGGTTCTTGTTGGGATGCTATGACAAGCAATGTACCTATTGCAATTCTTGTAGGTCTGTCTCTTCTCGGCTCAGGTGCAGGACTCTTCGCAAAGTTCAGACACGCTGTATAAGCAAAACCATTTACATAAGCGGAGTAATTCAAATTGCTCCGCTTAATTTTTTTGAAAGGAAGTTGATAAATTGAGAAAAAAGATTAAGCAAGTGTTGTGTATGATCTCTGCACTTGTTGTGATGATATGCTGTGCCGTTCCTGCGTTTGCATTAACAAATTCTGATTTGCCAACAGGAAGTTACAAACCAGAATTTGAAGAACGATATAAAACAGCTATAGCAGATCTTAAATCAAAATATCCTGACAAGTTCAAAAACTATGTCATGATGTTGCCGTATTATGATAGCTCATTTAATCAAATCGGTTTTTATTGGTTTAACTGTGATAATTCCAATAATTTTGAAGTTTATGAGAAAAACAAATCTTATTACATTAAAAATACTGATAGCAAGTCTTTTACATCTTATCGTATTTTCTTAAATACTCGTACAAGTCAATTCGGTGATTTATATGTAAATGGTACATCTTCAACAGATAATTTTGATTATGCTCTTTCATGGCAGATTTATGATACAAACTGTAACGTAAAATTTGGTGATAAGTATGAATTTGGTAAATCCGATTCACCTGCTATCCCTTTTTCTGTTAAATATACACCCGAACTTTCATTGAATATGCAAAATAAAATTTACTATCCGTCAAAGGGCGGTGCTAATGCTGATGAAAACGGACTTGTTTCGGCTGAAAATAATAATATCAATCTTGATATTAAGCTTACGCCTGAATTTTTAAAAACGTTCAATGAAAAAGACTTAGGAAAAGCTTACGGCTCTGGCACTTATGCCGTTTTATGTTGTCTTTCAAAAAATCTTCTTAACGCTGGTGATGATTTGCAACGTTTCTTTGATGAAGATGTTGTGCTTTATGCAATGAACCATGACGGCAATTACTATAAGGGACAAGATGATGAAAAAATCAAGTCTGACGGCTCTGCTTCTGACGATTTGAACAGTAATGATACTGTTGATACTTTTGAGCCGTATTTAACATTATATCAAGGTCGAACACCTATTTATACTATTCCACGTGACGGCAAACTTTCTGTAGCTTTTGACCTCACTTCTATTGATTATAAAACACATGGTCTTACTGATGATAGCAAGCTTTATGTTAATGTTATCGGTGTTTTTGTAAAGAATAACGGTCATGTTGCTCCTCAGAATGGTGAAGAAACTGAGGACACAACATCTTCAACTTGGCTCGGCTCGTATGCCTATCAAGAAGATTTTACAAACCTTAAGACGTGTGAGAAGATTGATGATTTTGTAAAGTCCGTTGATGAAGAAACAGGCAAGCCCGAAACATTCAAGGCTTATCGTGTTTATTCTGTTATTTCAGACCCTTTCTCTTATGAGAAGTTCCCTGATTATGTACCAAAAGTATATAAAGACAAGGACGGAAACACTTATAACCCCTCTACTACTAAGCTTAAAGACTTGTGTAATATACCGCCTTCAAAGGTTACTGACGTTGACCTTGCCAAAGGTTCAGACGGTGTTATAAATGATGGTTCATATATGCAACCTGATGATTATAACAAATATCTTGATAAGAAGAAAACTAATGCAAATTTCGGTTCTGTTGATTTTACGGATATAAAGTCCATTTTCAGTACAACGGGCACATATTGGGACTTTCTTACCGCCGCTCTTTCTTGTTTGCCGACATGGTTTTATGCTGTTTTCTCTGCATGGTTTGTGCTGTTCTTAGCTATTGCGCTTATCAAGCTTGTTTTACCTACGTGAGGTGAATTATGGATATAATACATGGTATTGAATTAGTTTTTAAATTTCTGATGAACTGTATGTCTTATACTTTTCCATTTGGGAAATACAGCTTTACTCTCGGTTCGGCTATTATAGGCGGTATGCTTTTATCAATCAGCTTGACGTTATTATATTTTATGCTTAGAAAGTAGGTTTATTATGTTAGTAAATATTGTTTTAGTCGTCCTCGTTGCTCTTATGGTCCTTTCTCTTGTATGGCTTGTTAGGAGGTAGAAAAATGCTTAACTTGGTTTTGTTTATACTCGCTGTCTGCTTTATGGTTTGTACTATAAGCGGTGTTATAGGTTTCTTTACTGACCTTAGAAACTTTAAAGCTGAACATGAGTTCAGCGGAAACAGAAAACAGCTTATTGATTTTTTGATGTTCGGTGAAGATGTTGAAATAAAAGCCGTTCCTGCGGTTGAAACTAATGATAGTGAGGTGATCGATAATGAAAGTACACATAGTTTTTGATGTAAACAATCCGTTTTATCAGTTGCTCAAGCTTATGGGCTGTGATCTCTCGCAAGAAGTCATGAATAGATATGATGCTTTGCTTCTCGGCATGGCGTTTATATTCGCTGTGGTTATGCTCTGTATTTTCTGCAAGTTCTTCTATAATGTGATGATACGCATGACACGTTGTGCAAGTGCTGTGTAGGTGATTTGTTATGATTATATTTGATTACATAAAACAAATACCGCCCTTTATCGCCTATGAGGTATATGACCACCTTTTCGGTGCATACTTCAATAATTCCGCTATCTTTCAAGGTTGGGGCATACACCTCTATACTGGTAAATTCGGCACCGGTAAAACGTCAACCCTCGCTCAGATAGCATATAACTATTGCGTGCGTTATCCTCAGCTGTCGATACTTACAAATATCAATCTTCAAAACTTCCCTGAGTGGACGAATATATATAAGATTAATTCAGCACAAGATATCCTGCACGCTCCTAAAAATTGCATTGTGGTGATTGATGAGATAGGTACTATTTTTAATTCTCGTGATTTCTCAGGCGGTAAAAGAGCCGTTCCTAAACCGCTTTTTCAGCACCTCTGCCAGTGCAGAAAGCGCAAAATGATGATACTTGCTACAGTTCAACGCTTCAATCTGCTTGATAAGCAGATACGAGATATAACGGCTACAGTGTCAACGTGCCGTGCTACATTCCGTCACCCTTATACACGTCTTATAAAGGTCAAAACCTATGATATAGACGAGTATGAAGCATATACGGAAAATAAGTCATATATGCCGAAAAAGCTTTACAGCCGTTTGTATTTGCAGACTAATCAGTGCCGACAGCTATATGATACTTCTCAGCTTGTAGATAATATGCTTGATAAGGAGTATATTAGCGATACGGAAATACTTGCCAATCGTGGAGTAGATGTCACAAGTGACATTATGCACGATAGAAAGACAAGCAGAAGCCTGCGAAAAAGGCGTGGCGTATAGCCACGAGCGACCGCAGGGGCGAGCGCTTGCGCCGCCCTGCGGTGCGTGTGGCTATTACTTGATATTAGCCACAAAAAGCACTCACCTAATAAATGGGAGTTGATATAAATGCCCCTAAAAACGTCCTCTAAAGAGGTCAAGTGCAATACAAAGATAAAGGAATATCGTGACGGCAGTTACACTATAACACGTTCTGACCGACACATATTTAAAGACCCTGCATTTGAGTATCACTGCAAGCATGAACATAGTATTGACGAACGTTCAAGACAAGAGCAACTTAAAACGGCTCGTGAAAATTACATATGTTATTTTGAGTATGAGGACGAAAACGGAAACATAATGCTTGATATGCTTGATACTCGCAAGTTTAAAGATAAGCAGTCACAAAGCGGTGAAGTTCGTTCCGATAGTGTTCAAAGAGCAAAGCAAAGTATCTTTGATATAGTTTATCAAAATGATTGGAAATACTTCCTTACTATTACTTTCAATGGTGATAACCTTGACCGCACAAACCCTAAAGAAGTCATAAAGCCTTTGAAAAAATGGCTTGAAAATGCAGTTAGTAGAAAAGGGCTTAAATATATCTTAGTTCCTGAGTATCATAAAAAAGGCGGTATACATTGCCACGCTCTTATAAACGATTGTGACTTTAAGTTCGTTGATAGTGGTACACGTCTTGTTAAGGGTCATGACAAGCCCCTTAAAATAGATACTATAAAGCGCCTTCATATATGTGATAAACTCGGCTGTGATATATCTGATTTGCCTGTTGTTTATAATGTATCTGATTGGCGCTATGGTTTCTCAACAGCTATTCAGACTTACGGACAGATGTCTAATTTAGCATTTTACGTCACAAAATATATTACTAAGGACGTAAAAAAGATTTTTGGCAAGTTCTTTTGGAGTAGCAAGAACATTGTTCGTAAAACTAAAGAGATCTATTGCAATTCAGATTTCAAAGATGATTTGCCTATAGTTTCTCCCCCTCGTGCTAATGTCTGTTATCAGTATGAAAGCAGTTTCACCTTTTCAAGTCAAGTCGAAAAGAACTGCAATGATATACTTCAATATCTTAAAGAGAATGGAAATGATGATGTCCTATGATTTTTAAAGAATGGTTTGAGATGTTCTATAACGCATACTGCGTTGATGTGATAGCCTATGACTGCTATAAGGACTATTACTATATAAATCAAAAACACTTCGGTTATATAGCCGATATGGAGCTTCTGAGCGTAAAGCCTATTGATATTCAGAATTGTCTTAAATCCACCCTATCTTACAGTAATGAACGTCAAAGACGTTCATATTTCTTACTTAAACGTGTATTCCGTGAAGCTATAGTTAATGGTTATTGTGACAAAAACCCTTGCGACTATGTTAAACCTCCAAAACGTATAAAAAAAGAAGCTGAATATTTCAGCCCCGATAATCTCGTACACCTTTTTGATGATGATAGCAGTGTTTGCAGAATGTTTCAGCTTGACTTGTGGACAGGTTTACGCCGTGGTGAACTTCTCGCCCTTAGTTGGGATAACATAGACCTTGATAATAGGTATCTTAAAGTTTGTCAGACCCTTGTTCATACTTCATGCGGTGATAGGATTGTACAGACCACAAAATCTCGTCGTGACAGGCTTATCCCACTGCATAGTAATGCTATTGCTATACTTAATCAGATACGCTCACAGGACGTCTCAGACGGCTTTCTGTTCGTTTCACCTATAACTCATACAGTTATATCCCTTAGACGTTATAATAGGCTCTATAGAACGTTCTATGAGCAACAAAAAACAAAGTATCCTGATTTACAGTATCTCACCCCGCACAAGCTTAGACATAGCTATGCAACGTATCTTATTCAGTGCGGTGCAGATATCGAAACTCTCAGAGCATTGCTCGGACACGTTGATATAACAACTACTCAGCGTTATGTACATAGCAATTTCAACCAAATGTGCAAAGCTGTGAATAATCTCAAATTTGAATAAAGGAGTTTTTAAAATGAAAGAGTTTAATTTTTGGTGTAAAGAAAATACCGATCATGGCGAATGTGCCGATAAGGTATGCGATTATGATAAATGTTGCTGTTATGCCCACTGTGAGGAATGTATATTTTATCTTACAGATTCTCCTGCTTGTGAGAATTGCTCTGTACCTTGTTATGATGATTAATATTTACTTGTGTATGTTTTTTGCTTCTTTTTTTCGTTCAAAAGCATTCGGGTGGTAAAGTCGAACTCGCTGTGGGCAGAACTTTTGAACGAATGGGCTTCCAGTTCGACATATGCAAAAGCAGGAAGAAGATTAATCTTCTTCCTGCATATCTTTTTCGAGTAGTTCAACTATTAGTGCATTCAGGCTCTTGCCCTTGCGTTCCGCATGGGCTTTGTAGACTTCACGCTTGCCCTTTGGCACTCGTACCTTGATTTCGTCAAGCTTTGCGTGATACTTGGCTACTGCTTTTTTCTCTGCTTCTGTTAACATTTTATCACCTCTGAATTATTATACATTATTTCGTTGTATGTGTCACCATATAAAATAAACAAATACGCTCCCATATATTTGTTTAAAACGTCAATTGAAATGTGTGCCCATATATGTTATAATGTATATAGTGAAAGAGATAAAGGTAACTTTCACAGCGGAGGAAATTGAAAGGAGTGAGGATAATGCAGAACATGCCTACAGCTACAGAACTTGCGATAAAGTATGCAAAGCGTGAACAGCTTAGAATTATTATCGAAAAGGCTTATAATATTCATGCTGATTGCGAATATGAAGCTTTATCAAAGCTGATTAACGAACTCAAACAAATGCTTGAAGAAGCATAAAAAAATGTAGTCGGCTATCCGTCAAAACACACCGACTACATAATCACACACAAACTCGGATATCCTCCGCTTTGTAAATCCGAGTATAACACAAATTTTACTAAATGTCAAGTTGAAAGGATTGATTTAAATGACTATTAAACAAATGAAGAATATCGCAAAGGATAAAATAAACTATGAAATTGCATATCTTGCAGGTGATTTGACTACAGCCTCTCAGGTTCGTGCTATCTTGTGTGCATATCTTTATGTTGGTCTTATTTCTGATGATGAATACAGGGAATACTGTGACTGGATTCGTCAAATAGAAAAATTTTAAGGAAAGCGTATAATACCGCAGAAAGTTTGATTAAAATGGTAAAATTTGATTTTGTTGATAATTATTATATTCTTGAGTTTGCTTATCGTGTTTATAATGCAAAATGGCAAAATATAATTTTAAATTTAGATAATAACGCTGAAGAAGAAAGATTAAGTAGGATATGCTTTCAGCTTATGTTTGCAATGGATTCGTACTATGAAAAAGGCTTGATTAATCTTACTGCTATATCTGAATATGATATTTATAAATCGGCTTATAGCTATACTCTTGGTTTAATCAAAAGAAAATCATCGTCTTTAATTTGGACGAAGTCTGCTCTTGAAAACTTTGCTTCTGAATTACATGAAAAAATTATAGCACTTGAATGCATTTAGTATTATTCAATTGAAAAGGCGCTGTAAAAAAACGCGCAATAAAAAAAGACTGCAACCACCCTTAAAAGG
>OGYK01000646.1_pt1 | contig 28708 bp, 25 predicted proteins | sample 1576501 | NCBI WGS metagenome assembly OGYK01 (sample SAMEA3541530, study PRJEB24748) | human gut metagenome | biome: human gut; feature: human-associated habitat; material: faeces | place: China | collected 2012
TAGAACTCCTGCTCACCGGCAGTGAACACGAACTCTTTGCCGCACTCTTTGCAAACTAAAGTCTTGTCTTCGTACATGATTTTACCCTCTCTTTGAATCAGAAAAAAATATATGCGTTCAGCGTTTGCTGATATCGCCGGAAAAAATGTGCTGCGCAGCCTTGCGGCGAACGCGCTGCACGGCGTTGTCCACCGACTTCGGAGACTTGCCCACGGCCTTTGCGATCTCGTGACAGGAAAGGCCTTCCAAATAGTACCCTAAGATCTTCGCCTCGAACTCGGACAAGTGCTTGCGGGTACTTTCGAGTAGGCTCTCCACGTGGTCCCGCTCCGCGATGAGGAGCTCGGGGTCTGTGTGGCTGGGATCTAAAGTACCGGCGGTGTAAGAAGAACTGTCAAAGGAAGGGGTATCAAGGGATATGGATTCGTTCAGCGGATAATGCTTGCCGCGGGAGGCGGCACGGAGCGCGGAGAACAGGCGGTTGCGAATGCAGATCTCTGCATAGGTGTGAAACGACGCCGCCTTGTCAGCGTCATACTCCCGTATCGCCTGAATGAGACCGAACATGCCCTCCTGAATCAGATCCTCCCCGTCGCCGCCGGCGAGGAAAAGCGGACGCGCACACGCGCGCACCATTCCGTAATAGCGCGTGACAAGAAGCTCTTCTGCTTCCCTGTCGCCCGCGGCGGCCATGGCGCACAGCTGCTCATCCGTGCAGGCTGCAAGTTCTTTATGATGGCTCTCACTCTGATGATACTGCATGTATTATACCTTCTGTGCTCAGGTTTTGTCAAGTATTTACGAAAATTCAGTATTAGCGCTAACGATTTTACAGCATTTTTATCACATTGACCAAATTCTCGGCCGCAAGAAGGGCGATTTGTTCTGTTTTTGCCTCAACCATGACGCGGATGAGCGCTTCCGTGCCGCTCGGGCGGACGAGCACGCGTCCCTCGCCGGAGAGCTTCCCCTCCTCCTCCGCGATGGCCGCGGAGAGTGCATCGGACGCCATGATGGCATCCTTGACGCCGCGCTCATGCGAAACGGCGACGTTGAGCAACACCTGCGGATACTGCGGGCAGACGGACGCAAGCTCAGAGGCCTTCTTCCCGCTGCGCGCGAGCACGTCGAGGAACTGAAGCGCCGTCAGCTGACCGTCGCCGGTCGTGGCGTAGTCGGTGAAGATCGTGTGGCCCGACTGCTCGCCGCCAAGCTTGTAGCCGCACTCATTCATCTTTTCGAGCACGTTGCGGTCGCCCACGCTCGTGCAGACGAGGCCGACGCCGTTTTCGCGGCAGAACTCGTGAAGGCCGAGGTTCGACATCACCGTCGCAACGATCGTGCCGCCCGAGAGCTTCCCGCGGCGCTTCATGTCCGAGCCGCAGACGGCAAGCACCTTGTCGCCGTCGATAACGCCGCCCTGCTCGTCGACAAGCAGGCAGCGGTCCGCGTCGCCATCGAACGCGACGCCGATGTCATAGCCGCCCGCGACGACCTTTTGTGCAAGGTCGTCGAGATGCGTCGAACCGCAGTGGTCGTTGATGTTCACGCCGTCCGGCTCGCGGTGGATGAAGTCACAGAAGCAGCGGAAGCGGCCAAAGAGCTCCGGTGCCGTCGCGGACGACGCGCCGTTCGAGCAATCGACCAGCACGCGCAGGCCGGACAGGTCTCCTTCGATCGTGCCAGCTAAATGGTCGATATACGCCTCGCGCGACTGCCGCAGACCGTGGCGCAGGACACCGATCTCGCCGTGCGTCGCGGCGGGATAGATGTCGGTGAGAATTTTTTCTTCGACCTGCTCTTCGATCGCGTCGGGCAGCTTGTAGCCCTTTTCGTTGAAGACCTTAATGCCGTTGTGCTCGTAGGGGTTGTGCGAGGCGGAGATCACGATGCCCGCATCCGCGCCTTTGAGCACGGTCAGGTACGCGACCGCCGGAGTCGGCAGCACACCGAACGGCATCACGTCGCCGCCGACGGAGCAGATACCCGCGATCAGCGCACTTTCGAGCATATCGGACGAAATGCGCGTGTCCTTGCCGATGGTGATGACCGGCTTTCTGCCCTTTTCTTCCTTCAAAACGGCCGCGATAGCCTTGCCCGTACGGAACGCAAGATCAGCCGTGAGATTTTCTCCCACAACGCCGCGAATGCCGTCGGTGCCAAACAGTTTTCCCATGATTTTGATTCCTCTTCTCAAAAAGATTTGAAGTTTTGCCGTAAAGTAGTTTGCATTTATAGACTAAGCTGTTCCGGCACTTCGTCCATGCTCTTCGGCACGGAGAGGCCTAAGTGCTCATATGCCTTGCGCGTGACGCAGCGCCCGCGCGGCGTGCGCTGCAAAAAGCCGAGCTGCATGAGATACGGCTCGTAAACATCCAGCAGCGTGACGGCTTCCTCGCCGATGGTCGCCGCCAGCGTCTCGATGCCAACAGGGCCGCCGCCGTAGTTTTCGATGATGGCGTGCATCATCCGGTGGTCGATGGGGTCTAATCCGAGGTCGTCGATCTCGAGCGCGCGGAGCGCTTCGTCCGCGACCTTCTTCGTGATGACGCCGTCGGCCCGCACATCCGCAAAGTCGCGCACGCGGCGCAGCATGCGGTTCGCGATACGCGGCGTGCCGCGCGAGCGGCGCGCGATCTCGAGCGCACCCGTCGGGTCGATGTCGACATTCAGGATGCTCGCCGAGCGCGTGACGATTTTCGAAAGCTCCTGCGGCGTGTAAAGCTCCAGGCGCAGCGTGACGCCGAAGCGGTCGCGCAGCGGCGCGGACAGCTGGCCCGCGCGCGTCGTCGCGCCGATGAGCGTGAAGTGCGGCAGATCGAGGCGGATGGAGTTCGCGCTCGGGCCCTTGCCGACGATGATGTCGATGGCGTAGTCCTCCATCGCGGGGTACAGGATCTCCTCCACGCTGCGGTTCAGGCGATGGATCTCGTCGACGAACAGGATGTCCCCCTCGCTCAGATTCGTCAAAAGCGCCGCAAGGTCGCCCGCCTTTTCAATGGCGGGGCCGGACGTGATGCGGATGTTCACTCCCATTTCCTGGGCAATAATGCCCGCGAGCGTCGTCTTGCCGAGGCCCGGAGGGCCGTGCAGCAGCACGTGGTCGAGCGATTCGCCGCGCTTTTTCGCCGCCGCGATGAAGACGGCAAGGTTGCCCTTCGCCTTCTCCTGCCCGATGTATTCCGAGAGCGTCTTCGGGCGCAGCGAGCCCTCCTGCGCGTCCTCGCTCAGGAAAGTCTTGGCCACGATCGGCTCTTCATAAATGTCGGTTCCAAAATCAATGCTCAAGCGCTCACGCTCCTTTTTGTGCTTTGCGAAGGAATAATCAGTACCTGATCACAAAATAAATCACATACAGCCAGCTCAAAAGGCCGTGTACAATCGCCCAACCCACGCTATGCCAGTTCGCATAAGAGATAACCATTGCAAGGCAGGTTCCAAAGGTAATGCCCTTTTTAGCAGCCTCTTTTGTATTTTCGTTCATTTATCGTTTCTCCTATTTTACCATTTTCTTTAAGCTCTGGCGCACGATCTCTTCAAGCGGTAAGTTTTCCACGTCCACGCCCTTCATCGCGACCGCGATGTCCTGCTGCGTGTAGCCGAGCACCGCCAGCGCGGCGGCGGCCTCGACGGCCTTGCTCTTCTCACCCGCAACGATGCCGGGGGCGGTCGGCATACCGATCTCCTGCTGCTCCTTGGTGAGCTTGTCCTTGAGCTCTAAGATGATGCGCTGGGCGATCTTCTTGCCGATGCCCGGCGCGGCGATGAGCGCCTTTTCATCGCCCGTGATGACGGCCATCGCAAGCCCCTGCGGCGTGCAGACCGAAAGTATCGCGAGCGCCGCCTTCGGCCCCACGCCCGAGACGCCGATGAGCTGCTTGAAGCTCCCGAGCTCGCCCTGCGTTGCAAAGCCGTAGAGGTCAAAAATGCCCTCCGCAACGTGCAAATAGGTGTAAAGCTTACTTGCTTTACCCACTTGCAGCTGTGAGATCGTCGTGCTGGTGGTCTTGCAGGCGTAGCCCACGCCGCCGCAGTCGATCACGGCGAGGTACGGCTCCACATGCGCGACCGTTCCGCTGACATAATAAAACATAAACTGCCTCTCTCCTGCTTAAATGGTCTGCTTGACGTCGTTCCCGCCCACGCGGCTCAGGAGCGACGTGGCGCTGCGCGCGTGGCAGATGGCAATGGCCAGCGCGTCGGCAGCATCGTCGGGCCGCGGCACAGCCTTGAGCTTTAAGAGCCGCTTGACCATGTCCATGACCTGTTTCTTTTCAGCAAGGCCATAGCCGACGACGGCCTGCTTGACCTGCATGGGTGTGTATTCGTAGAGCGGCACGCCGCTCTTTTCCGCCGTGCACAAAATGATGCCGCGGCCGTGCGCCACGGCGATGCCGGTCGTGATGTTGTTCGAAAAGAACAGTTCTTCGACCGCGATGGCATCGGGCTTTAACTGCGCGATGAGCGCTTCCATGTCCTGCTCGATCTGCACGAGGCGGCGCGCCAGCGGCAGTCCCGCGGGCGTGGTGATCGCGCCGTAATTCAATAGCTGCGTTCTGCCGCGGTCCGCTTCGATCAGGCCAAAGCCCACGATGGCGATGCCCGGATCGATGCCGAGTATCCGCATGCGCATCACCTCCCACGATACTTATTTAGAAATTATATCAAACAACTGTCCGAAATGCAACGAGAAATCACAGCATGAAAAAGGCCGCTCAAAGAGCGGCCTTCCAATTTTCTTTTCATGCCCGCGGATGCGCCTTCTGATAGACGTCCTTGAGGTGCTTTTTGACGACATGCGTATAGATCTGCGTCGAGGAAATGTCCGCGTGGCCCAGCATCTCCTGAATGGAGCGCAGGTCCGCACCGTTTTCGAGCAGGTGCACGGCAAACGAGTGGCGCAGCGTATGCGGCGTGATGTCCTTTGAGATGCCGGCGGTCTCCTGATAGTGCTTGACGATCTTCCAGAATCCCTGGCGGCTCATGCGCTCGCCGTTCATGTTGACGAACAGCGCCGTTTCCTCCGGATCAGCCAAAAGCTGCGGACGCACCTCCTTCATGTAGTGCGAAAGTGCCTTGACGGCGGCGGGATAGAGTGGGATGATACGCTCTTTGCCCTTGCTCTGCGCGCGGATGAAGCTCGCGCTCAGGCTCACGTCCTCTTCATTGAGCGAAATGAGCTCGGAGACGCGGATGCCCGTGGCGTACAGCAGTTCGAGCATCGCGTGGTCGCGGTAGCCCTTAGCGTCCACGCACTGGGGCTGGTCAAGGAAGAGCTCGACCTCTTTGCCCGTGAGGATCTCGGGGAACTTGTGCTCCACCTTCACCGCGGCAACGCCCTTGGCCGGGTTCGCGCTGACCTCTCCGGTCATCTGGAGGTAGGTGTAGAGCGACTTGATCGACGCGATGGAGCGCGTGATCGTCGCGGCGGACTTGCCCTTGCCGCCCATCCAGGCGACATAGCCGCTGATGACCTCCTGCGTCACCTGCGGCAGCGGCATGGGGTGGAACTCGTCCAAATACACGGCGAACTGGTGCAGATCGCGCATATAGGAGCTGAGCGTATTCTGGGAGGCGTGCTTTTCCGTGGCCAGATATTCTTCGTATTGCGCCAAAAGGTCGGCCATGATCGCACCCCTCCTTCCTAAAAAACAGCTCAAGACGCCGCCAGCAGCAAAAACTGCGGCACGAGCCACAGCTCCAGCAGAGCGGCAAACAACAAACACACACAACAAATGCCAAAGCGGTACCAGTACGCGCTCCCGTAGCTGACTGCGCGTCCCCGTCCCCCGCCGCCAAGCGAAAGCGACAGCAGCACGCGGGACTTGTCAAGCGACGCGTTCCCGAGCAGCAGCGTGCACGGCAGCACCGCCAGAAGCCGGATGCCGAACAGCGCCAGCAGCAACGGAAAGCTCCCCCGCCCGAGCGAGAGCGCAAAGCAGAACAGCGAGTACGATAGAAGAAACCCCTGGCACGCACACACGAGCGGTACCGCCACAATGCCGATGGACGCAAAGCCCAGCAAAAACACGATACCCGGCGCGCGGAAATAGCACAACAGCGTTTCGCCCAGCGCCCTTACCGAAAACGGCCTGTTCACGCCGCCCGATAAAAACGCGTCGAAATACTGTTTCAGCTCGCCGCCCGCGCTCTGCAGCGACCGGAGCGCAAACACGTACCCAAGGATCACACCCAACACAATAAACGCCGATAACACCAGCATCGGCACAGGCACGCGCTGCGGCAGCGCGCCGCGGCGGTCTCTTCTGTTCGTTCGACTCAGCAAGTATGTCACCCCTCGTGAAGGGAAGCGGCATTCTGCCCGCGGAGCAAAACGATAGAACGCACCTATAAATATAGGCCGTTTGCACTCTTTTCGCAAGCGGAATTGCCAACTTTTCCCATTTTTGTTAATTATGTCAAAATATTATGTAAAGTGTATTATGTAAACTATTGAAACAAATTGAAAAAGCGGCAGCATTTTACCAAGATATGGGGTGGTTTTCGTACCCGTTCCCCATATCTGGAAGCAGTTCTCCGCTTCACCACCCAAGTCAGAAAAAGTCATATTTTCCCGTCGCTCTTGCTCCATTTGTGCAAGTTGTTACAGCTTTTCACGCCGCATTTCCTCCACCGCCGATCAAAAAGGTGTGAATACGCCTATTGCTTTATGTTCACCTGCGCTTGCGGCGAGCGCGTGCCTTGGCGCCTCTCCCCTTTTTCCCGTTTCTTTGTAGTAGGAGCGGCGCCACCGCGCCGACCGCCATCGCCGCCGCCAGCTCGAGCGACCGCTCCGGCGTCAACCCATCATAAACAAAAAAGCCGATCGCCTGCATCGTGACCCACGCGCTCGCCGCGCAGCCCGCCGTCATCATCGCACGCTTGCTTGTCTTCCTCGCTCCGATCATGCAACCCAAAAACGCCGCGACCGCCGCGCAGACCAGCACCGCGCCGTTCGCCATCTCCTCGCTGATCGCACCGCGCAGTATCAGCGCCGATGCCAGCATCAAAAGCACCAGCTCCGTGCCGCAGCACACAAGCGTACCCAGCGCGCATTTTTTCGCGTACCACGCGGTGTTCACCGTCTTTTCCACGCAAAAACCTCCCCTGCATTCGCCTACATGAGCGTATGTCAGGGGAGGTTTGTTTATGCTATGCAGTTGTCGATCTTACTTGATCTCAGGATCGTAAGAGGGCTTATCCTCGGCCTTTTCAGCCTTGTCCGCCTTGTCCTCAATCGGCAGGGCCACAGTCTTGGCCTCTTCCTCGGTCTGAGGCTTTTCCTCAGCCTTCTTCTCCGCCTTGTCAGCCTTCTTGGCCTTGGGCGCAGCCGCCTGCTCCATCGACTCCGCAGACTGGATGCCCCACTTGGCGACCTCGATGCGGACGCGGTCCTCAGAGGTCTCGAACACGACCGTCGTGTCGTTCACCTGAACGATGCGGCCGACCAGACCGCCGATGGTGGTGATGCGCTCGCCCTTCTTGAGGCTGTTGCGCATGTTTTCTGCCTGCTTTTTGCGCTTGTTTTCCGGGCGGATGATCAGGAAGTAGAACACCGCGATCATCGCAACCAGCAAGATAATGCTATCCATAGTACAAGTTCCTTTCCAAAACAAAAGATATTGATATTATAACGGATATTTCACTATTGTGCAAGGGGTTTATCCAAAGAATCAAACTCTTTCCGACAGCTTCGTGCTGTACTCCGCTCGGAAAGCCGCAAACTCTCCCGCGTCGAGCGCGTCACGGATGCGCTGCGTCAGCTTGTTGTAGAAATACAGATTATGCATCACCGCAAGACGCAGGGCCAGGATCTCCTCCGCCTTAAAGAGGTGGCGCAGGTACGCACGTGAGAAATTCCGGCACGTCGGGCAGTCGCACTGCTCGTCGATCGGCCGCTCGTCGAGCCTGTACTTCTCGTTTTTGAGGTTGATCGAGCCGCTCCACGTGAAGAGCTTGCCGTGGCGTGCGTTGCGCGCCGGCATCACACAGTCAAAAAAGTCCACGCCGCGCGCCACGCCCTCGATGATGTTTGACGGCGTACCGACGCCCATGAGATAGCGCGGCTTATCCTGCGGCATATAGGGCTCGACCGCGTCGATGATGTCGTACATTGTCTGCGTCGGCTCGCCGACCGCGAGGCCTCCGATGGCGTAGCCGTCACAGTCGAGCTTTGCGATCTCTTTCATGTGCCAGATGCGAAGATCTTCGAACGTCGCACCCTGATTGATGCCAAATAACATCTGCTGCGGGTTGACCGTATCTGACAAGGTATTCAGCTTGTCATGCTCGATCTTGCAGCGCTCCAGCCAGCGCAGCGTGCGCTCACAGGATGCCTTCGCGTACTCGTAGCGTGCCGGGTTTTCCACGCACTCGTCGAAGGCCATCGCAATGTCGCTGCCGAGATTCGACTGAATGCGCATGCTCTCCTCCGGCCCCATGAAGATGCGCCGGCCGTCAAGGTGCGAGGCGAATGTCACGCCCTCTTCTTTGATTTTGCGCAGGCCCGCAAGGGAAAATACTTGAAACCCGCCGCTGTCGGTCAGGATAGGGCCGTCCCAGTGCATAAACTTGTGGAGGCCGCCCATTTGGCGCACCACATCGTCGCCGGGGCGCAGATGCAGGTGGTACGTGTTGGAAAGCTCGATCTGACAGCCGAGGTCTTTTAAGTCCAGCGCGCTCACGCCGCCCTTAATGGCCGCCTGCGTGCCGACGTTCATAAAAACCGGCGTCTGCACTTCCCCGCCGTGCGCGCATTTGAACTTACCGCGCCGAGCCTTGCCCTCGTATTTAATCACTTTGAACATAGTCTTCCCCCGTTTCAGGAAACGAACATAGCGTCGCCAAAACTAAAAAATCTATAACGTTCTTTTACCGCCTCTTCGTAGGCATGCAGTACGTGCTCACGGCCCGCGAGCGCCGAGACCAGCATGATGAGCGTGGACTGCGGCAGGTGGAAATTCGTCACGAGTGCATCCATCACCTTGAAGCGGTAGCCCGGGTAGATGTAGATGCTCGTCCAGCCTGCGGACGGCTCCATGTGTCCGTCCTCCTGTGCCCAGCTCTCGAGCGTGCGGCACGACGTTGTACCGACGCAGATCACGCGTCCGCCGCGCGCCTTCGTCTCGTTGATAAGCGTCGCCGTCTCAGGCGGGATAACGCAGTATTCGCTGTGCATATCGTGCTGCTCGATGTCGTCCTCCTTGACAGGACGGAACGTACCGAGGCCGACATGCAGCGTCACATAGCCGATGTTCACGCCCTTTGCCTGAATTTTTTCCAGTAGCTCCGGCGTGAAGTGCAGGCCCGCCGTCGGCGCGGCGGCGCTGCCGTTGACCTTGGAATAGACGGTCTGGTAGCGCTCCTGATCCTGCAATTCCTCCTTGATGTAAGGCGGCAGCGGCATCTTGCCAAGGTGTTCGAGTACCTCGAGGAAAATACCCTCAAAGTCGAATTTCACCATGCGGTTGCCGTCAGGTAACACGTCCACGACCTCCGCTTTGAGCTCACCGTTGCCGAACTGCATCTTTGCGCCCTTGCGCAGGTGCTTGCCCGGCCGCACGATGCACTCCCATGTTTTGTCACCGCGGTCGATGAGCAGAAGCACCTCGCACGCGCCGCCGCCCGGTAGGCGCTGGCCCAAAAGGCGCGCCGGCAGCACGCGGGAATTGTTCAAGATCAGGCAGTCGCCGGGGTTCAAAAAGTCCGGCAGCTCATAAAAATGGTGGTGTGAGAGCTCACCCGTCTCCTTGTTAAGGCACATCAGGCGCGATTCGTCGCGCTTTTCGAGCGGCGTCTGCGCGATCAGCTCCTCGGGCAGGTAATAATCAAAATCTTTTGTCTTCATGTTGTTTCTCTTCCCTCATCGGATGCTGACATCCGTGTAGTAAAACTGCAGAATATCGCGGTAGGAATAGCCGAGGTTTGCCATCGAGTACGCCCCCCACTGGCTCATGCCGACATTATGCCCGTAACCGCTGCCGGAGATCACAAAGCTGCCGCTGCCGGACGATGTCGTCGTCCGCTGCTCAAGCTGCGATGTGCCGCTCGACGTGATGACGTACACGTTGCCGGACAGCGCCGAGCTCTTCCCGCTGCTGTCGATCGCGCTCATAGAGCCGAGCGCGACGCTCTCGCCCGTGTCATTCACGCTGTAAGCGTTCTCGCCCCCGCCGCCGCCGATCGTAAAGCGCTGGCTGCGCAGATTCAGCAGCGTCCGGCACGCCTCGCGCGAAACGGTCTTGCTGCCGCTCGTACCGGTAAAGGTGACGGAATAGACGTTACCTGCGCCGGTATAGGCCGAGACATAGGCGTTTTTCACCGTGCCGATGCCATAGCCGCGGTTGTTGAGAAGCGTTGTGAGTTCCGACGCGGTAAACGTCGTCGACCAGTTGTACCGTGGGATGATCGAGGCGATCTTGCCCTCATAGGGGTCGATCTTGCCTTTGAGATAGCCGACGTCATTGCCCCAGACGTTCAGGCTGTCCTCGCTCGCGCCGCCGTTGCTTGAATAATACACAGCCTCCTGCACGAGTCTTCCGCTGTAGTAGAGGAACTCCCCCGCCGTCTGGTCGACCGCAGCATCGGAATTCGCACCGCTCGCCGCCGTGCCCTGATAGACCTGACAGTGCGTCGTCGCGCAGATGTCAAAGCCCTGCGCGCGATGCTTCGTCTGACAGACCGCGTAGGTGCGCGCACAGACCGCCTGCGCCTTGAGCGCCTCGACCGGCCAGTCCTTGCTCATTTCCCAGGGAATGACGCATTTGACATAGTCCTCGAGATCCACCACGTTGATGACATTGATGTTCCCGCCGCTCACGCGCTGGTATTCAAAGCCGCCGTAGTAGCGGTAGCCGCGGAACCACGTGACCGTCTTTTCACGCGTCTTGATCGGCAGGATGCCGAGGTTTTCGCTCCCACCGCAGTCGAATTCAAAGAGGATCGTATCCGTTCCCGTCACGATGACCGTCACGCCCGTGCTGCTGCCGCCGACGGCAGTGCCGCCGTATTGGGCTGCCGCGGACCGCGCCGCACTCAGGCTCGTGTAGCTGCCAGCGCGCGCATAGAACGCGCCATCCTCGTAGGCAGCGAAGCCGCCGCTGTACTGCGCCGCTGTGCGCGACGCGTCGTCGTAATCGTAAAACGTGCCGGAAAGCTGCACATGATAGGTCGTGTCCGTCGTCACCGTGATCTTTTCATACAACTGCGGCAGCGTGCCCAGCTCCTCAAAGCTGCCGTCCGCGTCAAAATACCCCAGCGCGTAGCCGCCGAAGGCCGAATAATTCTGAAGGTTGGCCGCGCTCATCGCGTCCGAGCCGTACTTGAGCCCCACGCGAAGCGTCTCACCGTCCGTTGCCTGCGCGAGCGTGCACAGTGAAAGGCACAGCAGACAGGAAAGCAGGAACGTTCTGCACCATTTTTTCATAGTATCCTCCACAGCCAGTTTTGCAGAAGCGATCGCTCTGCGCCCGGCTGAACATATCCATATGAATCGTATTTTACATTATACGACAGTTTCCCTCTGCTTTCAAGCAAAACCGTATCTCTTTTTGGCCGCCGCTCCCCCTCTACCGTTTTGGCGGTCAAGCGTCATGGAAAGGAGTCCTTTATGAAACCCTGTGTCTTTACCGGCAGCGCCGTCGCTATCGTCACACCGTTTTGCGGCGACGGTGTCGATCTCGAAGCCTTCGACCGTCTCATCGAGCGCCAGATTCAAGGCGGCACCGACGCCATCGTCGTCTGCGGCACAACCGGCGAGGCCGCGACGCTGAGCTACAATGAGCGCATGGCGCTCATTGAGCGCTGCGTGCGCACCGTCGACCGCCGCGCGCCCGTCATCGCGGGCAGCGGCACAAACAGCACCGCGTCCTCCATCGCGCTCTCCAAAGCCGCGCAAAGCGCGGGCGTCGACGCGCTGCTCACCGTCACGCCGTACTACAACAAGGCCTCGCAGAGCGGTCTTGTGCAGCATTTCTCCGCCATTGCGGACGCGGTCGACATTCCGGTCATCCTCTACAACGTTCCCTCCCGCACAGGCGTCGGCTGCACGGCGCAGACCTATCAAGCGCTTGCCAAGCATCCGAACATTGCCGGTGTCAAGGAGGCGAGCGACGACTTCGACCTCATTCAGGACACCCTCAACCTCTGCCCGCCGGGCTTCACCGTCTGGAGCGGCAACGACGGCTCCACCGCCGCCATCATGGCTCTTGGCGGCAAGGGCGTCATCTCCGTCGCCGCAAATGTCGTCCCACGCGAAATGCACGAGCTGACGCAGCTCTGCCTTGAAAATCGCTTCTTGGAGGCAGGCACGCTTCAGCTCAAGCTGCACGAGCTGATCCGTGCGCTGTTCTGCGAGGTCAACCCCATCCCCGTCAAGGCCGCCATGGAGCTCTTGGGCCTGTGCAGCGGCGAATTGCGGCTGCCGCTGTGCCGCATGTCTGAGCGTCATTTGGAACTGCTATCCAGTGCGCTAAAGCCGTTCCGATCCTCGGTATAAGTGGTTCTTATCTCTCGTTTGTGCAACATTCATCGTGTATTCATTTTGTATTCACGTAATATTCATTGCGGTATTCACCAAATGTTTGCTGTATTCATTCTACCGTTTCGCTTTGTGCATTCAGTCAAAAAGCAGGACTCTGCGCTGAAAACGCGCAGAGCCCTGCTTCACTTTTTCGTTTACGTTTTGTAATCAGCCTTGCTTACGCCTTCACGCGGTGGAAAACCTTCTTACCCTTGCGGACGATGATGCCCTCGCCCTCGAAGCGCTCGCGCGCAAGGCTCTCGTCGATGGAGGCGGCCTTCACATCGTCGATCGTCACACCACCCTGCTGCACAAGGCGGCGCGCCTCGCCGCGGGACGGGCACAGGCCGGTCGTGACCAGCATGGAGAGCACGTTGATGCTGCCGTTTTCAAAGTCAGCATCCGTGAGCACGCTCGTCGGCATGTTGGCAGAATCGCCGCCCGCGCCGAAGAGCGCCTTGGCAGATTCCTCCGCCTTCTTCGCCTCCTCTTCCCCGTGGACGAGCGCGGTGAGCTCGTAGGCGAGGATCTCCTTGGCGCGGTTGAGCTGGCTGCCCTCCCACTTATCCATCTCGTCGATCTGCTCGAGCGGCAGGAATGTGAGCATACGGATGCACTTCAAAACGTCGCTGTCGCCCACGTTGCGCCAGTACTGGTAAAAGTCGTAGGGCGTGGTCTTGTTCGGGTCGAGCCACACTGCGCCGCTCGCGGTCTTGCCCATCTTCTTGCCCTCGGAATTAAGAAGCAGCGTGATCGTCATCGCCTGCGCGTCCTTGCCGAGCTTGCGGCGAATGAGCTCCGTGCCGCCGAGCATGTTGGACCACTGGTCGTCGCCGCCGAACTGCATGTTGCAGCCGTACTTCTGGAACATGTGGTAGAAGTCGTAGGACTGCATGATCATGTAGTTGAATTCCAGGAACGAAAGGCCCTTTTCCATGCGCTGCTCATAGCACTTGGCGCGCAGCATGTTGTTCACAGAGAAGCACGCGCCCACCTCGCGCAGCAGCTCGATGTAGTTGAGCTTCATCAGCCAGTCGGCGTTGTTGAGCATCATGGCCTTGCCCTCGCCGAAGTCGATGAAGCGCTCCATCTGGCGCTTGAAACATTCGGCATTGTGGTCGATGTCGGCCTTGGTGAGCATCTTGCGCATATCGTTGCGGCCCGAGGGGTCTCCGATCATGGTCGTGCCGCCGCCGATGAGCGCAATGGGCTTGTTGCCCGCCATCTGGAGTCTTTTCATCAGGCACAGTGCCATGAAGTGGCCGACGTGCAGGCTATCCGCCGTGCAGTCAAAGCCGATGTAGAACGTCGCCTTGCCGTTGTTGACGAGGTCGCGGATCTGCTCCTCGTCCGTCACCTGCGCGATCAGGCCGCGCGCTTTGAGCTCTTCATAAATTCCCATTTGTTGATTCCTCCTGTATTTCTATTTTACTTCATTTCGGACATTTTGAGACGCTTTCGGATAGCAAAAAAACGCCCTCTGTCCGTTTGGACAGAGGGCGAACAAATTCGCGGTACCACCTCTGGTTCGCCGTTTTCTCGCAAAAACGGCCTCACGGAGTGCTGACACACTCCCGCGCGATAACGGGCGCTCCCGGGGCGCGCCTACTGGAAAACTTTCGTTCGGGCGCCGGCTCCGCGGTGTATTTCGGCACGTTTCCTCTCCTTCTTGCACCGGCCGAAGGCTCTCTGCGCAGGAAATCGCTGCTTACTTCTCCGCTTCATCACCGTAAACGCGGATATTGTAACGTAAAGAATCGGTCTTGTCAAGTATCAAGTATTCTGCGGATTGTAATACATCACGAGCTTGCACAGCCCGTCGCACAGAAGCGACAGATTTTCCTCGTCGATCTCCTCTATTTTCCGCGGCAGGATACAGCGGCCAAAGCCCTTGACCTTTTTGCACGCACAGATGACCGTGCCGCCCATGAACGCGCGGTTGTCCGAGGGATAGTGAACAAGTCCGTCGGTCTTCAAAAAGCAGGTCTTTCTCTCGCTGTTGCTGAACTGCTCAAGGATCGTATCGAGCAGCTTGTCGTTCCAGCGGCTCGCCTTGCCCGGCAAAATCAGCAGCTCATCGCCCTCACCCACGCAGTCGAGCACGACGACACTCTTCTTTTTGAGCTCGGGATGCGCGTGGATCAGGCGCTTGGCGCCCTTGCTCCCCTGTGTGCCGCCGTCAAGGAACAGGAAGCACACCTCACCGCGGTAGCGCGGCGTCAGCGCCTTTGCGACCTCGAGCAGTGCGATGACGCCGGAGGTGTTGGCATTTTTGTTGTTCGTCTCACTCTTGCCATATTTGGGGTAAAAGAGCGTCACGACCAGCAGCAACAAAAAGAGCGGCAGCGTCATATTCGGCATGTTGAGCGCGAACGTCACGCCGAACGAAATAAGGAAGCTCACCGCCAGCGCCAGCAGCGGCATCAGCGCCTCGTAGAGCATGTACGTCGCCGGTCGCGTCGGGCAAATGAGCGGCGGCAGGACCTCGCGCACGCCGGTGTCGTAGTGCGCCGCGAGAACGATCTTTGCCTTCTCGATGTCGCCGACGACCACATTCGTCACATTGCCGCCCGCCGAGAGCGCCGACGTCCCGCTCTCGAGCTTCGGCGAATAGCCGAGCTCCTTGAGTGTGTAGACAAGCCAGGTGCGGAAGTCCACTTTTTCTTTTTCCTTGCGCCGCACCGGAAAATCCCGCTCGATGCGCTCAGCAAATTCGTTCATCTAATGTTCCTTTCTTCGAAAAAGCGCCGCATCGCGGCGCTTTTCTCTGACATGTGATTTTGCTTTACAGTAGTTGATTTTTAAAGTTCTCCGCCGCGCAGAGCAGTTCCTCAGCTCCTAAGAGCATCGTCTCGCTCGGGTGGTCTCCCCCGCTTAGGCGGGCGATCTCGCCGCGGCGCGCCGCGCGGTCGAGCGCGACGACCTTTGTGAGCGTGCGGCCGTTTTCCTCGCCCTTTTCCACACCAAAGTGCGTGTCGGCCATCGCCGCGAGCTGCGGCAGATGCGTCACGCACAGCACTTGCCGTGTGCGCGAGAGCTTGGCGAGCTTTTCCGCCACGCGCTGGGCAGCCCTGCCCGAAACGCCGGTGTCGACCTCGTCGAACACCATCGTCATCACGCTGTCCTGCTCGGCCAGCACGTTTTTGAGTGCCAGCATGATGCGCGACAGCTCGCCGCCGGACGCGATCTTCTGGATGGGGCGCAGCGCCTCGCCCACATTGGCGGACATCAAAAACGCCACGGCGTCCACACCGTCCTCGCCCATGTCCTTTTCCTGAAAGTCGATGGCAAAGCGGAGCTTCGGCATATCGAGCTCGCGCAGTTCCCGGGAAATACGCTCCTCAAGCTCCTTTGCCGCCGCGTGACGGCGGTCGGAGAGGGCCTGCGCCGCTTCGCGCGCAGCCTTTTCCTGCTTTTTGAGCGTCTGCTCGAGCTGCTGCGCACGGTCGTCTGCATACTCGATGCGGTCCAATTCCTCACGCGATTTTTCAAGATATGCAAGCATCTCCTCGACGCTTGAGCCGTACTTCTTTTTCAGCCGGTAAAGCTGGTCGCAGCGCGACTCCACGGCGTCGAGCTCCTGCGGAGAAAAGTCGTATTCATCCTTCTTATCGCGGATCGTTTCGGCAAGGTCATACGCTTCACAGCGCAGCGCTTCCAAGCGCTCCGAGAGCGTGATGAATTCATCGCCGAGGCTGCGGAGCGAACGCAGCGCATCCTCCGCCTCCTTGATAGCGGACACCGCGCCAAGGCCCTCGTCCCCACCGTTCAGACAGGCGTCCGCCTCGGAGATGGCGGAAATGAACTTTTCGCCGTTGCGCAGAATATTGCGGCGGGCAAGGAGCGTCTCCTCCTCCCCCTCCTGCAAGTCCGCGCGCTCGAGCTCGCCGATCTGATGGTGCAGCATGTCGACACGGCGCGCTTTTTCGGCCTCGTCCATCTTGAGCGCGTCGATCGCGCGGCGCGTCTCTTTCATCACGTCATAGCGCGTACAGTACGCTGCCAGCTCATTTTCCACGCGGCCAAAGCGGTCGAGGTAGACAAGGTGCTGCTCTTCGTCGAGTAACTGCTGTCCGTCGTGCTGGCCGTGGATATTGAGCAAGCTCGCGCCGATACGCTTGAGCTGCGCGACCGTCACTGGCCGTCCGCCCACGCGGCAGACGTTTTTGCCGTCACCGTACAGCTCGCGCTGCAATAAAAGCGTTCCGTCCTCCTCCGGCGTAAAGCCGTTTTCGGCGAGTCCCGGCAAATCTGCCGGGACCGCGCTGAACGTCGCGCTGACAAACGCCTTCTCCGCGCCCGTGCGGATGAGCTCGCGCGACGTGCGCTGGCCGAGCACCGCGCCGAGCGCGTCGATCACGATGGATTTGCCCGCGCCGGTCTCGCCGGTGAGCGCGTTGAACCCGCGGCCGAACAGAATGTCTGCCCGCTCAATGATGGCGATATTTTCAATGTGCAAAAGCTCAAGCATCGCTCATTCTCCTGCAAGATTTTGTTCTTACTTGGTCTGGCGCTGTCTCTGCATGTCCTCGATCTCCGAGCAGACCTCGGCGGCGGACTCGTTTTCGCGCATCACGATCAGCACCGTGTCGTCACCCGCGACGGTGCCGACCTTGGCGGAGATATCCATCCCGTCAAACGCCGCGCCGGCCGCGGGGCCGAGGCCCGCCATCGTCTTGATGAGCACCAGATTCTGCGCGCAGTCGACCGAAACGATGCTCTCGCGCAGGATGGTCTGCAGGCGGTCAGCCAGATTCAGGCGCATCTTCTGCGTCGAAACGGCGTAGCGGTAGGTGCCGTTGCCGGTCGGCTCCTTAATTAAGTGGAGCTGCTTGATATCGCGGGAGATGGTCGCCTGCGTGCAGGAGATCCCCTCCTTGCGCAGGCTGTCGATCAACTGCTCCTGCGTTTCGATCGCCGAAGCGGCAATGATCGCAAGGATCTTTTCCTGTCTTTCATTCTTCATTGCTGGTTCCTCCCATCAACATTTTCTTTTGTAAGATCTCGCAGAAACTGCGTTTGCTCAGTCGAACGAGCTTGGTGTCGAATTTCGAGCGGCGCACTTCAATACTGTCGCCGCTGCGCAGTGAGAATGCGCGCCCGCCGTCCACGCTCAAAAGGACGGGCTTGTAGCTGTTTTTTTCCGTCTGCACAGTGATGACCCGCTCGGGCGAGAGCACGTAGGCATTGGCATGCACGCTATGCGCGCAGATGGGCGAAACGATGAAGTTCCGCGCCGTCGGCTCGACCACAGGGCCGCCCGCCGAGAGCGAGTAGGCCGTCGAGCCCGTCGGGCTCGCGACGATCACGCCGTCGCCCGCCACGTCCACGAGCTTTCCCTGCTCGGTGAAGATTTGCAGCCGGATCACGCGCGAGATATTGCCGCGCGCGATAAGCGCTTCGTTGAGCGCAAGGTTCGAGTAGATGACCCGCCCGTCGCGCTGGACGCTCACGTCGAGCATCATGTGGCTCTCGATCTCATACTTTCCGTCACACAGGTCGCGCAAGCGCAAAAGGTCTTTGCTCTCAAGCTCGGCCATGAAGCCGAGGCTGCCGAGGTTGACGCCCAGCACCGGAATGTCGCGGTGCGCGGCGGTTTTGGAAAGGTGCAGGATCGTACCGTCGCCGCCAAACGCGATGATCATGTCCGCACCGCGGATCTCCTGCTGAAGCGGCTCAATGTTGAGCCCGTAGCCCTCCGGCGGCTCCTGATTGCGAAACGGCAGGCACACGACATTCGGGCAGCCAACCTCGTCGAGCACGCGCTTGGCCTCCTTCGCGACGCGAAGCTGCGCGTCGCGGTAGGGATTCGGGCATAAGATGACTTTTCTCAGCATCCCGCGCCCTCCTTCCCGTGGTCGAGCGCCGCGTGTGACTGCTCCACAAGGCCCTGGAGGTCAAACGTCTTCTCCACCCAATCACCGCTTTCGAGATACCCGAGGTATTCGATGTTTCCCTCGGGTCCGCGAATAGGAGAGAATGTGATATCAAGCACTGTAAAGCCAGAATCCTTTGCATGTGTCAGGAAGTTTTCCAGCACCTCAAGGTGTACGTCCGGGTCGCGGACGACGCCCTTTTTCCCCACCTTTTCGCGTCCCGCCTCAAACTGGGGCTTGATGAGGCAGGCGACATGTCCGCCCTCTTTTAAGACGCGGTGCACCGCAGGCAGGATCAATTTCAGCGAAATAAACGACACGTCGATGCTGGCAAAATCCAGCTCGTCAGGAATCTGGTCGCGGTCGAGATAGCGCGCGTTCGTGCGTTCCATGCACACAACGCGCTCGTCGGAGCGGAGCTTCCAATCGAGCTGTCCGTAGCCGACGTCGACGGCGTAGACCTTTGTCGCGCCGTTTTGCAGCATACAGTCGGTAAAGCCGCCGGTCGAAGCGCCGATATCGGCACAGATACAGCCGTCCAGCTTGAGGCCGAACGTCGTCATCGCCTTTTCGAGCTTGAGGCCGCCGCGGCTCACATATCGGAGCGTGTTGCCGCGTACCTCGATCTGCGCGTCGTTCGGCACGGCAGTGCCCGCCTTATCCACGCGCTGCCCGTCCACAAAGACGAGCCCGCTCATGATCATCGCCTGCGCGCGCTGGCGGGTCTGTTCCAGCCCGCGTTCAACGAGCAGCAAGTCCAGTCTTGTTTTATTGCTCATTGCAGCACCTCCGCAGCCTTTTTTGCCAGCGATTCCGCGTCCAGCCCGAACTCGCGGTGCAGCTCCTCCACTGTTCCCTGCGCGGGAAACGCCTTGCCGAGGTTGCACAGCTCCAGCCGCTCGGGCGAAATTTTGTTCCAGCCCAGAATGGCCGCCATGCGCTGGCCCATGCAGCCGACGCCCGCGCACTCCTCGGCGACCAGCATCGCCTTTGTTTTGCCGATGACCTCGCGCATGTCGCGGTCATAGAGCGGCGAGATGGCGTTGATCTTCACAACGCGTGCCTCGATGCCCTGCTCGTGCAGGATTTCCGCCGCGTCGAGCACATTGTTGATCATCGTGCCGTAGGCGCAGAGGGTGATGTCCTCTCCCTCGCGCAGCACGACAAGATTCTGCCGCCCGCTGTCTTCCTTATAATTTCCCTCGCCGCCGCGCGGATAGCGGATGGCGACGGGGCCTTTGATCTCGTTCACCGCACGGTCAAGCATCGTGCGCAGCTCTGCAAAGTTCGACGGACACAGCACCGTCATATTCGGAATTTCCGAGAGGAATGTCGCATCGAAAATGCCGTGATGCGTCTCTCCGTCCGCGCCGACCATGCCCGCGCGGTCGACCGCGAAGACAACATGCAGGTCGGAGAGCGCCGTGTCGTGGATGAGCTGGTCGTAGGCGCGCTGCAAAAAGCTCGAATAGATCGCCACGACCGGCGTGAGCCCCTGCTTGGCCATGCCCGCGGCCATCGCCACGGCATGTCCCTCGGCGATGCCGACGTCAAAAAAGCGCACGGGATACTGCTCGGAAAAATCGTGCAGGCCCGTACCGTCGCGCATTGCGGCGGTGATAGCGCAGATCGTTTCGTCATTTTTTGCGAGCTTACAGAGTTCGTCGCCGAACACCGCGGAAAAATCTCGCTTATGCTCGCGCGGCACGCCCATCCGCGGGTCAAATTTGCCGACACCGTGATAGCGCTCCGGCTCGCGCTCGGCGGGCGGGTAGCCCTTGCCTTTTTTCGTGTGCACATGCACCAGCACCGGACAGTTCAGGTCCTTCGCCCATTTGAGCGTGTTGGTGAGCTGCCCCACGTCGTGTCCGTTCACGGGGCCGAGGTAGGTAAAGCCCATGTCCTCGAACATCGTCGAATTCGGCAGCAGCGCCTTTTTGACGTTCGTTTTCAGATGATGGTTAAAATCATACACCGCGCGGCCGACCGCGTTGCGGTCGAGCAGATCACGATAGGCTTTTTTGAATTCATAGTACGCAGGCTTCGAGCGCAAAAGTCCCAGATGCTCGCTCACCGCGCCGACATTGCCGTCGATCGACATGCCGTTGTCGTTCAGAATCACGATGAGCGGCTCGCCGGACGAACCCGCATTGTTGAGTCCCTCGTAGGCAAGGCCGCCGGAGAGCGCGCCGTCGCCGATCAGCGCCAGTACGGAATAATCCTGATGCTGCAGCGTCCGCGCCCGCGCCATGCCGAGCGCAACGGAGACGGAGTTGGAGGCATGTCCCGCGATAAAGGCGTCATGCCCGCTCTCGCGCGGCTTGGGAAAGCCCGAGAGGCCGCCGTACTGGCGCAGAGACGAAAACTGCTCGCGCCGGCCGGTCAAAATTTTATGGGTGTAGCACTGATGCCCCACGTCGAACACCAGCCGGTCTCGCGACGTGTCGAACACGCGGTGGATGGCTACCGTCAGCTCGACCGCGCCGAGGTTCGAGGCCAGATGCCCGCCCGTTTTCGACACATTTTTCAGCAAAAATTCACGCAGCTCCGTACATAAAAGCTGCGTTTGCGAGTCGTTCAGGGCCTTGATGTCCCGGGGATCATGGATGGTTTCAAGAATCAATACGGTTTCCTTCTTTATCTGACAAGATGCAGCACCGACAGCACCTTCGCCGTCAGGTAGATGACATCCTTGCTCTTTTTCATGGCGACCTTTTTGCCGATGGCTTTGCCGCCGATCGTCAATCCGGAAATGAGCGCCGTGACCACGGTGGATACGACGATGCTGCGCCAGCCGAAGCTGTTTTGCAGCAGCACGACGATGACCGTCGCGGTCGAGCCGCTGACGATGCCGCAGATGTCACCGACCACATCGTTGCAGAACGAGGCGACCTTTTCCGCGTTGCGGATGAGGTACAGCGCCTCCTTCGCGCCCTTGACACGGTGCGCGGCCATCGAATTGAACGGCTTGGGATTCGCCGCCGTCACGGCGACGCCGATGATATCGAACATGATGCCCAGCGCAATGAACAGCAGCAGGATCAGCGTTGCAGTCACATAGCCCGCATCCTCAAGCACCGCGCCCGAGCACAGGCTCATCGAGGCGGAAAGCGCCACAGCGATCAAAAACACACGGATGACCCAGCGCGCGTGGCTGGGCGTCTTTTCCGTTTTCTTCTGCTTTCGGTCTTCTTCGTTTTCCAAGGCTTTCTTCTCCACAGTTAATTCATAATCATGCTAATCAGCGGCAGCAGCAAAAGGTAATCCTGCGGCATAGGTCGGGTTGGCTTTCCCCGCAGCGCACCTCTCGTTGCCGATGGAGGCGGTTCCCCCTTAGGCGCTGCACCCCGTTGTTACCAGACGAGGTACCCGATTGCCACTTAGTCCGCACTGTAACCCTTTCGCTGCCCTTGCGACAGCCTAGGTGATTTCCACCCCGGAGTCACGCCGTTTCTTATCCTCTTTTGCAGGAAAAATTTCAAGGAGCGATCGTACCTCGCTCTTGGCCGGAGTCTGTACGTTGTTCTCCTATCCGAATTCCCCACGCAAGGCAGGCTACGCTGCACACAGCGTTCGCGGCACAAAGGCCGGGTAGCACCGCAATGCAGGTTCATATCCCGTCCCGTACCGAAGTCGATACCCGAAACCGGGAGTCCGCTCCGGCACAGCAACGAGTCTCCGCAGAAACAGGGTCGGTTCCCCCATGCCATTAGGGGTCGCCCGGAGTCCGCAGGCGCAGCTTTCGCTTTCGCCTCCCTTCAGCACCCACCCCAAACTGGGCGTAAGAAGCAGGCACCAAAGGCTTCACAGTTGTGCCCTTTAAAGGATTTTTAGGCCCTTCTTAGGAAACGGCAGCTCCGACTAGGATACTGCGCCGCTGCTTAGCATTGCCTATTATACACCAGTCAAAATGAATATGCAAGATATACACAATAATATTCACCTTAGGAAATTGTAAATTTTTTATTTCGCAGAAAATTCTGTCTGCCGCGCGGAAACAAAAAAGAGGTCCGGCCTTCGCCGAACCTCTTTTCATCATATTTTGTAATTTGGAAATTACTTGTTGCCGTTGACCATGGAAGCGATCTCAGCCGCAAAGTTCTCCTGCTTCTTCTCGATGCCCTCGCCCTTCTCGAAGCGAACGGCGGTGTTGAAGCTGACCTTGCCGCCCAGCGCCTTGGCAGCGTTGTTCATATACTGCTCGACAGAGACGTCGCCGTCCTTGACGAAGGCCTGCTGAAGCAGGCAGTTCTCGGCATAGAACTTGTTGAGCTTGCCCATGACGATCTTTTCCTTGACCTGATCGGGCTTGTTCGCCATCTTCGGGTCGTTGGCCATCTGGCCGAGCATGACTTCCTTCTCCTCGTCCAGAACGTCCTGCGTGACCTGGCTCTTGTCCCAGAAGCGGGGGTTGAGCGCGGCGATCTGCATGGCGATGTCCTTGCCGATCTCGGTGGCGTCGCAGCCCTCAACGGTCAGGTTGACGATAACGCCGATCTTGCCTTTCATGTGGACATAGGGGACGGAGAAGCCGTCAGCGATGCGGGCGAAGCGACGGATGCTCATGTTCTCGCGGATGGCGAGGAACAGCTCGTCCTTCGCATCCTTGACGGTGCCGTTGCCGGTGACCCAGGGGCAGCCCATGAGCGCGTCGACGTCAGCGGGGTTCTCCTTGGCGACGACAGCAGCCACGCCCTTGACAAAGTTGTTGAACGGCTCGCCGTTGGCGACGAAGTCGGTCTCGCAGTTGACCTCGACCACAACACCGACACCGTCGATGACGGTGGCGTAAGCCATGCCCTCAGCAGCCACGCGGCTGGCCTTCTTCGCCTGAGAGGCGAGGCCCTTTTCGCGCAGATACATGACGGCCTTTTCCATATCGCCCTCGCACTCGATGAGGGCCTTCTTGCAGTCCATCAGGCCGCAGCCGGTGGCCTGGCGGAGCTCGTTAACAACAGCAGCAGTGATAGCCATTCTGATATCCTCCTGAAAAATAGTGTGGTAAAAATGAGACGGGGCGAGGCTTTGCCTCGCCCCGTAAGGTTCTTTTCTCGCTTGATTGGGAAAATCAGGCCTGAGCCTCGCCCTCGGCCTTCTCCTCGGTCTCTTCGCCCTGCTTGCCCTCGATCATGGCGTTGGCCATCACGGAGGAGATGAGCTTGATGGCGCGGATGGCGTCATCGTTGCCGGGGATGGGGTAGTCGATCTCGTCGGGATCGCAGTTGGTATCGGCGATGGCGACGACGGGGATGCCGAGCTTGTGCGCCTCGGCGATGGCGTTGCGCTCCTTGCGGGTGTCGACGATGAACAGCGCGCCGGGGAGCTTCTTCATTTCCTTCACGCCGCCGAGGTACTTCTCGAGCTTCTCGATCTCGGCGAGGTGCTTCATGACTTCCTTCTTGGGAAGCATATCGAACGTGCCGTCAGCCTGCATGGTCTTGAGCTGGTTGAGACGGTCCACGCGGGTACGCATGGTCTTGAAGTTGGTCATCATACCGCCGAGCCAGCGAGCGTTGACATAGTAGCCGCCGCAGCGGGAAGCCTCTTCCTTGATAGCCTCCTGCGCCTGCTTCTTCGTGCCGACGAACAGGATGTTCTGGCCGCTCTCAGAGACGGAACGGACAAAGTTGTAGGCTTCCTCGAGCTTCTTGACGGTCTTCTGCAGGTCGATGATGTAGATGCCGTTGCGCTCGGTGTAAATGTAGGGAGCCATTTTGGGGTTCCAGCGACGGGTCTGATGGCCGAAGTGGACGCCTGCTTCGAGCAGGGCTTTCATAGATACGACGTTTGCCATTGCTTGTAGTTTCTCCTTCAAATTTAGTTTTACCTCTGGAGCCTTCATCCCTCCTGCCAACCTGATGGCACAGACAAGAAGTCCGGTCTCCATGCGGAATACCCGGGTATTATACCCCGCTATTTTCAAAATTGCAAGCACTTTTTGAAAAATCCTGTGTTTTTCCCGCTTTCTTTTCCTTTTGCCGCCTTTCCCGCGTCGTTTTCCCGCGATTTTGCACCCAGAAGTTGTCATTTTTCTTTTTTAATAATGTCTTTCTAAAATTTAGGCTTGCAAAAATGTCGAAAATCTTTATAATGTGGTAGGTCTGCTATTGGGGGACTTTTCGTCCGCCGCCCTTTTCAGTACCGGCGGCGGCGCGTGCGGTGCTCTCTGCGCGGGATCTCCTGGCGCGGAAAGGGCTTGTCAATGAGAATGATATCGTCCCCGATCTGCTTGATACACTCCCATGGGATGCAGTATTCCTCTCCCCGGCCGAACAGCCCGAAAAAGCGGTACGGCCCGGGAATGATGAGTGCGGTGAGCTGCCCGTCCGGCAGCCTGCATTCCACGTCGCCCACATAGCCCAGGCGGCAGCCGTCGCAGATGTTGATGACCTCCTTGCAGCGGAAGTCGGCAAAGCGGCAGTTCATGCGCATCCCCTCCTGTTCCCTTTCATTGTATTTCCGGAACAGGAAGTCCTATCCCTCGCATTTCCCGCGACTTCTCTCCGGGCTATGCCGGAGAGAAAATTTTCTCTACGGAGGTTCCCCCACATGACAGAGATCCAGCTCAATATGTACCATGCCCTCGCGCTTGGCGCCGCCATGTACGCCCTCGGTCTGGTGCTGATGAAGAAGATCCCCGTGCTCAGCCGCTTCTGCATCCCCGCTCCCCTGGTCGGCGGTCTGTGCTTCGCGATCTTCAACACCATCCTCTATGCCACGGGCACGGCGGTCATCACCTTTGACGACACGCTGCAAACGGTCTTTATGATCTTCTTCTTTACGACCGTCGGCTTCACCGTCAGCATTCCGATGCTGCTCAAGAGCGGCAAATCCGTCATCATGCTCCTTATTTTGAGCGTTGTGATGATCATTTTGCAGAATGTCGTCGGCAGCGGCGTGATGGCGCTCATGGGCAAAGATCCGCTCTACGGCCTCGCCTGCGGCTCTATCTCGATGATCGGCGGCCCCGGCACGGCGGCGGGTATTGGTCCTGACCTTGACGCGGCCGGTGCCATCGGCGGCACGACGGTCGCCGTCGCGGCGGCGACGTTCGGCCTCATCTTCGGCTCGCTCCTCGGCGGCCCGATCGCCCGCAAGCTCATCGTCAAGAACCACCTGCGCAACGAGCTCGCAGAGCAGACGGTGGAAGAGGATGTCGACGACACGTATTACAACACCCACGCCAATAACTTTGTCTACGGTTTCCTGCTGCTGATGTTCTGCGCCGGCGTCGGCAACGTCGTCAGCGTTCTGCTCACGAACCTCTGCGGCTTCAGCTTCCCCATTTACATTGGTTCGATGCTCGTGGCCGTCGTCGTGCGCAACGTGATCGACCACTTCAAGATCATGGAGTTCCCCGCCGCCGAGATCAGCACAATGGGCAACATGTTCCTCGCGATCTTCCTCTCGATGGCACTCTCGGGCCTCAAGCTCTGGCAGCTCGTCGACCTGGCGCTGCCGATGATCGTCGCCCTCGCCGCCGAGGTGCTGCTGATGGTCGTCTTCTCGCTGCTGGTCGTCTTCCCGGTCATGGGCCACGATTACGACGCCGCGATGATCACCGCCGGCTTCATCGGCTTCGGCATGGGCGCCACGTCCAACGCCATGGCCAACATGCAGGCCGTTTCCCGCCGCTACGGTCCCTCTCCCTCGGCCTACTTCGTCATCCCGATGGTTGGCGGCCTCTTCAACGACTTCTTCAACGCTGCGATCATTGCATTCTGTATCGGTCTTCTTGCGTGAGAACCGTTTGAGGGCGCAAAGTCCATCGAAGCGCGCCGAACGATAAAAAATATCCCCGCTTCCCGTTCCGTATGTTTCCGCCGCGTGCGGACATACTGAAAGCACTACGCATGGGAGGCGGGGATTCTTTTTATGCTTGGCAAGGTGGAGATCTGCGGCGTGAACACGACAAAGCTGCCGACGCTGACCGCCGCGGAGACGGACGCGCTGCTTCATCGCGCAAAGGACGGCGACGCAGCCGCGCGCGAAAAGCTCGTCGAGGGCAATCTGCGGCTGGTGCTGTCGGTCATCCAGCGCTTTTCCGGCCGAGGGGAAAACGCGGACGACCTCTTTCAGGTCGGCTGCGTGGGGCTACTAAAGGCCATCGACAACTTCGACACTTCGCAGAATGTTCGTTTTTCCACCTACGGCGTGCCAATGATCATCGGCGAGATCCGGCGGTATCTGCGCGACAACAGCTCCATTCGCGTCAGCCGCTCGATGCGCGACACGGCCTACCGCATCTTACAGGCGCGTGAAAAGCTCCAGCGCGAGCAGCAGCGCGAGCCCACGGTCGAGCAGATCGCGCGCGAGCTCGGCATCCGGCGCGAGGAGGTCGTCTTCGCCATGGACGCCGTATGCGACCCCGTGTCGCTCTTTGAGCCCATCTACTCCGACGGCGGCGACGCCGTGTGCGTCATGGATCAGGTGCGCGACAACAAGAACACCGACGAGGACTGGCTCGAGCAGATCGCGCTCAAGGAGGCCATGGCGCGCCTGAGCGAGCGCGAGCGCCAGATCCTCGCCCTGCGCTACTCCGACGGCAAGACGCAGATGGAGGTCTCGAGTGAGATCGGCATCTCGCAGGCGCAGGTCTCGCGCCTTGAAAAAAACGCCATCAAGAGCATCAAGAAGAATATGTAGACTCAGACAAAAAGGAACGGAAATGTTTCCGCTCCTTTTTCCGTTTCTTCTCTTGACTTTATCCGCCATTTTATTACAATATAGTATGTATTTTTGCGCCGGTGGGATGCTCCTCCGGCAAATCCGGATCAAATGGAGGTTCCTTCCATGCATTACAACGTCATCATCATTGGCGGCGGCCCCGGCGGCATCTTCTCCGCCTACGAGTTGACAAAGGATCGCAGCGACCTGCGCGTCGCCGTGTTCGAGGCCGGTCACAGCCTTGAAAAGCGCCACTGCCCCATCGACGGCGACAAGGTCAAATCCTGCATCCGCTGCAAGAGCTGCTCGATCATGAGCGGTTTCGGCGGCGCGGGCGCATTTTCCGACGGCAAATACAACATCACCAACGACTTCGGCGGCACGCTGCACGAGTACATCGGCAAAAAGCAGGCGCTCGACCTCATGCACTATGTCGACGAGATCAACATGGCCTACGGCGGCGAGGGCACGAAGCTCTACTCCACCGCCGGCACGAAGTTCAAAAAGCTCTGCATCCAGAATAAGCTGAATCTGCTCGACGCCTCCGTCCGCCATCTCGGCACGGACGTGAACCTCGTCGTGCTCTCGAACCTCTATGACCTGCTCAAGGACAAGGTCGACTTCTACTTCGATTCTCCCGTCACCACCATCGCCCGCGAGGGCGACGGCTACCGTGTCACCGTCGGCGAGACGGACTATACCTGCGATAAGTGCATCGTCTCCGTCGGCCGCGTCGGCAGCAAGTGGATGGAGGGCGTGTGCCAGGAGCTCAAGATCCCCACGAAGTCGAACCGCGTCGATATCGGTGTGCGCGTCGAGATCCCCGCCGTCGTCTTCTCCCACCTGACTGACGAGCTCTACGAGAGCAAGATCGTCTATCGCACGGAAAAGTTCGAGGACAACGTCCGCACGTTCTGCATGAACCCCAACGGCATCGTCGTCAACGAGAACACGAACGGCATCGTCACGGTCAACGGCCACAGCTATGAGGATAAATCCCTCCAGACCGAGAACACGAACTTCGCGCTTCTCGTTGCCAAGCACTTCTCCGAGCCGTTCAAGGATTCCAACGGCTACGGCGAGTCCATCGCGCGCCTGTCCAACATGCTCGGCGGCGGCGTCATTGTCCAGCGCTTCGGCGATCTCGTCCGCGGCCGCCGCAGCACGGTCAAGCGCATCGAAGAAGGCCTCGTCACGCCGACGCTCGCGGCGACCCCCGGTGATCTGAGCCTTGTGCTGCCCAAGCGAATTCTGGACGGCATCATCGAGATGATCTACGCGCTCGACAAGATCGCGCCGGGCACCGCAAACGACGATACGCTCCTCTACGGCGTGGAGGTCAAGTTCTACAACATGGAGGTCGCGCTCGACGAGCACCTTGAAACGCCGTACAAGGGGCTCTATGTCATCGGCGACGGCAGCGGTATTACGCATTCGCTGTCGCACGCATCGGCGAGCGGTGTTTATGTTGCCAGAGAGATTCTGGAAACGGTTTAACAAAACCATTTGCAAATTGTTTCGCGCAGGCGCGGGATATTTCCGCACCGTGCGGAAGTGCGTAAAAGGGGGATACTCTCTTTCTCGAAAGAGAGTATCCCCCTTTGCAACCCCCAAGAGAAAGGACGAGGGGCCTTCCCCCTCGACC
>OGYK01000657.1_pt1 | contig 28424 bp, 20 predicted proteins | sample 1576501 | NCBI WGS metagenome assembly OGYK01 (sample SAMEA3541530, study PRJEB24748) | human gut metagenome | biome: human gut; feature: human-associated habitat; material: faeces | place: China | collected 2012
CCCGCCGGGTGGAGCTGGAGGCCGAAGCGGCCCGTCTTGCCCAGCGGGAAACCGCGCTGAACGAGCTGGCCCGGAGCCTGACAGAGTGCCAGCACCGGAACACCGCCGCACGCACCGCACAGGAGGCCTACCGGCAGGCGGCGGGCAGACAGACCGAAGCCCATTCTGCCCGTGACACGCTGGAACGGGCTTTTCTGGATGCGCAGGCGGGTCTGCTGGCTCAGACGCTGGAAGAGGGTGCCGCCTGCCCTGTCTGCGGCAGCACTCACCACCCGGCCAAAGCCCACCTGCCCCGCACCGCTCCCACCGAAGTGCAGGTGAACCAAGCCAAGCAGGCCGCCGCACAGGCCGACAGCGCCGCGCAGGAGGCCAGTGCCGCCGCACGGGAAGCACTGACGCGGGAACAGGAGGGCCGCGCCCAGCTGCGGAAGGATGCCGAAGCGCTTCTGCCCGAACGGTTCACTTCGCCCGAGGGGCCGGTGCCCCTGACCATGAGCCTGCTCAGAACTGCGCTGGCCGAGGAAAATGATGCTCTGCACACCGCACAGGCTGACCTGAAGCAGCGCCAGACCAAAAACCATACCGACTGCCGCCGCAAAAAAGAGCTGGAAGCCCAGCGCAAAGCACAGGCAGAACAGCGCACCGCTCTGGAAGCGCAGGTGACGGCAGCCCAGCAGGCTGCTGCCGCCGCCCAGGCTGCGGTGCAGACACTGGAAGCCCGGCAGGCTGCGGAGCAGATCGCGCAGCCCCAGAAGATCGCGGCGCTCAAGGCAGAGCAGAACGAGCTGCTGGCCCGGCGCAAAGCCCTTGCCGCACAGGAGAAAGACCTGAACGCCCGGCTGCTGCCCAACCGGAGGGCGCTGGCCGATCATCGAAAGCTTGCCGACCAGCGGGACGCGCTGGATGCCCGTTGGCAGTGGGTAAACGCGCTGGCCTCCACGGCGGGCGGCACCCTGAGCAGCAAGCAGAAGATCCGGCTGGAGGCCTACATCCAGATGAACTACCTCGACCGCATCCTTATCCACGCCAACACCCGCCTGATGCAGATGACGGCGGGCCAGTACGAGCTGGAGCGCATCGGTGCCGAGAACCAGCGCAGCCAGTCGGGCCTTGACCTGGGAGTCATCGACCACTACAACGGCACCCGCCGCAGCGTCAAGACCCTGTCCGGCGGCGAGAGCTTCAAGGCCTCGCTGGCGCTGGCCCTGGGTCTTTCCGATGAAGTCCAGAGCACCGCAGGCGGCATCCGGCTGGACACCCTCTTCCTCGATGAGGGCTTCGGCTCGCTGGATGAGGAATCGCTGGAGCAGGCCATCCGGGTGCTCTCCGGCCTGACCGAGGGCGACCGGCTGGTGGGCATCATCTCCCATGTCGCCGCCCTGAAGGACCGCATCGACCGGCAGGTGGTCGTGCACAAGGAGCGGAGCGGGGGCAGTTGGGTGGAGATTGTGACGTAACCAGAAGACTCCGGAAGACTCCGGATTCAATGGGCAGCCCATCCTTCCATACAACCTCTCCGTCATCTTCGCTTCGCTTGATGCCACCTCCCCTAGTAGGGGAGGCCTTGGCATTCCGTCGCGTTTTCGAGTGTAAGCGCTTCGCTACTATTTGCCCTGCTAACGTTAACATTTTCACCTTGCGGCAGATACTGTTTTTGGAGCGCCAGCGAAAATAGCGAAAAATAAGCCTTTTGCCAAAGGCTCCCCTACTAGGGGAGCTGTCGCAGCGAAGCCTGCGACTGAGAGGTTGTACAGAGCAGAACTTTTCCCGCATAAACGACTACACCTCCGCACACATTAAGTGCGGAGGTGTTTCTTATGTCCCACAAGCAAAAGCATGTCGGCCCCACATCCAGCCGGGTGAGCCCGCCGCTGGGGGCACTGCCCAGCCAGCCGGACAGCCCGGAAGTGCAGCTGCCGCCGCCGGAACCGGATCTGCCGCCGATCCAGGCGGTCCCCATGACGGACGGCACACCGGTAGCCTGTATGCAGAAAAACGCCAGGGAATTTCTGGCAGGAAATACACCCGGCGTAATGGCGCAGTATGCCCCCGGGCTGTTCACGGAGCAGAAGCAAAACAGCCGCCAGCCCGCACCGGATGACCCGGAGGCGGTAAAAGAACTGGTTCGTCTGCGGGAAGAGGAGCCTTATGGTTGACCCCCTCCGTCACGCTCCGCGCGTCAGCTCCCCTCGCAGGGGAGCCTTTGGCAGAACGTGCCGTTCTGTGAAGATCGCTTGCGGCTCCTGCAAGTAAAATCAAAATTTTCAAATTATTTTCCAATTACCTGTTGAAATCTTCGCCGCGTTCTTATATTATGATAACAAACAAAGCAAAGGCAGGTAAGGAAACATGGCAGAAATCAAATACGAAGTGGTCCAGCGCATTGCAGTGCTGTCTCAGCGGCCCCGCGGCTGGGAGCGCCAGCTCAACCTCATCAGCTGGAATGACGGCGAACCCAAGTACGACATCCGTGATTGGTCCCCGGACGGCACCCGCATGGGCAAGGGCATTTCCCTGAGCGGCGAAGAGCTGGCCATCCTCAAGGGCATTCTGGAAGATCTGGAGCTGTAAGATGGACTACCGCGAGGAGTTTTTGCAGATCTGGCACCAATATGTCTCCCGCCCGGGCAGCGAAAAGCTGCTGGACTGGCTGGACAACAAGACGGATTTCTTCTCGGCTCCGGCCTCCACCCGGTTCCACGGGGCCTGTGACGGCGGCCTGTGTATGCACAGCCTGAACGTCTACCATGCCCTCCACGACGGCTTTTTCACCGAGGGCGAGAGTGAGGAGAGCTATGCCATCTGTGCTCTGCTGCACGATCTGTGCAAGGCCAACTACTACAAAAAGGGCACCCGCAATGTAAAGAACGATGCCACCGGCCAGTGGGAAAAGGTGCCCAGCTACAGCGTGGAGGATCTGTTCCCCTATGGCCACGGCGAAAAGAGCGTGTTTCTGATCGAGCGGTTTATGAAGCTGAAGGTCGAGGAAGCGGTGGCCATCCGCTGGCACATGGGCGGCTTTGACGATGCGGCCAAGGGCGGCTGCTTCGCCATCTCGGAGGCTTACGACAAATACCCGCTTGCCGTCAAGCTCCACATTGCCGACCTGAAGGCCACCTACCTCATGGAACACCGCACCAGCGCCGTGCGGTAACATCCCCAAGACGCAAAAAAGACGATGCACAGCGTTTGTGCATCGTCTTTTTGTTATACAGTCATTAAGCTTTCCAGCTGATGTACCAGATCCACCGCCTGATGGTCGAGTGCCGTGGTTGGCTTCCAGTCCGGCTGCGCAAAGGGGCAGCGTTCCTCCTCCGGTTCCGGCGGTGCGGCCTGCGGAGCAGGCTCCTGCTCCGGTGCGCTCTGCTCCGGTACAGCATCCGGCTGGGGCTGCTCTGCCTTGGGGGCATCCGCCGCCGGGTGGAACACGATCACCGGCAGGCCGGGCTGTTCCAGCACCTTGGGCTGCGGGGGCACGGGCGGCAGCAAACTGTTTGCCCGCGCCTGCTCACACAGAGCTTCCAGCTCGGCGTTCTCCTGCCGCAGTGCCACCATCTCCCGCTCACAGGCGTAAAGCCGGGTCTGGTAACGTCGGATCTCCGCATTGGCAGCAGCAAGACGGCGGTTCAACAGCTCCGCCTGAGCGGGCTGGCTCGGGAGCCGTCTCCCGGTTTCCGGTTCGACCTGCGCCATCATTTCCTCCACTTCCTGCACCCTGCGCAGAGCGCGGCGGTATTCACGGGCAGCGGCGGCACAATAACGCTCCACACAGCGCAGCACACTGGTCCTGCGGCAGCTCAGCCATTCGGTGCGCAGCCAGATGTCGTTTGGTACCATCTCTGCTCCTCCCGCTCACGCGCGCAAGAGACCACGCCCCCTCCCGGGCGGTTCACACTGTAACTTACAAACTTACTTGCGCTTATTCAGGATCGCCAGCAGCTCATCGTAGTAACGGTTGTCGCTGCTTTCTTCCTCCACCGGCTTTGCAGCGCTGTTTGCGGCGGCAGCAGGCTGCTGCTTTGCGGCACCCGCGCCGGACACATCAGAGCTGAACACTGCGCTGGGGGTGGAAGCACCGGCACCTGCGGCATTGTTCAGGCTGCTGCGCAGGCCATCGGCGGCCTTGTTGTCAAAGCCGGTGGCCACAACGGTAACGCGCATCTCATCGGACAGGTTCTCATCGAACGCAGTACCCCAGATGATGTTTGCATCGGGGTGAGCGCTCTGGGTGATGAGGCCGGCAGCGGTCTCGACATCCTCCAGGCCGATATCAGGGCTGGAGGTGATGTTGATGATCACGCCGTGTGCACCGGCAATGCTGGTTTCCAGCAGCGGAGAGGAGATCGCAGCCTTGGCGGCGTTCTCTGCCTTGCCTGCACCCTTGGCGCTGCCCACGCCCATGTGGGCGTAACCGGCATCCTTCATAATGGAGCGCACATCGGCGAAGTCCAGGTTGATGAAGGCGGGCACATTGATCAGGGCAGAGATGGACTCCACGCCCTGACGCAGCACATTATCGGCGGCCTGGAAAGCGTTCATCAGGGTGATCTTTTCCTGGCTGATCATCTTCAGGCGCTCATTCGGGATAACGATCAGGCTGTCAACGTGCATGAGCAGGTTTGCGATGCCCTGCTCTGCCAGGCCCATCTTGCGCTTGCCCTCAAAGGAGAAGGGCTTGGTGACGATGCCCACGGTCAGGATGCCCAGATCGTGTGCCACCTCAGCCACAACAGGAGCCGCACCCGTGCCGGTGCCGCCGCCCATACCGGCGGTGATAAAGACCATTTGGGAGCCCTTCAGGGCATTTGCGATCTCGTCCTTGCTTTCCTCGGCAGCACGCTGGCCGATCTCGGGATCAGCGCCCGCGCCGCGGCCCTTGGTGAGCTTGGAGCCCAGCTGCACCTTGGTGGCAGCATGGTTCTTGGCCAGCGCCTGCTGGTCGGTGTTCATTGCAATAAATTCTACGCCCTGCAGACCGTCGCTGACCATGCGGTTGACTGCGTTGCCGCCGCCGCCGCCCACGCCAATGACCTTGATCGTCGTAACATTTTCATCCATTTCTTCGTCGAGCATGAGTGCCATAACTTTTGTCCTCCATCGGATATGTTATCGTAAACCTGCGCTTTTCGCACAAGAAGAGTTCGATACTATACTTATATAACTGTATCGTATCATCTTTTTGCCCCGATTGCAAGACAAATTTGTTTTTTTGCAGAGGTTTTTTTCACCGTCCCGTTTCCCGGGGCCGATTCCCTCCGAATTTGCGCCCCTAAACCGGCCAAAATCTCTGTAAATCCGGCATATCCCCGGTCGATATGCGCCGGGTGGGTGATGACCGTGGTTCCCCGGGCCGCAAGCCCCGCCAGCACCAGTGCCGCCCCGCCCCGCAGGTCGGGGGCCTCCACCACGGTGCCGCACAAATGGCCGCCCGGCGCAATGGTCAGCACCCTGCCCGCCGTTTCGGCCTGTGCACCCAGGCGGCAAAAACCCTCGGCACAGCCGAACCGGCGCTCAAAGATCACGTCCTCGATGCTGCTTTCGCTGTCGGCACAAAGCATTGCCGCCGCCAGCAGCGGGGCAGCATCGGTGGCAAGGGCCGGATAGGCTCCGGTGAACACCCGGCCTGCCCCGTGCAGCCGCCCAAAGCGGGAAATTCGCACCGTATCCCCTGCCGGTTCCACCCGGCACCCCATTTGTCCCAGAATTTCCAGCACCGGCGCATAGAGCGCAGGGGCGCAGCCGGTCAGTTCCACCCGGCCGCCCGCCGCCGCACAGCCGCAGGCCAGCGTGGAAGCAAAAATGCGGTCGGGCAGGGGCGAAAAACAGCACCCGGAAAGCCCCCGCCGCCCTTCGATGCGGATCGTGGAGCTGCCTGCCCCCTCGATGCAGCCGCCGCACCGGTTCAGAAAAGCGGCAAGGTCAGCGATCTCCGGTTCCCGGGCCGCTCCCCGCAGGATGGTCCTGCCTCTGGCACAGGCAGCGGCCAGCAGAAGTGTCTCGGTGGCCCCTACGCTGGGAAAACGCAGGGTGATCTCGGCCCCGTGCAGGCCGGAGGGAGCCGTCAGCACCAGCCGCCCTTCCCCCGCTTCCAGCTCCACCGCCCCCATTTTTGCCAGCCCTGCCAGATGTAGGTCGATGGGCCGGGCCCCGATGCGGCACCCGCCGGGCTGGCTGGTCTCGGCGCGGCCCAGCCTTGCCAGCAGGGGCGCGCAGAACAAAATGGAGGCCCGCATTTGTCCCGCTGTTTGCCCCGGCAGGGTGCTGTTGGCAGGCGGGCCGGAGAGGACCGCATCACTGCCCTCCCACCGGGCGGCACAGCCCACACCCCGCAAAAGCGCCATGCAGTGTTCTACATCCGCAAGGCGGGGCACAGCCTGGAGCCGCACCTCTCCCGTGCAGAGCAGCGACGCTGCAAAAAGCGGCAGAACGCTGTTTTTCGCCGCCGGAATTTTTACGTTTCCGTTCAGCGGGCGGCCCCCTGTCACCACGATCCGTTCCTCCATGTCCGTGCCCCCATTCCGCAAAAGATACCCCACCGTATGCAAAACAGGGCCGGAGTGTGAGGCGGACAAGTTTGTTTTGTAATTTATAGCATCCTCGCCCTCTCAGGCGCTTCGCGCCAGCTCTCCCAAAGGGAGAGCCTTTGGCAATTCAACTTTATGTTTTCTATTCCGTCAGGTCTCACCTCTTGATACGGATAGGACAATACCCATCTCTCCCAACAACATCATCAAGCTCGTTCCTCCGGAGGAGAAAAAGGGCAGGCTGATGCCGGTGTTGGGGATGGTATTGGTGACCACGGCCACATTGAGGACAGCCTGCAGGGCAACCTGCACGGTAAAGCCCACCACCAGCAGCGCCCCAAAACGGTCGGGAGCATGGGCAGCAATGGTGATGCCCCGCCAGAGCAGCAGCACGAACAGCAGCACCACGGCGCAGGCCCCCACAAAGCCCAACTCCTCGCAGACGATGGAGAAGATGAAGTCGTTCTGAGGTTCGGGCACAAACAGATGCTTCTGGCGGCTGTTCCCCAGCCCCAGCCCGGTGGCTCCGCCGGAGCCGATGGCGTATAGGCTCTGGATGGTCTGGTGGCCATCCCCCAGCGGGTCGGCAAAGGGGTCCTGCCAGGAGCGCAGGCGGTCGGCAGCGTAGGGCACAAGGTCCGGCATAACGACCACTGCCGCCCCGATGGCGGCTACCCCGCCCACGCCCGCCAGCACGAACCACCGCAGACCTGTGCCGCCCACGAACATCAGCACAGCCCCGATGCCCAGGATCAGCAAGGTGCCCGAAAGATGGGGTTCCAGCAGCATCAGCGCTGCCACCACCCCCAGCACCAGCACAAAGGGCAGCACCCCCACCGCAAAGCTGCGCATCCTGTCATGGTTCAGCGAGATGATGTGCGAAAACACCAGCACCACGGCAAATTTTGCGATCTCGCTTGGCTGCAGGGTACCCACCCCCGGCAGCACCAGCCACCGTTTGCAGCCGTTGTATTCCGGCATAAAAAGCACCACCACAAGCAGCACCAGCGAGATCCCCAGCAGCGGCCAGGCCAATTTATGGAAAATGTGATAGTCCACCCGGCTGGCCAGCCACAGCCCCGCAATGCCCATGGCGGCGTAGAGCAGCTGGGGGCGCAGGTAGGCAAAGGCATCGCCCCGCCGGTAAAGGGCCACAGCCCCCGACGCACTGCCCAGCATCACCAGCCCGAACCCCACCAGCGTGAGCACCAGCACCAGAAACGGCAGGTCCATGGCCGGCAGAGCCTGCAGCGGTGCCTTGTGCCGCCCGCCTGCCAAGGCAGTCAGTTTCATGTCGTCACCCCCAGTTTTACTATTGTACGCCATGCTGCTGTTGGCTATACGGATATTATCGTGACGTTGTGCATATCTTGTACACTAGCTCACCCTCTCAGGCGCTTTGCGCCAGCTCCCCCAAAGGGGGAGCTTTTGACAAAATCATAAACTTTGTATCGAATGCCAAGGCCTCTCCCTTCGGGAGAGGTGGCATCGCGTCAGCGATGACGGAGAGGGTGAGCCCGTTAAAGGGGGTGACATCATGCCCAGATTTCTCCGCACCCTGCCCGAGCGGGGATTCCGCCGCCGGGCACGGGCCGTGGCGGTGCTGTTCTGTGCCGTCTGCCTGGGGCTGGCCGTGCGGCTCTTTTTCCTGCAGGTGCGCACCGACGGCTTTTATGCCGACCGCGCACAGGGCCAGCAGCTGCGGGATACCGTGGTCCCCGCAGACCGGGGGCGCATTTACAGCGCCGACGGCCTTTTGCTGGCCGCCAACAGCAGCTGCTGGACCCTGCGGGCCTCACCCCGGGAGATGCCGGAGGAAAAGCTCACACTTGCCGCCCACGGCCTTGCGGAGATCTTAGCGCTGGACGAAGCGGCCCTGCTGGAAAAATTCAGCGACCGCCGCTCCAACGACTGCCTGCTCCGCTACCGGGTGGACCGTGCCGCAGCCGATGCCGTGCGGGACTTTTGCGAGGAAAACAGCATCACCGGCATCCGCATCAATCAGGACAGCAAGCGCTGGTATCCGCAGGGAGCGTTTCTGGCTTCGGTGCTGGGGTTCACCAATGTGGACAACGCAGGGGTGGCCGGGCTGGAACTGAAATATGACGACCTGCTCACCGGGGAAAACGGCGTGGTGCTCACGGCTGTCAACGCCTGGGGCTACACACTGGAACAGAGCTACGAGACCGAGCGTTTTCCCACCGAGGGGGACGGCCTGCGGCTCACCATCGACAGCTGTATCCAGCACTACCTTGAAAATGCGCTGTCCTACGCTGTACAGGAGCACCATGTGGCGGCGCGGGCTGTGGGGATCGTCATGGATGTGAACACCGGGGCCGTGCTGGCCATGTCCACCACGCCCTCCTACGACCCCAACGAACCCCGCGTCATTGCCGACACCGCCGCCCGGAACACCGTGGAAGCCCTGACCGGTGATGCGCGCAAGGCCGCTTTACAGCTGGCCCAGCAGACCCAGTGGCGGAACAAGGCCGTCAGCGACCTGTACGAACCGGGCAGCGTGTTCAAGCTCATCACCTGCGCGGCGGCGCTGGATGCCGGAGCCATCACAAAGCATTCCAGCTTTTACTGCGGGGAATCCATCTCGGTGGCAGGCACCCGTTTCCACTGTGCCAACCACAAGCGCCACGGAGCCCAGAGCGTGACCCAGGCGCTGGAGAATTCCTGCAACCAGAGCTTCATCCAGATCGGGGCCCGGCTGGGCAGGGAGGCCTTCTGCGATTATTTTTCCGCCTTCGGCCTGCGGGAGCCCACCGGCATCGACCTGCCCGCCGAGCCGAAACAGAGCCTGTACTATACCGCCGACCGGATGGGCCCGGTGGAGCTGGCCTCCTGTGCCTTTGGGCAGAGCAGCAAGATCTCCTATCTGGAAATGGCGGCGGCAGTCTGCGCCGTGGTCAACGGGGGAAAGCTGATGCAGCCTTACGTCGTCTCGGAGATCCTGGCCCCGGACGGCAGTACCATTGAGCAGCTCGCCCCTGTCTGCAAACGGCAGGTGCTCAAGGCAGAGACCAGCCAGACCATGCGGGAGATGATGGAAGCCGTGGTGCTCCACGGCGGCGGACGGAACGCCCAGATCCCGGGCTACCGGGTGGGCGGAAAAAGCGGCACCAGCCAGAAGCTGGACAGCGCCGACGAAAAAGCCCGTATTGCCAGCTTTGTGGCGGTGGCTCCCATCGACGACCCGCAGTTTCTCTGCCTGGTCTGCCTGGACGAACCCCACAGCTGGACGACCGCAGGCGGCAGCCTGTCGGCCCCGGTCTGTGCCGAAGTGCTGGAGCAAACGCTGGTGTACAGGGGCGTGCCCCGCACCACGGAAGCCCCGGCTGCCTCCACAGCAGAGACCGCCGCCGACCTCCCCGCTGACGGCGACAGTTTTGACGGGGCCTGAAAACGGGCAGCAAAAAAGACCGCCGAAGCGGTCTTGAATTGCTTGTTTTCAGTTCTGGTGCGGCTGCTCGCGGAACTTGATCTCGCCGGTCTCGCTGTTCATGGATTCCACAATGGCAAGGCTCTCCAGCTGGATGCCCTTGCTGCGGATGAGCTCGCCGCCCTGCTGGAAGCCCTTTTCCACGGCAATGCCAATGCCCTCGACCGTGGCTCCGGCCTCCTTGGCCAGATCCAGCAGGCCCATCAGGGCACAGCCGTTTGCCAGGAAGTCATCGATGATCAGGACATGATCCTCTGCGGTGAGGAACTTTTTGGAGACGATGACATTATAGATCTTCTTGTGGGTGAAGGACTGGATCTTGGTCTCATAGTTGTCGTAATCCAGGTTGATGCTCATGGACTTTTTGGCAAACACCACAGGCACATTGAACTCGCTGGCAACCACGGCGGCAATGCCGATGCCGCTGGCCTCAATGGTCAGCACCTTGTTGACGGGCTTGCCTGCAAACAGGCGCTTCCACTCCTTTGCCATCTCGCGGAACAGGGGGATGTCCATCTGGTGGTTGATGAAGCTGTCCACCTTCAGCACATTGCCCTCGCGCACGATCCCGTCTTTCTGAATGCGTTCTTCCAGCAGTTTCATATCCGTCTCTTCCTCCAAGCTTTGGTACAGCATTTTGATTTTACCTAGTATACCGGATTTGCCCCCCTGTTTTCAAGGTCTTTTGGCATTTTCTCTCTTGTTTTTCAGCAAAATCTGAGTATACTGGAAGCAACGGCTCCGGGTGGATTTCCGGGGCGCTCCGGGCACAGGGAAAGGTGCCCGTTTTCTGCATCCTGCCGTCTGTTCGGGCGGGATGCACTGTGAGGAGAAGGAGTATCACGCGTATGAAGACCGGATTGATCCTGGAAGGCGGTGCCATGCGGGGCATGTTCACCGCCGGTGTTCTGGATGTTCTGATGGAGCAGGGCATCACGGTAGACGGTATGGTAGGTGTTTCGGCGGGAGCAGTGTTCGGCTGCAACTACAAATCCCATCAGATCGGGCGGACCATCCGCTACAACACCACCTATTGCAACGACAAACGCTATGCCAGCTTCCGCAATCTGCTGCGCACCGGCAACCTGTACAGTGAGAATTTCTGCTACCACGAGGTGCCCGAAAAGCTCGACCCGTTCGATGACAAGGCTTTCCGGGAATCCCCCATGGATTACTTTGTAGTCTGCACCGATGTCCGCACCGGCGACCCCATCTATCATAAGTGCCGCACCGGTGATGCGGAGGATGTGCTCTGGATGGAAGCCTCGGCTTCCATGCCGCTGGCCGCAAAGATCGTCAGGATCGGCCATTACGGCCTGCTGGACGGCGGCGTTGCCGATTCCATCCCCATCCGCTTCTTTGAGTCCATCGGCTACAAGCGGAACCTCATCATCCTGACCCAGCCCAAGGGGTTTGTGAAAAAGAAGAACCCCATGCTGCCCGCCATCCGGGCACGGTATCTGCGCTATCCTGCCTTTGTGGAGGCTGTGGCCGACCGCCACGAGCGCTACAACGAAACCCTGAGCTACATCTCCATGCTGGAGCAGTCCGGCAAGGATTACGTTATCCGCCCGCCCATCCCGCTGGAGATCGGTGCCATGGAGCGTGACCCCGACCAGCTGCGCCGTGTCTACGAGACCGGCCGGGCCGTGGCACAGATCCAGGTGGACAAGATCCGGGCCTTCCTTGAAACTGCAAAGGCCGAAGCCGAGGAATGATCACCACACTGTGAAAACAGTCCATGGCCCGGTAAGAATATGACAAAACGCACCCGCTCTGCAATGCGCAGAGCGGGTGCGTTTTTTGTGTCAGCGGAGCCATTGCCGCCCAGAACATCTGCCTTGCTGCACAGGAGCTGGGGCTTGGCGCAGTCTGGCTGGGCTTGTTTTGCTGTTCTCTCCGTCGTCCTCGCTGCTCTAATTTCAGCATTTGAATGCTGTTTGTCAGGGGCAGCGGTCGGCAGACGTATTTTTTCATTTTGGGTCTTGACTTTTAATAGTTAGTCTTTCACGCAGTTTTACTTGCACCCCCCCCCCCCGAAAGTGGTATAATTTCCTTACAAGCCCATGTTTTACCGGATTTGAAACTTTGTAAGGAGGTACCACTTATGATCTCTTATCGTAAACTCGCCATGCGTGTTCTGGGGCACAGCCCGGTTTCTGCGGCCAGAACAGCCCGCCGCTCCACCGCAAAGCGCGCCGCCGCCCTCGCCCTCACCGCCGCCCTTGTGGTCGGGATGACGCTCCCCGCCTTTGCGGATACATGGTACATTGACGATGGTGACATCTCGATTTCGGCTGGTGAAAACGGCAACAAGGTCACACAGGGAAGTACGACAAAAGAGAATGATACGGACACGGTTATTACAAACCGCGAACCTTCTACCGCGTCTTCGAATACAGTAACGATCAATGCAGATGAAGGCAAGACGGTGAATGTCACGCTGGATAACGTAACGATCAATGTAGACGAAGGGTACAAGTATGGTTATGAACCGAACGCCTATAAGACCGCTGTAAGCGTTACCGGCAGCGGCAATACGAACATCGAGCTGAACGGCAACAACACGCTGACAAGCGGATATGGCCACGCCGGTCTGGAGCATAACAAGACCGATGGCAGCGGCACGCTGACGATTCAGGACGAAAAGAATGATGATGGCTCCGCAAAGGGAAGTGCGTCCGATACTACTGGCAGTTTGACTGCCACGGGTGGTTACCACAGTGCTGGCATCGGCGGCAGTGACAAACAAGACGGCCAAGTGACCATTACGGGCGGTGAGATCACTGCCACGGGTGGTAATGGGGCTGCCGGTATTGGCGGCGGTGCCGGTGACAAGTACGCCGCCGTCGGCGGTGACGGCGATGTGACAATTTCCGGCGGTACGATCACCGCTACGGGCGGCAGTCTGGGTGCCGGTATTGGCGGCGGTGCCTACGGCAATGGTACTGTCACAGTTACCGACGGCGATATCACCGCAAAGGCTACGGGCAATTATGGTGCCGGTATTGGTGGCGGTTTTGGCGCGATACCGAAGGACACTCTTATTGGAGGAAATGGCACTGTCACCATCAGCGGCGGCACCATCACCGAAGCCTCTGGTGGCTATATGGCTGCTGGCATCGGTAGCGGCTATCAGGGTCTGGGTACAGTGACCATTGAAGGTGATGCCGTCATCAAAAACGCACAGGGCGGTGAAGCTGGAGCCGGCATCGGCAGTGGCACCTATGGTGACAGCGAGATCATTATCAGAGGTGATGCAGTCATTGAAAATGCGGAAAGCAGCGCAAACGGCGCTGGCATCGGCAGCGGCCAAGGCGATTTGTATCCCGATGGCGATGGCATGGTAATCGATCTAACTGTAGGCAACGTGACCATTGAAGGCAACGCCAAAATCGAAAATGCAAAAAGTGGTTCTGGTGGTTCCGGCATTGGTGGCGGCGCTGTTGGCATCGGCAATGTAATCATTAGAGGCAACGCTCAAATCGGAAACGCCACCGGCGGCGATGAAGGTGCCGGTATTGGCGGCGGTGTTCTTGGCACTGGTGACGTGACCATCGAGGGCAATGTCACCATCGAAAATGCACAGGGCGGCGCTGGTGCTGCCGGTATCGGTGGCGGCGCTGAAACACAACCCGACACCGAGGATACCAGAAACAAAGTTTCCATCAAGAGCACCGAAGCCGGTTCTCCCAATATCACCGCCAAAGGCGGCGGCGTTCTGAATAACGAAGAAGCTCCTCTTCCCGGTGCTGCGGCCATCGGCAGCGGCAGCGTTGCTGACGGTGCTACTGAGGTAAAGTCTGATATTACCGTTGAAGGCAAGGTGACGATCGACGCCACATCGGGCGGCAATGTGGCCATTGGCGATTCGACCAACGGCGAAACGCGGTTCTCCGGTTTGCAGGTGGGCACCACCATCACCCGCCGCAATGCGAAGGGTGACGATGTTTCCCAGCCCGGCGATGTTGTACGCGAACCCGAAAAGCCCGCCCAGCCGACCGTGACGCCCACCGAAGGGGCAGAAGCACCTTCCAACGGCTCGGTGGAAGTGGAGCGCCCGGTCACGGTGGAGGGGCTGTATGTCACCAACGTTCTGGGCAAGCAGATCACTCACACCTGCACCCAGAACGGCACGACCCTGACCATCCGCGCCAACGGCATCGTGGCCTCGGCCCACCTGACGCTGGGCATGGTCCGCACCCTGAAGGCTCAGGGCGTGAAGACCCTTGTGTTCACCACCCTGCTCTCCCGCTCCACCACGGTCTCGGTGGACGCCCTGCTGGCGGCGGAACCCGACGCCCCCGATGAAATGGCCGTCGTCTGGACCCACACCGGCCCCCGCGCGGCATTGACCATTGGCGGCGCAGACCACAGCGACCTGCTCAAGTAACCGAACGGAGCACACAACTTATAAAAACGCAGCCGGGAGGCTTCCGCTTTTGGAACGCCTCCCGGCTGTTTCGTTATGCCGTTTTGGTTTTGAGGTAGTACCCGATGCCGATGGCAGTGGTTGGCATCGTGATGAAGTTCTTCCAGATCGTCATCTCCATCGTGGTGGGCATGACAGCAGAATCCACCGCCCTTTCCATGGTGCGTGAGGTGGTGTTTGGTGTGGGCTTTGCCCTGCTGCTGCCCCGGTTTTTCGGACTGGACGGTGTGCTGTACTCCATGCCGCTGTCGGATATCCTGACCTTCCTGATCGCCGGCTATCTGATTTACAAGACCTACCATGAACTCAACTATCATATCGCGCTGGACAGCGGTGAACGGCATTGAAAAGTGCGCGGAGATCATCGAAAGCCTGGTTTGAATGAACCGGAGTCTGCTGCCATCCGGCTGTCACTGATCCAGAAAAAGAACCCCACGTCCAGACCGTTGTGTGAAACGGCCCGGACATGGGGTTTTATGGTTTTAATACAGTTACGCCCAGTTCTTCCGCCCATAGCAAGTGGTCAGCTGGTAGATCTCCTTTTGGAGCTTCTTGGTCAGCTGGGGCTTTTTCAGCCGCCAGCGCCAGTTCTGGCCCACGGTGGAGGGCTGATTGATGCGGGCGGAGTTGTCCAGCCCCAGCCAGTCCTGCATGGGGATGATGCAGGTCGCCGCCGCGCTGCGCAGGATCAGTGCGATCATGCTTTTATAGAGCTGCTCCTCCGTGGTGGCGTAGTCGAACAGATAATCCCGCACCATGGCGCGCTCCGCACCGGTGATGGTCTGGTACCACGATACCAGCGTTTCGTTGTCGTGGGTACCGGTATAGGCTACGCTGTTCACCGGGTAGTTGTGGGGCAGGTAGTCGCTGGCGCTGCCGGTATCCCGGGAGTCAAAGGCAAATTCCAGCACTTTCATGCCAGGGAAGCCGCTGTCCCGCACCAGCTGACGCACGGTGTCACTCATGTAGCCAAGATCCTCCGCAATGATCTCCCGTTTGCCCAGTGCCTGCTCCACAGCACGAAACAACTCGATGCCGGGGCCTTTTTCCCAGTGGCCCGGCGCGGCAGTCTCGCTGCCGTAGGGGATGGAAAAATACTCATCGAAGCCGCGGAAGTGGTCGATGCGCACCACATCGTAAAGCTCGAAGCAGTACCACAGGCGGGTGATCCACCACTGATAGCCGGTTGCGCGGTGTGCTTCCCAGCGGTAGAGCGGATTGCCCCAGAGCTGGCCGGTGGGCGAAAAGCCATCCGGGGGAACACCCGCCACCGCCGTGGGAATGTTGTCCTTGTCCAGTTGGAACAGACCCGGGTTTGCCCATGCGTCCGCCGAATCCAGCGCCACATAGATGGGGATATCGCCGATGATCCGGATGCCCTTGCTGTTGGCGTAGGCCTTCAGCCTGCGCCACTGCTGGTCGAACTTGAACTGGAGATATTTGTGGTACTCCACCTCAAAATACAGCTCCCGGCGGTAGTAGTCCATCGCGGGCTGCCAGCGCAGACGGATATCCTCGGCCCACTCGATCCACGGCTTGCCCTCAAAGCGGCCCTTTACAGCCATGAACAGGGCAAAATCGTCCAGCCACCACTTGTTTTTTTCGCAGAAGGCTGTAAACGCTTCGTTGTGGCCGATGTCGCTGCGGGAGTAGGCCAGCCGCAGCAGGCGGCCCCGCTCGGCATACAGGCGGCTGTAGTCGATATCATCTGCCTTGCGGCCAAAGCTCGCCTTTTTGCACTCGGCGGCAGTCAGCACCCCTTCCTCCACCAGTGCGTCCAGGCTGATGAAATACGGGTTGCCCGCAAAGGCGGAAAAGCTCTGATAGGGGCTGTCGCCGTAGCTTGTCACACCCAGCGGAAGGATCTGCCAGTAAGTCTGCCCGGCTTCCTTGAGCCAGTCCACAAAGTCGTATGCTTCCTGCGAAAAGCAGCCGATGCCGTAAGGGGACGGCAGACTGCTGATGGGCAGCAAAATGCCTGCACTTCTCTGCATCTTCATTTCCTTCTTCCTTTATAACTCGATCAGAACACCCGCGTGGTCGGATACCTGCGGCTCCTGCAGGCCGTTGAACACCACCCGGGTGCTTTTTACAGTGATCGCCTGGGAGCACCAGATCTGGTCGATGCGCTTTTTTGCCGCCGCATCCGGGGCATCCCGCCAGCCATCAATGGCCTGCACGACGGTGTAGCCCTCGTCCCGCTGCTGTGCCAGACAGTAGGTGTCCTGCCAGCCGCTGCGGAGCACAAGGTCGTAGCCCTCGCCCCGCACATCGGCCTCGCTGTTGAAGTCTCCCAGCAGAAAGGCGGTCTTTTTTGCGCCTGCCGCCCGGGACAGCGTTTCCCACTGGGCGGCAAAAGGTTCCACCTCATCCTTCCACCAGCCCAGATGCACTGTGTAATACCAGACATCTCCTGCACAGATGCCCAGGGTGCGGCGGGTCCTCCAGTTGCTGTAATCGCCGGACTTGCTCAGCAGCAGATTTTCGGCAGCGGTGATGGGTGCACGGCTGAACACCGCCATGCCCTCATCGTACTTGTCGTAACCGATCTTTGCCGGGAGCCAGCTCCAATGGTACTGCACGCCCCGTTCTTCCAGCATCCGGGCTACGGCTGCGGCGTGGTTGTCCGCTTTCAGCGGAACCCCATTGCCGGGACAGGGAAAATACCTTGCCGGAATCTCTCCCAGCAGCGGAGCGGCGGCGGTCTGGTTCACCTCCTGCAGGGCGAACACCTCCGGCTGCTCCCTGGCAATAAAATTCACAAAGATCTCCCGCTTTGCCTCATAGTCCGGCTCGATGAGGCTGTGGGTATTCAAAGTCAGCAGTTTCATAGTTTTTTACAGAATATCGTTGATGTCAGATTTCAGAACGTCTGCCTTGGGGCCGTACACAGCCTGAATGCCGTCGCCCTTCACCAGCAGGCTCAGAGCACCCTCGGCCTTCCATGCGGCAAGGTCGGCCACCTTGGCGGGGTCCTTCACGGTAACACGCAGACGGGTCATGCAGGCATCCACCAGCACGATGTTCTCCCGGCCGCCCAGCAGGGCGATGATGCGCTCGGCCTGGCCGTTATCGGACTTTTTGGCTGCCTTCTTCTCGGCCTTGGTGTCAGCTGCGGCATCGTCTGCGTTGTCATCGGTGTAGTTGCCCAGACGGCCCGGCGTTGCCAGCTTGAGCTTGCCGATCATAAAGTAGGCCACGAAATAGCCGATGACAAAGAACGCCACCACGCAGAGCACAAAGTTGATGATGTCGCCGCCCAGACCGGCCTGCAGGGACATGGGGATACGGGTGATGAATTCCAGATTGCCGAAAGAGTGCAGGCGCAGATGGATGATGCCTGCCATGGCAAAGGCACAGCCCTGCAGCAGTGCGTACACGATGTACAGCGGCATAGCGCAGAACATGAACATAAATTCCAGCGGCTCGGTCACACCGGTCAGGAACACGGCCAGCGCGGTGGAGATGAACATGGACTTATACTTTGCGCGCTTGTCGGCATCCACACGGCGGAACATGGCCAGCGCGATGCCCAGCAGCAGACCGGTCGCGCCGATCATCTGGCCAACCTTGAAGCGGGCGGGGGTAACGGTGGTCAGCAGGTTGTTGTAAGCGGCCATGTCACCGGCTTTCTTGAAGTTGATGAGGTCGTTGGCCCATGCCAGCCACAGCGGGTCCTGGCCAAACACCTGGCTGCCCGCATTGACACCGGTGGCAATGGTGTAGGTGCCGCCGAAGGAAGTGTAGTTCATGGGGATGGTCAGCATGTGGTGCAGGCCGAAGGGCAGCAGCAGACGCTCCAGCGTGCCATAGATGAACGGAGCCAGAACGGGAGAAGTCTCGGAAGAGTTTGCGATCCAGATGCCGAAGTTGTTGATGCCGGTCTGGACCACAGGCCAGAACAGTGCCAGCACCATGGAAATGACCACAGAATAGGCAATGACCACCATAGGCACAAAGCGCTTGCCGTTGAAGAAGGCCAGTGCATCCGGCAGCTTGCGGAAGTTATAGTATTTATTGTAAGCCACGCCGCCCACGAAACCGGCAATAATGCCCACGAACACGCCCATGTTCAGGGCCGGGGCACCCAGCACGGAGGTGAAGTAGCCGTTGACGGCGATCTCCCGCCCGAACAGGGTGTGGGTCACGGCGTTAGGGTCTTCCAGCATGGCGCTGGTGACACCGAAGATGTTTCCGGTAATGACATTGATGAGGGCAAATGCCAGCACAGCCGCAAAAGCACCGCCGGCACGCTCCTTTGCCCAGCTGCCGCCGATGGCCACGGCAAACAGGATGTGCAGATTGTTGATGACCGCCCAGCCAATGTTTTCCATAGTGGTACCAATGGTCATAACTGCCGCAATGTCACCGCCGCCCATCTGCACCAGCTTGCCCAGACTGATCATCAGGCCGGCAGCGGGCATGACGGCGATGACGGTCATCAGCACCTTGCCCAGCTTCTGTAAGAAGTCGAAGTTGATAAGCCCCTTTTTCCCCGGAGCTGCTTGTGTTGTTGCCATAATGTTCCTCCTTGTTTCCTTTTGCGCCGTTTTACGCAATCGTTGCGCTTCTGTTGCGTAACTTTACGCAACAAAAATAATCCAACTCTGCAATTTTTACAAGAGTTTTCTAGGTCAAAAATATATTTTCCGCTTTTTGCACAACAGCCTGCAAGTTTCTTTGTCGAAAGCATCGAAGATGCGCAAAGGGCGCAGTTGCATACTCTGCGCAAACTCGTGCGCAAATCATTGACATTGCGTGCAAACCGCTTTACAATAGACCTATTACATCAGGGAGGAACAGACTATGGCAGTTACCATCAAGGATGTGGCAGCGGCGGCGGGGGTTTCGCCCTCCACCGTGTCCCGCACCTGCAAGGACAGCCCTTCCATCAGCCGGGAAACCAAGGAGCGGGTGCGCCGCATTATGGCACAGCTGGGCTATGAGCCGAACTTTGAGGCCGAACCGGTGGAGGCGTTCTCCAAGACCATCGGCATCATTCTGCCCTCCTCCCAGAGGGATGTCTACGAGAACGCCTTCCATCTGGAGATCATCCGCGGCATCGGGCAGTTCTGCAACCAGCGGAGGTATGTGAACACGGTCATCACCGGGCAGGACGATGCAGAGGTTCTGGATGCCATCCAGAGCATGGTGGCCAACGCGCAGGCAGATGGCTTTATCCTGCTCTATTCCAAAAAAGACTGCCCGGTGGCAGCCTACCTGCGCAGCGAAGGGCTGCTCCATGTCATTGTGGGCAAGGCGGCCCAGTCTGCCAATCAGACCATCTATATCGACAACGACAACGCCCTTGCCAGTGAGGAAGCCACCGATTACCTCTACGAGATGGGCCACCGCCGCATTGCCTATTTCGGTGTCAGCAACGCCATGCTGTTTTCGGCAGAGCGCAGGCGCGGCTACCAGATGTCCCTGCTCAAGCACGGCATCCCCCCCCGGGAGGAGGACTGTGTGGAGGTCAATACCCTGAACGACGCTTACGAAGAGCCGCTGAAGGCTCTTCTCACCGCACCGGACCATCCCACGGCCATGCTGGTCAGCGATGACATTCTGGCCGTGGTGCTGGAACAGTTCTGCGGCAAACTGGGGCTGCACGTCCCGAAAGATCTTTCCATCGTTTCCTTCAATAATTCGCTGTTCTCCCGCATCACCAGCCCCCAGCTGACCACCGTGGACGTGAACCCCTATCAGCTGGGTATGGAGGCCGCCAGCCAGACCATCAACCACATCGAGAACCCGAATCTGCTGGCAACAAAGATCCTTGTGCCGCACAAGCTCATCCCCCGGGAGAGCTGCTGCCCGCCGCCGGAAGTCTGATCAAAACAATGAGGCCGTTCCCTCTCTTTCTCAGAGAAGCGGAACGGCCTCATTTTGCTTATTTTTTCCGGTACTCCCGCGGGGTCATGCCAAAATGTGCCTTGAATGCCCGGTTAAAATAAGAGAGATTTTCAAACCCGCACCGGGAAGCGATCGTCAGCACCGTCTCGTCCGTAGCGTGCAGCGCTTCGGCGGCGGCATTCAGTCGGTATTCGTTCAGAAAGGCAACAAAGCTCTGCCCGGTCATCTGCCGGAACCAGCGCATGAAGTGGCTGGAACTGAAGGAACAGACCACGGCGGCATCGGCGACCCGAAGCCCCTCGGCATAATGGGCAGAGATCCATTGCAGAACGGCTTTCAGCCGCTGGGTATCGGCAGTTTCCACGGGGAACTGCTGTTTCCCCTGCGCAATGAGCAGGGAGAGGAAGCGCAGCAGTGCTCCTTTGACCAGCAGCTCATAGCCGGGAAGCTTGGCGCGGTTGGCTTCCTCCACCTCCCGCAGGCAGGCGGCGGCCTGGAGATAACACAGGTCGTTGGGTGTCAGCCGCGCAGGCAGCAGCAGCCGCCCGCTTTGCAGCGGAAGCAGGTATTTTTCGGCGCAAAGATCCTCCGCACCGCCCAGAAGCTCCAGCTCAAAGATGATATTCTCATATTCCATCCGCCGCCCCTCTGCCTGCCGCAGGGCGTGGAGGGTGCCGGGCGTAAAAATAAAGATATCCCCCTGGTAGGCCGGGCAGGACTCAGCGCCCACCTGCACCAGCCCCGCGCCCCGCTTGACAAAGACCAGCTCCATGCTCTCCTGCCAGTGGAGTGCCACCTGCGGAAAATCTCCCGGAATGGTGCAGGGATACAGATTGAAGGGGAACCGCACGGCACCGTGCTGCTTGGTTTCCTGCAATGATGCCTGATTTTGCATCTTCTCACCTCCAGATGATAGGATTGTACCACAATTTGCACTTTTAAGGCAAGATTTCGATTGTTTTATCTGGTATATCTTGCATTATAGATGTCAAACCTGTTTTCCGTAGCAAAGGAGGAGCCATTATGAGCTTTACCGAAACATTACAGAGTATCACCGGCAAGCTGCTGGCGGACTGCACCGATCAGGAGCTGTATCTGGCACTGCTGGAGCTGGTGCGGCAGAAGAGTGCCGACCGCGTGCAGCCCGTCACCGGACGCAAGCTGTATTATATCAGCGCCGAATTCCTCATCGGCAAGCTGCTGTCCAACAACCTCATCAATCTGGGGTTGTACGAAGAAGCCCGGGATGCACTGGCCGCTGCCGGAAAGCGCCTTTCGGACATTGAGGAAGTGGAGCCGGAGCCTTCTCTCGGCAACGGCGGTCTGGGCCGTCTGGCTGCCTGCTTCCTGGATTCGCTGGCAACGCTGAACCTGCCCGGCGACGGCGTGGGCCTGCGGTATCACTTTGGCCTGTTCCACCAGTCCTTTGAGGATGGTGTGCAGAACGAAAAGCCCGACCCGTGGCTCACCGCCCACAGCTGGGCTGAAAAGACCGATGTGACCTACCCGGTGGAACTGGCGGGCAAGGAATACACTGCCCGGCTGTACAAGCTGGCTGTCACCGGTTACGAGGGGCGCACCAACACCCTGAATCTGTTCGATCTGGATACCATCGACGAGAGCATCGTCCATGACGGCATTGCCTTTGACAAGACCGCCATCGACAAGAACCTGACCCTGTTCCTCTACCCGGACGACTCCGATGAGGCAGGCCGCCGTCTGCGGGTGTATCAGCAGTACCTCATGGTTTCTGCCGGTGCCCAGCTCATTCTGGCAGAGTGCGCCGCCCGGGGCTGCAATTACCACGATCTGGCCGACTACGCCGCCATCCAGATCAACGACACCCATCCCAGCATGGTCATCCCGGAGCTGATCCGGCTGCTGGGGCAGCGGGGCATTGAGTTTGAGGAAGCTGTGGAGATCGTTACCAAGACCTGCGCCTACACCAACCACACCATTCTGGCCGAGGCACTGGAAAAATGGCCCCGCGCCTATCTGGATGCCGTTGTGCCCCAGCTGATGCCCATCATTGAAAAGCTGGACGCACTGGCCCGCACCCGCACCGAGGACGAGAGCCTTGCCATCATCGACAAGGACGACCGGGTGCACATGGCCCACATGGACATCCACTTCACCCACTCCACCAACGGCGTGGCGGCGCTGCACACCGAGATTTTGAAAAAATCCGAGCTGCACGGCTTTTACGAGCTGTACCCGGAAAAGTTCAACAATAAGACCAACGGCATCACCTTCCGCCGCTGGCTGCTGGAATGCGACCCCCGCCTGACCGCCGCGCTGGAACAGCACATCGGCTCCGGCTTCCGTAAGGATGCCGCCGAGCTGGAAAAGCTGCTGGCCTTTGCTGACGACGAAGCTGTGCTGGAGCAGCTGACCGCTGTGAAAAAGGCCAACAAGGAAGCACTGGCAGACTGGCTGCTGCGCACCCAGAAGGTGAGCGTGAACACCGATGCTGTGTTCGACATCCAGTCCAAGCGCCTGCACGAGTACAAGCGCCAGCAGCTGAACCTGCTGTACCTCATCCATCAGTACTACGAGATCAAGGCCGGGCACCTGCCCGCTGCTCCGCTGGTGAGCATCTTCGGTGCCAAGGCGGCACCTGCCTACACCATTGCAAAGGACATCATCCATGCGCTGCTGACCCTGTCCAAGGTCATTGCCGCAGACCCGGAAGTGTCCAAGTGGCTGCAGGTGGTGTTCGTGGAGAACTACAACGTTACCGCCGCCGAAAAGCTGATCCCCGCCTGCGACCTGTCCGAGCAGATCAGCCTTGCCTCCAAGGAAGCTTCCGGCACCGGCAACATGAAGTTCATGCTGAACGGCGCGCTGACGCTGGGCACCATGGACGGTGCCAATGTGGAGATCAGCCAGCAGGTGGGCGAGGAGAACATCTATATCTTCGGCCAGACCTCCGATCAGGTCATCCACCGCTACGCCGTGGGCGACTACGACCCCGCCCAGTGGGTGGAGGGGGATGCCAACATCCGCCGCGCTATCAACTTCCTCACCGGCCCGGAGATGCTGGCCGCCGGTCACGCCGAAAACCTGACCCGCCTGCACAACGAGCTGATCCATAAAGACTGGTTCCAGACCCTGCCGGACTTCAACGCCTACGTTGTGCGCAAGGGGCAGGCCCTCAGCGATTACGCCTGCGACCCGAAAGGCTGGCGGCGCAAGTGTCTGGTGAACATTGCCAAAGCGGGCATGTTCTCCTCCGACCGCACCATTGCCGAGTACGACCGCGACATCTGGCATCTGGGCAAATAGTTTATTATCGCAATTTTATTGATCTTCTGCCGCAGGACGAGATCTATCTAACCATGGGCACCGCCTACGATTTGCGGCATCAAAGAAGATTTCCAAAATCTACTGTACGCAAAATTTCTATCGGCACAAACTCTATGCTGCCAGAATTTCTGCGCGACCCGCCTGGATGCTGAATTCCTATGGAAAGGGAAAGGGCCGTTACGGTTGATGAGTGACTGCTTGGAAAGCCGCCACTTGCGATGACCCAGTGTAAGTCCCATTTGCCAGTTCTATAATAATATACGACCGTTTTTAACACTTGTGCAAGTATATTGCTCAAAAGAGCTGTGACAAGTGGATATAAGGACGATGGTATCATAAATTCACACTCCTAACGAAAAACATTATATCATACAAAGTTAAATCGTGGTATAATCTTCTTTAGGATAGCTATGGAGGGAAAATAAATATGATTACGTTAGATTTAAATCATGCTTTCTTAAAAGAAGATGTAAAGGCTTATCAAGATCAAGTTCGCGCAATTGATGAAGCTTTACAAAATGGCACATGCAAGGGTAACGACTTTATCGGTTGGCTAAACTGGGCTAACAATTATGATAAAGAAGAATTTAGTCGCATTAAAGAGGTTGCCGCAAAAGTACGTGAAAACACAGAAGTATTCGTTGTATGTGGTATTGGAGGATCTTATTTAGGTGCTCGTGCTGCCATTGAAATGATGAATGGTTTATATGGTGACAACAAGCCTGAAATTATTTATATGGGAAACACTTTCTCATCTACTTATATTTCACAAGTTATGAACTATATTAAAGATAAGGAAGTTACTGTAAATGTTATTTCTAAGTCTGGAACGACAACGGAAACAGCATTGGCTTTCCGTATCTTGAAACAATTTATGGAAGAAAAATATGGTGAAGATGCGAAAAATCGTATTATTGCCACTACAGACAAGGCTAGAGGAACATTGAAAGCTTTAGCGGATAAAGAAGGATATGAAACATTTGTAATTCCTGATGATATTGGTGGTCGTTTCTCAGTAATTACACCAGTTGGATTATTGCCAATTGCAGTAGCTGGAATCGATATCGATGCTTTGATGAAAGGTTTACATGATGGTATGGGTGAATATGGAGATGCAGATCTTGAAAAGAATGCAGCTTACCGTTATGCAGTAGCTCGTCGTATTCTTCAAAATCAAGGATATGATGTTGAATTATTAGTAAACTATGAACCTCAAATGCAGATGGTTGCTGAATGGTGGAAACAATTGTTTGGAGAAAGTGAAGGAAAAGATGGAAAGGGTATTTTACCGGATTCAGTATGTTTCTCAACAGACTTACACTCTTTAGGACAATTTGTTCAGGAAGGTAAGAAAGTATTGTTTGAAACAAACTTGTATGTTGAAACACCAATGATTGACTTAACATTCCCTAATGATGAAGCAAACGAAGATGGAATGAACTACTTAGCTGGTAAGAGTGTTGACTGGGCTAATAAAATGGCTGCCAAAGGAACATTACAGGCTCATGAAGAAACAGGTGGAGTTCCAAATATCTTATTAACTATGCCAGGTATGACTTCTTATGACTTTGGTAATATGTGTATGTTCTTCTTCAAGGCCATCGCAATGACAACTTTGATGAATGATTCTAACCCATTCAATCAGCCTGGTGTTGAAGTTTATAAAAAGAACATGTTCAAATTATTAGGTAAAGAATAATAATGAAAATAGAGATGTAAGCAAGTGTTTACGTCTCTTTTTTATACGCTTACAAATTAGATAAGGCTAACCTCTACAGTGAATTTTACCTTTAAAATTTGACATGAAGCTCGTATAATAAATTATGGTATTGAATATCTATAAAGGAGGAAATATTAATGCCTAGAGCAAAACAGTCTATGGATGGAAATACGGCTGCGGCTCACGTTGCGTATGCTTTTACAGACGTTGCTGCAATTTATCCTATTACTCCATCTAGTCCAATGGCAGACTCTATTGACCAATGGTCTGCAGCTGGACAAAAAAATATTTTTGGAAATCAAGTAGTTGTAAGTGAATTACAATCAGAAGCAGGTGCTGCTGGTGCTGTTCACGGATCATTAGCTGCTGGTGCATTGACTAATACATTCACTGCATCTCAAGGTTTATTATTGATGATTCCAAACATGTACAAGATTGCTGCTGAACAATTGCCTTGTGTATTCGATGTATCTGCACGTACAGTTGCAACTCATGCATTGAACATCTTTGGTGATCACTCAGACGTTTATGCTTGTCGTCAAACAGGTTTCGCTATGTTATGTGAAACTAACCCACAGGAAGTTATGGATTTATCTCCAGTAGCTCACTTAGCTGCTTTAGAAGGTAAAGTACCATTCATTAACTTCTTTGATGGATTCCGTACTTCTCACGAAATTCAAAAAATCGAAAAATGGGACTATGAAGATTTAAAAGAAATGTGTCCAATGGAAGCTGTTGAGGAATTCCGTAAACACGCTTTAAATCCAGAACGTCCAACTATGCGTGGTTCTCACGAAAATGGAGATATCTTCTTCCAACACCGTGAAGCATGTAACACTGCATATGATGAATTACCTGCTGTAGTTGAAAAATACATGGGTAAAATCAATGAAAAATTAGGAACAAACTATGACTTGTTCAACTACTATGGAGATCCTGAAGCTGATCGTGTAATCATCGCTATGGGTTCTATCAATGACGTTGCTGAAGAAGTTATCGACTACTTAACTGCAAAAGGAGAAAAAGTTGGTTTAGTTAAGGTTCGTTTATATCGTCCTTGGTCAAGCAAACACTTATTAAAAGTTCTTCCTAAGACAGCTAAGAAAGTTGCAGTACTTGACCGTACTAAAGAACCAGGTGCTCTAGCAGACCCATTATACTTAGATGTAGCTACAACACTTCGTGAAGCAGGATTAAATGACATCACTCTTTGCGGTGGACGTTATGGTTTAGGATCTAAGGATACTCCACCTTCAAGTGTATTCGCTGTTTACACAGAATTGTTAAAAGACGAACCAAAATCTCGTTTTACAATCGGTATCGTGGATGACGTTACAAACTTATCATTGCCAGAAGTTAAACCAGCTCCTAACACTTCAACTCCAGGAACTGTTGAATGTAAATTCTGGGGTCTAGGAGGAGACGGTACTGTAGGTGCTAACAAGAACTCTACTAAGATCATCGGTGACCACACTGACAAATACATTCAGGCTTACTTCCAGTATGACTCTAAGAAAACTGGTGGTATCACAATTTCTCACTTGCGTTTCGGAGACAAACCAATCCGTAGCCCATACTACATTAACCAAGCTGACTTTGTAGCTTGTCACAACCCTTCATATGTAGTAAATGGATACAAGATGGTTCAAGACGTTAAACCTGGTGGTGTATTCATGATCAACTGCCAATGGTCAGACGAAGAATTAGACAAACACATGCCTGCTGAATCTAAAAAATATATCGCAGACAACAATATCCAATTGTACACAATCAATGCCATCGATAAAGCTATCGAAATCGGTATGGGTAAACGTACAAACACAATCTTACAATCTGCATTCTTCAAATTAGCTAACATTATGCCAATTGAAGAAGCTGTAGATTACATGAAAGCAGCTGCTAAGAAATCTTACTCTAAGAAGGGTGATGCAGTTGTTGAAATGAACTACAAAGCTATCGATGCTGGTGTTGGTGCAACTCACAAAGTTGAAATTCCTGCATCTTGGGCTAACCCAGAAACTGATGCACCAAAACCTGAATTGTCAGGACGTCCTGCAACAGTTAAGATGGTTAAAGACATCATGGAACCAGTAAACAAAATGGATGGAGATTCATTACCTGTATCTGCATTTACTGGAAACATCGATGGTCAATGGGAAACTGGTGCTAGTGCTTACGAAAAACGTGGTACAGCCGTTACAGTTCCTGAATGGGATCCTGAAAAATGTATCCAATGTAACCAATGTGCATTCGTATGTTCACACGCTACAATTCGTCCATTCTTATTGAGCGAAGAAGAAGTGAAGGCTGCTCCTGCACAAATCAAATTAGCTGATGTTAAACCAAAAGCTACAGAATTCAAATATACAATGAGTGTATCTCCATTAGATTGTATGGGATGTGGTGAATGTATCACTGTATGTCCAACGCAAGCTATTAAGATGGTACCTCAAGAATCTCAAGCTGAACAACAACCAGTATTCGATTACTTAGTAGCTAACGTTTCTAAGAAAGATTCTGGATTCGCTGATGATACTGTTAAGGGTTCTCAATACAACCAACCATTGTTAGAGTTCTCTGGATCATGTGCTGGATGTGCTGAAACATCTTATGCTCGTTTAATTACTCAGCTATTTGGTGAACACATGTATGTATCAAATGCAACTGGATGTTCTTCAATCTGGGGTGGTCCAGCATCTGTATCTCCATATACAGTAAACAAAGACAGCTTACAAGGACCAGCATGGGCTAACTCATTGTTCGAAGACAATGCTGAACACGGATTCGGTATGCAATTAGGACAAAAAGTATTACGTGAACAAGCTATCGAAAAATTAGGTGCTATGAACGAAAGCGAAAAAGCAACTCCTGAATTCAAGGCTGCATTCGAAAAATTCATGGAAACTAAAGAAAATACTCGTACTAACACAGAAGCAACAAAAGCATTATTAGTTGAAGTAGAAAAAGCTGCTGAAGCTGGATGTCCAGATGCTAAAGCTGTATTAGACAAGAAAGAATACTTAGCTAAGAAATCTGTTTGGATCTTCGGTGGAGACGGATGGGCTTATGATATCGGATTCGGTGGATTAGACCACGTTCTTGCATCAGGTGAAAACGTAAACGTTATGGTATTCGATACAG